>CEVF01050630.1_pt1 | contig 14530 bp, 10 predicted proteins | sample 356441 | NCBI WGS metagenome assembly CEVF01 (sample SAMEA2622765, study PRJEB7988) | marine metagenome | biome: marine biome (ENVO:00000447); feature: surface water layer (ENVO:00002042); material: "saline water (ENVO:00002010), including plankton (ENVO:xxxxxxxx)" | depth 5 m
CCCCCATAGTGCAGGTGTGTGACGCCATTAGCGGGGCGCGTCCCGGGGCAAGAAGACAAGTACTGGATTCCTATATCCAACGTTTGAAGGATTTGGAGGACATTGCCTTTGGTTTCAATGGGGTACAGAAAGCCTATGCCATCCAAGCCGGTAGGGAACTCCGTGTGATCGTGGAAAGTGAAAAAGTGAACGATGACAAGGCGGCTGAACTGTCTTTTGAAATCTCGCAAAAAATTCAGACGGATATGACATATCCCGGTCAGGTAAAGGTCACCGTCATTCGTGAGACCCGATCAGTGAACGTGGCCAAATAAGCCCAAGGGTTTAATCTTTGATGTTGTTTAAAATCCAGGGCAACGGAATTTCATCATATTGTGTGCTTGACCTATTGGTAGTGCTTGTCCCATTTTTTGACATTACCACAAGCCACATATTATCTCCATAGGTGATAGAAGTTATGGAATAGCCTTTATTTGTCCTTTCTTTGATCCAATCAAAAGGATATTCGGTTTGGGTTTTCCATGATTGGGCCCCGAGTTTGGAACCTTTGCTCATTGTCAATGCCCATAGACCGTTTCCATAGGTCGCCGAAGTGATTGCATAGTTTTCATTCCAATTGTCAATGATCCAATCCCTTGGGATCTCAACACTGGTTTTCCATTTTTGGGTTTCAAAACCGGTATTTTTGTCCATGACCACGTACCAGTTGCCTTCGCCGCTCGTCATTGAAGTAATACTATATTCATTGTACCATTTTTCGTTTATCCAGTCCTTGGGAAAGGTACTGGACATTTTCCAAGATTGTGGTCCCAGCCCATATCCTTTACTCATAACGACCACAAAAGTGCTTTTGCTTTCATCAAAATCTAGGGCTGTGATGTAAAAATCTTGATCCCATTGGCTTTTGATCCAGTCGCGAGGGTAGTCTTGGGATTCTTTTATTCTTTGTTCAGTGTAGTTTGTCAGATTGTTGTCGTCAATAACAGTGGCCCAAACAGATTTTGTATCTATCCCATTTGCCAATACGGTCACCGATTTGTCAACAACAGGAAAGGACAATTCCCCCTTGTTTAAAAACAGGAGTAGCTGGAACAAGGATTCGTCTTCGTTGAAATAATCATCCAAATACCCTTTTGTGAGCGCATTGGGATTCAATCGGACCCAATACAACATGGGTTGCATATATTGGGTAATGTCCCCACCACTATATTCATTGTCATCTACAGTATAAGCTTTGTAATTTCCGTTGCCATCGTCCTCCAAATAGAAATTATCTGCCGAGTAGCCCGTATCTGTTGCCCCCCTTACTATGGTAGCATCAGTTCCATCCAGGTATCTGTCCGTGGTTCCATCCGATTTTTCAAAACTTTTATAGGTACATCCAAAATTTGCTAATTTGTCCAATCCATTTATATAATATTTTACCCGCACCAGGGATTCATTTTTTTCGTAAAAAATGATCAGGGCCGTATACTTTGTTTCACCACTGATCCAGCTGGCTTCGAAGTATTCTTGGGAATAACCTATAAATGTGGTGAATAAAATAATACCTAGAATGAATGATTTGTTCATGGGGTTTGGGTTGGTGGTTGATTTAGTTTTGAAAGTCAAGGTTTCGATTTAACGCTAAAAAAACCAAAAAAATATGATGTAATGCCCGAAAAACAGAAAGAAACGCATCTTTTTATATACACTCCTTTTTTATACCTGTTTTTTTGAGATTTGTTCAAGAACGAATGAACTGACAATTATCATACTTTTCCAGTTGGAATCAAGGTAACTTCATTGAAGAAATTTTAAACTACTGGAACGATGAAAATTGGTGTACCTGTTTCGAAAATAATGACCAAAAATTTGGTCACGTTGAGCACCAAAGATGATTTGGTGACCGCTGAACGACTTTTTAAAAAACATCATATAAGACATATCCCCGTGGTCGAGGGCAGCTTGATCAAAGGAATGTTGAGCCTTACGGATTTAATGCGCATCAGTTTTGCAGACGCCATCGATGAACACGAGGAAGTTGTGGATACCATTGTTTACAATATGTTCACGATTCCACAAGTTATGGTGCACGATGTGGTGAGCGTAACTTCTGATACCACCATTAAGGAGGTGGCCGAAATTTTGGCCAAAAGGGAATTTCACGCTTTGCCCGTGGTTGACAATGGAAAGCTTAAAGGAATCGTTACAACAACGGATCTTATAAAATACTTTTTGAAAAGTATTGACGAGTAAGCAATGTAGGTTCTAATGGAATTGGAAAGGGCTGGGTAGCTTATTCTTCTTCATTGCCATTCTCTTCTTCCTCGATTTCTTTATTGATTTTATGCTCAAGTATATTGAGCTTTTTCATCTTTTCCTTCCAAGTTTGAAGTGCTTCCTTTTGCTTGTTCAGATTATTGATGACTTCCTTTACCAAAGGATTGTCTTCGGAATTGCCGGAGAAAAACTGAAGGTTGTTCTCCAATTGGCGAATTTCTGATTTTACTTCATCAATCTTACGTTTCACAAAGACTCGTTCGTTACCGATAGCGTAATTGTCTTCTGTTTTGGCAAGTTCCTGTACCTTATTGCCATATTTGAGCAGTTCCGATTCCTGTTTGCTAATCCCCAATTTTTTGAAAAGAGCATCCACAATTTTGTTGAACTTACTGTTGATGTGCTTTTTGTTGTAGGGAATACGCCCGTATTTTTTCCATTCGGCCAAAAATGCTTTGAGTTCTTCAAGGTCTTTCTTTTGGTCGCCGCTCAATTCAAACTTTTTTAGGCGGTCAAGACATTCGCTTTTCTTTTTGAAATTTTCGAACTCCTCGTTGTGCGCCTCATTCCTTTCTGCATGCAAACGATCGAAGTAATGGTTGCAGGCATCCTTGAATTCCTTCCATATTTTATCGGAAAATTTTCTGGGAACATGACCGATTTTCTTCCAGTCCTGCTGTATGCGCTTCATTTTGGGGGTAACCTCTTCCCAATCATCACTATCCTTCAAGGAGATGGCCAAGGCCAAGAGCTCTTTTTTCTTTTCCAGGTTGATTTGTTGCTCCTTTTTCTGATTTTTATAAAACGCATTTTTGGACCTGTTGAACTTACGGACGGTTTCTTTAAAATTCCTCCAAGTTTCCTCGTTTACTTTTTGTGGTACCTTGCCGGCCTTGAAGAATGATTCCCTAAGGGCTTCCACTTCCTTTATCTGTTGCTGGATACCTCTATGGTTGTCCGCAACATTCTCCGCAATTTTTGCTATCGCAGCAATGATTTCATTTTTCTTCTCGAGGTTTTTCTCGTACTCCTTTTCCAGTTCTTGGAAATGTTCCTGCCTACGTTGGTGCATCGCCTTTGTAGCGTTACTGAACTTTTCCCAGATTTCTTCTCGGTGCTCTTTGGCCACAGGGCCGATATCTTCCTTCCAAATCTTATGGAGCGTCTGCAGTTCCCTAAAAGCTTTGCCCAGATCGGGTTCTTCCACCAAGGCTTCCGCACGCTCTACCAGTTTTTTCTTTTCCTCAAGGTTGTGCTTAAAATCTAAATCGCGCAATTCACGGTTCAAGTGCAGAAAATCGTAAAAGATTTCCATATGATGGTGGTAGGTGCGCCAAACATCATTGTAATTGGTACGAGGAATGGGACCTGCATTTTTCCAGCGGTTCTGCAGGTCTTTGAAATTGTTATAGGTGGTGTTGATATCCTCTTCTATATCAATCAGTCCTTTCAACTCTTCTATGATATCCAACCTTTTTTTTAGGTTGTCCTTTAAGGTCTGGTCCAGTTGTTTATAGTACTGGTCCCGTTTTTCACGAAAGTCGGCATAGACTTCATTGAATTGTCTTTTGGCTACGGAATTGTATCGAAAATCTATTTCGTTTCCTCCTTTGGATACAAATTCTTCCTTTTTCTCATCGATAAATTCCTGGAATTTTTGGTCGAACTCGTATTTTATGGCGCTGACATGTTTGTTGATTGCCTGTACTTTTTCGTTCTTGACCAAGCGTTGCAGTTCCCCCACAAGGTTTTCCATGGACATGGAATGGTAGTCCAACATCGGGATGGTGTGACGCTTTTCGTTTTCCGCATCTTCCGCATCTTCCGCATTGGATTCGTCTATTTCATCCAGATGTTCGTTGGAATCGTTCTTTACAGTAATTCCTTCATCCTTCTGTGTTTCGGAAGCTGAATCCTTTTCGGGCTTTTTTTCTTCCTCGCTTTTGGACGTTGTTTCTTCGGACACTTTTGGTTCTGCTTGATTGCTTTCTTCCAAATGTCCTTTTGTATTTTCTGACGTTTCTTCTATTCCACCTTCAGCTTGCTGAAGTTTACCATCGTTTTCCTGCATTAGTAGCTTGTTTACTATTGATTGACGTAAATTATAGCCAATTTAACAACTTAATTGTCTAATAGCAAAAGTATTGATTCTTCTTTTGAAGAAGATTATTGTTGTGTGAATAGGACCAATACCTATGTCGATTGCCTTTTTTTAAGGGTTGTTCCAAATTTCCCAAGATTTTTCTGCTTGGTATTCCAACATTTTTGATCCATTGCAAATAGAGGCTCCATTTGCTTCTCCAGTGGCCAAGAACGCTGTTTTTTCAGGGTTGTACGTGAGGTCGAACAACAGGTGCTCCGGTCCAATGTATTGGTAGGGGAGTGCAGGTTTGTCTTTGACATTCGGGAATGTTCCCAAAGGGGTGCAGTTAATGATCAAGGTGTTTTTTTCTATAATGTCCTTGTCAAGTTCTTCATAGGTGTACTGTCCTTCCTTTTTACTGCGTGAAACGTAGGTATTTTTAATCTCCATTTGATCCAAAACGAAACAAATGGCTTTGGATGCCCCCCCTGTTCCCAAGACCAAGGCATTCTTGTGATGTGTTTTTAGATGGGGTTCCAATGATTTTTGAAAACCGTAGGCATCGGTATTGAAGCCTTTTAGACCACTTTCTGTAAATTGAATGGTGTTTACAGCTCCGATTTGCTCTGCTGTGGGGTCCAATTCGTCCAAATAGGGGATAACATCTTGTTTATAGGGAATGGTGACATTGAGTCCTTTTAAGTGATCTTGGGCAAGCACATTTTCGAGTTCCGCTATATTTTGAATGTCAAAATTCTCATAGCTATGGTCTGAAAGTCCCAGATGTTTAAATTTTTGTGTGAAATATCCTTGCGAAAAGGAGTAAGAGATATTTTTACCGAGAAGCCCGTACCTGTTCATTTTTTTGTCTGTTTTTGCCATACCAATCCAAAATCAATAATATCAAAATCCCTATTAAAATAAAAAGTATGGCCCACCAGGTTTCTGCCTCTGCCATATCCGGAAAATGCCTGGTGTAGTTAAGTATGATTTTGTCCCCGTTGGAGTCCAATAGAGGATTTCCTGCCTCATCCAGTTTGAAAATGGTTCTTTTCCATGGCCAAAGAACTCCCAAAGACCCTGTAATAAACCCTAACAATACGGCTGTTGTAGTGGCCTTATAGTGTTTTAGGACATAACTGAGGAGGTGGGAAAAAGTAACTAAACCAGTTATGGACCCCAAGGTGAAAACCCCCAATATTTTTAGGATTCGAATGCGTTCCGGGTCTTCCATGAACCCAAAATCCCCTGAAAAAATTTCCGAAAAAGTATCATAGAGCGCATTTACGGAGTCTACCAAAAGCAATACATAATTGCCGAGAAGGATCAAGATAAAGGAACCTGACAATCCGGGAAGCGTCATACCGGAAACACTTATGATTCCACAGAAAAAGATAAAAAGCAGATTGTCGTTCTCTTTGGCGGGATTTAAAAAACTAATGGACAAACCAATGATCAACCCGATAATTCCGGCAATAATGGTCCGTTTGTTCCAAGGGGCAAAATCCTTGCCTATGTGATAAATGGAACCGATCACCATTCCAAAGAAGGTGGCCCAGACAAAAAGTTCGTTGTGGTCCAAGAAATAGTCCAAAATCCTGGAGACACTGAAATAACTGACCAACATTCCAAAAATCAACAGGCCCAGAAATTTGGCGTTGATATATTGGAAAAAGCTTTTGAACCTTCCGTTAAGGAATAATTTTAAGGCTTTGGAATTCAGTTTTTGTAAGGAGTAGATGAATTCTTCGTAAAAACCGGCCACAAAGGCAACAATACCGCCCGAAACCCCTGGAACCTTGTTGGCAGCTCCCATACAAAGGCCTTTTATGACCAAGAAGAAATTATCCAGAAATGTTCTAGGTTGATGCATATACCGCAGTGGATTTTCCTTATTTTTTAGAGGCTAATCTTTCCAGTATAAAAATAAGTGAAAAACCTAGGATGGCTAATATAATGGCAAGCATTAATTTGTTATCCCCTTCAAAAGCACCTGGAAGTATGTTCATATCATCAACAACAATGGTCTTTTCTCCAAATGTTTTGGTCTCCAACACTTTTTTCCAGGGCCAAATTTTGTTCAAGGAGCCCAAAATAAAACCTGTCAACAGGGCCAAAGTAATATTTTTATAGTGGTCGAACATCCATTTGAGCAATCGGGCAAAGCTCAAAAGACCAAAAATGGCACCTACGCCCACTGTTAATATAATTTTAATGTCCCTTTCATGAACAGCATCCAAAATGGTTTTGTACGAGCCCAATAAAACAAGAATGAAGGCTCCGGAAATACCGGGAAGTATCATGGCGCATACGGCCAATGCCCCGGATAAAAAAAGGTAGGGCAGGCTGTCCACATTGTCACTTGCGGGCAGTTCGGTAATGAAGAATGCCAAAGCGGCCCCAAAAATCAATACAACCACTGTACCGAGGGTCCATTTAGAAATTTCCTTTCCCACAAAAAAGATGGAAGCCACCACAAGGCCGAAGAAAAAGGACCATAGTAGAATGGGCTCGTTCTCCAATAACCAGCTGAGAAATTTTGCCAATGAAAGCACACTGATGAATATTCCAAGGAAAAGAGCTAATAGAAAGTTGCCATTTACCTTGTTCCATACGGCTTTTGTGCCATCTTTCCGAAAAATCGAAATAAGCGACAAATCAATGTTGTTGATGGATGTTATGAGTTCTTCGTAAATACCGGAAATAAAGGCAATGGTCCCTCCCGATACTCCTGGGACAACATCTGCGGCACCCATGGCCATTCCTTTCAAGGTGACGAAAATATAGTCCAGTATTCGACGTGTTTGCATGTATTTGAGAATAATCTAGGGTTACTTGGCTGTTTTCCTGATTTTTGAAACCAGCGCTTTTACCCAATCAACTTCTACGAATTCGGGGAATTCTTTTTCAAATTGCTGCAATTTACCAATATCCAATTTCATGGCCTTGGATAAAATTGCTTTTGCTTCATCCAAATCGCCATTTTTTAAATGTGTGCCTGCCAAGGTATAGGTCAGGTCGGTGTGATCTGGATAAAATTCCAATCCTTGGGTCAAAACTTCAATGGCAGAGTTGTAATCACCGATTTTATTGAGCACTTCTGCCCAGTTTTTCCATGTTTCCAATTCGTAGTTTCCCAATTCCACGGTTTGCTTGTAGGCAAAGTCGGCTTCGTCCATGTTGTCCAGGGCAAAATAAATCTTACCGGCCTTTTTCCAATATTTTGGGTTTTCCCCATCAATATTTATCGCCTTATTGATGTAGTATAGGGCCTTTTCATAGTTTTTTTGCCTAACATGGAAATCGGTAATGGCCAGCCAACCTTTGTCCAACAATGGATCTTCGTGAACAGTGTGGTAGTAATAGTATTTGGCTAAATCATAGTTTCCCAATTTTTCGTGGCATTTGCCCAAACGCAGAAAAGCGTATGAGGTGGGGTCTTCAATGGATATGGTATGTTCGTAATTCTCAATGGCCTCATTGTAGCGCCCCAATTTTTCAAGGACCTTTCCTTTTTCAAAATAGGCACCGATAAAGGAATCATCGGAAATAATGGCGAAATCAAAAGCGGTCAAAGCTTCTATGTACAATTTTTTGGCCAGATACATTTTACCTAATTGGTGCCAGGCCACTTCGCAATAGGGATTACGTTCCAAGTAATCGTTCAGGTAATGGATACAGCCGTCAAAATCCTCCAAAAATTCAAAACAGTACACTACGTTGTAAAGTGATGAGTAGTCTTGGTCATCCATTTCTACACAACGCATAAAACAGAATTTGGCCTGCTCATAATTGTCCATAAAAAGGTATTCCATTCCTAGCAACGAGTGAATATCAAAGGAGTGGTCCGTTATGTTCAGTGCTTCCAATAACAGATTCACCGCCTCCTGGTGTTTGTCCTGTTTGGAGCGGATATTGGCCCGTTGGATATAGACTTCCTCATTGTCCGCATTGATGTTCTGAATTTCATCCAGCAGGGTTTCTGCTGCATCAAATTTGTCTTCAAAAGCCAATACTTCCACCTGTAACAACTTCAATTCCATGGAGTTCGGATGTTGCTCCAACCCAATTTGAATGGCTTTTTTGCCCAAAGAGATTTTACCGTTGTTCAGGTAGTAGTGTATAATTTCCTCAAAGTCCTCCGCATCAAAGAAATAGACGTCATCCGTCTTGAGCATGGACTCAAATTTGTTTATGGATTTATCAGGATATTCGTTAGAGTCTAACGCCATAGTAACTTTTTTGGTTGAACTATGGACTTAAAATTAATCCTTTGTGGTTCTGTTTAAGTCCAAATTCTATGTATGTTATCAACAAATTAGTTAACAGTACTGGGTTTGTAGCTGTTTAAAATACTGAGGATTTGGTCGCAACCTTCCTCAATTTCTTTCATGGAAATGGTCAAAGGAGGCGATATTCTCACCGCTTTGGGCTCGAACAACAACCAAAATAGTATCAAGCCTTTTTTAGCGGCCTCCAGTACCAAATAGTCGGCCACTTCCTTGCTCTCCATAATTGGGGCCAGCATCAATCCTTTGCCCCTTACTTCTTTTATCAAGGGGTGTTTCAATAGATTTCGGAACAGTTTTTCTTTTTCTAAAGCTTGCGGGATTATATCGGTTTCGGTAATTTCTTTTAACGTGGCCAAACTTGCCGAGGCAATCACGGGATTTCCCCCGAAAGTTGTAATGTGGCCAAATTTGGGATTATCCTTTAAATCGGACATCAGCTCCTTAGATGCAACAAATGCACCCACGGGCAGACCAGAGGCCATTCCTTTCCCAATGACCAGGATATCCGGCGTACAGTTATAATGTTCAAAAGCGAACAATTTGCCTGTTCGGCCAAAACCTGGTTGAATTTCGTCCAATACCAACAGGGCACCGACTTCGTCGCAACGTTTTCTGACTTTTTCGAGATAACCGTTTTTGGGTAAAATAAATCCTGCACCACCTTGAACAGTCTCCAAAACAACGGCAGCGGTTTTTTCCGTGATGTTTTCCAGTTCTTCTTCCGAGTTGAACAGAATGGACCTAACATCTGGAATCAACGGACGGAAAGCACTTTTTCGTTCTTCAAGGCCCATAAGGCTCAAACTGCCCATTGTATTTCCGTGATAGGCGTTTTTGGCAGCTATTATTTGCGACCGCCCTGTATGTCGTCGGGCCAACTTTATAGCGCCTTCCATGGCTTCGGTCCCAGAATTCACCAAATAAGTTGTTTCCAGATTATCCGGAAGGAGGGAGGCCAAAAGCTTTGAAAATTCTACCGCGGGTTTTTGTATGTATTCGCCGTAGACCATAACGTGCATGTACTTGTCTACCTGTGTTTTAATGGCATCCACTACTTTAGGATGGCAATGTCCCAAACTGCACGCAGAAACTCCGGCCACAAAATCCAAATGCGCATTGCCATCTGTATCATAAATGTAGCTTCCCTTGGCATGCGAAACTTCCAAGGCCAATGGATGGGGAGAGGTTTGGGCTTGGTATGTAAAAAAATCGTTCTTGGACATTATGGGGTCTATTCTTTCTTTTTAAGAACCGTTTTTTTGGGTTTTACTGCTTTGGTATTGGGGGCATTTATAGGGTCGTTCTCATTGTTTTGGCGTTCATTTTCCTCTGCATCAATGTCAATGGGATTGTCTATGCCCCGAATTTTGACCAGCTCAATGTTGTTGTCGTCTTCATCAAAAATTTCATCCTTAGATCTTATCCGTTCATCGCCGCGCCAAACAAAACCTTTCAATTTTCGACTATCAACGGGCAAATCGGTTTCGGGAAATATATCACCATCAGGATTTACAAAAAAGGTAATATCCTCAATGTCATTATCGGCCATGAGCAATCGAATCTTACTGCATATGGTCTTGTCTATACCGATTAGCTCATCATCATCGTTATAGACATAATAAATGACCTCGGTGTTTTGCACCAAGTCGATGATCTTTAGTTCGTTCTCAATGAATTTACCAAAGAGGTTCTTGCCCTTGGCTTGATTGTACCCTGTTCCGCTGATGGTGTCCAGAGATATGATAAAGGCATTCTCTATCACTTTCAGGGAATCCAGTTTATCGGTTTCCATATCGGATATCAAGTGAATGCTGTCACCGGTAATCTGGTTGTCCACATTCCACAAGATAGGTTCTGTGATCAATTGGGTGATTCCGGTCCTTTCATCAAAATGGATGGAATCGCATTTGCCGCTCAAATCGGTTTTATAGAATTTTGCATTATGGAATGCCCGTAGAATCCGCTCTTCCTCTTTTCCCGTAACCATTAGGGTATCCCCGTGCATGTAAAGCGAATCTTTTTCCACCAAACTGATGGAAACTGCCCTTTTGGTGGCAAAAACAGAATCTTTGGCTTTATGGACTTCGGCATAGTGTGCTTTGATCACCCCATTGTTGATGGTGTCCGTAATCTTGATGTTGTTGGTGGCCGAAGCAAATTCCGTAGCCTTGTCAAAATAGAGACTATCCCCTTCAATGATCTTGTTGTCGTAATCAATGCGTGTATTCTTGATGCCGTAGCCTTGTTCTATTTTGGTATCATAAAACCCACGTTCGCAATAAATTTTATATTCTTCCCCGGTTATTGTAGAGGGGCCGTACATATAAGCATTTTTGGAAGTGGTGTAATAATCCAATTGTTCGGAATCGATGATGTAATCCGGGTTGTCTATGTGTACGTTTCGCTGAAACTGATATTTTTTTGGGGTCATAAAATAAGTGCCGATCTTGCTGGTAAGCACATTGGCGGAATCCACTACTTTGCCCCCGGAGTTGTAGTACGCCTTTTGGTTTTCCCTGTCAAAATAAAGGGTGTCGGTGGTCAAGGTCATCTGGCCGTTTGTCAAATCCACATTTTCCCAAGCTTTGGCCAGTTTGGTATTTCCATCATAATCCATTTTACCACTGTTCATTTCAATGGAGTCCCCTTGTTGCAAACGAATATTGCCAATGGCCTTCAAACGGTTTTCTTTGGTATAAAATATGGCAACATCGCACCAAAGGTCAGCGCCTTGGTGTTCAAACTGTACTTGTCGCTCGTCATCCTTACTGAAAATGGATGCACCAGGAAACTGGGCCTCGTCTTTGGTGAAGTTGGCTCCGTAGACAATGTTGATTTGTCTACTGCCTTCGGGCTGCTGTTCTTGGGCAAACGCTCCAAAAGCTATAAGAAATAGGATGAAAAATGAAATGCTTTTCAATTTCATGAAATTTTGCCCAAAAGTAGGATTTTTAACCGAAGTGACGCATATTCATTTAGAAAGCTTTGGGAAATCAAAGTTGGCCAAGGGAAACTTGAAGATTGTCGTGATGCCCCCCATAGATGTGCAGGTGCGAAATGGATATGGATGTAATCTCAGCCTTAAAGGCACAAGGATTAGGTGTGACATATAATAAAATCGCCCGAAAAAATGGTAGCCACGACATGATTGCCGTTTGGTCACCAGTTTTTCCGAGCAATTTTAATGAACGATTATCGAAGGGGCCGTTTGATTCCCATATCGTTCAAATTTTATTCCATAAAGGAACTAATTGTTCAAAAATGCCGAGTACATCCAAACCAATTTTTCCTGCTCACGGATATAGTCGCTCATAAGGGCATTGGTACCTTCATCGTTGGAATCGCTGGCCATTTCCAAAAGTTCCCTTTCCAAAGGAAGAAGCACTTCGTAGCCGTCCAAGATTGCCTGTACCGCTTCCCTGCCACTTGATACATTTTTTGCAGCTTTGATTTTGGACAGTTCTGAATAATCGGCATAGTTGTGCAATGGCGTAAAGCCCAAGGTTAAAATTCTTTCCGCAATTTCATCGATTTTCACCAAGGAATCGTTGTAGAGTTCTTCAAATTTCGCATGTAGCTCAAAAAACTTTTCGCCTTTGATGTTCCAATGGAACCCACGGGCGTTCATGTAAAATATCTGATAGTTTGCCAAGAGCTCATTGAGTTTGTCCGATAAGTCTTTTGATGCTTTATTGTCGAGTCCTATTTGATTAAGTTTATCTGTCATGGTTTCTTATTTTAAGTTGATATAAAGATAAGGAATAAGCGATTTGTGTATAGTGATATGAATCACATTGGACTGTTGTGATAAATCAATCATTTTTTTTGATCAGGCTAATGGCAAATCCTCCGCCTTCAGCCATTTGGACCGTTATAGAGGAATCTTTGCCAATATCAAGGTTCTCAATGGTAATGGCCGTCGGATTGTTTTTGTAATGGGCATCTTCCGCATCTTTATAAATGATGGCTTCGTAGTCCACTCCATCATCCAAAAAATCAAAATCAATCGTAATTTCCCTAGAGTTTTCATCCGTAATCCCACCAACGAACCAATTACCTGTTCCTCTTTCTTTTCTGGCAATGGTTACATAGTCCCCAACTTCTCCGTTCAATACTTTGGACTTGTCCCAATCGACCCCGACATCCCTGATAAATTGGAAAGCTGGTTGGTTTTCATAGTTTTCGGGCAGGTCGCATGCCATTTGAACGGGACTATAAATGACTACATATAAGGCCAATTGTTGGGCAATGGTGGTGCTGACCCGGTTGTTTTCTTTTGTGGGCAGTTCAATATCGAAAACACCGGGCGTAAAATCTATTGGCCCGGCCAACATGCGGGTAAATGCCACAATGGGCAAATGTTCCGGTGGATTGCCACCATCGGCCGACCATGCATTGAACTCTTGTCCCCGTAATCCTTCACGGGCAATCGCATTGGGGTAGGTCCTTCGTATCCCAGTTGCCTTTATGGGCTCGTGGGCGTTTATCGCAACGTTGTATTTGGCCGCGGTCTCCAGTACTTTTCTGTAATGGTTGACCATCCATTGCCCGTGGTGATATTCCCCTTTCGGAATAATTTTGCCTACATACCCGGTTTTGACGGAATGTATGCCCAATTTGTTCATTAACTGGTATGCTGTATCCAATTGTTGCTCATATGTTCTTGGTGCCGCAGAGGTTTCGTGGTGCATGATTATCTCCACGCCCTTTTCTTTGGCGTATTTGTTCAGACCTTCCAAATCATAATCCGGGTAAGGTGTGACAAAATCGAAAACACCTTCCCGGTCTTCAAAACCTATCCAATGTTCCCAACCAGTGTTCCAACCTTCCACCAAAACTCCCTTGATATTGTTTTTGGCGGCAAAATCAATATATCTTTTCGTATTCTCCGTTGTTGCCCCGTGCTTGCCCGTTGGTTTGGCATCTTCCGTAAATGTGTTCATGTCTTGGGAACCTGCATAATCCCAAGTGGATTTACCGAGGTGCATTTCCCACCAAATACCAACATACTTTTTAGGTTCGAACCAACTTACATCTCCCAATTTGTTGGGCTCGTTGAGATTGACGATTAGTTTGGACTCGATAAGGTCACCTGCCTTGTCCGCAATTTGGATGGTTCTCCAAGGCGTTTTAAAGGGAAGTTCTCGTTTTACTTTGTAACCCGTTCTGCCAGAGCCCACCAATTCACTTGTCAACAACAAGGATTCATTGTCCACTTTTAGCGTCATTCCGGCGTAATCCGTGAGATTGGCTTCGTGGAAGCTTAAATGAAGGCCATCTTCGCCGCGCATGGTCACCGGGGTATTTACTGCATTTTCAGGGATATATGTTTGGGCCAGGTCGGCATTGTTCCGTTTGGAAATGGCATCTATTTCCGAAACCTTGGTAGTGTTGTACAAATGCTCATAAATATCCCAATCCCCGGGAATCCACCAAGATGTGTAATCCTCTGTGAGTTGAAATTCGGTGTTTTCATCCATGATGATGATACTGTCGATCCCTTGCTGTGGTAAAAATTCGTAACGGAACCCAATACCATCATCATAAGCCCTAAAATAGATGTTGAACTTACGGTTGGGAGCAACTGTTTCTTCAAGCTCAACGACCAATTCATTATAATGGTTTACCACTTCTTTTTGTTCGCCCCAAGGCATTTCCCAAGTTTCATTGACCGTGTTTGTGGTTGAGTTGATGATATTGAGATTTGATTTCAACGAATTTTGGTCCTTGAAATCAAAACTCATGGAAGAGGAATCAATAACGATTTTATTATTATGGTGCACTAGATAATGGGGTGCACCTTCTTCGGACAAATAGAACTCGATGGAATTTGACCCATTTGGTGATGAAACCGTCAATTGGGCAGTCTCCTTGGTACAGGAAATGATACATC
>CEVF01027411.1_pt1 | contig 14413 bp, 11 predicted proteins | sample 356441 | NCBI WGS metagenome assembly CEVF01 (sample SAMEA2622765, study PRJEB7988) | marine metagenome | biome: marine biome (ENVO:00000447); feature: surface water layer (ENVO:00002042); material: "saline water (ENVO:00002010), including plankton (ENVO:xxxxxxxx)" | depth 5 m
CTGTTATTGGTCCCAATTGCTATATTGGTGAGGGTGTTACGGTAGGCAAGGATTGTTATCTTCAGAGCAATGTCTCACTTTGTTACAAGGTAAAACTTGGCGATTCGGTTACGATTCAGTCGGGTTCGGTAATTGGGGCCGATGGTTTTGGTTTTGCTTTCGATGGAGAAAAGCAAATTAAGATCCATCAATTGGGTAGCGTATTGTTAAGTGACAACGTGGAAATTGGTGCTTGTACAACAATTGATCGGGGAACAATCGACGATACAATAATTGGTAAGGGTGTGAAGATCGATAATCAAGTGCAGATTGGCCATAATTGTAAGATCGGTGATCATTCGATAATTTGTGGGTGCGTTGGCATCGCAGGGAGCGTTAGCATTGGAAAGTATTGTATCATGGGTGGTGCTTCTGGTGCCGTAGGTCATATAACTATTTCAGATAAGGTTAATGTTACTGCGATGTCTTTGGTGAGTGAATCTATTTTAGAACCGGGAACATATTCATCGGGGACTTGGCACATGAAAACCTTAGACTGGAAACGCAGCAGCGTTCGTTTCAAACAATTAGACGAGATGAACAAAAGGGTGCGTCAATTGGAGAGAAAATTTCAAAGCGACGATGATGAGCCAAGTCCACACTAAACTTAACTAGCGAGCCTAATTATGCTTATGGATGTTGAAGAAATAAAAGAATATTTACCCCAACGATATCCTTTTTTACTGGTGGACAGAATTTTAGAGATGGACTTAGGTAAATCGATAGTAGGGCTTAAGAATATTACTGCAAATGAGCCCTTCTTCGTGGGCCATTTTCCTGGGCAGCCTATAATGCCGGGTGTTTTGATTATAGAGGCTTTAGCTCAGGTTGCCGGCGTTTTGGGGTTTAAGAGCCAAGAAAAAAAGCCTAAAGATGGGTATCTATATTATTTTGTTGGCGCGGATGAAATTAGGCTGCGAAGACCTGTAATTCCGGGTGATCAATTAATTCTAAAGGCCACGGTTATTACAAATCGGAGAGGTATTTATAAATTTTCTGCTGAGGCCTCGGTGGATAATCAATTAGTTGGTGAAATGCTTATCTTGTGTGCTGAAAGGAAAATAGATGTCGACTGATTTAATTGATGGAAGTTCTCAAATTCATAAAACTGCAGAAATTGGTAATAATGTTCGCATTGGGCCGTGGTGCTCTATAGGTAAAAATGTCAGGATAGGGGATGACTCAATTTTAGAGTCCCATATTGTTATTCGTTCTAATACAAAACTTGGTAGAAATAATCGAATTTTTCAGTTTAGTTCTATTGGGGAAGACCCGGCTGACAAAAAATTTCAAGGTGAGGATACTTGGTTAGAAATCGGCGACAATAACGTATTTCGCGAAGGTGTTACAGCTCACAGAGGCACCGGTTCTGGGGGTGGCATAACAAAAATAGGAAACGAAAATCTGCTAATGCCATATGTGCATATAGCTCATGATTGCGATGTAGGAAATAACACCGTTTTTGCAAATAATGTGGGTATTTCTGGACACGTAGAAGTTGGGGATTGGGCAATTTTAGGTGGCTATGCTGGGGTAAATCAATTTCTTAAAGTCGGCGCTCACGCGATGGTGGGTGGGATGACCCACATTACCAATGATATCCCAGCCTTTATGATTGTAAGCGGTAGACCAGCAACCGTGCGATCGATAAATGCAATCGGGCTTGAACGTAGGGGTTTCGATAAAGACACTATAGGTGATCTTCGGGAAGCTTTTAAAATAATATATAAAAGAAAGTACAGCTTACAAGAAGCTGTAGATCAATTAAAAGCGATGCGCGAGGGATGTGAATCTCTCCAAATACTTATCGATTCGCTAGAGTCCTCGGAAAAAGGTATTCATCGCTAAATAGAAAGCATTTTGCCGCTGTAAAGAAAATGAGCGATCACTATAGGTTTGGAATAGTCGCGGGAGAGAAATCAGGAGATATCCTCGGCGCATCATTAATTTCAGCTTTAAGAAATTATTTTCCTAATGCGGAATTCATTGGTGTTGGTGGTTCCGAAATGGTTGCTCTGGGTTGTGAGTCTCTTTGCCCGATTGATCGCTTATCCGTAATGGGATTTGTTGAGCCGCTTCGTCGGTTACCTGAATTGCTTACTCTTAAGAGGAAATTACGAAGAAGATTCTTGGCTGAGCGGATAGATGCGTTTATTGGTATCGATTCCCCCGTTTTTAATCTAAGTCTTGCCAAAGCTCTCAAGAGCAAAGGCATAAAGACAATACATTTTGTAAGCCCCACTATTTGGGCTTATCGAGAAAATCGGGTGTTTAATATAAAGAAGTCAATTGACTTAATGTTAACCCTTTTTCCATTTGAAAAAGATCTTTATAAGAAGCATAAGATAAAAGCTGAATGCGTCGGTCATCCGTTGGCCGATCAATTATCTTTGAAGGATAGAAGTTGTAACTATCGAACGCAGTTAGGTATCCCAAATGATCAAACTGTAGTCGCCCTCCTACCCGGAAGCAGAGTGGATGAGGTTAATCGGTTAGCGCCTATGTTTTTTGAAACTGCGCTTGAGGCACTACAAAAATACCCGAAGTTAAAATTCCTAGTACCTTTTAGTAACCTTGAGACGCACTTGCGTCTAAAGAGTTACATGGCGAACTTAAGTATAGTTGCTGGAGAACAATTTACTTTAGTAAATGACTCACATGCAGCGCTGGATGCTTCGGACTTTGCTTTCATTACATCCGGCACAGCTACGTTAGAAGCTCTTTTTCTTAGAAAGCCAATGGTAATTTGCTATAAGTTAGCACCAATTTCATATTTGATAGGATCTAGGTTGATTAAAGTTCCTTATATTGGGTTGCCGAATATACTGGCGAACGAAAAGATAGTGCCAGAGTATATTCAAAAAGAGGTTACAACAACGGCGTTGTTGGATGAATTAGATGAATTTATGAGTGGTATGAAATCTTTCTCGGAATTATTGATAAAGTATGAAGAAATTCACGAGGACTTGAGAGGTGGAGCTTCAGAGAAAGCAGCTAGCGAGATTTTTCGGTTGGTTTCGAAAAATTAATTATAACGAGATGATTATGAAATCGCGTGTCTGAGGAGCATAGTCATGTTAGTAGCGGGAGTTGATGAAGTAGGCAGGGGAACACTTGCTGGAGGTGTATTTGCCTCTGCTGTGATACTTAATCTTAAGAAGCCTATAAGCGGATTAAAAGATTCTAAGAAGTTATCTGAGAAGCAGCGGGAAAAGTTACGACAAGAGATTGAAGACAAAGCCTTAAGCTTTTCTGTGGCTGAGGCAAGCGTTGAAGAGATAGATTCTCTCAATATTCTTCAAGCAAGCCTTTTGGCTATGAAGCGAGCAGTTGATAGTTTGAGTATTAAACCAGAATTTGTACTGGTTGATGGTACCCACATACCTTCATGGAATTACTCAGCTGAAGCTATCATCCGTGGTGATTCGAAAATAGCAGAAATAGCTGCAGCTTCAATTATGGCAAAGGTGATTAGAGACAACGAAATGGTAAAACAGGGAGATGTTTACCCGGAGTATGGGTTTTCTAGCAATAAAGGATATCCTACTAAGGCTCATTTGAAAGCAATTCATAAATTTGGACCGTGCGAAATACACAGACACTCTTTTGCGCCAATATCGAAGTTATTAAAATGATATCTTGTGAGGAAAATTAAATAAAAATTATGTATATTTGAGCTAGGATCATCTCATCAATGCTAGTTGTATTTGTAATATATTCTAATGGTCGATAAATCGCCACGCCAAGCTTTTTTTCATCTCCGCTTACACTCTGAGTTTTCAATAAATGATGGGCTTGTGACGATCACCTCTTTGATTGAGAAACTCAAGTATTTTGGTATGCCGGCGGTAGCAATTACCGATTTCGCTAATTTGTTTGCATTGATCAAATTTTACAGCGCGGCAATCAAGTCCGGCATTAAACCAATTTGTGGTTGTGATGTTCTGGTGGAGAACTGCGATGGAGTTCGCTCGAAGATCGTGTTGTTAGCCTCCAGCAATATAGGATATCTGAACTTAACCTCGTTAATATCGGGAATCTACACAGAGGCATCTGATGCTAGGGAGACGGTAATATCTCAGAGTAAGCTAAACAAGCATACAGAAGGATTAATTGCTTTATCGGGAGCACAATATAGTGATGTTGGCGTCGCTTTAATGGAAGGCGATTTAGAGCAGGCCGAGAAGTATTTGCAGGTTTGGAAAACAATGTTTCCGAATGCGTTTTATCTTGAGGTGCAAAGATTAGGTAAAGTTGGTGAAGAACAGTATATAGCTGGCTTAATTGAGCTGGCTATTGAGTCTAAAACTCCTATTGTGGCGACAAATGACGTACGTTTTATATCTCAAGACGACTTTGAAGCTCACGAGGTTAGAGTGTGCATCAATGAGGGAAGAACTCTAGATGATCCTCGAAGAACCCGGAATTATACTGCCCAGCAATATTTAAAAAGCTCGAGCGAAATGAGTCAACTTTTTAGTGATCTGCCCGCAGCTATAGCTAATACTGTTGAGATAATAAAACGTTGTAATCTGGAGCTAAAATTAGGGACCCCCCATTTACCTCGGTATCCTGTTCCCGAGGGAGAGACACTTGAGAATTATTTATCAGAACTTAGTCAAAACGGTCTAAAGAAAAGACTTGAACACTTATATGGTGATGAATCTAAAACTGAAGAAATATTGATCCCATATCGGAAGCGACTGAACCAAGAGATAGAAATAATCAATCGTATGGGATTCGCTGGTTACTTTCTTATCGTTATGGAATTCATTCAATGGGCTAAATCTTCAGAGATACCAGTGGGGCCAGGAAGGGGCTCCGGCGCAGGATCGTTGGTGGCGTATGCTCTTGAAATTACTGATCTTGACCCTTTGAAATATGATTTGCTATTCGAGCGGTTTTTAAACCCTGAGCGGGTTTCAATGCCAGATTTCGATATTGATTTTTGTATGGAAGGGCGGGATCGAGTTATTAACCATGTCGCAGAGCTCTACGGAAAGGAAGCGGTTTCTCAAATTGTGACTTTTGGAACTATGGCAGCTAAAGCAGTTGTTCGGGACGTCGCTCGGGTGCAAGGCAAGCCCTATGCTTTGGCGGATAAATTATCAAAATTAATTCCATTTGAGCCAGGCATGACCTTGTCAAAGGCATTCGCGCAAGAGAAATCACTGGTGGCGTTTGTAGAAAACGATGAAGACGCCCAAGAAATAATTGAGATGGCGTACAAGCTTGAGGGCATCACACGAAACGTGGGAAAGCATGCTGGGGGAGTGGTTATTGCGCCGACTAAACTGACAGATTTTACTCCATTGTACAGTGATGAATCGGGGCAAGGATTGGTTACTCAATTTGATAAAAATGATGTTGAAACAGCAGGGCTGGTAAAATTTGATTTTCTCGGTTTGCGTACGCTCACAATAATTGACTGGGCGGTTAAGATGATTAACCAACAGAGGAGTCAGGAGCAAGAACCGATTGACATCAATGCCTTACCCTTGGATGACGAGTCAGTTTATGAGTTGTTGCAATCAGGACAAACTACAGCAGTTTTTCAATTAGAATCATTTGGAATGAAAGAACTAATTAAGCGACTTGCACCAAGTTGCTTTGAGGATATTATTGCGCTCGTAGCATTATTTAGACCTGGCCCACTTCGATCTGGTATGGACAAGGAGTTCATTGATAGAAAGCATGGTAGAGCAAGAGTCGAATATTTGCATCCGGAGCTGCAGTCCGTTCTTTCAGACACTTATGGAGTGATCTTATATCAAGAACAGGTTATGCAAATTGCCCAAGTTCTGGCAAATTACACTCTTGGTAGTGCAGATATACTTCGTAAAGCTATGGGCAAAAAAGATGAAAAAGAAATGTCTAGACAACGACTTAATTTTGTCAACGGTGCCTTCAAGAACGGGATTGATAAGAATTTATCAGGCTCGATTTTTAATCTTATGGAAACTTTCGCGGAGTATGGCTTTAACAAATCCCATTCAGCTGCATACGCATTAGTATCATATCAAACTGCGTGGTTAAAGGCTCACTTTCCCGCACATTTTATGGCAGCGGTACTGTCTGCTGACATGCAAAATACAGATAAGATAGTCACCTTAATAGATGAATGTCGATCTATGAATCTCTCTATTACTCCTCCAGATGTAAATATAAGCCAATTTAATTTCACAGTGAATTCGAACGGTCATATAGTCTACGGTTTAGGAGCAATAAAAGGTCTTGGAGAGGGTCCAGTAGAAAAACTCATCGAGGCTCGTGAAGTCAAGAATTTTCAAAATTTATTAGACTTGTGTCAAAGAGTAGAGTCAAGGACTGTGAATAAGCGTACTATGGAGGCATTGATAAGAGCTGGGGCTCTGGATAATTTGATCGACGGGGAAATTGATCAAGCTAGAGCAAATTTATCTCTTATGCTACCAAATGTTATGAGAGCAGCTACGCAGCGAAACGAAAATTTAGCAAGTGGCGCTCAGGATTTATTTGGAGACATACAGGAGACAGAGATTGGTAAGGACGTGGCTATGGTGGAAACGATTCCTAAACCATGGTCGGAAAAAGAGAGATTGTCTCTTGAAAAAGATACATTAGGTCTTTACTTTTCAGGTCACCCGATAGATGAATGTTTAAACGAATTGTCGCAAATTACTCGATCTAGGTTAATCAACCTGAGGCCTGAGCGCGGAACTCAACTGATAGCAGGTTTATTACATGGTTATAGGACTATTAGAAGTAGTAAATCTGGTCAGACAATAGCATTTCTTACGCTTGATGATCGGAGTGCTCGTTTTGAAGTTGGTTTGTATGGTCAGGAATATGAAAAATATAGAGAATTATTGCAGAAAGATCTCATATTAATCGTTGAATGTACCATTGGTATTAATGATTCAAATGGAGGGATTCAGGGTCGAGCAAAAAAAGTTATGACTTTACATCAAGTACGCTCCAAATTTATTCAAAAGGTACTCATTAACTGGAGTGAAAACACGATTCAAGCCGGATTTTGTGAGCAATTAGAGGCCATATTGTTACCCTATTCCTATTCAAGCAACCAAAAAATTCAGCCTAATTTAGAAGAGAGGAAATACAATGATTCTCATCCGCATGATGAGGGCTGTCAGATTGCGATTAATTATCGAAGTTTATGCGCCGAGGGACGTATAGAGCTTGGGAAGGAATGGATGGTTTCGCTAAATGACGGATTACTTCGCAAGCTTCGCGATCAATATGGTAATGACATGATCGAGCTAGAATACAGAAAGACAAAAACACTTCTTTAAAACTATTTTGTTTGAAGTTTCTTTTTCAATTATTGAAATAATGGATATCGATTACTATGAATTATGATTATCTCTCATTTGAAAAGCCAATTGCCGAGTTGCAAGCAAAAATTGACGAGCTTAGTTCGGTTGACGCAGACAGCTCAATTAATATAGATGATGAGATAAAAAATCTTAGAACAAAAAGTGATAAGTTGACGGAGAAAATCTACTCAAAGCTTAGTTCATGGCAGGTTTGCCAGGTAGCAAGGCACCCTTTACGGCCTTATACATTAGATTACATCAAGCATGTATTTACAGATTTTGAGGAACTGCATGGTGATCGATTGTTTGGGGATGATCAATCTTTAATTGGAGGTATTGCAAAAATAGAATCATACTCGGTGATGATTATAGGTCATCAAAAAGGAAGAGGAACGAATGAGAAAATAAAACATAATTTTGGTATGCCCCGTCCTGAAGGCTACAGAAAAGCGCGACGATTAATGGAATTAGCGCAGAAGTTCAAGTTACCTGTGCTAACTTTTATTGACACGCCGGGTGCGTATCCTGGGATGGATTCAGAAGAAAGAGGTATAAATGAGGCCATAGCAAAAACTATGGCTATCATGTCCAAGATTAAGGTGCCAATAATTTCTACTATTACGGGGGAAGCAAATTCAGGCGGCGCAATCGCAATCGGGGTCGCAGATCATTTAAATATGCTCCAGTATTCTACTTATACTGTGATAACGCCAGAGGGATGCGCTACGATTCTTTGGAAGTCTCCATCTAAGGCATCAGAAGCCGCAGAATCAATGGGTGTAACTGCAAATCGACTCCATAAACTAGGCATAGTCGACGAAGTTATTCAAGAACCTCTTGGAGGAGCTCATCGAGATATTGTAAGTGTATCTGAGAATATTAAGAAATCTTTAGTTGGACAATTAGATAAACTCTCAAGAATCGATGTCGAAGAACTTCTCGTTCGGAGATATAACCGGTTAATGTCTTATGGGCTTGATTCATGATCTTTAGTTCGATTCAAAATTCTGATTCGGAGAAAGTAATACTTACTGGCAAAGTGCCTAATGAAAATTAACCTGAGTACGCTCGATCAAGCTCTAACGAGTGTCAAGAAATATAAAAACATTATTGTTGGATTTAGCGGTGGTATTGATTCTACTGTTCTACTCTACGGTGTTTGCTTGTTAGCAAGGAAAGGTCTTTTGAGATCCAATATAAAGGCTATCCACGTGAATCATGGGTTAAATGATTCGTGTGAGGAGTGGGAGTCATTCTGTAGACGAATTTGTTCGGCTTATAATGTGGATCTTCAGGTTAAAAATCTTGAAGGATTGAGTAAGGGTTCTGACCTCTACAGTGAAGGCTTCTTGCGAACAGAGAGGTACCGCGAGTTTGAATCTGCTTTGGGTCCAGATAGTGTTTTGTTACTGGCGCATCATCAGGATGATCAAATAGAAACTTTATTACTTCGTTTGAATCGGGGTTCTGGGATGAGAGGATTGTCAGGAATTCCAAAACGTCGATCCCTAGGAGAAGGATCGATATACAGACCATTATTGAATTTTGATCGAAACTCGATTAGTGAGTTTGCAAAAAAAGAAGGGTTACAGTGGATTGAAGATAGCTCAAATGCTGAAACCTGCATTGATCGAAATTTCTTGCGCTCAGAGGTTTTACCTAAAATTGAAAGCCGCTGGCCTAACTATCGAGAAAGCTGGTATAAATCTTTAACTTTGATAAATGAGGCTTGTTTAGCTGAGGAAAAGCAGGCGCAACAAGATATCGTTTGTTTGACGCATAGGTCATCCGAATCCATAGATTTGACAGAATTAGTAAAATTGTCTCCAAAGCGACAGCGTGGTGTATTGAAATACTGGTGTCTTGCTAACAAAAATGTAGAGCTAGGCTGGAATAAACTACATCAAATCGTCAGCGAATTTTTGCCCGCAGCAATTAAAACTTCGACACATTTCAAAATTGGAGTATATAAACTATCTAGTTTTCGAGGCGCCTTGCATATAGTTCCGACTGAGGAGCTAGAGTTATTAGGTTGTACTTGGAATTTAAAGGAAAGTGATGAGATTGCGTTAAAAAACAATGGAGTGTTAAAGGTTAAGGAAGTCGGGAATGGTGGAATTTCTTTGAAGCCTAATGGTCTCCTAGATATCAAATATAGAAAAGGAGGTGAGGTGCTGAAGACTGCAGAGGGGCGATCAAAGACTTTGAAAAAGATACTACAAGAAGCAGGTGTTCAGCCCTGGGAGCGGGCTAGAATTCCCCTGGTGTACCAGCAAGAGGAGTTAATTTCTGTTGTCGGTATTTGTGTCTGCCAAAAAGCGCAGGCAAGTCATGGGCAAAAAGGATATTCAATTACGTGGTTGAAGCCGTAATTTCTGTTGACATTTTTCCGGCTTTTCAACTTAACTCAGATAGCTGGTTCAGATTGAGCTTGTTCCCTCGATCTAGTAAGATATAAATCCATCTGCTGCAGGTTGGATCCTGCGGCCCGCTATAACGAGATGGATTGTATGACCCGATATATCTTCATAACAGGTGGCGTTGTTTCCTCTCTCGGAAAGGGAATCACATCAGCATCGCTTGCAGCTATTCTTGAAGCGCGTGGACTTAAGATCACGATGCTCAAATTGGACCCATATATTAACGTAGATCCAGGAACGATGAGTCCTTTTCAACATGGAGAGGTTTTTGTAACAGAAGATGGCGCTGAGACTGACTTAGATCTAGGACACTATGAGCGATTCAGTCGCACTACCATGAGTCGCAACAATAATTTTACGACTGGTCGCGTTTATGAGGAAGTACTAAAAAGGGAGCGTCGGGGAGACTACCTGGGCGCAACTATTCAAGTCATCCCGCATATAACTGATGAAATCAAAACAAGAATTAAGCAGGGTGCGGGAGATGTGGATGTAGCTCTTGTAGAGATAGGCGGTACAGTGGGCGATATTGAATCTCAACCATTTTTGGAAGCAGTCCGTCAGTTGAGAGTTGAGCTTGGAGCTGAGACAGCTTTGTTTGTGCATTTAACCCTAGTTCCTTTTATTGAAACTGCGGGCGAGATAAAAACCAAACCGACACAACACTCAGTAAAAGAACTGAGGTCTATCGGCATCCAGCCAGATATTTTAGTATGTCGCTCTGAAAAAGAAATCGATCAATCAGCTCGAAAGAAAATCGCATTATTCACTAACGTCGATCTTCCAGCCGTAATTTCTTTACCTGATACAGATTCCATTTATCGAATACCAGCTACACTTGGTGCTGCGGGTATGGATGATATCGTTGTGAGCAAACTACGTTTAGAGTGCCCGAAAGCGGATTTTTCAGAATGGGAGCGAGTAGTTGAGTCTCAGTTAAAACCAAAGAGAGAAATTAAGCTAGCCATGGTGGGGAAATACACTGAATTTCTTGATGCTTACAAATCTTTAAACGAGGCTATCACTCACGCCGGAATTCAGACTCATACGCAGGTGTCGGTTACCTATATAGATTCAACTGATGTAATGGATAATGGCGTGAATATTTTAGAAGGACACAATGCTATTTTAGTGCCGGGAGGTTTTGGAGAAAGAGGCTTTGAAGGGAAAATACTAGCTACTAAGTTTGCGAGAGAAAATCAGATTCCATTTTTAGGAATTTGCCTAGGTTTACAGGCGGCAGTGATTGATTATGCAAGAAATGTCGCCGGATTAGTCGGCGCTAACAGCACTGAATTTGATAGCGAATGTGATCATCCTGTCATTGCCTTGATTCACGAGTGGACTACAGAGAGCGGAGATAAGGAGGTTAGAGACGAAAACTCAGATCTTGGAGGTACGATGCGTCTTGGGGCGCAGAAATGCCTGCTTGAGCCTGGCTCCATTGCGCAAAAATGTTATTGTTCTAGTGAGATATTTGAAAGACATCGGCATCGCTATGAGTTTAATAATAATTACTTAGAAGTTTTGTCGGAGGCAGGCCTGAATTTTGTTGGTAAATCTTCTGATGGAATGCTTGTAGAGGTGATCGAAATTCCAAATCATCCGTGGTTTGTTGGTTGTCAGTTCCACCCTGAATTTACTTCGAAACCAATCGAGGGACATCCTTTGTTTGCCGGATTTATTAATGCTGCTATTACAGACAATGAATCAAAATCTATTTAATTCAGAAAGTGTCGCCAGTTTAAAAAGCATTGCTTTTTCTTGCATAAGCGAAAAACAATAAAACTATGAAAGAAAAAGAGATTGAATTCGCAAACATCAAGTTATCTAATAGCAAACCTTTCGTTTTGTTTGGTGGATTAAACGTCTTAGAAACAAAAAGTCTTGGACTACAAGTAGCAGAAACATTTAAAAATGTTTGTGAGGCTCTAGATATTCAATTAGTCTTTAAGGCTTCCTTTGACAAGGCGAATCGTTCTTCAGTTACTTCGTATCGCGGCCCAGGACTGGATGAAGGACTTAGATGGTTGGATGATATAAAACAACAATGCGACGTACCAATCATTACGGATGTTCATGAGGTTGTTCAAGTAAAGCCAGTCGCGGAAGTAGCTGATGTAATTCAGTTGCCTGCCTTTTTGTCACGTCAAACTGATTTAATTTGTGCGATGGCAGCAACGGATAAGGTTATTAATATAAAGAAAGCGCAGTTCCTCGCGCCGGAAGAAATGGCTTACATTATCGAGAAATTTGAAAGTTTGGATAATAAGAAGTTAATTCTTTGTGAAAGAGGCAGTATTTTTGGATACAAGAATTTGATTGTTGATATGCTTGGTTTTTCAGTTATGAAAAATTTTCAATATCCAATCATTTTCGATGTTACACATTCTCTTCAGCAACCTGGTGGAAGATCAGGGGCGGCTGATGGTAGGCGCGAGCAAGTTACGAACTTAGCAAAAGCTGGTTTATCACAGGGCCTTGCTGGACTTTTTCTGGAGGCCCATCCTAATCCCAATGCTGCGCTCTGCGATGGTCCTTGTGCTTTGAGGTTAGATTGTTTACAACCTTTTTTGAATCAAATGAAAGAGTTAGATTGCCTAATCAAGTCTCAAGCGTTTATAGATACTGCTTGATCTTCTGAAATTTATTCTGCGTTACAGGTGCAAAGATGTCCGAAATTGAGTCAATTTTCGCAAGAGAAGTAATCGATTCACGAGGTAATCCTACAGTTGAAGCCGATGTTATTTTGCAAGACGGTTCTCAGGGGTCTGCTTGTGCTCCCTCAGGGGCCTCAACAGGTTCAAGGGAAGCGCTAGAGCTAAGGGATAAAGACCCAGGTCGCTACGGTGGCAAAGGGGTTTTGACTGCGGTTAATAATGTTAATTTAAATATAAGAGATGCATTAGTTGGCGGGTCTGTTATTGAGCAAGCTGTCTTAGATCAACGAATGTTAGATCTTGACGGAACAAATAATAAATCAAATCTGGGTGCGAACGCTATTCTTGCCGTATCGCTCGCAATTAGCAAGGCAGCTGCGAACCATCTTGGGATACCTTTATATTCTCACATATCTAATTTGAGTGGTAATAAGAGAAATTTCACTCTCCCAGTGCCAATGATGAATATTATTAATGGAGGTGAGCATGCAGACAATAATATTGACATTCAAGAGTTCATGATTCAACCGACAGGGGCTTCCTCGTTTACGGAAGCCTTGCGCTACGGAGCGGAAGTATTTCATGCATTAAAAAGCGTATTAAAGAAAGATGGGTTTAATACTGCAGTTGGGGACGAGGGTGGTTTTGCCCCAGATTTGCCTTCTAATTCAGCTGCTCTGGATGCAATTATGGAGGCGATTGAGGCAGTCGGACTAGCACCTGGAAAAGATATACATTTAGCTTTAGATTGTGCAGCATCAGAGTTCTATCGAGATGGAAAATACAAACTGGAGGGAGAGGGGAAAATATTCGATTACGCTCAGTTCGTAGATTATTTGGAGAATCTCACGAATGCGTATCCAATTTTGTCAATCGAAGACGGAATGGACGAGTCTGATTGGGAAGGTTGGGCTAAATTATCTGCGCAAATAGGCGATAAAGTTCAATTAGTTGGAGATGATTTGTTTGTTACCAATACTGATATTTTAGCTAAAGGGATAAGTGAAAAAATCGCAAATTCAATATTAATCAAGTTCAATCAGATTGGTACGCTGACTGAGACATTGTCGGCTATAAATATGGCGCGAGAAGCAGGTTATACTTCTGTAATCTCGCATAGATCTGGAGAAACCGAGGACACAACAATTGCCGATCTTGCGGTCGGAACCTCAGCAGGACAGATTAAAACAGGCTCGCTTTGTCGTTCAGATCGGGTGGCAAAGTACAATAGACTTTTAAAGATTGAAGAGATGCTTGGCGATGCTTCTATTTTTAACGGAATTTCTGAATTCCCAATGGTAAATGATTAGCTTCCAATGAAACGATTATTCTTTTTATTTGCTTGCTTGATTGCTGTACTCCAATTCCAAATATGGTTGGGTGATAACAGTGTAAGGACTTTAAACGCACTAAAAAATGAAATTACTCTGCAGGCTGATACTAATCTGGCGTTAAGTGAGAGAAACAGAGAGCTTGAAATTGAAATTGTAGATTTAAAAACGGGTGTTGAATCTATCGAAGAAAGAGCTAGATCAGAATTAGGGATGATCGAGAAAGGAGAAACTTTTTTTCTCATTGTTGAATAAAAGCTTTCCTTACAAGATTTTAGTTCTTTTCTATTTTAAATAGCGAAAAATCATATGCGTATTTGGGCAGTTATTCCTGCAGCTGGAGTTGGGAAGAGATTCAGCTCTGATATTCCTAAGCAGTACTTACCTTTAAGTGGAATACCTGTTCTACTTCACTCAATAAATAAGCTTTTAAAATTTGATGGGTTTGAGGAGATCCTTGTTGCTTTAAATCCAGCTGATACGTTTTGGCAAAAATTAAATTTTACTCACCCCAAAGTAAAAACCATTCATGGTGGCCTTGAGAGGTGCAATTCTGTGAATAGTGCGTTAGAGGATCTTTCAGGTAGAGCAGAAAACGGAGACTGGGTTTTAGTTCATGATGCCGTTCGCCCTTGTATAAGCGATTC
>CEVF01154715.1_pt1 | contig 14392 bp, 12 predicted proteins | sample 356441 | NCBI WGS metagenome assembly CEVF01 (sample SAMEA2622765, study PRJEB7988) | marine metagenome | biome: marine biome (ENVO:00000447); feature: surface water layer (ENVO:00002042); material: "saline water (ENVO:00002010), including plankton (ENVO:xxxxxxxx)" | depth 5 m
ATCATTTCAGCCCTGTCTTCATCAAAAGCTTCACTATATAAATGTGTATGGGTATCGGTTATGATCATAATTTTTTGATTTTTCTATCGTCGCTCACTGAATCGTTTCCACTCCCGTACAATGCCATGGCTTTTTGGAATTTTAGGGCACCTATTTTGGTTTGATCATTAATAAACCCATCCAATTCAGGGTGGTTTTCCCTTATCCACGAAACCAGATTTTCCCTATTTCTGCCCCATAATGAATCATTGAAATCAACATATTCAACAATATCAACACTGTAAATGGAACCATCCTTAAAATTCATGATTTCCTTGGTGATGAATGGCCTATTCTGTAAAAAACGAATTCGTTGACCTTCTTTTGAAACCCTTAGATGTAGATTCCCGTCCACTTCTTTGACGTCCAAAATTTTATATTTCGGCCTAAATACGGAGTCCCATTGAAATAATGTATGATAGTCTTCCTTGGTGAAGGTTCTTATATAATCCAATTCATTGAACCGAATACTGTCCAAGAACAGCCCGACCACTTGGTGGTAATCTGATGCATTCAATGCGCCGATATAGTTCTCAGCAATTTTTACCTTGTCAATTTCCCTGTGTTTTTGACCACAGGATATTGCCACAATTGCACAAAAAATGAAGATGGAAACCTTCTTGAAATCTAAATAAGCCATAACACAAAAATAGGTTTATCTTAGACGTCCCAAAACTTTGTTTTTCGTTTAACATTCCTAAAGCCCCTTAAAAGGGCCGTTCCCGTATGGCATCGCTTAAAAAATTTTTAAAATCCAAAAACTACATTAAAATACCTTTGGTATTCACCGAGACAAACCATTTTGAAATAGAGGCCAAGATCAACGGAATATCGGGCAAGTTCATTTTGGACACCGGAGCCTCCAACACTTGTGTCGGGCTAGATAAAATAGACTTTTTTGAAATGGCTTCGGAAGCAACGGACATAAAGGCCGCGGGGGCAGGTGCCACCGAAATGGAAACTTTGATCTCCAACAAAAACAAAATCCAGATTGGCGATTGGAAAAAAAAGCGGCTCAAAGTGGTCCTTTTTGACCTTGCCCACGTTAACCAGGCCCTGACCAATCATAATGCGACACCCGTGGACGGCATTATCGGTGCAGATATTCTTAAAAAAGGAAAGGCTATTATCGATTACAATAAAAAATGCCTCTACTTGAAAAAGTAAAGGCATTTGTCAGTTAGAGCGTAGTCGGGAACTATCCGCTCTTGTATTGTTTAATTAAAGTTCCAACGCTTTTTTCACGTTGCCGTCCATCAACAATTCTTCTGGACTTTCCAATGCTTCTTTAACTGCGACCAAGAACCCAACCGATTCTTTACCATCAATAATTCTATGGTCATAAGATAGTGCCACGTACATCACCGGTGCAATGGCAATGGCCCCATCCCTGACAATGGCACGCTCCACAATGTTGTGCATACCCAAGATTCCACTTTGCGGTGGGTTGATGATAGGTGTTGACAACATAGAACCGAACACCCCTCCGTTGGTAATGGTAAAGGTCCCTCCTGTCATTTCATCTATGGTGATTTCACCTTCCCTTGCACGGATGGCCAAACGTTTTACTTCGGATTCGATTCCTCTGAAGGTCAAGTTTTCAGCATTTCTGATTACGGGAACCATCAACCCTTTTGGTCCGGAAACTGCAATACTGATATCGCAGAATTCATAGGTGATCATTTCCTTCCCATCGATCATAGAATTTACGGCCGGGTACATTTGCAATGCACGAATCACTGCTTTGGTAAAAAATGACATAAAGCCGAGACTCACACCATGTTTTGCCTTAAATTCCTCTTTGTATTGTTTGCGCAACTCAAAAATTGCTGACATATCCACTTCGTTGAAAGTGGTCAACATCGCTGTCTCATTTTTCGCAGAAACCAAACGCTCCGCCACTTTTCTGCGCAACATGGATAACTTGGAGCGGGTCTCGCTACGGTTGCCCCCTGTTGGAGTTCCCATAGATGGCACCGCCTTTACAGCGTCGTCTTTGGTGATGCGCCCACCTCTTCCCGATCCAGAAACGGATGAAGCAGGTATTCCTTTCTCATCCAATATTTTTTTGGCCGCTGGAGATGGAGTACCTGATGCATAGGTTTCCTTTTTTGGTTCCTCTTTCTTAGGTGCCTCTTTTTTGGGCTCTTCTTTTTTGACCTCTTCTTTTTTATCAGAATCGCTAGAAGAATCTTCAGGTTTTTTTGCACTGGTATCGATAAGGCATACCACCTCACCCACAGCTACGGCATCCCCTACTTCTGCCTTTAGGGTAATAATTCCGCTCTCCTCTGCGGGAAGCTCCAATGTTGCCTTGTCCGAGTCTACCTCGGCTATGGCCTGATCCTTCTCCACATAGTCACCATCCTCTACCAACCATTCGGCGATTTCTACTTCTGTAATGGATTCCCCGGGTGAGGGAACTTTCATTTCTAAAACCATCTCTGTTATAGTTTATACTTGAATTATCTTATTAACATATTGTCCTTACTCTTGTCAAAGACGTAATCCAACACTTGGGCATGACGTCTTTTTGAACGTACGGAGCTACCTGCGGCAGGCGCACCATAGAATCTACGGGATGCAACCCTGAACTGTTTGGCTTCTTCCAAATGCATCAACATATGGCTCCATGCACCCATGTTTCTAGGTTCTTCCTGCGCCCAAACAATATCATCTGCATTTTTATATTTCTTTATGATGCTTCTCATTTGCTCAGCAGGCAATGGGAACAACTGCTCCACACGCACCAGAGCCACATCATCTCTTTTCAACTCTTCTCTCTTGTCCAAAAGATCATAATAGAACTTACCGGTACAGAAGACCAATGTTTTCACTTTGGCCACTTTGGCCTCGGCATCATCAATCACCATTTGAAAGCTTCCCTCGGCCATTTCCTCTTTAGTGGAAACCACTTTCGGGTGTCTCAACAGACTTTTTGGCGTAAACACCACCAATGGTTTACGGAAATTGGCCTTCATTTGTCTACGGAACAAATGGAACAAGTTTGCAGGGGTGGTCACATCTGCCACGAACATATTGTCCTTGGCACAAAGCTGCAAGTACCTTTCCATTCGTGCTGATGAGTGTTCCGCTCCCTGTCCTTCGTAACCGTGAGGCAACAAAAGAACCAATCCATTCTGCATTTTCCATTTGTCCTCTGCAGAAGACAGATATTGATCTATAATTATTTGGGCCCCATTACTGAAATCACCAAATTGAGCTTCCCAGATGGTAAGTGTTCTCGGACTTGCCATGGCATAACCATAATCAAACCCCATAACGGCATATTCTGAAAGAAGTGAATTATAAATGTGGAATTTACCATTTTGATTATCCCCCATTTCGTTCAAAAGAACAACTTCTTCCTCATGCATTTCTGTTTTGATGACAGCGTGCCTATGTGAAAAAGTACCTCTTTCCACATCTTGCCCTGTCATCCGTATATCGTAACCTTCCTCGATCAACGATCCATAGGCCAGGAGTTCGCCCATGGCCCAATCAAGTTTGTTGTCCTCAAAATACATTTTATGACGGCCCTCTACCAATCTCTCCAACTTCCTCAAGAACTTTTTATCTTTGGGAAGCTTAGTGATACTTTGGGCTATTTCGTCCAATTTCTTTATATCGTAAGTGGTGTCCATAGGTTTCAACATCACCTCTTCGGTAACCTGCTCAAAACCTTCCCACTCATCTTGCATAAAAGGGGTTATCTTGGTCTTTTCAATTTTTCTGGAATCCAAAAGGTCTTCTTCCAGCTCTTTTTTATAGTTCTCTTCGAGTTCCTTTACATAATTCTCGTCGATTATTCCTTCGGCAATCAATTTTTCCGCATAAATATCCCGAGGATTCTTATGCTTGGAGATCAACTTATATAAAAGTGGCTGGGTAAACTTGGGTTCATCACCCTCGTTGTGCCCATATTTTCGATAGCCCAACAAATCCAAGAAAACATCGCGTTTGTAACGCATTCTATACTCGAGCGCGAAGGTGGTCGCATGCACCACGGCCTCCGCATCATCAGCATTCACATGTAGTACGGGCGAAAGAGTGACCTTGGCCACATCGGTACAATAGGTAGACGAACGTGCATCCAAGTAATTGGTGGTAAACCCAATTTGGTTGTTCACCACTATATGTATGGTACCTCCTGTGGTATAACCATCAAGGCGAGCCATCTGAATTACTTCGTACACCACTCCTTGCCCCGCAAATGCAGCATCGCCATGAATTAAAATTGGCAGCACCTCAGAAATCGCCCCCTCATGGTCGCGATCCTGTTTGGCCCTGGTAATTCCCTCCACTACAGCATTTACGGTTTCCAGGTGAGATGGGTTGGGAGCAATGTTCATGTTCACCATTTTTCCGGAATCCGTCTCTCTTTTGGAAGTCCACCCCAAGTGATATTTTACATCACCATCAAAAATGGTCTCTTCATAATCCTTACCATCAAACTCACTGAAAATATCCTTTGGTGATTTCCCGAAGATATTGCTCAAAACGTTCAAGCGTCCCCTGTGGGCCATACCCACAACAAATTGCTTGACCCCTTTGTCCGCAGCTTTTTCTATGATCACATCCAAAGCTGGAATCAAGGACTCCCCACCTTCCAATGAGAACCTTTTTTGCCCGACATATTTGGTGTGCAAAAAGCTTTCAAAAGAAACAGCCTCATTCAACTTTCTGAGGATGTTCTTTTTCTCTTCTGGGGTGAAGTTGGGATGGTTGTCGTTTACATTGAGCCAATCTTGGATCCATTGTATACGCTCCGGTGTTCGGATATACATATATTCCACACCTATGGAATCACAATAGATGCTCTCCAAATGACGTACGATTTCCTTTAAGGAAGCTGGACCGATACCAAGTATTTTACCGGCATCGAAAACGGTATCCATGTCCTCTTCGGACAAGCCAAAATTGGCAAGTTCCAAAGTGGGTTCGTATCTCCGTCTTTCCCTTACCGGGTTTGTCTCGGTAAACAAGTGTCCCCTGGAACGGTACCCGTCTATTAGGCGGATGACTTGAAACTCTTTTTGGAGTGTTTCCGGCATTTCCACCTTCTTTCCATTGGAAAGCACCGCCATTCCACTCTTGTCCGATTCAATTCCAAGATCTTCCAAGGAACCTTCCAGACCAAAATCAAACCCTTGAAAAAAAGCCCTCCAACTGGGCTCTACGTTATCAGGGTTCGTTAGATATTTTTCGTATTGCTCCGCAAAAAACGAAGTGTGCGCAGCATTTAAAAATGAATATTTGTCCATTCTTTATGTTTCTCCAAAACTTTATGGAAAATTTTGTCAAAAATACGGGTTTTAGCATTTATATGCTTGTGTTTTCGTCAATTTCTTATCCGAAATTGAAACTATGCTGTAGAATGTAAGGGAAAGCGATAAAAATGAAATTTTTTCTTTCAAATTAACATGATAAACTAAAAATAATTTAACTTGAGACTTGACAAAACCGACCAAATAATGTCCAAACTAAAAAACAGATACCTTTCCCTAGATGTCTTCAGGGGGCTGGACGTTGCATTGATGATCATTGTCAACTCTCCCGGCAATGGATCCACCACTTTTTCACCTTTGCTCCATGCGGAATGGAATGGTTTCACACTGACCGACCTAGTTTTTCCCACTTTTTTGTTTGTGGTCGGAAATTCCATGAGCTTTAGTATAAAAAAGTATGAGAGCATGGGCAACCCCGCTTTTTTCAAAAAAGTTTTAAAACGTACTGCAATTATATTCCTGTTGGGTTTTTTGATGTATTGGTACCCCTTTTTTGACGACGGACAGCTAAAGCCATTTTCAGAAACAAGGGTTTTTGGGGTTTTGCAACGGATAGCCCTTTGCTATATGTTTGCCTCGATATTGCTTCACTTTGTAAAAACAAAAACAGCCATATGGTTGAGCATTGCCTTTTTGGTTGCTTACCATCTCATACTAATCGGGTTTGGCGATCTCACATTAACGGGAAATGCAGTTTTGAAGTTGGACGAATGGCTTATTGGGCCCAACCATATGTACCACGGTGAGGGAATTGCCTTTGACCCGGAAGGCTTGTTGAGCACTCTTCCTGCTATTGTCAATGTGATCATTGGTTACTTGGCCGGAAGGTTTATCCAAAACAATGGACAGAATTTTGAAACTATTGCCAAATTGATGATGGTCGGTTTTGTTTTGGTTTTTGCCGGTCTGGCATGGGATCTCATCTTGCCCATCAACAAAAAACTTTGGACCAGTTCTTTTGTATTGCTCACATGCGGAATAGATTTATGTGCGATTGCAATACTTATTTATGTATTGGATATGAAAAAGATAAAAAGCTGGAGTTACTTTTTTGAGGTTTTCGGCAAAAACACCTTGTTTATTTATCTTTTGTCCGAAGTGTTTGTCATCACCCTTTTCTCCGTTGATTTGAATGGTGAGTCACTTTATAGTTGGATAGCCAATACTGTTTTTATATCGTGGTCCGGTGGTTATCTGGGTTCTTTATTGTTTGCCCTCTGGGTGATGCTTACCTGTTGGCTAGTGGGTTACATAATGGACAAAAGGGGTGTCTACGTAAAGGTCTGATCAATGATCAATTGCCATATTTGGCCTTGTACCATACTTTTTGCCATTCCCGTTTCAACAATAGAAAAGATACCTCTGCCGAAACATCAACGACATCGGACGGGGCTATCTTTTTAACTTCTTTCTCCGAAATATCCACAACGTACAAAAGGTTGAGGTATTCCTGAAACTTTTCCACGATCAAGTAATAAATTTTCTCATGGATGGCACTCTTAAGTTCTTCTGGAGATATGTCCATAGGAATATTTATGGGCACGTTGGCCATACCAAAATCCTTTTTGATCTGATGCAATAATTTTGGGTAGAGTTCCTCCTGCCGGACAATTTCCAACAACTCCATACTGGTATTAAAGTTGGATTGCATATCCCAATATATAATCTATATGCCTTTTAGGATTTCCTAATTATTTTCTCCCACTCCCAAGCAGACCTCATGGCGTCATCCAAGGTGGATTTTGCTTTCCAGCCCAAAACTTTATTGGCCTTTGTTGTATCGGCATACGCTTGGACAACATCGCCGGGTCTCCTATCCACGATCTTATAGTTCAATTTTTTTCCTGAAACGCGCTCAAAGCTTTGAATGACTTCCAGTACGGAACTTCCTTTTCCTGTTCCCAAATTAAAAACCTCATAATTGCTTTCATTCTTCCCTTCCAAAAGACGTTGCAACGCTCTAACATGGGCTTTGGCCAAATCCACCACGTGGATGTAGTCCCGGATACAGGTACCATCCTCGGTTGGATAATCATCCCCAAAAACAGAAAGTTGCTCGCGCAGACCAATACCTGTTTGAGTGATAAATGGCACAAGGTTTTGCGGAACACCCATGGGAAGCTCCCCAATTTTCCCCGATGGGTGGGCCCCAATGGGGTTAAAGTAACGTAGGGCAATCGCATGTATACCCTGATTGACCCTGCAGGTATCCCGTATGATCTCCTCACCCACTTGTTTGGTGTTCCCGTATGGTGATTCGGCAGGTTTTATCGGTGCGCTCTCGGTAATCGGCATTTTATCGGCTTGGCCATAAACTGTGCACGAACTACTGAAAATAAAGTTGGAACTACCTTTCTTTTTTAACTCTTGAAGTATGTAGACCAATACCCCTAGATTGTTCTCGTAATACAAAAGAGGTGCTTCTACACTTTCCCCAACAGCTTTGGATGCCGCAAAGTGGATTACCCCTGCAATATCCTGATGTTTTCTGAAAAAAGCTTCAACCTTTGGTTTCTCCCTAAGGTCGAATTCCTCAAAAAAGGGACGTTTTTTCGTGATGGCCTCTATGCCATCCAAAACATTGATGGAAGAGTTGGACAAGTTATCCACCACTACCACATCAAAACCTTCATTTTGTAATTCAACTACAGTATGCGAACCAATAAATCCCAGACCACCTGTTACGAGTATCTTCATTTTACTTATTTACGTAATCAATAACCAAACGGGTGATAAATTCAATTTGCTCATCATCCAGCTCGGTGTGCATGGGAAGCGATATCACTTCTTTTACCAATGTATTGGTGACAGGAAAATCATTTTCGTCGTAACGCTCATCTGCATAAGCTTTCTGTTTGTGTAACGGAACTGGATAATACACACCACATGGAACACCGTTATCGTTCAAATGTTGCACCAGGCCATCGCGTGTACCATTGGTGATTCTCAAGGTATATTGATGGAACACATGGCAATCACAGGCATTTTCCCCCGTATCGGAACCACAAGATATTTGCGGAACAACGATATGTTCCTGTCCTTTGAATGCCTTTGAATATTTCTCTGCGGCTTCCCAACGTTTCTGGTTATAAAAATCCAATTTGGGCAATTTTGCCCTTAAAACAGCGGCTTGGATGGAATCCAAACGGGAATTGACCCCTACCACATCATGGTAATATCTTTTATACATTCCATGGTTCACGATTCCCCGGATGGTATGGGCCAAATCATCATCGTTGGTAAAAATGGCTCCCCCATCCCCGTAACAACCCAGGTTTTTGGATGGAAAAAACGATGTGGCCCCAACATGACCGATAGTTCCTGCCTTCCGTTTTGTACCGTCTTTGGAATAGTAAGAACCGCCGATGGCCTGTGCATTGTCCTCAATCACATAGAGATCATGTTTGTCGGCCAAAGCCATGATCTCGTCCATATTGGCACATTGACCAAATAAATGGACGGGCACTATGGCCTTTGTTTTAGGTGTAATTGCCCTTTCAATTGCCTCAATATTTATATTGAAGGTATCCAGTTCCACATCCACCAAAACCGGGGTCAAATTCAAAAGACCGATTACTTCCACCGTGGCAGCAAATGTAAAGTCGGCCGTAATCACCTCATCACCAGACTCGAGTCCAAGACCCATCATACATATTTGAAGTGCATCGGTTCCATTCGCACATGGAATCACATGCTTTACATTTAGATACTCCTCCAATTCATTTTGAAAAGCGTGAACATGGGGTCCATTTATAAATGCTGAAGTCTCCAAGATTTCCGAAATGGCATCGTTCACCTCTGTTTTTATACCTTCATATTGACCTTTTAGGTCAACCATCTGTATTTTTTTCATCCGAATAAATTAATGGTTCAAAATTAAGAAATTAAGATGCCATAATGCGCTCTGACCGAAAGAATGTATTTTAGCGAAAAATGATGCCCTTGCGTTTTCTTTACAACATTCTGATAAACACTGCTTGGTTTGTGTTAAAAGTGATTGCTCTTTTCAATGGCAAGATCAAGTTGTTCGTCCAAGGAAGAAGGCGAACTTTTTCCATATTGGAAGAGCACCTCACCTCCAACGACAAAACCATTTGGATGCACGTAGCTTCTTTGGGGGAGTTTGAACAGGGCCTGCCAATTTTGGAAAGGTTGCGCACGGCGTATCCAGAGCACAAACTGGTGCTTACATTTTTTTCCCCTTCGGGCTACGAAGTAAAAAAGAATACATCTGCTGCTGATGTTGTGGTTTACCTACCTATGGACAGTAACTCCGAAGTAAAGCGATTTTTAAAGCTTGTCGCCCCTGAATTGGCCATTTTTGTAAAGTATGAGGTGTGGCCCAACTACCTTCATCTTCTCAAAAAAAGAAAGGTGCCGACTATTTTGGTGTCCGCGATTTTTTCCAAAAGACAGATTTATTTTAAGTCCTATGGTGGATTTATGCGGAATAGCTTATGTAAATTCGATTATTTCTTTGTCCAGGATAACAACTCAAAAAAGCTATTGGAATCCATTGGTCTAACAAACATTGCCATTAGTGGCGATACACGTCTGGATCGCGTTTCAGAGATTCTGAACCGGAACAACCAGTTGGACTTTATGGATCGTTTCAAGAACAATCAACTGTGCTTTGTGGCCGGGAGCACTTGGCCAGAGGATGAAGAGATTATCATCAACTACATCAACACCAGCAATGAGAAACTGAAGTTTGTGATCGCACCTCACGAAATAAAGCCTGCCCATTTGGAAAAAATAACTTCGGCCCTAAAAAAGAGGACCGTTCGCTATTCGGATTTGGGCAATCAAAATTTAAAGGAATTTGATGTGCTTGTGGTTGACACCATTGGTCTGTTGACCAAAATATACAGTTATGCCAACATCGCCTATGTGGGTGGTGGATTTGCCACAGGGTTGCACAACACCATGGAACCTGCGGTTTTTGGAATCCCCATCATTATTGGGCCACAATTTGGAGGGTTCAAGGAAGCGGAAGACTTGGTTTCTTCTGGCGGGATTATCCCTGTATCCAACCAAGAGCGCTTTGATAAAACAATGGAAAACCTGATAAACGACCCTATTTCCATTAGGAAAATTGGGGATATCAATTCAAATTATATCAACGCTAACAGGGGTGCTTCCAATTTGGTCATGAAACACCTTTCCAAGATTATGTAAATATCTCTAGTTTTAACAAAATTCATCCGGTATGGACAAACGTATTTTCAGAATTTCATTGACAGCGGCCCTTGCTGGTTTTTTGTTTGGATTTGACACTGTTGTAATCTCCGGTGCCAATCAACCCATAAAACAAATATGGGACACCAATTGGTTTTTGGGCAATTCCATTTTCACATTTCATGGAATTTTTATCATGTCCATGGCTCTCTGGGGAACTGTATTGGGCTCTCTTTTTGGCGGTATTCCGACAGATCGTCTGGGAAGGAAGAAAACCTTGTTCTGGATAGGTGTCCTTTATTTTGTTTCCGCTATCGGATCGGCCTTCGCACCGGAACCCTACAGTTTTTCATTCTTTAGATTTATCGGGGGTATCGGTGTAGGCGCTTCATCAGTGGCCGCCCCAGTGTATATTTCTGAAATTTCAACCGCCCAAACCCGTGGTAGGTTGACCGCCATGTACCAGTTCAATATTGTATTTGGAATTTTGGTCGCGTTTATATCCAATTACCTCATCGGGATAATTTTTGATGAGAGCATAGCTTGGCGTTGGATGTTGGGGATCGAGGGGCTTCCCGCTTTGATCTACACCATTATGGTGTTCAAAATACCGAACAGTCCACGATGGCTGTTAATGAAAAACAGAGCGGATACAGTGATCATGGAATCCATTACCTTGTTGGGCATTGCAAAAGACAAGGCCTCCGTTCATTTGGAGCAAATAAAGGTGGCCACCTATGAAACAAAGGAAAAGAATAGGGAGAGCCTATTCTCGGGAAAATACAACAAACCCTTACTGTTGGCATTTCTGATTGCATTTTTCAATCAGCTTTCGGGCATCAATTTTGTACTGTACTACGCACCTGAAATATTGGAACGAGCAGGTCTTGCCACTGGTGAATCGCTATTCAGTTCCATATCCATCGGGATAATTAATTTAATATTCACTTTTGTTGGAATTTCCCTAATTGACAAACTGGGAAGAAAACAACTTATGTACATTGGTTCCATTGGCTATATTATAAGTTTGGCCATGGTGGGATGGTGTTTCTATTCGGGTGCCAGTTCTGTGCTTTTGCTCATCTTCATTTTGATTTTCATAGCCTCCCACGCTATTGGTCAGGGTGCAGTGATCTGGGTGTTCATTTCAGAAATATTCCCGAACAAGGTCCGTTCCTACGGACAGTCTTGGGGCACAGGCACACATTGGGTATTTGCTGCATTGATCACCTTGCTCACCCCTACTTTTTTAGATGCTGAAATCGGAATTTTCAAAGACAACCCCTGGCCTATTTTTATGTTTTTTGCCTTTATGATGGTGCTTCAGTTGTTATGGGTAATATTTATGATGCCGGAGACCAAAGGAATCTCCTTGGAAGAGTTGGGAAAACTGCTCAGTAAAAAGAAAGGGGAATCTAATTAGTTGGTTTACAGTACACACCGAAAACACATCCATTAGTCGAATAGTGGATCCATTTTTATGGTAAATGCGCAAATAATTCCGTAAATTGATGGAAATTACACTATTATGGAGAATGAAATCAGCATTGGAAACAAGCTCATGAACGCTTTTTTGCGGGTCTTGGTGTTTATATTGATCGTAATATTAATAGCAATTCCCGTTTTGATTGCCTTGGACTTTTTGGGGGTATTGTAAGCAATGGGGCTCCCTTCTTAAAAAATCACATCCTGTTCCCCCATTGATTTTGTGACCAACTTAATATAGGAGTCGATAGTCTTATTTATGTTCTCAGGTTCCGTAACATCTATCTCCCCCCTCCAAATCAATTCAATTTCCTTTCCAACACATATACAATACAGGGAAGTCTCTGAATGGTATATATTGAACGTATCGTAGTATTCCGGGTCGTAGTAAATCTCTTGGTGCTCCAAATAATCGTTGGTGAACCTCATGAACATACTATCCACATTGTTAATGTGCTCCCGAAATGTCCTTCGATTATCCGTCCCAACCACTTTGGTGAACAAAATAGCATCAAATCCCTTATCCAACAATTGCTGCTCCACCTCTTCCAATTCCTTTTCGGATCGTTCAGAGCTCGTAAATTCAACATCAAAAAGATCCATACTGCGCATGGCATCCACACCCTTTTCCTTTAGAGCTTCCACAAACTTGGTCTCATACTCCATTCGGGCATTGTCATCCTGTACCATACCCACAACAAGGACTTTGTAAGCATCAAAGAGCACTACATCGGGATTCTTCCAAGTACTTACCATTCTGGTAGAGGAACACCCCATTAGGAGTACAAGGCTCATGGCTATTAATTTTGATTTCATTGTAATGGGTTTTATTGATTGATGCACAGTATGGATCCTGTCCTTTTATTAATGCGTGGAAAAGGTAGCTTGTCTTTTTTCAAGCTGTCTTCTCAAATCCTCTATCGTCTTGGACATGGACTTTTCAAAATCATCCGTATCGGACTTGGCAAATATCCTGGGACCCGGGGCACTCAATTCAATTTCGCAGATCTTGCCCTCTCCGGATTTATCATTCTCAGTTTTAAAAAGTACATTGGCCTTGATCAACCAGTTATATTTATTTTCTAAATTTTCTAGTTTTTTCATTAACAATTTGGTCAATGATTCACTAGTCATCATTTTTTGATATTGAACGTGTACTTCCATGATTATTGTTTTGATTATAGTCAAATCTATGACTACTACGGTTAAAATTTAATGACAATTGTCAGTTAAAAACTGATGGTTACCCCAAGAAGAACGGCTGGCCCGTACTTTGCAGCACAGAGAACCAGAACTCTCCTTCCAAATCAATTTTTTTTCTTTTTTTGGTTACTTCCGAAATAGGCACGTAAACGTAGCTGTTATTGACCCTACTGGCCACAAACTTGGTCTTTCCCGCCATGGCGCCATGAACGGCATGATAGGCCAATCTGCTACAATATACACTATCGCTGGAATTTGCCGGAGCACACCTTACAATATAACTGGGATCAATATATTTTATGGTCACTGGACTTTTCTTTTCCCTAAAGTACTCGGCGATTTTTTCCTTTAGGAAAACACCAATATCCTCATGTTGAATATTTCCAGAGGCATCTTTAACGATTTCCTTGTTTTTGAACAATTGTTGCCCTGCTCCTTCAGCAACCACAATAACAGCGTGCTTTTTCCTCTCCAAACGTTTTTCCAAAACTTTGAGAAAACCATTTTCGCCTTCTAGGGCAAAATCCATTTCCGGAATCAGCACAAAATTGACCACTGGCATGGCCAAAGCTGCAGAAGCGGCAATAAAGCCACTGTCCCTTCCCATTAGTTTAATAATGGAAATACCGTTGTATGCGCCCGTAGCTTCATTGTGGGCATCACGTATGATCGGGCTGGCCACATCAAAAGCAGTTTCAAACCCAAAAGATTCATCGATCAGGTCAATATCGTTATCAATGGTCTTGGGAATTCCAACCACACTGATCTTGGCGCCTCTCTTGGAAATTTCTTCACCGATGGCATTAACTCCTTTAAGTGTCCCGTCTCCACCGATGGCGAACAACATATCAATCTTGTTGTCCTCGAGTGTATCCACCATAACGGACACGTCCTGTGCTCCCCGGGATGAACCTAAAAAAGTCCCTCCAAATTGATGGATATCTTTAACCTTGTCCGGGGTCAACTCAATAAATTTATGTCCTTTCTCAGGGTTAAGCCCCTCATAACCATAGGGTACCCCAACTATTCTCTTTACACCATAAAAATAGTGCAAGGCCATTACCACCCCCCGGATCACATTGTTTATTCCAGGGCAAAGACCGCCACAGGTAACTATGGCCGCGGTAGTGTTCGCAGTATCAAAAAAGATATCTTGGCGAGGACCTGCCTTTTCAAGGCAAAGGGGCATCTCCCCAGTT
>CEVF01056195.1_pt1 | contig 14390 bp, 13 predicted proteins | sample 356441 | NCBI WGS metagenome assembly CEVF01 (sample SAMEA2622765, study PRJEB7988) | marine metagenome | biome: marine biome (ENVO:00000447); feature: surface water layer (ENVO:00002042); material: "saline water (ENVO:00002010), including plankton (ENVO:xxxxxxxx)" | depth 5 m
GGGGCGCTCTAAACTGAGTCTTCCTAGTCTTCCTGAACGAAAATCATTCAAAAGAACTTGAGATACCTTGCGATAATCGGGCTGCCCTTTTTTTAACAAAGACCCTGTTTTTTGAGCAACGCTCTCATATAAGATTTCCATGGATTCAGGGATTTCATTTATATCGTAACGTATTTTAAGAACATTTGGATATTCCCGCCTCAGAGTTTCCGCGAGAAACCACCCGATTTCTTCAATATCGATAGCCGTATTTCTAATAGTCCCCAGACACGCCAGTATTCTGGCATTATCTTGATTTTCAAGTTTTGGCCATAGTAAACCCGGTGTGTCGACCAAATACCAACCTTGCTCTAATTTTATTCGTTGTTGCGTGCGAGTGATTGCTGGCTCATTTCCTGTGTTGGCTATCTTCCGCCCAATCAATGAATTTAGTAGTGTGGATTTGCCGACGTTTGGGACTCCGGCGATAATAATTTGTCTTTGCTTATTAGCACTCAGTCGTTTGCTCAATATTGAATTTATTTCTTTTAGTAGATTACGGGTGTTGATCGGATTATCGTAATCACTGACTAAACATCTAGTTTTGGAAGTTTCTTCAATAAATTTCTTCCAACAGATTGTTGTATCTTGATTAGCGAGATCGCCTTTAGTCAGTACGGTGATTTTTGGTAAGTCATTAGTTAATGCCTTAAGCATAGGGTTTGAACTACTCTCAGGGGCTCTAGCATCCACAAGTTCAATAACGGCCTGTGATTCTTTCACAATGCGTTTAAGTTCTCGGCTTGCTGTTCGCATATGGCCTGGGTACCAAGAAATAACCATCGTGTGCTTTTAGCCTCGCTAGAAAATTTGGAATTCAAAAAAATTGTATAAATGATTATGAGCTTCTGAAGGTATAGTATACTCTCAATATCGATCTTCTTAGAGTGTTATATTCTTATACTGCAATGTCCGTCGAAGCTACTATAGAAAAGAAAGTTAAAACAGCATTTCAGACTGAAAATGTGTCCGTGCAGAATGAAAGCCATTTACACAGTGGGCCCGCTACAGAATCTCATTTTAATTTGACAATTGTCTCTGATTATTTTTCGAACCTTACAAGAGTTAAGCGTCACCAAGCCGTATATAAACTGCTCTCTGAAGAATTATCGAATGGAGTTCATGCCCTAGCATTACATCTATTTACTGCTGATGAATGGTCAAGCAAAGAAGCAAGCCCGCAAAATTCTCCGGCTTGCCTTGGTGGTAGTAAAATAGATGAAAGAGCTTAATTATAGGTCAATGCTTATTTGAATTAATTATCTACTTAGAATTGTTTCTGATAACATACTTCGTGTTTGCTAAAAATTATGCGAAAAGGCTAAATCATTGGACATTCGTGAATTTTTAAAAATTGAGCGATTTTTTGGCGGATTTCACAAATACACTTTTGCTATAGTGTTGTCACCGATAATCATCTTCGCATTGATAGTTATTTCCCAATATTCATCTAATCCCGCTGCCCCGTCGGTTATAAAACCTCTTCCTCAGAATCCGGTCACTGTATTTCCAGATTTCACCAATATCGTTAATGTAGATGACAAGAAGCGACAGTTTTTGGATTACATGCAAAGTTTTTTAGATGCTGAAAATCAAGAAATCATGATTCTTCGCTCTAGGCTGATCGAAATTCGAGAAAATATTGAGAGAGGAACTCCGAGCATAAAAGAAACTGCTGAGGTTGCAAATCTAAGCGAGACATATCGTATCGATCATGAAGGTATGACCATTGCAGCTATGATTGATGAGCTTTTGCTGCGGGTCGATTTGATTCCTGTTTCTATGGCTTTAGCGCAGGCTGCGAATGAATCGGCTTGGGGGACTTCGCGATTCACTATTGAAGGGAATAATGTTTTTGGCCAGTGGTGCTACGAGAAAGGCTGTGGCATCGTGCCATCAAGACGAATTTCTGGTGCAACACATGAGGTTAGGTATTTCGATACTGTAGAAAAATCGGTTGAGTCTTATTTTTTAAACATTAACACTCATGATTCGTATGCGTATCTCAGAGATCTGCGATTCAAAATGAGAGCGCGTGGCCTCAAGTTAGATCCAATGTCTCTGTCTATAGGGCTTGGAAGATATTCGCAACGAGGAGCCGGTTACGTTGATGAGATACAAAGAATCATCATTCAGAACGATCTTAGAGAGAGAGATGTCCCGCCTAATCAGGCTTGATCCATTGAACGGAGAACCAATAGAAGCGGTTTTCGCCGGGGACTGGTGCTGTGCAAAGGTATCTCCAACGTCTTCCTGAGTAACTCTCATTGGGCTCTATCTTCAATAATCCCTGACTTTTATCAATCCAGGTCATTGGTAAGGGTTTGCTATTTGCGAAGCATCCAATTTGAGACAAATTATAATTACCGTCGTTAAATTTGAGTGTAACAGGCGGGTTTCGATCCTGCGTAACAGGAGATAGCGGTTGTATTAAATCAACATTGAAGGCTTTGGAATCTAACTTAATTTTTGCTGTATCAAGATTTGCATAAATGGATGCTAAAGGAAATCGCGGTAGTGCTAGAAAGTCAGAGTTAACCCCAACTGCTCCTGAGTTTTGCGCGAGGCCGATAAAGTCATTTGCTTCAAGCATATTTTTTATTTCAGTATTAAATTCCCCAAAAGGGTAGGCAAGATACCGATGGGACTGTCCGGTTTGTTGTTCAATTCTCAACTCTGCCTTTAACAACTCTTTTTCAAGGCGATTAATCCATTCGAGCTCTGACTCGTCTTGGTCCTTAGCTAGCATATAAGGGTGCTCAACCATGTGATTGGCGATAATGACGCCAGCACTCGACATCTCCTTTATCTGCTCCCAATTTATGAAATTCTGCTGTTGTCTGTCTATTGGGCCAGTGCTTAAAAATAAGGTAAATGGGAATCCATAAGACTGAAGCATCGGGAATGCCGTGTCATAAATCGAAATGTAGCCATCATCAAAGGTTATCGCCACGGCTTTATCTGGTAGCTGTTCACCAGCTTTTAGGGTCTCTACCATCTGATTTAGTGCAATAACGTTGAAATCATTTTCCTTTAAGTAGTGTAGATGCTTCTCAAAATCTTCGGGAGATATGCTGGTTGACGGAGGAGTGTCAGTTGATACATGGTGATAAACAAGGATAACCCCATGACTGTCAATGTCATTCGCTGCGTCAGTTAAATTCACAAAGAATATGAAAGAAACAATCCCAAGAAATGCTCGCATTTTAGGGCTCCCTAAAGGCTGAGATTTATATAGTTATAAACCTTATTTAAGCTTGATTTTAGCTGAGGTTTATTAATTTTTCGAGTGAGCGGTATAATATGCACTGGGCACAAGTAATTTTTGATTTGGAAGAAATAAAATGATCTATTCAGGCACTGCGCTTAATGCATCTTTACTGTCTTCGGGTATAGTGAACCTAACCTTTGATCTCGACGACTCTTCGGTGAATAAATTCAATGAGAAAACTTTGAAGGAGTTGGGAGAAGCAGTTGATGTTTTAAAGAAAACCGACGCGGTTGGTTTAATTTTTTCAAGCGCTAAGCCAGCATTTATAGTGGGTGCTGACATTACTGAGTTCACTGGAATGTTTGCCGAGGATGAGGAGACAATAGAAGATTGGTTAGTGCGCGGTAATCAGATATTTAATGATATCGAAGATCTTCCTTATCCGACTGTATCTGCTGTCAATGGGATGGCTCTGGGAGGAGGTTTTGAACTCGCACTGGCCACTGACTTTCGTGTAGGGACTGATGTTTCTGTCGTAGGTTTTCCTGAAGTAAAGCTTGGTATTTTGCCTGGTTTTGGAGGAACCGTAAGATTGCCTAGGTTGATTGGTGCAGATAATGCTAACCAATGGATAGGAACTGGTTCACATTTTAAAGCCAATCAAGCGTTAGCGGAGGGAGCGATTGATGCGATTGTTGGTCAAGAAAATTTAATTTCTGCTTGTGAAGATTTAATCAGGCAGAGCGTAGACAGGAAAATCGACTATCAGCGAGTGCGTGAGCAAAAAAAATCACCTTTGACACTATCGCCGATAGAGTTAAACGTTGCCTTTGAAACTGCTTTGGGGCTGATTGCTGCTCAAGCTGGGAAAAACTATCCAGCTCCCATAACAGCTGTGAAGGCTATGCAAAAAGCAGCATCTTCAACTAGGGAGGCGGCGCTTAAAATCGAGCATGCAGGGTTTGTGAAGCTTGCAAAAACAGAGGTTGCAAAAAATCTTGTTCAAATGTTCCTAAATGATCAGTTTTTGAACTCAAAAGCGAAGAAATTTATTAAAAATGCACCTGAAGTAAATAAAGCTGGTGTCCTTGGTGCAGGCATCATGGGGGGCGGTATTGCTTATCAATCTGCCTTGAAGGGAACACCTATCCTGATGAAAGACATCGCTAAAGAGGGTCTTAATTTAGGGATGAACGAAGCTAGTAAGCTGCTTAATAAAAGGCGCTTAAAAGGCAAAATAAACGCAGAAAAGGTAGTCTCCACACTGAGTGATATAAGTCCTGTATTGGATTACAAGGGTTTTGATGAAGTCGATATAATTATTGAAGCCATTGTTGAAAATGTAGGGATTAAAAAGACGGTTCTTTCGGAGCTAGAAAATCTTTTACCATCAACGTCAACGATAGCGTCTAATACCTCAACAATTTCTATTGATGAGCTCTCCGAGGCGTTGCAAAGGCCGGAAAATTTTTGTGGTATGCATTTTTTCAATCCCGTACCGGTAATGCCCCTCGTAGAAGTGATTCGTGGAGCTAAAACTTCAAATGAGACTGTCGCTAAAACAGTGGCCTATGCCAAAAAAATGGGTAAAACACCGATCGTGGTTAACAATTGTCCTGGTTTTTTGGTTAATAGAATACTTTTTCCTTATTTCGGCGCGTTTTCTAAATTAATACATGATGGGGCAAGCTTTTATCAAATCGATAAAGCCATGGAAGAATTCGGATGGCCAATGGGTCCGGCTTATTTATTGGATGTGATTGGTGTGGATACGGCAGTTCATTGCCAAGGCGTAATGGCTGATGGTTTTCCTAGAATGAAGTTAGATTTTGAAAGTGCTATAGATAAACTCTATCAAGGTAAGAATTTTGGTCAGAAAACTGGTAAAGGATTCTACCGTTATGAGAAGGATAAGAAAGGCAAACCAAAGAAATTAGTTAATGACGAGATTTCTGGAATTATTGCCTCAGTGCAGGGTAACAGCCGTGAATTCACCGATGCTGAAATTATCGAGCGGATGATGATACCAATGTGCATAGAAACCGCTCTTTGTATTGAGGATGGAATAGTTGAGAGTCCTATTGAGGCTGACATGGGGCTTGTGCTCGGCCTCGGATTTCCAGCTTTTAGAGGAGGGGCATTGCGTTATTTAGATAGTTTTGGATTGTCTAAATTTTGTGAGATAGCAGAGAAATACAATGAGCTTGGTGATTTGTATAGGCCTGCGCAGTCTATTCAAGATAAGGCAAAGGCGAATGAAACCTACTATTAATTATTAGGATGAATATAAAGATGAGTGGTAATGGAAGAGATGCAGTGATCGTAGATGGTGTAAGGACCCCAATGGGAAGATCAAAAAATGGATCATTTAGAAATGTGCGCGCCGAAGAATTGTCGGCACGGTTGATTGATGCGCTTTTCGAGAGAACTACCGGTGTTGATCCTGCCGCTACGGAAGATGTAATTTGGGGTTGTGTCAATCAGACTCTCGAGCAGGGCTGGAATGTTGGCAGAAATGCGGCTTTAATGTCAGTCCTGCCCGCTACTACATGTGCTCAAACCGTTAACAGGTTATGTGGCTCCTCGATGTCAGCATTGCATACTGCCGCCACAGCAATTCAAAGCAACAACGGTGATCAATTTATTGTGGGTGGGGTGGAGCATATGGGACATGTCGGGATGACTCATGGCGTCGATCCCAATCCTAAGAGTTCAAAATATATCGCCAAGGCATCTTGGATGATGGGAGTTACTGCAGAAGTGCTCTCCAAAATGCATAGCATCTCACGAATAGAACAAGAAAATTTTGCGGTGCGCTCGCATGCTTTAGCAAATAAAGCGAGAAATAATGGCGATTATCATAATGAAATAGTAGCAATCGAGGGACATAGGGAGGATGGATCGAAATACCTAATGGAGGAAGATGAGACAATAAGACCAGAAACTTCTCAGGAGGGTCTAGCGCAATTAAGACCCGTTTTTGACCCAAAGAATGGCACGGTTACAGCAGGAACTTCATCTCAAATTTCGGATGGGGCGTCTGCCATGTTAATTATGTCTCAAGAAAGAGCTGAATCTTTAAATTTGAGAATACGCGCTCGTGTTAGATCCATGGCTTATGCAGGAGTTGATCCATCAATTATGGGCTATGGTCCGGTGCCAGCTTCAAAAAAGGCCCTTAAAAAGGCTGGATTATCGATAAAGGATATTGATTGTGTTGAACTAAACGAGGCTTTCGCTGCTCAGTCCCTGCCCGTTCTCAAGGATCTAGAACTTATGGACTCGATTGACGAAAAGGTAAACTTAAGAGGAGGCGCTATTGCTCTTGGACATCCTCTCGGTTGCTCTGGAACGCGAATCGTAACAACACTCCTTAATAATATGGAATCTCAAGATGTTGTCTTGGGTCTAGCTACAATGTGTATCGGGTTGGGCCAGGGAATTGCTACGGTCATAGAACGTGTGTAGTGTCTCTTAACATTATGGGCGTTAAAGAAACAATTAAATTAAATCGATGCCGAAAAAATATCCGCCGCGATGTTGGTCATGCTATCTCGGACTTTAGTATGATAGCGGATGGTGATTTAGTGATGGTATGTGTGTCTGGTGGCAAAGATTCCTATGCACTGCTAGATGTTTTACTCAGTCTTAAAAAACATGCCCCGATTACCTTTGAGATTCATGCTGTTAATCTAGATCAGAAGCAGCCCGGATTTCCTGAGGAAATCTTACCTAAGCATCTTGAAAATTTAGGAGTTACGTATACGGTATTGGAGCGGGATACATACTCTATCGTCAAAGAAAAAATACCAAGCGGTAAAACATATTGTGGTCTTTGCTCAAGGTTGAGAAGGGGGATTCTCTATAACTTTGCTGATGAGATAGGAGCCGATAAAATCGCCTTGGGTCACCATAGAGATGATATCGTAGAAACATTATTTCTTAATATGTTTCATGGAGGTAAGTTAAAGGCGATGCCACCTAAACTCCTGAGTGATGATAAACGAAATATAATTATCAGGCCATTAGCCTATTGCAAAGAATCCGAGTTGAAGAAATTTTCAGAGCTCATGAAGTTTCCCATAATTCCATGCGATCTGTGTGGGAGCCAAAATAATCTTCAGCGGCAAGTTATTAAGCAGATGTTAAGACAATGGGACAAAGAATTTCCAGGTAGAGTAGAATCAATTTTTAGAAGTATCTGTAACGTTTCGATTTCACAATTAGCTGATGTTTCGCTTTACCCGTTTGCTGAATTAGAAAGTTCAAAACAAATGGTGAAAAGCATAGATTTATTAGAAGTGTCTTAAGCTTATCTTAAGACTATTAATGTCATTTGCCTTAAAAATATATGGGATTTAGATGGAAATTCCGCATAGCCAAGTGCCCGAACAAACTTTATTGGCAATTATTGAAGAATTTATATCAAGAGAGGGTACCGATTACGGGCATAGAGAATATACCCTTGCTGAAAAGGTAGAAAAAGTTAAGTCTCAGTTGTTAAATGGAGAGATCAAACTGTTGTTTGATTCGGAAACTTCATCTTGTAATTTGGTTAAAGTAGATTAGCTCCTGACAGGTAATGGTTTCAATTTATGACATCAAACAAAAAGGATTCAGATGAGGATCAAATTGACTTGGATGCCAGGGGATTGTACTGCCCAGAACCTGTAATGTTGCTCCATAATAAGATTAGAGATATAGCTGCAGGTTCTCTCTTGCGACTTATTGCAACAGATCCATCAACGCAGCGGGACGTGCCAAAATTTTGTTTGTTTTTAGGACATGAGTTAGTTTCCTCCGCAGAGGATTCGGGTGAGTATGTCTATTTGATTCAAAAGAAAGATTCTAATGAAAAACAGAGATGAGTTTGACTCAGAACTTTTAGTTTTTTTCATCGATGCGTCGATATACATATTTCAAGCTCACTTCTCGCCTTATATCAATTGCTCTAACGAAAAGGGCGAAGATTTGAGTGCATTATTTGGGTTCACACAATTTCTAATTCAGTTAGTTAGACGTATCCAACCAAGGTTCATTGCAGTTGCTCATGATGAAAGTTTATTTACTGGCTTTCGCCATAAACTTAGCCCAGATTATAAGTCTAATCGAGAGTTACCAGATGAGAATCTTGGAATGCAGCTTGCAGGCTGTCTTGAAGTTTCTTCACTACTGGGTATGTCGACGTTTTCGAGCAAAGTCTATGAGGCCGATGATATTATAGGCACGCTAGCCACTAAGATCAGATTAAGCATGCCGAATACTTCAATTCAAATTCTGACTAAAGATAAAGACCTTGCTCAATTACTAACTACAGAGCAGGATTGCCTTTGGGATTTTAGCGCGAACAAACGCCGTTACTCGGACGACATCCTTAATGAGTTTGGAATATCCCCCAATCAATTCTCCGATTACCTAGGGTTGGTTGGGGATGCAGTAGATTGTATTAGCGGTGTTCCAGGAGTTGGTCCCGTCAAAGCTAAAATTTTGCTGCAGGAATTCGGTAGTCTTGAAGAGATATATAGAAATATAGATGAGGTGTCCAAGCTGACCATACGCGGTTCTTTAAATTTGATGAATACTTTACGTGAAAACAAGGACGCTGCTTTTCTTAGTAAAAGCCTTGCTACTATCGCATGCAATGTTGATGATGAAAATGAAAGCTTTACTTCGATTTCTCTTAATAAGTTAAGTCTTAGAGGAATTGACAAATCGGCTTTTTCTTTATTTCTTAATAAATACAAATTTAGAGAACCTGATAAAAAAAGATTGCAAAGTATGATTACGGATTTAAGTCGGCAGAATACTCAGGATTAATAATTAAACATGAAAATACTTGCTGATAAAAATTTGCCCTTGGTAAAGGAGCTATTTTCGCCTTTTGGAGATTTGAATTTAATTTCAGGAAGAGATATCAAGAATGAGGATCTAGTAGGTGTTGATGCCCTTGTTGTGCGATCTACGACTGAAGTTTCAAAAACTTTGCTGACTAATACTTCTTTGAAATTTGTTGGTACAGCGACAAGCGGAATTGATCATATATCTGTTGATGAATTGGCTGAGAGGGGTATCTATTTTGCAGACGCAAAGGGCTGCAATGCAAACGCTGTGAGCGATTATTGTTTGTCCGCTGTAGCGACTATATTTGGCGATAAAATAAGCGCTGGACATATACTAAAATTTGGAATCATCGGAAACGGTTCTATAGGAAGTAAGCTTTCAGGAAAAATTAAGGCGCTTAACTGGGAAACGCTAATTTGTGATCCACCTCAAAAAGATAAAGGTACTGAATTTCTTGAATCTGTATCGTATGAACCATTGCAACATCTAAGTAGTTGCGATGTTGTATCTGTTCATGTGCCGCTTACTACATCTGGAAAGTATCCGACAAAGAATCTAATTGATAACACCTTTTTGAACTCACTATCTGATAATACTGTTCTGATTAATACCTCGAGGGGCGGAGTTGTTGATGAGGAAAGTTTGTTGGATTCTTTGAATCAAAATTCTCAACTGATATCAGTTATCGATGTTTGGAGTGGGGAGCCCATTTGTAATCAACAGTTGGTAGAAAAATCTTTTATTGCAACACCCCATATTGCTGGCTACAGTGGAAAAGCAAAAAAGACCGCTTCTATTAAAATCTTTAAAGAATTTTGCCGTTGTTTTAATTTTGATTACAGTGAGGTGGCGGGCCCACATTTAAAGTTAGAAAACAAACTTGTAAGGAGAGATTCAATTGAATTCTCGGATGCGATTAATCAGGTTTTACCCATAATGGATTTTAGTGCAGAATTCAAAAGTTTGCTTAGAAACTGTGAGGAAAAGGATAGAGCTTCTATTTTTGATACGTTGAGATTAAAACTTAGCGGCCGATATGAATTTTGTGAATATGTTGCACCCAAAAAGCTAGGTCAGAAGGAGGCTGAGTTTTTGTTTGCTGCAGGTTTTAATTGCTAGAGAGAATAATATTTTTCAAGCACCCCACCAATTTTTACTAAAGCATCAGATAATTGATCGGCGGTTGGTAAAAATACGATTCGGAAGTGGTGATTGTCCGGTATGTTGAAGGCACTTCCCTGAACTAGCAGAATTTTTTCAGAAGAAAGTACATCGAGAATTAAATCTTCATCATTATCGATGTTATAGAACTTAGGGTCTAATCTAGGGAAGAGGTAAAATGCTCCCCCCGGCTTGACGCAGCTGATGCCTGGAATATTATTCAGTGCATTCCAGGTAATATTTCGTTGACTTTCTAGCCTACCATTCGGCAGCGTCAGTTGCTGGCTCAATGAATCATTTCTCAAGGCTGGTTCTACAGCAAATTGAGCAAGAACGTTTGAGCATAAACGCATGTTAGATAAAATATTTAACCCCTCAATGTAGTTTAAAGCTAAATGTTTAGGTCCTGACATCACCATCCAGCCGCATCTAAAACCCGCTAATTTATAAGTTTTACTTAATCCACTAAAACTCACAGTAAAGACATCTTCGCTTAGAGCTGCGACTGGAATGAAAGGCGTGTTATCAAAGGTAATCTTTCCGTAGATCTCATCAGAAAAAATTATTAAGTTGTTTGCTCTTGCTACTTCTATTAACTCAATCAGTATTTGTTTGTCGTAAACTGCGCCGGTTGGATTATTCGGATTGATGATTATTATTGCTCGCGTCCTATCGTTAAGTTTTGCTTTGATATCGGAAATCGAAGGATACCAATCAGCGTGCTCATCGCAGAGATAATGTACAGGCTTTCCGCCGCTCAGAGTTACCGATGCTGTCCATAGGGGATAATCGGGCGAAGGAATCAGAACTTCATCCCCATCATTTAAGAGGGCTTGCATAGACATGGAAATTAGTTCACTGACACCATTTCCAACAAAAATATCATCAACATTAACATCGCTAATTCCTTGCGCTAAGCATTCTTCCATTATTGCCTGCCGTGCTTCAAGTAATCCTTGAGAGTCAATATAGCCTTGCGCCTCAGCAAGGTGATCTCGAACATTAGAAATGATTTCGTCTGAGGCGTCGAACCCAAAAGGTGCCGGGTTACCGATATTGAGCTTTAATATTTTATGACCTTCATTTTGCAAAGCATTAGCTTTTTCTAGGACAGGTCCGCGAATATCATAACAAACATCATTCAGCTTCTTTGATTGTGTGATTTGCTTTAACATAGATAACTATCTCGTAGTTCTGAGACTTTGTGGGAAAATATCGGAAGTGAATATTTCTTAATTGTTATGATACTGACAATATTATAATTACCTCAAAATTATAGTACAGTATTGCTGAGGTAAGCACAAAAGAGTGTCTCTGAAGGGGGTGATTGTGGACGACATAGAAGTCGTTAAAGAAATTAATAGAACCGACTCTGAGTGGAGGCAGTTGCTTGGTGAGTCAAAGTACTTCGTTTTAAGGGAAAAGGGAACCGAGAGAGCCTTTACTGGCAACTACTTGAACCACAAAGGTGTTGGCATCTACGTGTGTGGAGCATGCGGTCAAGGTCTTTTTTCGTCCAAAGCAAAATATGATTCAGGTTCAGGGTGGCCAAGCTTTTATGAGCCAATTAGGCCGGAGACAATCACGGAAGTCGAAGACCGTTCTCTCGGTATGATTCGGGTGGAGGTTATTTGTAGTTCATGCAAATCCCATTTAGGGCACGTATTTGAAGATGGGCCGCGTGAAACGACAGGACTTCGATATTGTATCAATTCTGTCTCTTTGGATTTTAAAGAGAATTGAGATACTTTCGGTTTATTATAACCTGTCTTTTAATTGTTCAATAAACTTATCGAGGCTCGACTTTGCCTCGGACCGATATCTGAATGGGCCAACGTTATCGCCGTTTGGACAAGTATAATACCAGACGTTCTGTCTCGTAAAAATTCGGGTCTCATCATGGTTATACTTGGGCTCGCTTGGACTGCCTTTGGGGTTCAGATTTTCTATCATGATTTTTGCCTGTAAGTGGTCTTCACCAGCTTGAGGTAAGTCTTTTCAATAAGCTCTATGCGAATTGGAGATGTCCTACCTCAAGCTAGTGAGTCAAATTACCATAATTCTACTGGGGGTCAAATTAAAGGGCGCAAATTGCGTGCCATTATAAAAACTTTCAATATATGAGTATGAATAATGAGAGCAAAAAATTCATAATAAATTCATGGGTTTAGTGTAGTTTTTGAAAACATAAGGATTTCGACTTTAACTAAAAGAATCAATGAAATAAGGTAATCACTTAAAGTCAAAAAATATTTTACATTTAATTTTATTGTGGATAAGTGGTTAAATATTGAGCAGTTTTAAGATCTTGTTCAGTGTTTATATTTAAAAATTCTAGCTCTGACTGAGTCTCAAAAAATTCCACTTGGTAATTAAGGTGAGGCAGTATTTGCCGGGGCCCGACAAATCCCTTATCTATAAATTTTTTCACTTTTTCCCTTGCAGACAGAGCCCATGCTGCAAAAAGTGGTTGTAAGTGCTGCTCAGATCTTGCAACAACTACATCCAAAGCATTTGTCTCTAGTTGGTGCATTAACGTGGGAATCAATGCTTCAGGAAAAAAAGGTACATCTCCTGGAAAAGTTAGAATATAAGTGGATTCATTCTGACTCCTTTGCTGATACAAAAACTCCATAGCGCTATAGATACCGATTAGCGGTCCGGTTGAATGCTCTGAAATATCGCAAACGATTGGATGCCCAAATTGGTGATATTTAATGTGGTTTTGCTTTAAGCTAATTAAAAACTCGTCAATGTGTTTTTCTGATTGAGACAGAATCCACTGGGCTATGGTTCTTCCCCCTATCCGGAGAAAGGGCTTGTCTTTAAAGCCCATCCGTGAGCCCTTACCTCCCGCCAATATAAGGCCGATAGACTGATTATTTGAAAAGCTCATTTTTGCCAGAAGTGTAAGTCGTGTGATTTTTTAATTACGCCTATAATCATCGTTGAAAAACGTTTGTTCCTTAAGTTTTATCGTTTGAAGTTCCTTAGGCACTTTAGGAATCTTGTGGGTCGGAGTTTACAGTAGGGGCTCCGATATGGGAAAATAAGCCCCCTCGTTTAGCGATCGTGTTTTGATTAACTTACTGAATTTAATAATATTATACCACAAAGAGGGTGAGGCCGTTTCTCTGCAAGTAGATCTTGGAGTGGTTCGGAAACTCTGAGATAGTGGTTTTGATCAGGATTTAAAGAGGTTTTCATGCAGGTTTCAGTTGAAGCGACAGAAGGGTTAGAGCGGAGAATGACTGTAGCAGTCCCGAGTGAAAGAATCGAGACTGGTGTTGATTCACGTCTAAGAGAAGCCGCAAAAACTGTCAGGCTTAATGGCTTTAGACAGGGAAAAGTTCCATTTAATGTAGTTAAAAAACGATTCGGCAAAGGTGTAAGAGGCGAGGTAATTGGGGAATTGATGAGTCAGTCCTTTTATGACGCGGTAGCGCAGGAGAAGCTGAAGCCTGCAGGACAGCCAAAAATAGAACCCGTAGACACGGATGAAGGTCAAGACCTAAAGTTCGTGGCCATATTTGAAGTTTACCCAGATGTTAAGCTGCCTGATTTTAAAAAAATAACCGTAGAAAAACCGATAGCGGATGTTGAAGATAAAGATATTGATCAGATGGTAGAGACTCTCCGAGAACAGAAAAAAGATTGGATTGATGTATCTCGCAAGGCTAATAATAAGGACTTGGTAAACATAGATTATTTAGGCAAAAGAGACGGGGAAGCTTTCGAGGGTGGAGCTGCAAAGGGAACGAATTTGCTTCTTGGGTCTGATCGAATGATTCCCGGCTTTGAAGCTGGCATTGTCGGAAAGAAATCAGGAGAGTCATTTTCTCTAGATCTTATATTTCCAGATAACTATCACAACTCTGACCTCGCTGGTGCAGAGGTAGAGTTTGAAATTACATTAAACTCAGTTAAAGAGGAAAAACTGCCTGAAGTCGACGAGGAATTTTTTAAAAGCTTCGGTATAGAGGATGGTGATGAGTTAGCTTTCCGTGAAGAAATATTTAATAACATGGAAAGGGAGTTAAAGACTGCAACACGGAATAAAATGAAGAATTCAGTTATGAATGCTCTTGTGAAAAGTTCTGATGTCTCCATCCCAAAAGCTTTGGTTGAAACTGAGATA
>CEVF01145378.1_pt1 | contig 14380 bp, 12 predicted proteins | sample 356441 | NCBI WGS metagenome assembly CEVF01 (sample SAMEA2622765, study PRJEB7988) | marine metagenome | biome: marine biome (ENVO:00000447); feature: surface water layer (ENVO:00002042); material: "saline water (ENVO:00002010), including plankton (ENVO:xxxxxxxx)" | depth 5 m
CCGGGTCCCGGGGCGGCTCGGGATGGGAAATGCGTAAAAACCGCCCTGCGTCTGGTTGTCTGCCAAGGCGGTCTGTCTATATTTAAAGCATCAGAGTGGCTGCCCTCACGCCGGCAGTCCTGACATCAACACTATTTAGGAGAGAATGATGAAGAGGATCATCGCCGTATGTAGTCTCGTGCTTGCCGTTGGAATTGCCGGCGCCTATGCAGGTTGTGGCACGTGTGACAAGTCCGTCGTGGGAGCAGCGAAGCACAACGATAATTTCAAAACACTCGTGGCTGCTGTGGAAGCTGCCGGTCTAGCAGATGCCCTGTCGGGCGACGACCAAGTTACCGTGTTTGCACCAACGAATGACGCTTTTGGCAAGCTTCCCGCGGGCACAGTCGCCGAACTTCTGAAGCCAGAAAACAAAGACCAGCTCGTCAAGGTGCTGACCTATCACGTGGTTCCTGGTCGAGTGAAAGCTAAGGACGTTGTTAAACTCAGCAGTGCGAAAACGCTTGAGGGTTCCGATGTTGATATTTCCGTCGATGGCGGCAAGGTAAAAATCAATAATGCTGAGGTCATCAAGGCTGACATCCCATGCAAAAATGGGGTCATTCATGTGATCGATGCTGTTTTGCTCCCACAGGCTTAATGAAGGCTTAGAGCTAGACGAAGATTCGGGGGAGCGATTTATTTCGCTCCCCCTTTTTTTTAAGTAAGCGCCACGCAGAATGATTCAGCCATTTGTCACCTTAGTCGTATGCTACGCCACAGCACTCACACCTGCGAGCCTTGGCACAGCACTTGTTGCCGAGCGGGTCAGGCCCATCGAATCATTTAAGCACGACATAGAGGTCAAACTTCCCAACGAACAACGCTATCGCACTATCTCAATCGTGGGCCCGCGTCTATGCGGAAGAATCCGGCACTGCAATGCGGATACGAATGGATCTCGGGCGAGAGAGACGACCTATAACTGGTACAAAATCGTTGCAATAGGGGGTGACCAAGCGACGAAAAGGCCTCTCTATTTTCTCACGCCCGCAACGGTTCTGGGTCGCAAAACGCCTGAAGAATCTGATGACGATGCTAACAATCTTCTTGCAATCCCCTCTAACGAAAAGGAATCGCCGCAAAAAAATAATCAGCCGAAACAATCGGCCGAATTTTTTCTCCGTCCGGTGATGCAACGCCACCACGACGAGATCTACCCGATCAACAAACCCGCCTGCACCTACCGGGTTTGTGTCGATGATGACGGCAGCATAAAAACCGGGGAAATTCATACTGCTGATCAGTTCGGGCTCCATCACGCAAAGCGGTTATCAACGAAATATTTGGTGGAGGCAGTGAGAGATTTTTAGCGTGCCAGAAGATACTCTTCACACGGCGATTTCCCATGACAGATGTCGAATCCATCTTTGTTTATGGTTCTCTCCGGACGGGTATGCCTCAGCACAGTCTGCTTGCGGGCGCTCGGTTTCTTGGTGAAACTCTGACGCTAGCCGAATTCACTCTTTTCGACACCGGCGAATGGCCAGCTGCAATTACCGGAGGAAAAACCGCCATCACAGGAGAAGTGTACGCTGTGCCGAAAGACCGACTCGTTGAGATCGATCGGTATGAACGGCACCCTTCTTTTTTCCGGCGCACGCAGGTAATGCTAGCAGATCGTCGTTCGGCGTGGATGTGGATCTATGTTGCGCAAATTCAGCCGCACTGGAGAAGCCTGGATTGCGGTTGCTGGCAAATGACATAGGCCTCTGCACCCGCTCCGGAGACGAATCGTATAGGCGACTCATGCCAAACATGGTATACGGTTTCTGTCCAACTAAGACGGGAGCACTCAATGCGCAAGAGCCAGATAAAAATCACATTAACGATTGCGATTTTTTTATGCCCGCTAAGCGATAAACTTCAGGCGACACTGGTGCATCCGCAACTAATTCAGTCCCATGTAACCGACATTGAAAAATTAGAAGAGATCTCGAAATTTCGCTCAGGAGCGGGTCATGATTTCTCGTATGATCCTAGTTTTACGTATGCTGGCGAATATTTCGGCGCAACTGATGCCACTGAACCGGCCAGCAGCATGAAGCATTATTTAGCTCCCTATGCACCCCATCTGGGTGACGCGGCAACAGTGCCGATTTATGCGCCTTTTGATAGTGTAATAACTCGAGTAACTGAGGAAACCAACGCGGGCGATCCCACAATCGTCAATAAACGCATCGAGCTAACTTCCGTCGACTATCCAGACTACATGATGGTTTTATTCCACATCAATTTGGACGATGACTTCCCCCAGATAAAAAACGACTGGCCAGCTGCCGTCTGGCCCGCACATCAAGCAGATGATGCCACATACGTCACGGACACCCTTAGTGCAGGCGATTTCATGGGCTATGCCGACATGCGAACAGGTCACGATTTTGATATCGCGATGCTTTTCTCGGTGACGGCTGCCGAAAAATACTGGGTATCCTATTTCGATCTGATGCCCGACACACTTTTTAGTGCCTACAGTGATCGGGGTGCGACACGTAACGATTTATCAATCTCGAAGGCGACACGTGTCTCCAACCCCGTCATTTGGTGGGGGTCGCGAAACGATGATGATTGGGTAGAACTGAATGCTGTTCCCGAAACAGGCACGCTGAAAATTGCGATATTCGGCTTGCTCTGTTTTCTGGGCCACGTCTGGAGTCGCAAGTCCATGCTCCGTAGCAAGGATGCTTAAAGACTCCTTCTAATCCATCTCAATCACCACCTCTATTAAAGGCAATGTATTTCAGCCGTCGCGATCTGCATTTATCTCGAGTTAAACTTAAACGTCCGCCAGTCGAATCCTTGTGGGTCGCGTTTTGGTCCATCCTGCTGACTTTCTTCGGTATATCTTATTGTTGCCACGCGGATGATCGAATCCCCTGTCCCCAAACATTTCCACCACACCCGCGTTTGTTCACAAACCCTGGTGAATTGCGGGCGCTCAAAAACTTCATCAGGAACTCAGCCGAGGCTCGACGTTTTGTCGACAACCTCATCACACGGGTCGAAAAAGAGCTGAATCATATCCCTAACGCGCCCGTGCAACCGAGGGATATGGAAAACCGTAACATTAGTACTCTCGCGCGAGACTTTGCCATCGCTTATATCCTCACTGGCAAGGAACAATTTGCGGCGGCTGCTAAGCAAATTCTTTTGTCCTATGCCGAGGTTTACCCGTCGTATGCGGTAACAGCAACCAAAGGCAAAGCAATGCCATCGACATTGAATGAAGCGCGGTGGATCATTGATTTAGCAACAGCATATGATTTAATTTATTCGTCACCCGCACTTCACACCGAAGATAAAAAACAGATCGAAGATCAAGTCTTTCGTCCGTGTGGCGAGGTCTTGCGGATCTGCAACCATAAAACCCGCAGTAACTGGCGTGCACGTGCGATCGCCGGGCTAGGGGTTATCGGATTTTGCATCGGGGATTGTGATTTCATTGATGAAGCAATCAACGGGTACCGAGACGAAAATGACCGCGTCCTCCGTAACGGTTTTATTCAGCACCTTGGGTATTCGATACTCGGTGACGGGATTTTTTATGAACGCTCATTTGGCTATCAGGCATACACGACTGACAGCTATTTTTTATTGATGGAAGCAGCAAGACACAGCGGAGTAGACCTTTGGCACCATTCTGTGTCGGCAGACCCGCGGGATGCGGGATCGGACATCGAGCGGCTATTCGGACCACCCGAAGAGAAAAGTGTCAAAGCGGTATTCGACGCGCTTTTTTACCGATCGTTCAGCGACGGGGCGGTCACTAATGTAGCAAACGCGTCGGCTGACTTTTTTATCCGACGCCGATATTACGAGGCAGCATGGCGAGCATGGCGCGATCCAAAGTACGCCTACGTCGCTCGAATTCATGAATCTGACCGACGACCGTGGGATGGAATCAGCCTCCGAGAAAGTGCTCGGATTCGGGATGCTGCCGACCTTTTTTGGATTGATCCGTCGTTACCGAAAGGCCACTTTGCGTTGGACGAGAACGCAGTCATCGGCAACACCGGGTCACATGTGAACGGGTGCACTTTATTTCCGAACGGCGGATTTGCGATCCTCCGTCAATCAACTGATCCTGATGCTGTCTGTGCCGAGATGAATTTTGGCTGCTGGGGGTCCGGACACTCACATCCCGATAAATTATCTATCGTAATAAGTGATGGCAATCATAAGGTTATTCGAGAGGCTCGGTATTTTGGCTATGGAGACCCTGCATATTTAACGTGGGATCGGCAGACGATTGCGCATAATACGGTGACGGTTGACCACGTCTCCCAGCAGCCGCAGGGTGATACCGATAACGCCTGGGCTATCCCCAAGGCAGGTTCGGTTGTCCGTGGTCGGCCTCTGTTGTTTTATGCAGGAAACCAGCTAAAGGCGTTCCGAGCGGAGTGCACTGACGCCTACCCAGGGGTCCGAATGGAAAGAACTATCGTTCTGATCGATTCGGTTGTTTACGATTTTTTCAAGGTTGAGTCAGAAAGTAACCATCGCTACGACTACGCTCTCCATATTGACGCACCGGTGACAATTGATCGCGATCAGGTTCGCCCTCACACCATGGAAGCACTATCGCATGAATTCGGATACCGACACATTAAAATTAACGAAGCCGGCATGGCTCCGCTCACCGCGCATCTTGGATACGGGCGAAAAATTGCGGCACTAACCCCCAGCCAGGTTCTTGTCGGAAAAGGAATTGCAGCAAAGAAGCATTCCGGCATGCCTGTAATGATCTTACAGACCGAAGGGAAAAAGTCGGTTTATGTCACCGCGTTTATCCTCAAACCAAACGCTACTCCGATTCAGTTAATTAAGAAGGACCATGACTATCAAACCGTAATGATTGGCGAGGGTCGATTACTGGAAAATAACTCAGCATTTATTGCCCTTCGGGATCGGGCAGGAAAAATCCTGGAAATAGCTCGGTAACTGAAGCAAAGTCGATAAAACCTCGAATAGCTTACGGCGGCAGTAAGATTGATTTATATTATCAGCATGGTCTCTTTTCGGAATCGTCGTGCGTTCAGTGTGCTATGGATAGTACTAATGCAGCTGGTTTCACCCGTAGTGCATGCGCAGGGCAAACTGGACAGCCTTCGCACTAAAGTAGCACATGCGACGCTACGGATCACAACCGACAATGGCTATCAAGGATCCGGCGTAGTAACGCGGATTATGAAAAGGAAATATGTGCTCACGGCGCATCATGTGGTCGAGGGTAGCAGGCAGATACGACTCGAGTCCTTCGGTGACCAGTCCACTGGAATCATGACCCAGCCTCATGGATGGCATCGTCTTTACGACATCGCCGTATATCCTTTACCAAAAGAAATGAACCATTTACCCATACTCCCGCTTTCGCCTCGAATTCTTCCCAAGGGCGAGAAGGTGGGTGTCGCAGCATTTCCAGGTGGAAAATTCAGTGATACAACAGGAATTATTCGCGAATATCGGGCACCGGGACCAGACGGTGTTCCCACGGAAGTTATCTTCACAGCTGCCGTGGACAAAGGGGCAAGCGGTGGAATGATCATCGATAAATACGCAAACTTAGTTGGGATCGTCACTGCTTATCAGTATTTTCGCTCGTCGGATGGGTACAAAATCAAAGGCGACAGTGTCGGGACCCCCTCGATTCTCATTCGTGCAATTATTGAGCGAAAGGTAAAACAGGGTTGGCGACCCTGAGCGGCTTCATTCCTCATGATCAATGATCATGCGGGAGTAAGCACGTACAAATAATATGATAGGTTCATGTTTCCCGCATCATTTCCCTGCTCATCCAGAACGGCAATTGTTTTCAAACCAGATCGCGCGAGTGTCTCACGCCACTGGTCCTTGCTATACGTCCTGAGCCGATAGCCATCGACATGTCGCTTTGTCGTTGTGGGTGAGGTGACAGTTAGCGTGCTATGAACCTGCTCGATTCGCTCACCACGTTTGGGTGGCGTATATTGTATTTCCTGGCGAACATGGCAACGGCCCCGTGCAGCAAGCCATAGATCAGTTTCCGTCTGATCTTCGCCGTACCGTGCAAGGCTAATTCCCACGACATAAATCCCGCCCGGTCGCAATGCATCTCTGATCTGGTTGAGATGCACACAAGTTGCTTGCTCATCGAGTAAATGGCGGATCGTGCTATGTGGATTAATCGCGATGTCGAATCTCGCATTCTGGAGATTATCGATAAAGCCATCCATCTCGGCGCAAAACAGATGGGAAAACAACCCTCGTTGCTGGAGAGATTTTTTTGCATAGTCAAGCATCTCGGTATTACAGTCAAAGCCTGCTGTCTCATAACCCCGACGCGCAAGCACACGCAAATGTCGTCCGCTGCCACATCCCGGTTCTAGCCACCGACGTATGCGAATACCAAATCGCTTTGCAACCTGTTCGTAAAGATTGATGTCCTCAAATGTCCCGGGTGTGTTCAGGATGTCGTAATAACTAGGAAGATGGTACATGCTTTATGTTTGTGATCTTTCAGATACGGATAAAGATCTTACGCCGATACATCCAGTAAGTTACTAACCATAGGATAACGACCATACAAAGCGTGCCCAAAAGCGGTCCAAAGGCTTCGCCCGCAATCTCGTTGAAGAATTTCGGACCGAGATGCCGCCTCATGTTACTATTAATCGCATCTACCAGCGTCCAACTCATCACATAGAAAGTAATGGGATTCAGGCCGACCACTACCAATGGATAAGCCCACTTTTTCCATTTCGCAACATCAATCACGGCATACAACACAGTAAGAACAATTAAACAGATTCCGCCGCTAAATAAAACCCAACTAGGGGTCCAGATCCTTTTTACAATCGGGCACACTCCCGACAACTCCATCCCCTCGGCAACCGCCATTGAAATTAGTCCGGCAGTCAGTAGTGCCAATATTTTTAATCGTTCTTGTTTCTTCACTTGTAACCACTGGCCTGCAAGAAGGCCGACCAGCATGGTCGCAAGAGACGGGATGAAACTTAGCGTATGATAACCGCCACTGTGATGATGGAACGGACCGATCACAACACCGTCATTGCGAATCGGCCGAGGGAAAAGATTCAGAAACCAGCGGTCAAAGTAGTGTGCCGGATTGGCATTTTTATCCCAATGGGCGGCAAAGCCGTTGAAACGCACGCCAGGTTTGTCAGCACTCACAGCTGCATAGTCATATTCCGGTCCGGGCAATGGCCACAAAGCAAATAATGCCCAATATCCCACGAGGATGCTTACAAGCACCATGCATTGAAACTTTATGGATCTAGAGGCGAGCAGAAACAGAGGAACATAGCCTAAACCAATCTGGGTTAATACATCCTCAAATGTCCAATAGGTACCTTGAAACGCAAAGCTCCGCAAGAAAACACCCAATAGAATTAGAATGATTGCCCGCCGGATTGCGTGACTCAGCATCTGTCGACCGGACTGCCCGGCCGATATGCGGTTTTTCATGGAAAACGCAAGTGATGCACCAACCATGAACATAAAACTCGGTTGGATCATATCCCAGATAGTGCATCCGGCCCACTCAAGGTGAAGCAACTGTCCACGCAACCAGATTAAAAAGCTGTTGTCCGGATAAGCACCTATAATCGGTGGAAGCCACCGCCAACTGGAAAATACCATTAGCAGCATGACGCCGCCACGATAGGAATCCAAAGACAATAAGCGTGGGCTTGAGATCCGTGCCGTTTCGATGACATCGTCAGACATCGGGTAAGCCTCCGTGGATATGTGCGGTGCCTGGAGAACGCAACTTGATTCATCTTTATAGAAGTTTCGCAGCCGCGAAAAAAGCCGGTGGTCATTTTATGTGTGCATTGAGCTTTATCGATCCGCCTGGCCGCGTATAATCAGCGAGAGTCAAGTCAATCTGTTTTTACGCCGCATTGCATGGATATTGAACACGCTGCTATAGGGACCGGAACGACCCTCCCAAAACACTGTAAGGTTCTGATCGTCGGTGGCGGCATCAGCGGAATCTGTCTCGCAGCGCAATTGGCAAGAAATAGAATTAACGACTTTATCGTTTTGGAAAAGTCGCATAATGTCGGCGGAACTTGGCTTGACAACACGTACCCCGGTTGCGGGTGTGATATCCCGTCCTTGCTCTACTCATTTTCATTTGCAGGACGGGTCGCTTGGTCTCGAAAATACGCACCGCAAACCGAAATACTTCAATATTTCAACGATTGCGTCGACCGTTTTTCAATTCGTCAAAATTTTTATTTTGGACAATCCGTCACTTCAGCGCGATGGGATGATTCCGCTAAATGTTGGGAAGTCACTACATCCTCTGGCGAGATAATCACGTGCAAATATTTTGTCTCTGCTGTCGGTCAATTAAGTCGACCGGCCTTTCCTTCCATTGAGGGAATCGAATCTTTTGAGGGAACATTATTTCACTCCGCCCGTTGGCCGGATGATTTTGATCCTCGAGATCTGAAAGTCGGCGTGGTGGGCAATGGGGCAAGCGCTATCCAGATTATTCCGGAAATCGCAAAGTCAGCGCAAAAGGTTGAAATCTTCCAACGATCACCTAATTGGATTCTGCCTCGGCATGATCACACCTACGGACGCTACTGGAAATTTCTGAATCGTTATATTCCGTTTGCGGCGCGGCTGCAGCGTCTTTTGATGTATCTTGCGTTTGAATTTAGAATTCTCTTTTACAATCGTCGGACATTTCTCAATAAGATGTTCACCGGGTGGAGCCGCATGCGGATGAAACGAAGGGTACCTGCATCAATGGCCCGTGACGTTATTCCGACGTTTCCGGCCGGTTGCAAGCGAGTGCTTCTGTCAAATAACTACTTGGAATCCCTTCATAAAGAAAACGTTCGATTGGTTACCGACCAAATCAAGTCAATTACCAGTCGGGGCATTCGAACGGCATCCGGTGAAATCCCACTCGATGCCATTGTGCTTTCAACAGGTTTTCAGGCAAATCGATTCCTTTACCCACTTGATATTCACGGCAGGGAAAATCGATCCCTCTCGGAGTTATGGGGCACTCGGCCGCAAAGTTATCTTGGCATGCTGGTGCCATACTTTCCTAACTTTTGCATGCTTTATGGCCCGAATACAAACCTCGGGCACAACTCAATTATCTTCATGGTGGAATGCCAGGTCCGATACCTGCTTCGACTTATCCGCATGACTGAAAACCAGGCATGCGATTGCTTCGAGGTTACCGAAGAAGCCACACGAGATTTTGACCGAGATTTACAGCGGCATTTGAACAAGAAGGTGTGGAACGGATACGCAAAAAACTGGTACACCAATAAGGAAGGCTACATCACAAACAACTGGTGCCGGTCGACCCTGGCCTATATGTGGCAGACACGTCGAGTCAAGAAATCCGCCCTTAGCTTTTCTTTTCGAACATGTACGCGCGCCGCCGACACGACACCAACTGTTTGCTGATCCACACTTGCCCTTATTTCAAGTCGTGAAACAATCGCATACCAGACTCACGGAAAATTGCATATTACCTGACCCCATCAGTCAATTGATTTTTCAAATAAATTGCGGACAAATCTCTTGATGTTTTTATGCATTTTAAAAAATGCACGATTTCATGCAAAAACAGACACTCGACGATTCGGATGACTCGGTGGGCATCATGGTGCAACTCACTTTCGAATCGAAATTTGAAGCAGCTGTGAGCGAGGCACAAATAAAATTCGCAGACGCGGCCTCCCTGTTTCCAGGTCACATAAAATCCGAATCCAAAAAAATTGCCCGTTCACAACAGAGCATGACCTCCGTGATCGCGATGCACTGTTTTGAATCTACGGACCATCTGATTCGCTGGCTGGAATCAGACCGTCGGAAATCGCTAATGCAAGCATTTGACCAGCGATTTCGAGATCATGTTAAAGTGCGCTACCCACAGGCAACAGATGGTTTTTCTGCCTGGACAGGGGAGGGCGCTGACAATACGACACCGAAGAGTTCCTTCTTCCTTCGCATGAAGACCAACCTTCTTGTGCTTACCGCACTCTACCCGTTAACACTTTTGCTTCCGCTGTTACTCCACCCCGTGCTGCCGGGCATGAGTCGCCCGACGATCACGCTGTTAACGGCAATCGCAGCAGTCACGCTGCTTGGATTTTTGCTCGTTCCATTTCTTAGCCGTCGCATGCGATTTTGGCTTTACACGGATCGCGTCTCAACGAATTTTCTGGGGGCGACAGGACTAATCATTTTCATCGTAATGGTATGGCAAGTTGCCCGAGCGCTAATGCACTAACAGCGCAGATCTCGTTACCGCATGCGGCCGGTCAAGGAAATTCGACATTTAGCATGTTTTATCTTGCGCGATCGTCTAGACGTGCTTCGCTCTGTAGGCTGCTGCCGATTTTTTCTTTTGCGAAAAAGTGTGCCCATCGTTAGGAGTCCGAATACGCCAAATGTGGCCATCAGATAGGAATAGGGTTCCGGCGTTGAGACCATGGGCCCCGATATGGAACGGTTCGCAGCAACCAGCTCGAATTTTGGGCGGGGCGGCATCCAATGCTGCACCATTGCGGAATGGATGCTCAACAGTGGCGGCCTACACTCGCGAGCGTATGTATCGGCATAGCCACCGATAGGACACAAGAAATACACAATCGACACCATCAGACACCAGATCGGGCACCCGAATGCAATCTTCGGGTAAGCTAAGCGAGACATCGCGACTTCTCCATCTGGCTATCAGAGCAATTTTGCTTCACAACATTTCACTGAAGTGCGGCCTCTGGCATGGCCGTCGCAAAAACCCTGAACGCCAACCGTTCCTAACGCCCTCTCGATGCAACGTAACCCGATAAAACGATAGCGCAAAGTAATTTGCACAAAATTGGAGGTGAAATGCGAATAATACGCATCATCGCGAGACGCGCTGCAGTCTGCTCTCGAGCGAGCCCGTGAGGGACACGCACCTTTCAGCCCCTCACGGGCTGCTCAATCGATGATCTTAAAGAGGGCGATTTTATCTTAACAAATCGCTCTGCGTAATTTCCAAATCTTGGCGGCCTGTAAGGCCTGAAGCGGCCAACGCTTTTTCGAGGTCGGACTGCCTTAATTCATCTCGTACCACAGAAACATCCCTCGGCGCAGCAATGCCGAGACTGACTCGTTTTCCCCGCATGGTGCACACCACTACCTTGATTTGATCCCCGATCCAAACTGACTCTCCCTGCCTTCTGCTGATGACTAACATGACGGCCTCCCCGTTGATGAGATAATACGGTCAAGCACTGAGGTCGGCGAACGCGACGACAGCACGGATTCCATCAGTTTCCATGTCCAGACTAGGACACCGAAACGGGCCTTCCAATGTTCCGAAAGCAGTGCCCTATGGGCTACCGCTCCCGCCACTGCAGCGAGAAAGCGTGCAAAAAAGATAAGACGAAACAGTGCAATCTCTCTCACTTATCGGCTGTATACACCCCTGGCGGAATGGGTGTCAAGTTTTTTGTCAGTTGGTTTCATTTTCTGGATAATTAGACGATATAAGGACTCTGCACCGCCTCTGACGCTACCGCCATTTCGGGGTTGTTTCGTCGTTAAAAGAATTCGTGACCTATTTCCAGCCAGAGGTCGTCCGGGCGATACTCGCTAAACGGGCACCTGTTTTGTAAAATGCGACCACGAACCGCATGCCGAAGGGGCGCGGAAAACCGTTATGAGGAAGTGCTATGTATCGCGTATTGCTTTTGGGGGCCGGTAAAATCGGCAGAATGATCACTCGCTTACTCTCAGACACGGGTGACTACCAGCTCTTGGTGACCGACACCAATGAAGCGGCCCTGAAACGCCTTGAAGGCTGGGACCGTGTCGAGACCCGATCGATTGATGCAGAAGATGCTGGAGAGCTGGCCGACGCGATGAAGGGTTGCGATGCATGCATTTCCGCTCTGAGCTTTTATTACAATCCGCTTGTTGCCCAAACCGCATTGAAATGTGGGGTGAGTTACTTTGACCTTACCGAGGATGTGGCCACCACGCGACGCGTTCGTGAGTGTGCAGACGCAGCAAAAGCCGGCCAGGTTTTCATGCCTCAGTGCGGGCTTGCACCGGGTTTTATTTCCATTGTGGCTAATCACCTTTGCAGTCATTTCGACAAACTGGACGCCGTGCGGATGCGGGTTGGCGCACTTTCGAAGTTCCCTACAGGTCAACTGAAATACAATCTTACCTGGTCAACTGACGGCCTCATCAATGAATATTGCAATCCTTGCGAGGCAATTCACGACGGAAAACCCATCGAAGTGCTTGCGCTAGAGGGACTCGAACAATTTTCACTCGATGGAGTCAGATACGAGGCATTCAACACGAGCGGAGGCTTGGGAACATTATGCCAAACGCTCGAGGGAAATGTCCGTGAATTAAATTACAAAACAATCCGCTACATGGGCCATCGCGATCTGGCGGTACTCCTTGTTCGTGAGCTCGACCTCGGACAACGTCGCGAGATTTTCAAGGACATTCTTGAGCATGCGCTTCCAATCACTTTTCAAGATGTTGTCGTTACCTTTTGTACGGTAACAGGCTGGCAAAATGGCCAGTTCGTGCAAATCACGGATGCCAGAAAAATTTACCACCAGTCGATCGACGGAGAAAACTGGAGTGGTATTCAAATTACGACCGCCGCAGGTGTCTGCGCCGTGCTCGACTTATTCACCGCCGGCAAATTGCCGAGTCAAGGATTCCTTCGCCAAGAGCAGGTGCGCTTCGAGGATTTCATGGACAACCGTTTTGGGAAACTTTACGTATCTGACATCAGTGCAGCGTCGAATGCCCACAACCACTCGCTGGCCAACGTTAACACTTGACCAATAAATCGGCAGACTTTTACCGTTCCACATTCCCCCAGGCAATCGCATGAGTCAATCGCTTTTAGCTCCGCTCGGCTTTTCGGGAAACTTGCAAGCCATCTCAATCGGTCGAGATTGGTACGATGGGAACGGTGAAACTTTGGCTGTGACCAGCCCGATTGATCGCTCTGCACTCGGATCATTCCAAATGGCAACCGCTGGCCAGGTGGATGAAGCCGTCAAAGCATCAGTCGGAGCCTTCAAGAAACTAAGATTAATACCTCCTCCACGTCGGGGGGAATTTGTTCGGCGGTTTGCGGAGACACTACGCGAACACCACGATGCCCTGAGCGAATTGATCGTGTATGAGGTCGGAAAAATAACGGCAGAGGCGCGAGGCGAAGTGCAAGAGATGATCGATGTCTGCGACTTCGCCGTCGGTCTAAGTAGGCAACTGTACGGAAAAACTATCTCTAGTGAGCGACCGCAGCATCGAATGGCAGAACAATGGCATCCGCTGGGACCGGCAGGGGTAATTTCCGCTTTCAATTTTCCTACTGCGGTATGGGCTTGGAATGCAGCAGTTGCCTGGGTGTGTGGCGATCCGGTGATCTGGAAACCGTCGGAGAAAACGCCGCTCACCGCGATTGCATGCCAACTGCTGTTTCAAAAAACGTTGGCAAAGGATGATGATTTTCCGGCTGAGGCCTCGTGCTTAATTATCGGGGAACGGACAACCGGCGAAGCGCTGACTCGAGACCCTCGCGTGCCCTTAATTTCAGCAACTGGCTCTGTGCCGATGGGACGGGCCGTTGCCTGTACGGTTGCCGAGCGACTTGGCCGATCACTGCTCGAGTTGGGGGGCAATAACGCCATGATCGTCACCCCCTCAGCCAATATCGACCTTGCAATCCGGTCGATCACATTCTCTGCGGCTGGCACCTGTGGCCAGCGCTGCACAACCCTCCGCCGACTGATCGTTCATGAATCGATCGCTGATCGGATAACAGATAAACTCAAGGATGTATTTGCTCGACTGCCGATTGGAGATCCCAGGGATGGAAACACGTTAGTCGGCCCACTGATCGATCAAAGTGCGCTCGATGCAATGCAAAAAGCATTGCAGGAAGCGGTGAAACAGGGCGGCATCGTAAGCGGGGGCGAACAAATCACCGAAGGGGTTCCATCGAACGGATGTTATGTGAGGCCCGCAATCGTTGAGATTGATGGTTCCGCAAACATACTCCAGCACGAGACCTTTGCCCCAATCTTGTACATTGTTCGCTATCAAGAGCTTGAGCAGGCTATCGCCATGCACAACGGTGTACCTCAGGGACTATCCTCAGCGATCCTGACGTCTGACGTAGCAGAGGCTGAAATATTCGTTTCACCCGCCGGCAGTGATTGCGGCATCGCCAACGTGAACATCGGCACCAGCGGTGCCGAGATCGGCGGGGCCTTCGGTGGCGAAAAGGAAACCGGCGGGGGCCGAGAGTCGGGTAGTGACGCATGGAAACAATACA
>CEVF01017432.1_pt1 | contig 14373 bp, 21 predicted proteins | sample 356441 | NCBI WGS metagenome assembly CEVF01 (sample SAMEA2622765, study PRJEB7988) | marine metagenome | biome: marine biome (ENVO:00000447); feature: surface water layer (ENVO:00002042); material: "saline water (ENVO:00002010), including plankton (ENVO:xxxxxxxx)" | depth 5 m
CGTAACGGTCTATGTGTCAGGCACATATAACACAATTCCTTACGCAACATTTCGTCGCTGTATATTCTGTCTCCCAGTTCTTGCATCTTAATATAGTTCGTCGCAGGATGAAAGCAGTTTGACCCACAGTTCGTCGTAGTCCCAAGCCACACCATGAACCTCTAGTAGATATTTCTGTTGCAATGGATATGCTTCTTCTTCCAATGCTCTCATGCATTCGAAAGGCTTGCCTGGGCCGATCACGTCATTGCTGTCTTGCACATAGTGAATAAGTTCATGCAATAAAACGCCTTTGTGGAAAGGATCGTGTATGTCGAAATTTTTGTTTAGATATATTGTATCGGTCTTGGGATCGTAAAATGCGTGAAGGTGACCAGTAGGATGTTGGTCCTCCGTGTAATACATTGTGTTCATTTCTTGCTGAGTAAGTTGAACGATTTGTGGAGTATCTAAGTCTACCTTATATGTTGTCTCTGCACCAATCCAGAGCAGTAAAAACGCAATTAACTCTTTCATATTCTTATTTAATTAAACTGGATGCCCTGTTGGCGATGGTGGAGCACCGTCATATTCTAAACAATATATCTCACCGGTGCTCAAAGGTAATACTTCCATGAAGTATTCTTTCATTTCACCCGCCGCCGCCTGGCATTGTTCGTTAGTGTCAAATAGACTGTCAGTCTGAAACTGTTGGCAGTCTACACCCATACACACAAATATAATCATTATCCACTTCATAATAGTACTTAGATATTTAAATGTTGATTATCAGTACTACTATTACTGAATATGCATACCACACTTGCAATACACTGGCAAGAGGTTCCGCAATAGAAATGAAGATGACAACCAACTGTGATTGGATAATGAAGTGTGTATTTTGGTTGTCATCTTGTTCATATAAAGTATTTAGTTAATGAATTCACTGTTGACAGCAATTACAAGGTGTGCTATGCTGTTTTGAACCAATGAAATCCTACTTAATAAACACCCGATATACGGTAAATAGTTAAAAATAGGTTATAAACTATGAAAAAACGCACCAGAAGTATATTAGACGAACTTAGAAATATAGGTAGAATAAAGGACACAGAAGCCTTTATTGAAACTACCGGTAGCAATATCATTGAGAGTGCGATAAATTTATTACAAACTATCAACACAAATTATCCACCTGAACAAGCACAAGAACTAGAAAGACGTTTTCTTAATTCAATTAGAAATCAAGACACAAAAAAGTTTAGAATGGGCATCAAGAAGATAATTGAAGGAAAGCAAAATGATACTGAATGAAGGCGGTAACATATTCAAGGATCCAAACGGACAGATTGCAACTAGACGAATTAATAAAGCAGATGTCAGTCCTACAATAGCCTGGCTAGAAAAAGTAACAGGATTAACTTTATCAACAAACACTTTGGGCACTACAGGTATTGCACCTACAAGTGGTGACATAGACATCGCAGTAGATCAAAATGCAATCAGCAAAGATGAACTTGCAGACAAACTTACCCAGTGGGCAGTGAAGAACAAACAGGATCCAAAGCAATGGGTAAAGAAGAGTGGTATTAGTGTCCACTTTAAAACTCCGATCAAAGGCAGTGCCAACAACGGTTATGTCCAAACGGATCTAATGTTTGGTGATCCGGACTGGATGAAATGGAGTTTGAGAGGCGGAGAGGTTGGTAGCGAATATAAAGGATCTGACAGACACGTTATGATTGCCAGCATTGCTAAACCACAAGGATATAAATGGAGCCACAAGGCTGGATTATTGAATAGAGAAACAAACGAACCTTTAACAAAAGATCCAAGCAAGATCGCAGAACTATTATTAGGCAAGGGTGCAACCGCTGACGATCTTAATAGTGTAGAAACTATTCATGCAAAAATAAAAAGCAGATCAGATTACGAAAAACTTATCGCAGATGTCAGAGATTCATTTGCAAAGATAGGCAAGACTCTGCCTGAAAGTTCTGGACCTATTAAATGGTTTAGGAATATGTTGAACGCAATTAAGATATGAGAATAGTAGAGTTTAAGAACATTGATCAGAAAAGATTAGTCCTTAAAGAATTAAGTCCGGCAAGAATACATCATGCAGAAGATTTAATTTTTTGGGAAGGTTCAGCCGGAGCCATGAGAGCAGTTCAACAACTAGAACAATTGGCTAAAGGTACCAAGTCATTGACAATCAAATGGGACGGATCACCGGCAGTGATATTTGGTCGCAATCCTAACGGCGAATTTATATTCACAGACAAACATGGGTTCATGGCTAAAAGTTATGATGGAAGAGCAACCAATCCAGAAGACTTGGAAGGTGCAATCATGCAGAGAGCAAAAGATAAAAGTAAAGCAAAGTCATACAAAGCATACGCAACTAAAATGAAAAGTGTTTTTGATATGTTTCAAAACGCAGTGCCTGAAACGTTCCAAGGATATTTTGTTGGCGATATGTTATACTTCAACACTCCCAAGAAGGTGGGCAATAGTTATGTGTTTCAACCTAACGTGGTAAATTATCAAGTGCCTGCGGAAACTGACCTAGGTAAAAGAATAGGCACTAGCAGAGCAGGAGTGGTTGTGCATTACATGATGAGCGAAAAGGGTAGGACTCAACCTGTCAAAGATTTAAAAATGATACAAGGAAACGATGTATTGGCTATACCACCTACAACTGTCAATAAATCGCAACCTATAGACGTTAGTGCAGTAAACGAACTAAAAAGTCTCATAGCAAATAATTCGGCAAACATGGACAAACTATTAGACAAAAGTGCTTTGGCTGGTATGAAACTTGCTGACTTTCCTAATTTGTTATACACATATTTGAACAGCAAGGTAGACTCCGGTCTTAAAGGATTAGGCAGTGATTTTGTTAAGTGGTTGCAATCATCAGCAGTGACAGAAGTAAAGAAGGCAAGGATAATGAATTACATCAAAGCAAACACTCAGGCATTCATGGCATTATGGAAAGTAGTATCTGGCATAATGATGGCAAAGGATAATATCATACGTCAATTAGATAAGTCCAAAGGTGCGGTAAATGCCACTGTAAATGGTAAGCCTGGAGGTGAAGGATATGTTTTAAGATCCCCTAAGGGCAACATTAAATTGGTGAAACGTTCTGGCTTCACTAAAGCCAATAGAGCGATAAATAGATAAGGAGAACACAATGAGAGCAAAAGAATTTATTACACCAATTAAAAAAGAGTTTCAAGACCCAGCAGATGATCCAAATGCAGGTTTCGACAAGGAATTCAAACAGGATTCAATGTTCAATCAAATGGGTAAAATTCTAGACAGTAGAGGAAACCCAAGACCTTTAGACACTGTAATCACTGACGATGGTAAGAAGCACAAAGTGAACTTCCAACAGGCTAAAATGATAAGAATGCTTTTGACAGCACCACAGATCAAGCCAGACGTAAAAAGAGAATTCACTAAAGATATTCAAAATAGTGAAACATTAGAGAAGTTTTTGCAGACTGATGACATGGGCACATTGTTTAGATCAATGTATGGTGGAGCAGATGCAGAGCCAACAAATTACTAATAGTTTAGATTTCCTACACGACATATACGAAGCACGTATGACTCGTAACTCTGAAGATCAGAGGATACTCACATACACAGATTGCGTTGAAAGAACTTATCTTTCACTACTGATACTTCTGTTGTTAGCACAATTTCCAACATACAGACAGTCTGCCTCGCAGTATGCTCGTATGACAAAGAGAACCAACTACAAACAATTCAGAATGTATTCAACAGACTTACATAATTTTGTTTACTTTGTTACAGGTGACGATGCGGCTATGGACAAGTTGAAAGATGCAAAGGCGGCTAAAGTTATGAGGCAGAGATCTAACTTTCCGACACTGGCATTCAACAGGTTCCTAAGTGAACTATCAAGCGGTATGAATCCTACTTCTGCTTTACAATTATTCATGACCATCGAGTCTGGATTAAACATCAGGAACACAGACTACAAAACTATGAGAAGAGAGATATTGGATTATAGCAATCTCACAGGCAGAGAAAAACGTATGACTGTGACTAGATTACTACACGCCACTAGGGCAAAATTAAGAAGTTCGGACATCATAGAAAATTTAGAAAAACTAGCGGCTGACAGAAATCTTGAAACTGGTGCTGTACCAGATAACGAACCCAAGATCAGTGTACCAGATGTAAACACACAAGGCAAAGACCTTGCGTTGTATAGATATCTTGTTGGTGGCAAAAACATTGTACAACTTAAACGTTTTATAGACCTTGCCCTATCGGGTAAAAGCATACCTGGGTCAGTAGTGCAGGCATATCTCCCTGCTATTAAACTTGTGGACGATATAGTGAAAGCAGGACCTTCTTTCGTGAGTGTCCTTAAAGCACTCCAGTCTAGGGCCAAAAGCACCAAAAAATAAAACACATAGACATATTTCGGTAGTAAACCTATAAATATCATTAAGTGTCTCTGGAGAGGAGACGCCATTTAACGAGAAAAAGAGGAGAAACACGATGGCAACATTAACTAAAGTAAATGGTTTCCTAAACAATTATGTGACGGGAACAGTGTTCCAAAATGCTAACCTTGGCTTCTTTCAAGCAACAATAAGATCAACTTCAAATGGCTCAAACACGGCTATCGACTTAAGAGCGGAAGACGGTGATGCGGCAGGCGAAGCAGATCAAAAAGTTGAGTTAATTGTCAAATCAGTAAATGCGATTGCCTACTTTGCCAAAGATGCAAACGATGGTATCATGGCATTGGTTGTTGACAAATCTCAACACACAGCAGATTCTCTAGCGGCAATTATAGAGAACCTCGATGGTATCGGTACAGATACAATCGTTGAAGCGGCTGACCAATTAACATTCAAGTAATAGTTAATTGTAGCATTGACACGTTAAAATACAGAAAGGGCGGCTTTATGTCGCCCTTTCGTTGTATTAGCACTTAATTTCTACCAAAAACCACTAAATAATAGTAACATACACTTCGGAGCGAAGTGTGTCATTTAAGAGAAAAAGGAGAAAACAAATGGCGGCAATATCAGGAAGTAAAGATATCTCAAACGCATCTAATTTCGAAGTTCTTACAAAAGACTTAGAAATCTACACAATAGCAGGTGCTACAGGTATCCACACAAACCCAAGCGACGCAGACTCAATTTTCCACAAAACTTTAAGAGCAATCAGTTCTGAAGCAAACGTGGTAATGGTAGGTACACCAGCGGCTAACGACTTAACAGTTGTATTAGAAGGCGGTTATGCAGGTGTTAAAGGTACTGGAGCGGCGGCTCAATTGAAAGCAGTAATCGATGCGGCAACTGGAACTACAACAACAGTGGCGGCAGTTACGTTCTCAGGCGACGGACTTGCGTAAGGGTACAATACGATAAGACAGATAAGACTTCTTATCCTATTAACAAAGAATACAAAAGAGCGTTCAGGAAACTGGACGCTCTTTTTTTATGACATATAAGTATGTGTGCTAGGAACAAAGGCGAATAGAATGAGATTTAAAGCATTATCACTGATAGACATTACCAAAACAGGAGTCAGCAGAAACAAAGAGGCTGAGGATCAAAAGGCTGTGGCGCAGTTCGCCAACTACATGACAGTTGAGAATTGTCTACAATTGAGATCAAACATCAAGATACTGACTGTTCCAAAAGGTAGAAAGATGGACATATCCAACCTTAAGTTTGGTGACAATTACAGAGGTGAGCAGATGGTTTGGGAATTTATTTTTGAACCGGAAATACCTGAAGCAATCAGTGTTAAAACATTAAACGATGACTTTAATCTTATTCCTATGTTAACAGGCTTGGACGAAACTATCAAGATAAGTAATGGTGTGTATATTACTGATGATGAAGATTACACCAATTTATTATTCATTAAACAAATAGATAATGAGTAATATCACCCCAATAAATACATTTGTTAAGGCTCGTTTAGGCAAATACAATTTAGGCCCTTCCATAGATAATAATAGATAAAGAAACGGAAGAGAGAAAAATGGGAACAACTGATTTAGAAAAACAAAATCTAGAAGCACACGTTGATTTGTGCGAACAAAGATACAAAAACTTAGAATCTCGTCTATCGAACATAGAAGAGAAAGTTGAGAGTATTCATAGTGACATACAGTCAGGCAACAAATCCATGGTAAAAGTTATCATAGGTGCAACTGGTACCATAGTTGCAGGTCTCTTATCCACAATAGTAGTCCTATTATTGAAGTTTCCAGGTTAATCATAATACCACCCTTCACCGCTAAATAACACTACAGAGCGGGTTAGACATGAAAATTAGTGAAATTGTAGCAGAGTCAGTTGTACAGATTTGGTCACGTACCAAGGCTGGTAAAATGGTTCGTAAGTACAGATGCACAGCAGGTCCACGTAAAGGCAGGATTGTTAGCAGTCCATCAGTGTGTACTCAACCTAAAAGACTAGGCTCAGTGATGGCAATTAAGAAAGCCAAAGCACGTCGTGGATCAACAATGAAGATTAAACGTTCATTCACTAAACGTACATCAGCACCAAGTATCAGAGTAAGTAGACTGAACAGAGCCGCTAGACCTAGCAGAACAAGACACACGTTCAGACCAGGTAAGAGAAAGGCTATTAGAAAGTAATGAAAATAAGAGAAGTTACAGAAACACCTTATCTAGATAAAATTACAAAGCAGATCGCACCTGCACAGAAAACTGGAGCACCAGTGCCTAGCAACAAACTACCAAAAGGTCCAATTAAAACACAGGCGATCAAATCGCCTTTGAACCAATTAAAACAGAGAAGCGACACAACTATCGTGAAGAAAGGAAACACGATACCGATGCCAACAGGTCCAAACAAAGAGACAGACTACGAGATAGATCAGGTTGGCCCAGACACAGTCACAATGAAGACGACCAAGCCTACAGCAGGCGCACCAGAGAAATTGGCTGTAAATAAAAAGGATTTAGATCCTGTCATCACAAACCTAAAGAGAAGACAAAACGCAACCAAATGAGGATTAACGAACTTATACAAGAATTTACTATCCAAACCTCTAATGAGGAGAAGGATATGCTCAGTAAATTACAGAGTGTAAAAAATTTAGATACTTTTATGGAAAGAGATCAAGAAGTTATAAATCAGTTAATAAGAAAAAGTCTAGTCCGTAGAATGGACAAGGACGGACAAACTATGGTGGTTGCGAATGCAGGTCAAGAAACTAGGTAGAAGACTACAAAAATTCATAGACGAACAAGCAGAGAAAGTCTGTATGCCGATCCAACACGGAAACAGTGTGAGGGTAAAGAACTATGTCATACGCAAAAATCCACATGGATACCTATTATACGATATCAATAACAATAACCAAGTGACCACAACATTTACCAAAACTGCCGCATTGGCAATGGCAAAACAATTGGCAGATAACCCTAGAAACAGCATTAAACACATAGAAGATACCGATGAAAGCATACAAAACAAGTACAATGAATGCATATTCTACAAATACACAATGACCACAACCGACGATGATATCAAACGTGAAGTGACTAAAATACGTTATGACATCGTGTGGGAGGATTTACTTAAATTAAGAGACACCTTGGACAACTACATATTTGATAAATAAATTAGCGAAGGAACAAAAGCATGAAAATAGAGCAGTTTAGACAGGAACCAACAACAGAGCAGTTGAACGATAGACTATCTAAGGTCTTCGGTACCTCTATAGATTTAGACAAATTCAGCACAGAACAACTACAAACAGCACAAAAAAACGTTGTTAGCAAGATTGCAAACATTGAACAAACAGAATCATTCGATAGTTTATCACACAACGAAGACTATCATAAGCAAAAAATGTTCCTAGATGTAATTACATCAGCACTAGAAGATAGACAAATAGCAATAGAAGGTTATTACAAAAAAGTGGACCTAGCGGCAGATGAAATGTTAGGTGATTATGTTGATCCAGAAAAAGAAGCATTAAAAATGAACAAAGATGCCGTAGCCGCTGATATCAAATCAAGAGCGGACAAGGAAGATTCAGAAGTAATAAAAAGAGCACTTGAAAAACTTGAATTAGAATTTGAAGATGATGGCACAATGAAAGAACCAGAATACGAACCAGATGGTCCAATGGAAGGAAATGCTTTCGCACAGGCAGTACAAAAAGCCAAAGCGGCGGGTATGAAAAAAGGTGACAAGTTCAAAGTAGATGGTAAAGAATACACATTACAAGATTGTGAAAATTTAATAGACGAAATGAAAAAGAAAAAAATGAAAAAAATGAGCGAGAAAGCAAAACCAGATTATATAGATTTAGACAAAGACGGAAACAAAACGGAGCCAATGAAGAAAGCGGCTAAAGACAAAGAAAAGAAAAAAGTTAAAGAAGGCGCAGAAGAAGAAGCACAATTAGTAATGGCGGCTAAAGACATGGTTGACAAAGTTACTGGTTGGATGGAAGACACAGCGTCAATGCAAACAGAAACAATTTTAGAATTAGGCGATGCAATAAGGGATGAAGAAGGCTCAGAGAAATCAGAATCATTCATAAACGCAGTTAAACCAGCACTAGAATCTTTATACACTTCACTAGAAGCAACAAGAGAAGCACTAACAGGCGGCGTAGCCGTACTGACAGGCGAGAACGCTCCAGACACAATGGGAGCAGATGCTGAAGAACCTGCAATGGAGCCAACTACAGATGCAGATGCAGATATGCCAGATCAGTCAGATGACTTTGCGGCAAGTGAACCTGCTTCAGGTGGTGAGGAACCAGCAGACAGAGAAAAGCGAGAACACATAATCAGACTGTCAAGAAGACTTGCTGAAACACTGTCAAAAAAAAAGGCTTAACAGAGGCCTCCAACACTGAACTAATTCAAGTTTTAAGAAATCTTAAAAGCGATGCTGATGCTCAAGATCAGAAAGCATATCTAAGTTTTACAGCATTGAATAAAATTCTTAACAATGTTGGAGGCTTATCAATCAATTTCGATGCATTCAAGAAAGCATACGACTCCAATACAACAATCAAAAAGATGATTAAGAACTTTGACCAAAGAGGTTTAACTTTGGACACTAATGCAGAAGGTCCTGATATGCCTACAACAAAAGGCAAACGTACCAAAGGCATAGACGCAATGGCAAAGAGAGCAACCAAAAAACGCAGTTAATTCTTGACATACTACCAATTGTATTGTAATATTATTAGATGAACAGAACTAAAGATCAAATTATCCACGACATTGAATCAGTGATAGACAAATATATTAAGATGTCTGTTGAGCAACACGGTGGACAAGTTGAAGTAAAAGAATTCGATATGGATACAGGCAAACTGACCATGCTGATGAAAGGTGCCTGTTCAGGATGTGCTGGTAGCACTGCCACTTTGCAAAGAGGAATAGAAACAACTATGAAACATTATATCCCCGAAGTAAAACAAGTCATAGGTGAAGATGATCCCAACAGCGAAGTTAAACCTTATTACGAATATAATCCATGGGACGGTCCAACATACGATAATATGTTAGATGAGTTAGATAGATTGTCAACTGAGAACGGTGGCAACATTTCTAACGACACAGATAAAAATAATAATTAATGTCATTAATAGTTAAACGGTTCGACTACACAAAATTATCACGCACATCATTAGACGGTAAGAGAGTATATGCCTGTCCAGATGGAAACGCAGTAGCAAGTGTCACAACTATATTAGATTCAACAAAAGATAAGACACATCTATTGGAATGGCGTAAGAGAGTTGGTGAGGAGACAGCCAAGAGGATAACAAAAGAAGCATCTGGCATGGGAACCAGAATGCACAAATACATTGAAAACTATATCAATGATGGCTCTTGGGGAACACCTGGATCTAATCCTTATTCACAACAAGCATTTAAGATGGCAAAAATAGTTCATGAGAATGCATTAAAGGATGTAAATGAAATTTGGGGCAGTGAGGTTGGATTATACTTTCCTAAGATATATGCTGGGACCACTGACTGTGTGGGTGAGTATAAAGGAAATCCTTGCATAATTGACTTTAAGCAAACCAACAAGCCTAAAAAGAAAGAATGGGTAGAAGATTATTTTCTACAATTAGTAGCCTATGCAGAAGCACACAACGAAGTATATGGCACTGACATCAAAGAAGGTCACGTGTTCATGTGCAGTAGGAAATTAGATTATCAGCAGTTCGATATTACACCAACCACATACAATCATTACAAAAATGAATGGTGGAATAGAGTAGAAGAATACTACATTAAACACGCAGTTTAAACACTCCACTGAAACTAGCAAACACTCGATAAATACTCACAGTAGGATTTATTATATGGCTATTGTTTCAATATCAAGAATACAGATTAGAAGAGGTAGAAAAAACCAAGGTTCAGGCTTACCACAATTAGCGGGTGGTGAACTGGGTTGGGCAGTAGATACCCAAGAATTATTCATAGGTAACGGTGCAGTATCAGAAGGTGCGCCAGCAGTTGGCAATAGCAAAATACTTACAGAACATGATAATCTATTCGAGTTAAGTGATCAATACACTTACAAGAATGGAACTAGCATACAAACAGGTTCAAGTTCGTCCAATCCTGTACAAAGAAGTCTACAATCAAGATTAGATGATTTTGTAAATGTTAGATCATTTGGTGCTAACGGTGATGGTACAGATCAAACACTTGCACTACAAAGAGCAATAGATCAATTATTTTTACCTTGGTCAAGCGCCATGGACGCAGACAGTTTAAGAAAAAGAATTACATTAAAATTAGATGCAGGTCTCTACAAAATTAGTGATAGTTTAAAAGTACCACCATACGTTAATCTAGTTGGTGATGGTTCAGACAAAACAGTGATAGAACAGACTGGAGCATTTGCAGTAATAGAAACAATCAACGGAAACGGAATCAATGCACAGACAAGTGCCACAAATCAAAGCAACATAATAAAACTACAAGGCATGACTCTAAAAAGTTATCTTACAAATCCTGCTTTGAAATTAAGTAGCACAAAGGACAGTCAGTTTATTGATGTGAAATTACATGGTCCGTGGACACAAGGTACGGCACTTAATTCTAATCAAGTTGGATTATTAATGGAGGCAACATCTACTCCTGTAACAACTCAAAATAATAATTTTGAAAAACTTAAGGTTGTAGGATTCAGTTATGGAATTTTATCTAATCACGATGTAGCAAACAATCATTTTGAAGATTGTGTATTTGAAACTCTTTCATACGGTGTGTACTTTGGTAGAGATACATCACTAGGACAAGTTGCACAATTGACAGGTCCTATCAACAACACAATTACAAATAGTAGATTTGTGAATATAGACAAAACAGGTTTATGGATCAAAGAGGGAAATGGCAACGTCAGTAAAGAAAATAGTTTCAAAAAAGTTGGAAACGATGGCGGCTTAGATACAGCACCAGTACATCCTGTAATTAGATTTGATTCTGAAAGTAACATTTCTAAAAACGATTTCTTTGCTAGAACAGAGTCATTAATGGCAAACACTTCCACAATGACAAACGTTGCATACATTCCTGAAGTACAAGGTAAATTCAATAGCGAATTATCATTTGTTACAAAATTTAATATTGGACAATTGAATGCGGCGGCAAGAGTAGCCAAATTACCTGCAGACAATAGCAGACATTATAAGATTGAATATAGTTACAATAGTTCTATTAGAAACGCATTCAGATCAGGCACACTAGACATAAACATAGACAAAGCAGTAGACACAGTTCATCTATCAGATGAATATGACTTTTTAGGCGACGCGGCTGACAACACAAACTCAACTAGATTAAATTTTACAGCAAGTTTATCAGATGAGAATGGTGACACAGCAAAAGAAACATTAATTATACAGGCAACAAATCCATCATTATCATCGAATGAAAACGCACAAATTATATTCAAAGTCAGAAGTATCTCATAAACCTAATATTTTTTTTGGAACATACGAACAACGACTTATTGATTGGAAAAATATTAGAAGTATAATCAACGAAGAACAAAATCCTTTAGAAATTCTATCAAAAATTTATTTTTATTGTCCAAGAACCAAAACAAAGACAGATGAATACAAAATAGACACTTGGTTAGAGCCTTGGCAATTAATAGAAAGAAATGAGTACAATGAATTTGACCTTTCATTGTTATTATGTTATACTATAATGATAACAGAACAGTTTAAAGACAAACAAATAGTGATACATAATGTCATATCAAAGGAAATTGAATCCAACAACCGTAAGTTTTATTACGTTATTGAGTTTAATAACCATTTTTTGAACATTAACGATATGGCTATAATGACCAAAGAAAAGTTTGACAAAAATTATGTTCTGCATTATACTCATAATATAAAAAATAAGATAAATATTGATTTAATTTAATAGGAAATAGAATACTAATGGAAGTCGCAGAACAAACAATCACTACGAACACATCAAATATAAAAGTACAAAAAAGAGACGGTCGTCTAGAACCGTTAGACATCGACAAAATTCATTTCGTTGTTGAAGAAGCCTGCGAAGGATTAACAGGAGTATCAAGTTCGCAAATAGAAATTAATGCAAACATACAATTCTATGATGGCATCACAACAAAAGATATTCAACACGTGTTAGTGAAGTCGGCAAATGATTTAATTAGTTTAGAAAATCCTAACTATCAATATGCCGCCGCAAGACTTCTTTCTTATGATGTAAGAAAAGAAGCACACGGACAATACGAATACATTCCTTTATTAAAATTAATTCTAAGAAATATCAAATTAGGCGTTTACGATAGAACAATAGTTGAAAAATATCACAAGTCAGAGATTAAAAAATTAAACACTTGGATCAAAAGAGATAGAGATTTAGATTTCACATACGCAGGACTGAGACAGGTAGTGGACAAATACCTTGTGCAAGACAGAAGCACAGGTGAACTTTATGAAACTCCACAAGATATGTACATGATGATTGCGGCAACACTATTTGCAAACTATCCTAAGAAGTCTAGAATGAGTTATGTAAAAAAATATTATGATGCAATATCACAATTTAAAATAAACATACCAACTCCGGTAATGGCAGGAGTAAGAACTCCTATTAGACAATTTGCTTCTTGCGTTCTTGTAGATAGCGATGACACTTTACCAAGTATCTTTTCAAGCGATATGGCAATAGGTTTATATGTTGCCAGAAGAGCAGGCATAGGAATCAATGCAGGACGTATCAGAGGTATCAATAGTAAAATAAGAGGAGGGGAGGTCCAACACACAGGAGTCATTCCGTTCCTTAAAAAGTTCGAAAGCACTGTGAGATGTTGTACACAGAATGGTGTGCGTGGCGGTAATGCAACCGTTCACTTTCCAATATGGCACCAAGAGATAGAAGACATACTTGTTCTAAAAAATAATAAAGGAACTGAAGACAACAGAGTAAGACGTATGGACTATTCAATCCAAATGTCTAAATTGTTCTATGAAAGATTTATTAACGAAGAGGATATCACTTTATTCTCTCCACACTCAGTACCAGGATTATATGATGCCTTTGGTACAGACAAGTTTGACGCACTCTATAAGAAGTATGAAAAAGATAAGAGTATTCCTAAAAAGACTATCGCGGCACAAGAACTGTTCGCAGACTTGTTAAAAGAAAGAGCCGAGACTGGTAGAATCTATATAATGAACATAGACCATTCAAACAGTCATTCTAGTTTCAAAGACAAAGTATCTATGAGTAACTTATGTCAAGAGATTACATTACCTACAACACCTATCAAAGGCATAGATGATCCTGATGGAGAAATAGCACTTTGTATATTGTCAGCAATCAATGTTGGTGCGATAGGAAACTTAAATGAATTAGAAACTTTGTGTGATTTAAGTGTAAGAGCATTAGACGAAATTATAGAATTACAAGATTACCCTGTGAAAGCGGCAGAAGTATCTACTAAATCTAGACGTTCTTTAGGCATTGGATACATTGGGTTAGCACACTATCTCGCGAAGAACGGTGTTAAGTATTCAGATCCAAAGGCGTGGGAGTTAGTAGATAGACTTTCAGAAGCATTCCAATATTACTTGTTGAGAGCAAGTTGTGATATTGCAGAAGAAAAAGGCAAGTGTTCAGCATTTGATAAAACAAAATATGCAGATGGTTTACTTCCTATTGACCATTACAAAAAAGAAGTAGATGAAATTGTTGTACACAAACAGAGAATGGCTTGGGAGACTTTAAGAAAAGATATTTTAAAATACGGCTTAAGACATTCAACACTATCGGCTCAAATGCCCTCGGAAAGTTCTTCCGTTGTTAGTAACGAA
>CEVF01154086.1_pt1 | contig 14365 bp, 12 predicted proteins | sample 356441 | NCBI WGS metagenome assembly CEVF01 (sample SAMEA2622765, study PRJEB7988) | marine metagenome | biome: marine biome (ENVO:00000447); feature: surface water layer (ENVO:00002042); material: "saline water (ENVO:00002010), including plankton (ENVO:xxxxxxxx)" | depth 5 m
AGTTTGACTTAAGACTCAGCGGACTATATCGGTGGCAACAGGCTCTCGGTGTGCCGGCAGCAGAGTTGCTTGTTGAACCGGGTAACGGACTATCGGAACCTATTCAATTGCGAGCACGCTTGCTCCGCATGATGAAAACAATTGCCACTATTTTGGATCAACCACAATCAGACCGAACCACTCACCTGATTGCAAATCTGAAGAATGACATCTTAGAGGTGATGCCTGAGGTTGAGGATGTCGATCGGTGGCACGGGTCGAGCAGCGACCGTAGTGGCGACATTGCAGCTGCAGTGCTCCGGCAAATTGACGATGCTTTCTTCCTCGACCAATAACATCTGACAAGTTAGAGAAAGACGGTGGCAATAAAATCACAACTTCCAGGACCAACAATATCACATAGAACACCAACGGGTGAGAAGCGGATGGACGCATGAACGGGCATCTGTTGAAGGTGTTGTTTTGAGATGTGAATGATGCATTTCGGCAACATCTTGAGGCGAAACCGGTGCGTTTCCAGTCTCGCTCTTGTCGCGTTATCGACTTGCTTTCGATTGTTTCGGCTGTTTTGCGACTATAAAGCACCCGTTTCGGCTGCGGGGATCGTGTTTGGCGACAGGGTACTTGTTTGGCATGTGAGTTGCAATTTCTGCAGAGGTTGCGTGATGCTGAGGATTTCGTTGAACGGTGTGGAAAAAGTTTGGTGTCCGGAGTGACTGAAGAAAGGCAATCCTCTTTTATAGGCGTTAACAGGAGGCCCGCTGACGGGTATGAGATTTCTCGTACGCGTTCTCATCTCGCGGGTGACAGGGATATGCAGAACAAGTCAGTAATGCAACTGCGCAATCCGCGGAGCTACCGCAACCACAATCGGATTATCATTGAACGATCGTCGGGTGAAACGCGGCTTTCGAGAACTTGCCTGAAGTTTGCTGTTTTGTTTGCAATCTTTTGGTTCTCACCAAGTCACGGTGCAGCGGTCGATTTTTACGGTTCCGATCCGCTTGGCTCTACAGGGCTAACGGTCGGTCCGGATGTTGATTTGCTAAACACCGATCAATTCAATTTGTCCACAGTTTTCGGCAACCCGGGAACTGGTGACTTTGGCTCGGTGCCGCACTTCATGGTACTCACACCGGAGGATTGGCTGATTGATATTAGCGACCTCAGTGGACTGACGCTGGGCACCGAGGAGTTCGGCACCTTTACTGCCATCAACGGCAATGTCGTCTCACGGAGCCCAGAATTTGTGATTGTCGAGCTTAACGGTCTCTTTGAACGTGCGTCATTCGACGACACGGCGGCCAGTATGCACTTTGCCATGACGAAGACCGGACAGTCTGTCTCCTGGAGTGGGACGTTGGCGGTCGGCATGAACTCGGGCACGGGGAATGTAGTCCCTGAACCGCAAGCGAGTGTCTTTGCAGTACTGGGCGTCCTCAGTCTCATGTTCCTTGCCCGAAGACGTCATTCATGACATCCTGGGCTGGCCGTGGGCATTATGTGACCCAACGGCACAGATCGTAGATGGACGCTTCACGCAGTATCGGGAAACCAGGAACCCGCGAAATCACGAAGTGGGCGATACAGGGCTCGAACCTGTGACCCCTAGCTTGTCGAGCTAGTGCTCTAAACCAACTGAGCTAATCGCCCAAAAAAAAAGGGGACTTGCCGCGGCAGGAGTCCCCGAGCCGAGTTTGCAGGTTGCGGCATTCCCAGCCAAAGCCAAAAACCTGCCGTTTCAGCCTTTGCTCTATATCGTCCGCGACACCCGTCTTCCGATTGTAACGCTTGTATGCCAGCTTGAGAAAGTGGGTAATAATTACCCCCGAAGACCCTATTCCCGTCATTTCCGGAAAAGAGAACCCTGTTTACCAACTTGCTCTGATTACCTTGAATTCTCGCTAGCTGGAACTCTATACTTGGCCGGCCTCAGTCGGAACTGCACAACAGCGTGTGAGGGAAGTAGCCGATAGATAGGTATTATCACGACTTGGGAGCTCAAATTCCTCGAAATCTTGTGATAGCACTGCAGCACTCAGGTGTGGTTCACATTGACGGTAACACGGTAAAGAGACACATATGCTCAAGGTAATACTTCCCGACCGCACCACCCGAGAATACTCGAATCCCGTATCCTGTGCGGATGTGGCAAGCGATATCGGACCCGGTCTGGCCAAGGCGGCTGTTGCCGCCGAGGTGGAGGGCAACGTTGTCGGTTTGCCGACCATGCTGCCAAATGAGGGCGAGATACGTATTCGGTTACTCACAAAAAAAGATCCCGAATCGCTTGATGTGATGCGACACAGTGCAGCGCACGTCATGGCTCGTGCAGTGATGCGACTGTTCGATGGCGTTCAATTGGCATTTGGCCCCACAATAAAAGATGGATTTTATTATGACTTTGAGCTCAACCATGTGCTTCGGGAGGAAGACTTTGAAGCGATTGAGCAAGAAATGGGAAAGATTATCGCGCTCGACGAGCCATTCGAACGTCTGATTCAAAATCGGTCTGACGCAGTGCAAATTTGCCAGGATATGGATCAACCGCTCAAGGTAGAGCATATCGAAAGTGGGCTCTCAAATGAGGAGACGCTTTCCTTTTATCGGCAGGGAGAATTTTTGGACCTTTGTCGCGGACCCCATGTACGATCAGCAAAGGTGATAGGACGGGCATTCAAGCTCTTATCGATCGCTGGAGCATATTGGAAGGGAGACCACAAACGACAGCAACTGCAACGCCTGTACGCTACAGCATTTTGGGAGCAGTCCGATTTGGATGCGTACCTCGAGAGACTCGAAGAAGCAAGTCGACGCGATCATCGAGTGTTAGGACGCCAACTCGGGTTGTTTGAAATCGATGAAAAAGTCGGGCAGGGCTTAGTGCTCTGGAAACCGAAAGGCGCGATCATCCGTCAAGAGTTGCAAAACTTCATACTTAACCACCTGCAACGACAGGGTTATCGCCAAGTGTTTACGCCCCATATCGGACGCTTGGAGCTATACAAAACATCGGGGCATTACCCATATTATGCCGAATCTCAATTTCCACCCATGATCGATCCAGAGCAAATCCGGCACTTGGCAGATGAAAATTGTTCCTGTGCAGAGCTTGCCAGTCGAATGAAAGCCGGTGAAATCGACGGTTACATGCTCAAACCGATGAATTGCCCACACCACATCCGCATCTACGCCAGTGAAAAGCATAGTTACCGTGATCTGCCAGTACGCCTTGCCGAATTCGGCACCGTGTATCGCTGGGAACAATCGGGTGAAATTGGTGGTTTGACACGTGTTCGTGGTTTTACCCAGGATGATGCGCATCTTTTCGTGACCGAAGATCAATTGGAGGACGAAATTGCGGGTTGCATTGAACTCGTGAAAATCGTGTTCGGCACACTCGGCATGCAGGACTATCGTGTCCGTGTCGGTTTGCGTGACAAGGACAGCAGCAAATATGTAGGCGATCCGGAGCAATGGAGTAAAGCGGAGTCGGCATGTTTGCAGGCTGCGGCTCAATTGGATGTTCCGTTTACCGAGGAAGAAGGAGAAGCAGCATTTTACGGGCCGAAGATCGACTTTGTCGTCCGCGATGTGATCGGTCGGGAATGGCAATTGGGTACCGTGCAAGTCGATTATCAACTTCCCGAGCGTTTTGACCTCAGTTATGTCGGATCAGATAACGCACTGCATCGACCGGTGATGATTCATCGCGCTCCGTTCGGATCGATGGAGCGATTTGTGGGTGTATTAATCGAACATTTTGCCGGTGTGTTCCCGCTCTGGTTGGCCCCAGAGCAGGTGCGTATCTGCACGGTGAGCGAAAAAACAGAAACCTACGGCCGACATGTGGAGCAATGCTTTAAGGAATCCGGTTTACGGGTGAGCGGAGATTTTCGCCCAGAAAAACTTGGTGCCAAGGTTCGCACGGCACAGCTGGCAAAAATTCCTTACATCGCTGTGGTAGGACCTCGCGATGAGGCATCCCAGAGCGTTTCACTTCGCGATCGTGTCGATGGCACGCAGGAAACATTTCCACTTCCAGAAGCGATGGAAAAATTGCTCGAAGAGGTGCAAAAGCGTGTCGTTCGTGGGGTGCCGGATGCCGGATCGATCAATTTGAGTGGCGAGCATCAGAAGCTTAATGAGTACTAGACGGTCCGATCCGATCGGTCGCTCGAAGGCGAATTTTTCGGCAACGATCGCAGGCTGGTTATACCGAAGTGGCAAAATAATCCGCGTCAGGTGTTGACGACTGGCAGACTGCTTACCGATACTAGTGGAACATTCACCAGTCGCGCAGATCAACCCAGTTTTGGGCGACTTGCAACCGTTTATTTTTTCAGGAGGTTTCGGCGATCGATAAGCAGCAACGAATCAACGAGCAGATTCGAGTCACACCGGTGAGGGTTGTTTCGGAAGAAGGGGAGCAGTTGGGTGTTTTGCCGACTGAGGACGCGCTAGAGATGGCGCGTAATACGGGGCTTGATTTGGTGGAAGTCGCGCCGAGCGAACGACCACCGGTTTGCCGGATTATGGATCATGGCAAATTCAAGTACGATCAAAAGAAGAGAAAAAACAAGAGCAAGGCGCACGCCCATCACGGCAGAACAAAAGAAATTCGAATTCGCCCAAAGACCGGACAGCACGATATTGATTTTAAGATCAATCACGCCCGCGAGTTTTTAGAGCATAAGGACAAAGTCACTGTTTCAGTCATTTTCCGCGGTAGGGAATTAGCACATATCGATGAAGGCCGACGAGTACTGAATAACTTCATCAGTGAACTGGATGACATTGCCAAAGTGGAAATGGCGCCGTCCCAGCATGGTCGCCGCATCGTTTGTATCCTGGTCCCTAAATGAGTCCGCACATCCCAAAACAGCTAACTCCTGCCAGATAGCGGTAGCTGTCGCATCCCCCTTTCCCTTGTATCTGCATTTATCTAGACTTATGTGTTCGCGTTTGGGCCAGGGGCGGACCGGTGCGATTTATAAATTTTTCGAAACCGCCCTGACTGAGGAAAACGATGCCGAAGCAAAAGACACATAAGGGAACCAAAAAAAGGTTCCGCCTCACGGCGAGCGGAAAGGCGAAGCATCGCTCAAGCGGAACGAGTCACCTTGCGGCACGGATGGAGCACAAGAGAAAACGTAATCTCCGAGGGACCACGGTGCTCTCGGACGCAGACACAAGAAAAATTCAGGACGCGTTGGGTAAGTACAGCAACTAACCGCCGATATTTTTCAATCGCACAGTCAGATTTGTTGCACGGCTGTGTGTGGTGGTTAGTCAATGTTTTGCCACATGCAGGCAGTACAGGTAATTGATCTTCGATGAGAACAACCAAGGGATCTGCCCGTAATCGGGCTAAGAATCGTCTGTTCAAGCGAGTGAAGGGGTACCGCGGTGGTCGAGGTCGGCTGCTGCGAACCGCAAAGGAAACGCTTGTTCGGGCGGAGGCATCCGCCTATCGCGATCGACGGGTTAAGAAGCGCGAGTTTCGTAAGTTGTGGATTATTCGCATCAATGCCGCGGTACGGCAGCGGGGATTGCGCTATGGAGAGTTTATCTGTGGCCTGGGAAAAGCCCAGATCGAGCTTGACCGTAAGAGCCTCGCAGAGATGGCCGTTCACGATCCGGCCGCATTCGACGTTGTTGTCGAACGAGTGAAGGATGCTCTGGGAACCGCTGCGTGAATTGCCGTGGCACTTGACGAATTTGTAGCCGAGCTGAATGAATTAGCCGATACGGCTGCGGAATCCTTTTCACAGGCCGCGGACGCAACCTCTCTGGAATCGCTCCGAGTGAAGATTCTCGGCGCAAAAAGCGGCCAACTTAAAAGTGCACAACAGGGTCTTGGCCGCATGGATTCGGCCGATAAACCACTTGCTGGAAAGCATTTTAATCAGACCAAGAAACGGGTCGAAGCTGCATACCAGGCAGCAAAAACGCGACTGAGGGCTGCTTCTTCAACGCAGGCTGCATCCTCCTTTGATGCGACTGAGCCGGGTTGCCGGCCCCGCATCGGGCATCTTCATCCGATCACGCAAACGATCCAGGAGCTGAAAGATATTTTTGGCCGACTCGGTTTCAGCGTGGCAGAGGGCCCGGAAATCGAAGATGAGCGACACAATTTTGATGCACTCAACATCGACCGATCGCATCCGGCCCGGGACCCACTCGACAATTTTTACTTGCATGCATCATCTGACGGTATAGCCACGGATGGTGAGAATAACATGGAGGTAGCACTCGAGTCTCCCTGGTTGCTCCGCAGTCAGACCAGCACCGTCCAGATACGCGTAATGGAGGAGAATCCACCGCCGATCCGAATTGTCTCGCTTGGCAGGGTGTATCGACCAGACACGGCTGACGCGACACATTATCCTATGTTTCATCAGATTGAGGGCTTGCTGGTTGATACGGACGTAACTCTGGCCGATTTAAAGACGGTTTTGCGAATCTTTTGCAGCAGTTATCTCGGCGAGGATGTAAGCGTCCGCTTTCGACCATCGTTTTTCCCGTTCACCGAACCTAGCGTCGAGGTGGATATGCAATGGGGTGATGGCTGGGTGGAAATGGGTGGTGCCGGGATGGTGGATCCCAATGTATTCCGTGCAGTTGGCTATGATCCGGAGCAGGTGACGGGATTCGCATTTGGATTGGGGGTAGAGCGGCTTTGCGCGCGAAGATTTGGAATCACGGATATCCGCGAATTTTTCAAGAATGACATCCGCTTTCTGAAGCAATTTTAACGAATCATTGAATCCACGGGTCGGAGTACGTGTGAACGCACACTCCGCAGTGCTGCGAGGTAACAGATAAATGATTGTCAGTTGGGACTGGCTCAAGCAATATGTAGGGCTGCAGGTGGCTCCTGAGGAGCTTGAGGATCGGTTGACGAGCTGTGGGCTCAATCATGAGGGTAGCCGTAAAGTGGGCACGGACCTAGCAATCGACCTCGAGGTCACGAGCAATCGCCCAGACTGTCTCGGACATCTGGGCATCGCCCGAGAAATTGCGGTGCTTTATGACTTGCCGCTCAAAGTGCCGGTTGCTGATCCTGAAACCGGTCCACCGATCAGTGCAGGAGAGGCCCGTGTTGAATTACAAGCTGGTGATCTTTGCCCTCGATATACGGCGCGAGTGATTCGAGGTGTTAAAGTAGGGCCGAGTCCTGAGTGGCTGGTGAATCGTTTGCGAACAATTTATCAGTTCAAGCAGGGAACCAGTTGGGAACCTGTTAACAATGTAGTAGATATTTCCAACTATGTTCTCCTTGAATCGGGGCAACCGCTTCATGCGTTTGATCTGAGTCGTGTTGAGGGCCGTAAGATTGTGGTTCGAAGGGCCGAGGACGGCGAGCAACTGGTGGCGATCAATCACAAAACATATGCCCTCGACGGAGAAATGTGCGTGATCGCCGACCAGAAACGTCCGATTGCCCTGGGTGGCGTGATGGGGGGAGCCGATACGGAAGTTTCCGAGGCAACGACCGATCTGCTAGTTGAGAGTGCGATGTTTGCACCTTTGTCGATCCGATCGACGGCGCGAAAACTCGCGCTTTTCAGTGATTCGTCATATCGTTTTGAACGCGGTCCCGATCCCGGCGGCGTTGATTTCGCCAGCCAACGATGTTGTGAACTGATACTCCAGTTAGCAGGGGGGGAACTGGCCGAGGGAGCCATCGACCTCGGATCTCATCCGGCGCCTCGGAAACCGATTGTCTTACGACTTTCAGAAATCGAGCGGATCTTGGGCATTGTTATACCGGCCGCGCAAGTGGAACGCATTCTTGTCGCCCTGGGCAACATGCTCACAGACAAAAATGTGGACCAGCTAACGGTCATTCCACCTTCCTGGCGGCGTGATCTCTCGCGTGAAATCGACCTGATTGAAGAAGTGGCACGAATCGATGGTTATGAGAACATTCCTGAGGATCGTCAGGTGCCGATTTGTGCGTCCAATCGGTCTCGGGAAGATCGTGTCACTGAGCGTGTTCATCACACGCTTGTGGCCTCGGGCTTTGATGAGGTGATCACTCCCAGTGCCGTCGATGTGCAAATGGCTTCGCTCTTTACCTTGTGGTCCAAGCAGAACCCACTGCAAAGTAAGGTTCCCATGTTACGAGGGGCAAACCAACTACGAATAAGTCTTGTACCGAGTCTGCTCAATGTGCGACGCACAAATGAGAAGGTAGGTGTCGAACAAATTGAGATTTTCGAACTGGCATCAATCTATCTGGCCAACTCAGAAGTAGAGCGCGAGACGTGGCATGCGGAACGCAAGTTATTGGGTCTCTGCAGCGGCAGAGGTTTCTTTGAGTTAAAGGGCGTTGTTGAGGCTTTGCTTTTGAAACTCGGTATTGATTCGCCGCTTGAACTGAGCGACTGTGCGGATCCGTTTTTCCGATCGGGTTACGCCGCCGATCTCCAACTCAAAAGTGAGCGACTCGGATTCATCGGCGAGGTATCGGACGCAGCCCGTAAGACCATTGGCTTGCGCGGACCGACGTTCGTTGCCGAAATCTGTTTCGCTCGGTTGCTAAGTGGTGCCGTGCTTACTCCCTCCGCGCGATCCTTATCACCGTATCCCACAGTGGATCGCGATTTCAATTTTGAGGTTGAGGAGAGAGTACGCTGGGCCGACTTTTCAGCAACTGTACAGCAGGCCGCCGGCGAATATCTGGAATCGATCGAGCATCTGGAAACCTATCGAGACAAAGACCGGCTTGGAGCGGGACGAAAAAGCCTGGTGCTCAAAGTTGTCCTGCGGAAATCCGATGGGACATTGACGGGGGAAGAGGCAGAAAAAATCAGCGCACAGATTGACGCCGCATGCCACAAATCGCATGGTGCATCGCTGCGGGCATGATGCATGGCGAGCGTTAGAAATCAACCGCATTGTCCCAGATGTTGGGTAGATATTTTGCATTTACCCGCTGTCGGACCAGTGCTCGCTGACGGTCATTCAATGTTGTCGTGCCCTCAACGCCCTCAAGAATAGTATTCTCGTTTTTCTTGGTCAGTTTATTTAACACAAAATCTCCAGGTAGCGAGAATCCATGGACACCGGTCAGCTGCTGGCCGACGTCTTTTTTTGTGATTTCAATCTCAATGAAGATATAATTTCCCATCGAGGGAATTTGCTTATGATTCTGCGTCGCTTTCACAAAGCCATCTTTGATCCGAATCATCCAACCCTTACCATCATCATCCCAGCGAGCGACAATCTCCCGACTGTTACAAATGAGGTAGTGGCAGTTACGCCGTAGCGATTCCGGCACCGAAAGGCTCAGGCCGACGTCTTCGTTTGATGCTTGCGGAGTGCTCGCTCCAGCATTTGTCATTGACTTGGCGGCTGGGAGTAAGATTACGCCAGCACACTCGGGGCAACGCCCCTTTTTCCCAGCAAGCGTATCCGGGGCCTTGACCGGTTCCTGGCAATGCGGGCAGCGAGTACGGATCATGAAAGTGTCCCCTCGCCCCATCCTAAACACAGCGGGGTATCACTGGCAACCGGCTTTGCGGTCCTTCGCGCCAGGGCTCAAAACTGCTATCTGTGAATTAAATATCCAGTTTAAAAAGTTGACCAGCGCGTTGCATATTTCAGGAAAGGCGGGCGGGGATGCCAAAGTGGAAAATTGCGGGAGTGAATTTTGACCACTTTCACATGGGAGACAATTTGCGTTTCGCGCACGACCATCCCGATGTTGAAATTGTCAGTCTTTGTGACGAGCAATCGGAGCGAATGAATGAATCCGCTGCGAAGTTTTCAATCGCAGCAAATCGTTTATATACTGATTTTAATGCGTGTCTGACGGAGACAGAGCCTGATTTGGTCTTGCTATGTCCGGCGACCGCGCGTCACGCAGAATGGACGGAGAGGATCGCCCCGTTTGATGTCCATATTATGATGGAAAAACCTTTTGCAGCGACCCTTGCGGAAGCAGACCGCATGGTGGCTGCGATGCGACCGGGAAAGGAACTGGCGATCAATTGGCCGCTCGCGTGGTATCCACCGCATCGAACCGCACGACGACTGATCGATGAGGGTAAAATCGGGGATGTGGTCGAGGTCCACTTCTATGATGGCAATCGTGGCCCCCTGTGGCATGCAGCGGATAAGGTGGAAAAAACGGCGGAGGACGTTCAGCGGGAGAAACCACAGAGTTGGTTTTACAAACAGAATCAAGGCGGCGGCTCTTTGCTTGATTACCTGGGCTATGGAACCACGCTTGGTACATGGTTTCTCAACGGTCGAAAACCGATCGAAGTGACAGCGACGGTCGACTCACCACCGGGCCTGGAGGTAGACGAGCATAGTATCGTTGTCGCGTCTTATGAAACGGGACTTTCAAAATTTGAAACCCGTTGGGGAACATTCACCGACCCCTGGACGCATCAACCGCAGCCGAAATGCGGCTTTGTGATTGTGGGGAGTGAGGGGACGATTAGCAGTTACGATTATGAATCAACGATTTATGTGCAATCCAAATCGGTCCGGCAAGGTGAACTTTTACCGGTTGACCGTCTTGAAAATCCCTTTCAGAATCCGGTGCAGTACATGCTAAATTGTCTGGAGCAAGATCGACCCATAGAGGGCCCCTTGTCCGTCAATATTTCGCGAATCGGACAGCAGATTGTTGACACAGCCGTCCAAAGCGCTGCAGAAAAACGAACGCTTCCCCTTCTCGATTAAGCAGGAAAAATTAGTGAGGTGGATGCATGCGACCCAAAAAAGAACTTGAAGAAATTATTGATCAAATTGCATCGAGTCAGAGTCCAGTCGGCATGGATGCGGTTTATGTCCACGCGCTCATTCTCGATAAATTGCAGGCCATCGAAAATCGATTGACACAACTAGAGGGTAAGCTACAAACATCAGTCTCGAACGACAATTCCAATAAAGGTTAATTGGAGTCGAGTTCACCCTCGGAGATAGCGGCCTGTTATAATGGCAGCCTATGTGACATCTGCCCCTGGCCAATCGAGACAGTCTGGAGCGGTATTTTTCATCACAAAAAGTCACCCGTAAATTAATGCCCACCTGCTCGGCAGAGAGACAGCGCGTTCCATGGCAAATAAACAGCAACAAATATTTGCGAAGATTGTGCTGCACAATAAGCTTTTGGATGCGGCGGAAGTCGAACAATTGGTCAAGGAATTTTCTGATCCCGAAGAGATCATCCGTCGGCTCATTCAAACGGAGAAAATCGTAGAGAAAAAAGGCTTGCAGTTGCTGGCCCTTTACCGAAAGCAACTGCAGAAATTAATTCCTGCTTCCGATGCTGCAGCGATATCGACGAAAAAATCGAGTTCGCCGCCGACGCCCAGTAGTGCGGATGCAATCGACGCTCTGGTCGAAGAGGCTCTTGAAGAATCCGATGAGGACGCCGGTATCTCGTCGGCTTCGGAGAAAGACACCACACTTTCGAAAGAGGTCGACAATCTTGCCGATCCTGTCGAAACGGTGCAGGGTAGGGCAGCGCAGGTATCCTCGTCCGATATGTCTGATCCGCCTCCCCTGAAAGTCGACCTTGAAGATACACTTGGCACATCCTCGCCCCATCCGGAAGAGGAAGATTTGCCGATTCTGGAGCGGGATACCGGTATTGTTCGGGATGAAATTAGTACAAGCAATGAATCGCTAGGGCCCAAGCACGGCCTTGATCCGGTGGCAATTGATCTGAAGGCCAAAGAGCTCATCCACGATATTTTGCTTGAAGCACGTGACTTGAAGGCTTCCGATGTGCATATCACGGCGGGTCTTGTGCCGATGGTACGGCAGGCCGGAGCGCTCAAACCGCTGGATCGCCCACCGCTCACGCCTGAGGTGACCGAGGGCGGTTTGTTGGCCATGGTGGATGCCGCCCGCCGCGCGGAATTTCTCGAAACCAACGACTTGGATTTTTGTTATGACGGAGGTGATGCGTTAGGTCGCTTCCGAACTAATTTTCTTCGTGAACAGTCGGGAATGGATGGAGTTTTTCGACTAATCGATACTGAGGTGCCGAGTTTCGAGCAACTAGGATTACCGGAACAAATCAAACGTTTCACCGAATATGCCGTGGGGATCGTATTGATTACCGGCCCCAAGGGATCGGGCAAGACAACCACGCTTGCTGCGATGGTCGATCTTTTAAATGAAACCCGCAATGAGCATATGATTCTGATTGAGGATCCGATTGAATATGTGCACCAGAATAAAAAGTGTCATATTAATCAGCGAGAGGTCGGAACCCATACGAAGACGTTTGGGAATGCTTTGCGGGCCGCCTTGCGAGAGGCTCCCGATATTATCGTCGTCGGGGAAATGCGTGATCTGGAAACGACATCTTTGGCAATTAGTGCTGCGGAGACCGGACACTTAGTGCTCGCAACGTTGCATACACCCGATGCTATCCGGACTATCGGACGAGTACTCGATGTTTTTCCGCCTGAGGAGCAGGGGCAGATCCGCGCGATGTTGAGTGAATCTCTTCGAGGTATCGTTTCACAGCAATTAGTCCCCAATCCTGCGGGCGACTCTTTAGAGCTAGCGCTTGAAATACTCGTCAACACCTCGGCGATCGGCAACATGATTCGTGAAGATCGAACCTTCCAACTGCGGGGAATGATGCAGACCGGACGTAAACAGGGTATGCAGCTTCTCGATGACTCATTGATTGACTTGGTGCGTGCTGGAAAGATCGCAAAACAAGAAGCTTTCACACGTGCCACTGAAGAAGAGTACGTCCTTAAAGAGCTGGGTTAAGACCTTATGGCAGAGATCGATCAATTCTTGCGTGCGATGGTTGAGCATGGCGCCAGTGATGTGCATCTCGTAGTCGGGCAACCGCCGAAGTATGTGCTACACGGGCACGTTACACCCATTGCAGGGTATGAGGATCGCACGCTCGATTCGGATGAGCTCAGAAAGATTTTATTTGGGATTTTAAGTGATGAGCAGGCCTCGACCTATGAGTCGCACTGGGATATCGACTTCGCCTATGAGATCGAAAACTGCGCGCGGTTCCGCTGTAATTATTATTTTCAGCGAACCGGGTATGGCGCGGTAATGCGCGTAATACCCTCGGAGATTCTTACGCTCGATCAGCTTGATATGCCACCGGTGCTGAGGTCGCTCGCAGACCTTCGTGCTGGCTTGGTGTTGGCTACCGGACCGACAGGAAGCGGTAAAACGACAACTTTAGCTGCGATGATTGACCATATTAACACTGATAGTAGCCGTCGGATTATCACGATTGAGGACCCGGTGGAGTTTGTGCATCCGAACAAAAAGTCGATCATCAGTCATCGCGAGGTTGGCACGCACACCAGTTCCTTCAAAGCCGGTCTGCGAGCAGTCACGCGGCAGGATGCGGATGTCGTGCTTGTCGGCGAACTCCGCGATCTGGAGACGATGGCCCTTGCGCTTTCCGCTGCCGCCATGGGTACTCTCGTCTTCGGTACCCTTCACACTAATAGTGCGGCGAAGACCATCGACCGGATTATCGACATCTTTCCGGTGTCACAACAGGCGCAGGTCCGAACCGTGCTTGCCGAATCGTTGGCTGGCATTGTAGCGCAGCAGCTGCTGAGAAAAAAAGGAGGCAAGGGCCGCGTTGCCGCCACAGAGATTCTCACAGGAAACCACGCCGTGGCGAGCATTATTCGTGAGGGAAAGATTGAGCGTATTACGTCAGTCATTCAAGCAGGTAAACGGGAAGGCATGCAATTGCTGGATGATGCTTTAGAAAAAATGGCGTCCAGCGGAGTGATCGAGGGCTCCGATGCCTATATGAAGGCGAATGAAAAAGGCCGTTTTGAGAAATACATGAACCAATAGTTCTACTCGTCAAATCGTCTCACATATTTTTTATGGCACGCCGTTTTTTCTCTTCCGAAGTTATTGAACCACCACGCGCGACGATTCGCGGCAGTGAAGCGCACCATCTGTTGCACGTTTTGCGACTCGGGGTCGGCGATGCGATCCAATTGTTTGATGGCGGTGGCATTGAGTACCAGGCCCGGATTGAAGCGGTTGACCGCCAGGCTGTTGATTGCCTGATCGAGGGGCAGCAGCCTGCGAACCGAGAGCTTGATATTGAACTTTGTTTGGGTGTTTCCGTTCCCAAAGGTGATCGAAGCCGCTGGCTAGTTGAGAAGGCTGTTGAGTTGGGTGTGCATACGCTGGTGCCGTTGAATTGCCAACGGAGTGTCGTAAAGTTGCGTTCGACGACGCTCTCGCGATTAAGAAAAGCCGTAATCGAAGCAAGCAAGCAGTGTGGTCGGAACCGCTTGATGGAAATATCCGATCCAGTCTCCTGTGTGCAGTGGCTTGCTGCGGGCGAAGGAGATGCCATGCGACTGATGGCCCA
>CEVF01154667.1_pt1 | contig 14361 bp, 5 predicted proteins | sample 356441 | NCBI WGS metagenome assembly CEVF01 (sample SAMEA2622765, study PRJEB7988) | marine metagenome | biome: marine biome (ENVO:00000447); feature: surface water layer (ENVO:00002042); material: "saline water (ENVO:00002010), including plankton (ENVO:xxxxxxxx)" | depth 5 m
GGCTGATCAGGTTCGATTGGTTCTGTTTTAGGTCTTTTTCAATCGCCGAGATCAGCCGCATCTGCCCCAGCGTCGTCAAGGTAGACTTTTTTCGGTTGAATGCGACCACAATCTCAAGAGGGATTTGATTGCCGAAACGTTCCGGGCTGGCCAGCCACTCGTAATCGGTGATTAACCGATGCTTTGGGTCAAAAAAACGGGCTGGCTTGACTGAAGTATTGATATAAAGTGACCCGCAACCGAAGAAAATGAGCAGCCCGATACAGACGCAAAGCACTGGCCATCGGTGCGCAATAACCTTTGCAGCCAACCATTCGACTACTTGGTCGAAGATTCCCTGGAGCTCGGTTTGCGATTGCGCAGAGAGGCCCTCATTCGCTTTCTTTGAAAATCTTTGAATTAGAACAAGTAGCGCCGGCAGCAGTAAAAACAGTACGCCCAGACTCGCGATAATTCCAATCGCGGAGAATTTTCCAAAATCCTTGACCGGAATGATATTGCTTACCGAGAGGGACCCAAGCCCTATGGCCGTCGTTCCAGCCGCCAGCGTGCAGGGCATCCAGCCGAGTCGGATGGCCGTTGCAGGGGCATGAGCAACACCCTTTTCACGCACCGTATCCTGGTAATAGTTGATCAGGTGAACGCCTGCTGACAGACTTAAAACGTAAATTAAGACGGGCATCACAACCAGTACGAGATTCACACGTCCGCCAAAAATCGGCACCAGCGATTGCGCCAGCATAGCGCTGTAAACAGAAACAAAGAAAATCAGCATGGCCAGCGTGAAGCTGTACGTCAGACCGCGTATCCAGTGCTTGGAACGACGACCGTGGGCGAAGAAGAAACTTGTGACAGCACAACTGAGGGCAATCAGCATCGAGTAGCCAACAAGCGAATCGGTGGCCCTCTGACTCTCAACATCCACCGCAGCGTTAGTTACCGCATCTCCGGCCATATGAATTTCAGCGGCCGGAATTTTTAAATCTTGGATCAGTATGCTTCTAAGGGACGCAATGGCCTCTCGTCGATCGTTATCTCCTGCCTCGGTTAATTCAATCACCGCGGCACTCGATTCGCCGTCTTTACCGATCAGGATTGATTCCAGTCGCTGACGAGCGAGCCTTTCGCTTAAATCGAAAGGCTTCGCTTGCAACTTTTCTAATAGTTCGGGACCGGTAGTGACTTTTGCAAACAGCTTATCACCAGACGCATTCTGATAATTGCGGGCAAATGACGCGAACTCGGAGAGTCGCGGATCGGTTAGCGTGCATCCTGTCCAACTGACGATGGCATATTCATCGGTGCCGAAATGTGCCCTGAATGCAGCGTATATTTTCGTTTCATCAAAATTGTCCTTCGGAAGCCACTGCTTGATATTGTTATTGTTGGTTTCTTCCGATTTGATGACGCTCAGCGTGATCGGATAAATCGATATTAGGGATGCAATAAAGATCCAAAGGTAAAATCGATCGTAAAAACTTGATCGGTTTAATTCCGACATGCAAAATATTCCAGCGATTTGGGACGCAGGGGCAACAGTGACGGAGAAGTGTTTCAGCTAGGAAGAGTTTATGGATAACGTAAGAGTAAACTCTTAACGCGATCACGTGTTCGGACTCTTTTTGATCGCTCGCCCTCGAAGTCATCATCATAGCACCGAAATCCATCGATTGGGCAGACCGATATTTCTACTCTTTCGAGCTTAAGAAACACAGAGTAGGGCAGCGAAACGCAGAAACGATCATTTGTTTCAGCATTGGTAGACTGCGCTGATTATGGCAATTCCCTGGACAGGATGAAATGAATCACGCATTGAAACTCGATATTTCCAGCTAAAATTGGTTGAAGAGCCTTATGCGGGGGGGTATGCTAGGTGCTCAGCTCCGGTAACTGTTTCTTTACCAGGCCTGGGCTGTTTGCAAGAAGCAAATAAGCGAAGGATTGGTGAGACGCGTGGGGATGCGTGCTCGGATGCGAGACATGGATCGTGGCATTTTCCCGCGATAGTTGAAGATCGAACAAGCACGTTTCACCCGACTCGGCCAATCCAACGATGAAATTCGCCTTTGTAGTGCATCCTCTCTCAGAGGAAAGTAAAGCTCTGTGGCAGATGGATGATGGCGGGCAGTTGCTGTCGCATTGGGAAAATGGCAATCTGCTAGAGATATGCGATTTCGTCCAAGGTCGCATGGCGGAAGGGGTTGCCTTCGGAGGTCGCGCAAAAGACCGCCCCATCGTTCTTGATCAGTTCTCGGGGCTGCAAACCAAAACCGGTTGCGAGACTGAAGGACGCGTGTACGAAATTCCATGCAGTCCAAAGCAGATCTTAGAAGACCCGGGAACAGCCATCGAACAGACACAAGCGGCTGTAGATATGGCTGCGGACTGGGGTGCAGGTATTGTTGGTCTCGGTTCACTCACAAGTGTCGTCGGCGGACACGGCCAGTACATCGCAGAAAATAGTCCGATTCCCGTGACCACAGGAAACAGCCTGACGGTTTATGCTGCGCTAAAAAATTTGCAACATGCTTGCAGTGAACTGTCGATAGACCTCACCAAAGAGACGGTTACCGTGATCGGTCTACCCGGCAGCATCGCTACGGCAATCGCCCGGATGTTACGGACCAAGGTAGGAGAAATGATCTTGGTGGCCCGTCGCCCTTCCCCGAGAGCAACACGAATTGCAGCTGAACTTCAGAGTGAGCTCGTTTTTGAAATCCCGACCGCCCTGGCGAAATCCCGATTGATTCTTTCCGCCACCTCGAGCGGCAGTTGTATCGTGCAAGAGATGCTGCAGGCAGGCAGCGTGGTGATTGACGTGGGAGTTCCTGCGGATGTAACCCGATCGACACGACGTCGAAGCAATGTTCTCGTCGTTTCTGGAGGCCTGGTGGACGTACCTAGAGGTTTTCTAGGCAAATCGATGCTACTCGGTTTCCACTTCGGTCTGGTACCGGGGTGCCTGGCTGAAACCATCAATTTGGCTCTGGAAGATCGCGCGGAAAGTTTTTCTTTGGGGCGTGATTTAAGTATCGAGCGAATTGGAGAAATCGGATCCATCGCCACTCGGCATGGATTTTCGTTTTCGCAACTCTCTTCCTACGGTCGACCGGTTCCCGATTCACTATGGGCAAGCATGAATAAAGTAGTTGGTCGTCGTCTGGCGGAGAAAAATTTCGCTACCGGCCAACACTGCTCGGCGACTACCGGAGAAAGGATCGCTGGATCCGCGACCAACGGTCATCCTGCCTACGGCCAAGCGCAAACTGATACGCAGCGGCCAACCGATCAGAAATCCAAGCAGCGGATTCAGCAAGAAGAAGAAATTAAAAATCGCCGAGCGCGAACCCTTTTTCAGCGATATGTAAATCCGGTATTGGTCAATCTTGCCGAGCAGGGTGGACTCAACAAGACCTTCGTACGAGGCCAGGATACGGTAATCACCGATGCCGATGAAAATCACTATCTCGATTTTGTTTCGGGTTTCGGCTCACTTAATGTCGGTCACAATCACCCTAGAGTTGTTGAGGCGATCAGCGCGGCCCTAGAAAGTAGTGTTCCCGGATTTTCCCCAGCGGCGATCAATCCTCACGCGGCGTCTTTGTCCGAGCGTTTGGTATCGATTGCCCCGGCAGGTTTGGAAATGGTATTTTTCTGTAACAGCGGGACCGAGGCAGTGGAGTCTGCGCTAAAGCTGGCACGTGCCACAACGGGCCGAACCGGCATTATCTATTGCCATGGTTCTTATCATGGCAAGTCACTTGGTGCGCTCTCGGTTACTGGAAATCGTGGTTATCAACAACCATTTGCACCGCTACTGCCCGATTGTCACCCGATTCCGTATGGCAATCTGGAGGTTTTGGAACGCACTCTCGCCTCACGCAATATGGCAGCATTCATCGTGGAACCGATCCAAGGAGAGGGAGGAATGATTCTTCCCCCGGCGGGTTATCTGGCTGAAGCAGAGCGCATATGCCGGCAGGCCGGAACGCTTTTGATTGCCGATGAAGTCCAAACGGGAATGGGTCGCACGGGGACGATGTTCGCGAGCGAACAGGCGGCGATTGAACCGGATATTCTTTGTGTTGCAAAGAGCCTCAGTGGAGGATTGGTGCCGATTGGTGCCATGTTGGCACGCCGTGATCTGTGGATGAAAGCCTACGGGACAGTTGAGCGATTTGCCTTGCACACTAGCACTTTTGGCGGTGGAAGTCTTGCTTGTATTGCGGGCCTGGCGACGATTGAAACACTCGTTGAGGAAAGATTGGCGGAAAATGCTGCCCAACGCGGATTTCAAATTCTGGAAGGCTTGAATGAAATTCGACAGGAGTTACCGGACTATTTTCAGGACATCCGCGGACAGGGATTGATGATTGGTGTAGAACTCTCGCCTTTGGCAGAATCTGTGACAACGCATTTGAAGCGTACCGACTCGACTGGGATGCTCCAGTACATGATGCGGGGCATGGATGCGATGATCGCCAGCTTTCCCACCGTATTTCAAATGCAGATCCTGCTAGAGCATTATCATATTTATACGCAAGTTACTCGTTCTAATCCTCTGGTGCTGCGAATCCAACCACCACTAACGATTGATGCGAGCAAGGCCGCACATTTCATTTCCTCCTTCACCCGAACCTGTCGGCTTGGCCACAAGGTGGAAAATCTGTTTGAAGAGGTCATCACACGCTCTATCTCCGGGCAGCACATTGCCAATTCTGAAGCCGGCATGCGTGAGGAGAGATCGCACTCTTCCACCCCCCCCATCGCTGCATCCGGGGTTGAGATTGATGAGCAGTGCAGTCGGTAATGGTCTTATCGTGATCTCAGCCGTGAGTTTTGATTTTCTGCAACGTTGATCACGGCACGCAGCGAGTAGTCCGCAGAGGGGTTTGCATGATCGGTCCGCTTCACAGATTGCTCCGGCGACTTTTGCTGCTGCACGTAAATATCAGTAGATCCCATAGCATGCTGTTGCATACCGTAAATATACACTCTCGCATGGCAGGGTCCGGAAAAATCAGGTGGCAACTGCATTGTGAACGTCTGCAGACCCTTCACGACAGGCCACTGCTGCTGATCCAGACGTGGATCGTTCGCCCTTTTATAGGATTGCAGATATTCCTTCCGGCCATCCGGGGAAGAGTCATAATGCGTGCGGTTCGCCAGTGGCGTGGTGAAAGTACCGCGTCGGGTGACGATTTCTATGGTTGCCAATCCTTTCATGGGCGCGTCGATTTCTACGGTTACCGTTGCGCCTTGATCGACCAGACGCGGTGCTCGCACCACGACTGATCGGGATGCGTCAATTTTTAAAAGGGGATCTCCCAACAGATTGAAGAGTTGGGCATGCTCTCTGCGCTCTGCTGTCCGTTGCTGCTTTGTATTCCCGAGCAACCCCGCTAGGCGATCCAGCGCGATTCGATTTGAACCGCCTGCATCGTCACTGACCATGTGTTTCTTTGCGTTGTTCAAAATCTCGCCCAAGGTGGTCTGCTGTTTCTGGAAATGTTGATTGATCAGCGCCTCGCCCAGCACCGTCATTCCATACGGCATTGTTGTACGTGACCCCCCGATGACCGCTATCGGCCCTGCTTTACTCTCCAACATCGCTTCGGCTAGGCAGTCGTTAGGAGCATCAAAAGCTGCGGCGTAGCAGCAACAAAGTAACGCGATCGGGGCACCTCGATTCGCAGCGATGCGGTCAGCATCGGTGTTCCGCAAAATCGGAAATTGTCCGCCCGGCACGCGGACCTTGTCCAGAGAGTCGATCTGTCCGTGGCCAAGATAAATCCAGAACAGACAACCTTCATTCAAGCGGTTTAGCACGGTGTCTCTAAATTGCTCCGGCGGTGGACAATACGGGCTTTTCCAATTGGCTTGCGTCATCGTTGTTCGATAGGCTGGCGGAATTTTTGAAATCAGGAATGCACGTGTCGTGCCCTCGATTATCGAATCAATGATCGGCCCAAATTCCCCGACACCGGCGACCAGGTTGATTTGCCTTCTCCAGGGTGAGAAGTCGCTATTTGACTCATAATCGATTATCCGCTGAACCATTCGCATCAAATCTTCTGGGCGATCCACGGGCAGGCGACCCACTGGAATTTCTGCGACATCATCTCCGTCAACATCGCCAAACGGGTAATCAGTGGCAATTTGTCGATCCCCGGCATAAGGCGTAATCACGGTGGCTTTACGATAGTGTGTGGGCACACAATGCTGCAGGCATGCACCGCCTAAATTTTGACTCACATCGCCCGATCTAGCATCGCCGATCAGCACCACGGCGTTTACAGGTCGCTTTGTCGCATAGTCGCGAATTTTCTTCTGCAGCACGAAAGCCGAGCGATCGTTTGCCATCAGTACGATCCGATGTCCCTGACCGGTGCGATACGCGATCCACCGACCAATGGCATCGGTGAATGCATCCGGGCAAATGACCAGGACATCGGCGCGCGACGGCGGCGACCAAGCAGTGCCACACAGCAGCATCAATGCGAACAGCAGGAAGCGATGGCAAGCTAGCATCATAAAAATCGCGCGAGTCAATTACAGTTTGGAGGCGACAGTCTAGCGAAAGGGGGTTATCGGATCGATAGCAGTCCATGGGTGATTGCCACCAATTTTTTCCCTGATATTGATTAAGCAGGGATTGGTGGCCTAAGTTGTAAGTAGCCCTCGGATTTACCTTGCGAGAGAAATTGTTCAGGCATGGAACCTGTGCATCGTTGTCGGCATGGATGGTCAAGTCATGATTGAGCCTCTCAAGATCTTTCGTTTAGCGATTCACGAAGAGCCGTTTACACCAAGGGTGGTTCACTTTGACCACCTGGAGCGGCAACAGGGATCGCTGAGGGTTGCATCCTGCCATGAGCTCTCCGGGCCTCTGCGTCGCACGATTCTTCAACTTCGTCAAGCGATTGTCGATCGGCAAAGTGAAACCGGATCTTTTGTATGCACCGGAGGTACAACACCGCAATCGATCGCCGAGTTCATGTTGTGTAGTCACTGGCTAGGATTGCACGAGGAGCCATCGTTAGAACCAGTTTTCTCAGAGTGCGTTGATCGCTTAATTGATGCACAGGATTGCAGCGAAGGATTGACCTCAGGGCCTGTTGATAAAGACACATTGAGCAGTACGCTTCTGATCGATTTCGCATTGAGACGGTTCGGAATATCGCCCACGGATGAAGCAATGATCCCGGCATGGCGGTTTGATTTGGGGACAAATAGATCCGAAAAAATCAATCAACTGGCACGGGGCTATCTGGCCTTGTATGGACTACTTCCCTTTGAAGCCGATAGTGTCACCGAATCGAAGCATTTCTCGTCCGCCGAACAGGGTCTCTGGACCGAGCTAATGCAACGCAAAGTACATCGGCAACTTGCTACCTTGGAAACATGCGTGGCCTGGTTGCCGTTGGAGGTACCAAAGTCCCGAACATTGCACCACGCTATGCGGTTATTCACTCATGGTTTGTGGAAAAAAATAAAACAATGCAACCCGTTTCAAACCTCTGATGCTAAATCTTCCGCGGGATCGACCGGCCGTCAAAGTTTTCGAGAGCATTTTTACCGGGCAATGATTAAGGAAGGGCCCAGTGGATCATCCAGCCACAGCACCGAACTGCAGCAATTGCTAAAGCGATTAAAGACTGAAAGCATTGATGCGTTGTTGCCGGCAGATTTCGAGGTGGCTGCCACCTGCCTGGAGGCACTGTTATTTTCGGGATTATCAATATCCGCACCTGCGATCAAAAAGGCGTCAAAGCCATTGGCCATCGCCTCGTTTGGTGAGTTGTCCATCGCAGAGCAGGCGGCGGTGTTGAGGGCCGCATGTCTGCTGTGCGAAACCGACGGTGATGATCATGCGCTACCTCCCGAAATGCATTTGATTGCAGATCCGGACGCACTCGATGCTCCCGCCGGGTATCCCTGGCCAGAATGGTTGATCCGCACCATTGCAGCTCGACAGGAAATATTACTGGCCGCGCAAAGCCGTGACGGGAGTTGGGATCACTGTCCGTTGGTAACCGCTCGAGTCCTCGAAGCATTGTCATACTCTGGACTGGATTTGGGGCACCAGTCAGTCGCCCACGCGATTCGTTTTCTTCGCCGCAGACAAATGACCGATGGATCCTGGATTTCAAACAGCGTTGCTCAGCAGGTAGCTGTCACAGCACATGTGCTTGCAGCCGTCCGAAGTATGGGAATCTATCCACAGGATCCTTTGATTGTGCAAGGGGTGAGCTGGCTGCTTGCGAATCAGTATCCAGGTGGCGCTTGGGCTGTTCATTCATGCGAGGCTCAAAGTGACGTTGCGCCTTATTCACTTTACGACACGGCGCTATCTTTGACTTGTTTAATCGATTGTGGGTTTCGAGATCACCCGTCAGTTTCGGAGGGTATCAACTTTTTGATGGAGGCTGGCGTATCGATTGCCGATGATGAGGTTCCGGCATCGATCTCCGTTCCGCTGACGCACCGTTGTGCGGTACTGCGAGCCCTATGCCGCTGGGTTTCAGTCGATGATAATGGAACCAGGTGCGGTCAAGTTGCGGCCCGTGGAGCGAATTTGCTTTCGGTGGTTGATTGAGATCTACTTTGGCCGCTTTCGACGCACCTGCTCTTGCACGTTAATCGCATGGTGGGTTTCCGCGTACCGGAAGTAGGTTTTGACGCGTCAACTAAGGTCCGGATCATGGTTTGGAAACAGTGGATTCAGCACGTTTTGCTACAGCAAGCGAAATCGCAATTTTCCTCGCGTGCAAAGGATGCTGCGACGGTTTCTTCTCAATCGACAGAGCAACGCAATGCAGTCGATGTGGCAATCGTGCTCGACGAGAAAGCCCAAACCGGCTCCATGTTAGACTGCTTGACCGACGTTGTGCGTATCCACACTCAGGAATTTCGGCTGTTTCGGGGTAACCTTGAGGGTCGTAGAGTATTAATCGCTCAAGTGGCAGGTGATGCGATAGCTGCAAAGAGGGCAACAGAGGCTTTGGTTCAGGCACACACGCCAAATTGGGTTATCGCTGCAGGATTTTCTGTCGCGCTTCGGGCCGTACTGCAACAGGACGCGTTGCTTGTGGCCTCGCAAGTGATCGATGACAACGGACAGCGAATAAAGATCGACGTGCGATCGGCTACATCGCAACCTGACGCCTTCACAGTCGGGACCGTGCATACATGCCGTCAGATTCCGGAAGATAAAGATTCGCGAATAGCACTGGCAGACAAATACCAAGCGGATGTTGCAGACACGACTTCGATGGGTATTGCTACGACGTGTGCGGTGTCGGGTATACCGTGCCTGGTAATCCGTGTCGTTCGTCAGCGATTGGACGATCAGACCCCCATTGAGATTCGGCAATCGGGTGAGCAGCCCTCTGTATCTGGAAGACTGGGGGCATTGATCGGCGGAACGCTACGTCGTCCGGGAACCGCGCGCGACTGGTATCGCGAGCAACAGGCGTCACTCTGTGCCGCCGATACCCTTGCCAGTTTTCTCCGAGGGGTGATCTGCCGCTGGTTATCCGTCAAACGGCCCGAGCATCCCACATGATAAAGTCACGCGAGGTTGCCGTGTCAGTGGCGAAGCGATGGTACGTCGATTCGGATTGGATTATGATAACGGAGGCGACTGGTTGCCGATATCGCTGCCTGGAACCGTTGCGAAAGTGTTTAAGAAGGTAGACATGAAAATTATCCTGGCTGCACCCCGAGGTTTCTGTGCGGGTGTGGAGATGGCAATCGAGAGTCTGCGGATGGCAATTGATGCCTTTCCGCCACCGATCTATGTTTATCACGAGATTGTGCACAATAAATTCGTCGTCGAACACTTTGAATCGGAGGGCGTTATTTTTCTTGAAGACCTTTCCACCATTCCCCGAGGTGCGACCCTGCTCTTTTCGGCCCACGGTGTATCCCCAGAAATACGGCAACAGGCCAAAGCGAGAGATTTACGTGCGATCGATGCGACCTGTCCGCTGGTGACTAAGGTGCACCTGGAGGCAATTCGCTACGCCAAACAGGGGCGCACGATTGTCCTTATAGGTCATGATGGACACGATGAAGTGATTGGCACGATGGGTGAAGCTCCTGAGGCAATTCTTCTGGTGGAGACACCGGAAGATGTCGACCGATTACAGGTAGCGGAGCCGGGGAATTTGGCTTATCTGACGCAGACAACGCTTTCGGTTGATGATGCGAATCGAGTTATCTCGAGGCTTCGGGATCGGTTTCCCGAGATTCAGGGTCCCCCGAAAGATGACATTTGTTACGCGACGCAAAATCGTCAAGAGGCCGTGCGTATTCTTGCCGATGAGGCCGATTTTGTGCTGGTGATTGGCAGCCAGAATAGTTCCAATAGTCAGCGACTGACTGACATCGGGCGGGAATGCCAAACGCCTTCCAAGCTGATAGACGGGGTCGGCGATATCCAGGACAGTTGGTTTGAAGATGTGAAGACGGTGTTGATTACCGCCGGTGCGAGTGCACCTGAATCACTCGTGCAAGACGTCTGCCGCTATCTAGAAAAAACATTCGGAGCGGTGATCGATGAGCGGAGTATTCGCACCGAGGAGGTGACTTTTCCGCTGCCCCGCGAACTACGGGGGACTGGAGCAAAACTGTAATCGATGGCAATTATTTAAGTGTTCGCAGATAAGCGATCAGATCGCTAAGCTCGCTGCGTGTGATCGTTTTTTCCAGCCCCTTTGGCATCACGGATGTCGGCAGCGCGATCATCTCCTCGATATCTTCTCGGGCAATTTTTTCTTCAGGCTTATCTGCCATCCGCAGATGGATGGCGTCGGATGTTTCCTTGTGGATCACTCCATCAAATACTCTCCCTGATCCGGTTATAATCGAGAAGGTTGTATACCCGTTGGCAATGGTGGAACTGGGGTAAACGATCGATTCGGCCAGGTCGCGATCGGTGCGAATGCGACCGATCAAAGTAAGTTCAGGTCCGACTTCACCGCCTTTTCCGTGAGCACGATGACACGTGTGACATGCCGCTTTGTTTCCGAAGAAGACCGCCTTGCCCCGCTGGGGATCACCGTTGCCGATATGAGGCATCAATTCAGCCAGATGCTTTGCCTGATTTTCATTACTGACACGCAATTTTTCAACAAGAGGCTTCCCCTTGTCAATCACATGTTGCGGAAAACGGGCGATTAATTTTTCAATCCGTTCCGGTTGAAGGCTGCTTAGCGCTGTCGATTGGCTCATCCCATCAAGCATGCGGTGCGCGATTTCTGGATTGCGTCCCTCGGCATCCGCCGGTGCCACGATCGTAAGTCCGTTCAAGATCCCAAAATTTCCTTCCTTGTCATTACGAAAACTTTTCCAAGATATATCGACGGTCCCATCATCATGGGGCTTAACTCGCTCGAATTTGGCGTGAGTAATGCCCTCTTCATAGTGTTTATTCTCAGGTTGCAGCCCACGAATTTCACGCGTTTCCGAGCCGTTACCACTGGTCAGCGTGACTTCAGCGCCTCGCGCGTTTGGCTTTGGATATGCTGATCCGTAGTAAAAAATGTCGTATTTTAGTTCCGGTTTAAAGCCGCTGATCGTGAAATGGTTTTCAAAAGACTGATGTGCACCGCCCCCTCCTTCGATTCCGTTGTAGACGAAATCTCCAATCAAACGATCGAATCGGTTGATGTTGTAGGGCCGTAAATCGGCTCCGTCGATCGGGCTAAGCGAGAGTCCGCTATACGCACCATCGCTGGCACGCAGGTAAAGAAAACCTTTGCCATTCATTGGATCCCAACTATTCCAGACTGCAAGATGCTCTTGCGGTTCATCCTGGTAAGCAGCCACGCCACGGTGTAGTTTGGCCTTCGCCGGTTGCACGTCGACGTTCACCACCACCGGAGCTGAATCGCGTTCGAACCTCTCCAGAAGCACAGGCAATTCAAGCGGCCCCACGGTTCCCATGAGATCAGCTACTCGCAACGTCTGTTCGCGCGTCAACCCGGCAGTGGCCAGCGCGGTCGCAGCACGTATCCGATCGAGGGGAATCACCTCCTCGTCAAACTGGTCGACCAAAAGTTCAAAGTCGGCATCACTCAGTCCACCTCCATGTCGGGCAATGATGGCCAATGCCGATACACGGAGAGGATCCTCGAATTGGTCTGACTCACAGATCGATCTTAGAGCGTCGTCCAGTTTATCAGTATCCTTCATCGCGACGGAGTTGACTATGCGTTGCAATACCTCGGCATCTTTGGTCGCTGTGAGTTGCCGCATTCCTTCAAGGAAAGTGTCTGGCATAGCCTCCAAATTACTTTCGGCAACAGCATCCAGTATCAGCATTTTCGTTTCGCTTGCCGTTGTCTCCGCCTCTAGGGCAGCTGCCATTAGAGGCTGAATATCCGAGTCGTCAGCGAAGGTCGTGAGCACCGCTTTGGCTAACGCACGATTTTCTTGATCTAGATTCGGATCAGCGAGCCAATCTGCAACGACCTCGGCAATTTTCTCAGCCCACTCTTTGTGTTGAGTAATCACCTCGATTGCGGTTGTCCGGAGTACCGGATCGGTGGTGTCGAGCAGCACAATGACATCTTGGTGATCCAGAGGACTGTCGGGCATTTGATTCAACGCAAGCAAGGCGGCCTTTTGAACGCGCGGGTTTACGCTCGCCAAACCTTTCATTGTCGCGTCCGGATTCCTCAACTGGATGAGCGCGTAGGTCTGCGCGTGGAGTAGATAGTCGTCGTTATCCTCTCTTGCGATTCCCTTGAGCAAAGCGGCGACGATCGATGAAGTGGACCCTTTAGCCTTGTGCTTCATTTTCCCTAAAGCCGTTGCCGTCGCGCGTCGCACGGGGGGTGTGTCGCTTTGTAGTATCTGACATAGCTTCAAGATTGCCGGCCCATCGGCCAGGATGCCGAGGCTGCGGACGGCTGCTTGTCGAACGGTGGCATCCGGATCGCTCAAGGCGGTACGGAGCGTGTCCCTCGCGGCATCGTTACCGATGCGGGAAAGGGCCCACACGGCATTTCTCCGTTGTTGGATTGTTGTCGCAGAATTCTTCTCGCGGGATTCAACCACTTCAGTCAAGGCACCGACCGACTCATCGGAGCGACGGGCTAGCGTGTCGATCGCCCGATCACGGACCGCCGGGCGTGGATCATCAAGCCACGTCACCATTTCCTGGCTTGGTGCCTGCTTCCAGTCTAGTTTATTGCCACGAGGATCATCTATTTTCTTCATTCCCTTTTGTCGCAATCGGTAGATTGCTCCATAAATATTAGGTTTGGCAATTTTCGAAGTCGGACATCCGTAATAGAGCCAGCCCCCGGTATCAATCATTAAGAGACTGCCGTCTGCATCCTCAAAAATGTCGGTCGGGTGAAAATCCATTTCACTGCTCGTGATCCAAGGCTCGTCACGAGTGGGCAGAAATGAAGCACCGTTGCGTTCCAGTTCAACACGCATGACTTGATGCGTGTTGAATTGACAGGCAAAAATATTATTTTTGTACTCGTCGGAGAGTCCAGCCCCGCGATAACGCATCAACCCGGCAGGTGCAACCTGTCCCCAGCGGCAGACCGCCGGCAGCGGATGTCCTGTCTTCGGCAACAGGGGCTTTCCCCAAACCTGTTTGGATAGGCATCCGTCAACCCAATGCATCAACGCATCATGCCGCCCGCCCTCGTTGTCAAAAATAGCAACGGTGGTGAAAAGTTCACCTGCTGGGCTGAATATCACCTCTACGGGATTTATCGTTCCCTGGCCGAAAATTTGAAGATCGGTTCCATCTGCCTTGCAGGAAAAAACACCAGCCGCCGAGCTGGCCCCGAGTTTTTGACCCCCGGCGTCCTCCAGGTCGTAACCGAAAGCACCGCCAGTGAAATAAATTCTTCCACAAGGACCTAGATACGGTCCCGTGAGATTTGGATTGCCGTTGAAGTCGAATTTACCGACCAACTTTTCCCGTTTGTCGGCGACGCCGTCATCGTCCGTATCTTCCAATCGCCAGAGATAGGGTGCTGAAATCACATACAGAGCACCATCATGCCACAAGGCCCCCTCTGGCATTATCATATTGTCAGCAAAGATCGTGCTTTTATCGAACTTTCCATCGCCATCTGTATCTTCCAACATGCGAATGAATCGATTTCGAGCCTCGAGTAATTCTTCTTTCCGTAGATTGACCCCATCGGTTTCGGCAACAAATAGGCGTCCGCGATCGTCAAACGCTGCCAACATCGGATGCTTGACGAGCGGGGGACCAGCCACCAATTCGATCTCATAATCGTCCGGAATCTGCATCTCCGGTGGGGTGAATTCAGTGTCTTGTTTGTTGCTTAGAGCGATTGCTGGATTCCAAACGACGAGCAT
>CEVF01136462.1_pt1 | contig 14342 bp, 7 predicted proteins | sample 356441 | NCBI WGS metagenome assembly CEVF01 (sample SAMEA2622765, study PRJEB7988) | marine metagenome | biome: marine biome (ENVO:00000447); feature: surface water layer (ENVO:00002042); material: "saline water (ENVO:00002010), including plankton (ENVO:xxxxxxxx)" | depth 5 m
CTGTCCCGCATTGGAGGACTTTACCCTGCAGGGATTTTTGTTGCCGTCGAGAGCAAGGACATATGAGTTGAGCGTATCGTCCCAAAAATCCCGGTTGAACTGCTCCTTTAGGCGTATGGCGTCTGTTTCCAATTCGGAAGATCTTTCGTTCTGTCCGAATAGTTTAGAGAGCATGGCCCCATGCCGTTTTGCACTATATACATAACCCTGCACTTCACAAAGGGCAATACTTCCCTCTGCCAATTGGCCGTTTGCATGGAAAATGGAATCGTGACTATCCTTCCATCCCTGGTTGGTGAGCCCGTTTTTTGATTTGGCCTGGTACTCTACGTATCCATCTTGGTCGATATCTCCGTAACGATCGATCCAGTCCAATGCTTTTTCAATCTGGTTCCAAATGCGCTTTATGGTTTTTAGGTCCCCGGTACGTTTATAATATTCCCCGGCGAGCATAACGAAGAGCGGGGTGGCATCGACCGTGCCGTAGTATTTTTTAAAAGGAAGTTCGTCCATGGACACCATTTCGCCTCCGCGGATTTCATGAAGTATTTTCCCCGGTTCGGCATCGATGGACTCATCCAAGGTAGTGGCCTGTTGGTCGGCAAGAAACAATAAGACATCCCTCGATAGGCGTGGAGCCACCCAAAGGGTTTGTAGGGCAGTTATGATGCCGTCGCGTCCAAAGGCCGTATTGTACCAAGGTACCCCGGCATAGGGATATTTGCCGGTAGGCGTATCCGCCATCAGGGATACCAGGTCGGCTTTTGATCGATTGATCCAATGGGTGAATTGTTCATTGGAGGTATTAATGACAGGGAAGTAGTCATTGCTGCGATCAAGGTCATTGGCATTTGCACTGCGGCTATCCCAATAGCTTTCTTTTATGGAGTCTGCTTCGTCAACGATGAAATGGCATGAGTATTCGATGCATTTTAATTCCTTGGGAGCCAGAGAAAGGTCAAAATCTACCTTTCCCGGTGTTTGGAATTCGGAAAATGGCAGGGTAAAGGCAATCTTGCATTTGCGGATGATCCCATCGAGACCTTTGTTGGAGAATACGAAGGTATGATCATCGATCGTTTCATGGCCAAGGTCACTTCCCCGATGGTCACGTTGCATTCCCCTTATCTCGAATATATCCTTGAAATCCCCATTAAAATGTAGGGTCAAGTTGATGGGCATGGTTTCGTTCAGGTAATTTTTCACTTCTATTTTTTCGTGAAATTTTCCATTGCGTACCAGTTGGCTTCTGTGCACATGGATGCTTCCCTGTTCAATTTGCCGCCCATCGGGCAAAAAATGGGTGGGGTTGGTCAAATCGACCGATAATATTTCGTTGGCTTCCTTAATGTTGGAACTCAACAGTACCGGAAGCTGCTGGTTGAGCCTTAATCGGAGTTGGTTGACAAAGCGGGTATCTTTGTGGTAAATCCCATGGATTTCCTTCCCCAATGGAAGGATGTCACCAGATCGGTTCATTATACCAAAGGTATCCCGGTGGTTGAGTACGTGGGTACGATCGTCCACGTAGCTGGCGTCGGTTGTTATGTTGTGTTTTTCCATCCCAATAATTTATCCTGTTTTTAAGCTAAACTAATCGGTGTTCGTTTTTTGGATGCTTTGGCCGAGGGTATGTATTTTTTGACAGACGGTCGAAATGACTCGTAGAGTCGAAGATAGTTACGGGTCATTACCTCTACGCTGAACCGTTTTTCAAATAGGCTCCTTACCTGGTCTCTGTCCAGTTGATCAAGGTTGTCAATGGCTTGGAGCGATTCTTTGATGCTGTGGACCACAAAACCGGTTTTGCCGTTGTCGATGACCTCGGGAACGGAACCGTGGCCAAAGGCGATTACGGGGGTTCCACAGGCCATTGCCTCGATCATTACCATTCCAAAAGGTTCGGGCCAGTCGATGGGGAACAACAAGGCCTTAGCCTGTCCTAAAAATTCGCCTTTTCTATCTTCACCGATTTCCCCGATAAACTCAACATGGGGCTGTTCCAGCAATGGTTTGATTTCTTTTTCGTAATAGCCTTCATCGGCTTTGTCGATTTTGGCAGCCATCTTTATTTTGATGCCTGCTTCCTTGGCGATCTGAATGGCCCTGTCCGGACGTTTTTCGGGTGAAATACGGCCGATAAAAGCAAGGTAGTCACCGTCGCCCTTGCCAGGTTTGTACAGGTCCGTTGGCAATCCGTGGTACACGGTACCGATCCAGTTTACCGGTAGTGGCAATCCCTTGCGCTGGGCATTTGAAATGGATACCAAAGGATGGTTTTTGAATTTCTTGTACACGTAGACCAGGTCCGGAAGGTCCAAGCGCCCATGAAGGGTGGTCAAGGAAGGTGTTTTGAGCAAATGGGCAATGGGAAAGTGGAGGTAATCGGTATGAAAATGCATGACGTCAAATTCATTGGAGCGCTCAACGACCTCTTGTAAATGTGCGATATGGTGGGCCAAGGGGTCCTTTACGTCCCGCAACCGTAGGGCGCTTTCCGTTGGGCTGACCAATCGGGCGTTGGTCTGGGAATCGCCCGAGGCAAATAAGGTGACATCGTGCCCCTGTCGTACCAATTCTTCCGTTAAGTATGAAACAACTCTTTCAGTACCACCATATAACTTCGGTGGTACCGATTCATATAAGGGTGATATCTGCGCTATTTTCATGACTTCTAGTATTTATCCATAAATGTTATTTTCGTTTATTTTGAAATACAGGTGTTACGGGATATGCCTTTTTTGTCCTATCAGGTAGGAGGGAGGGGTATCGTGTATATCTCTTGCTTGTTCATCTGCTCTTGGTTTTATTGATCTGTAAAAAGTCCGTTCCGATCAGAAGAAAAAGCGGGCAACCGTGTAGAGATTCCAAAGTTGAAAAACGAACTCGATCCTGTGCCCTATTGAAAATATTTCATCAATTTGGATGCCAGTCAGTTGCTTTGAAATTTTGACAGAAATCAATGAAATTTTGACAGTATTGGGGCTCTTAATTCAGGCTGTGCCTAAATTCATTCGGACTCAAGGATGTTTTCTTTTTAAAAATCCTTCATTTGCTCCAATCGTCTTGTGGCACCATAAACTTTGTAGCCTTGACCATATAAAATTTTGGTGGTCCCAGCTATAAGGTGCCACATAATCTGCCTTTTAATGGATTCAGTTCACTTTAAATTGAAATACTTCGGATTGGGAAGTATTGTTGTCAGCATCGCGAGTGACAATGCTCCAATAGTAAATGGTGCCATTTCCGGGGGAAACGGATACGTTAAGTGAATTGGTCATTACCGCATTTTCAAAGTGAAGGGGAGGGGTGACCGTGTCAAAATAGACATCATATTCCATAATATCATTATCTGGGTCACTTCCGTTCCAGGACAACGTTATTAAATCGGAAGAGGTGTCAATGATGGAGCCCATTTCAGGATAAAGAGTCTCGGCAGGAAAGGGGGCATAGGTGTCGGTTCCCTCGCCCGCATTATAGAATTTCCAGACCGGACTCTTTGCTGTTTCTGAAACACCTTCGGCTTTTGACTCCACTTGCCAAGAGTATGGGGCGTTTCTTTGGAGTTTTGCGGCAATTGAAAATGTGGTGGTGTTCAAGGTTTGGGTTTGTCCATCCTTCAAATTTTTTATGTAGATCGTATAGCTGTCCGTGTGGGTAGATGGATTCCATTCAAAGGTTACCTCGCTCTCTGAAGCTGAAAGTACTTTTCCTTCATAACAGGTTTCGTTTTCATAAGGGAATACCAACGTGGCAGCTTCAGGGGTCTCGATGGCCGGTTCGGGATTACCGGTTTCCCCATCCCCGCTACTGCAGGAGACCAAAAGAATAAAAGAGCAGATTATTACTATGAGGAACTTGTGCATTGTAATTAGTTTTTAATGAACTTGTGACTGTAGGACTTATCCTTTGCCTGAATGAAAAGGATATAGTTTCCTTTGGACAGCGTACTCAGATCCATACTTAACTGACCATTTAATGGTTTGGCCAGTTTATGCATCACCTGGCTTCCTGAATAGGAGAGCACGCTTATGTTTATTTGTTCGTCCAAAACATCGTTCATGGTTATATGAATGATATCATTGATAACAGGATTGGGATAAACAAGGACCTCATTTCCAAGTTTGATGATTTTGGAATACTCACCTTGACAGTTCTTATCGGTAGCTACTTTTAATGTATTTGCTCCTTTTGTCAATGGCAATTTGATGGTGCTTTTACTCGTGGTGTACATGACCCCGTTCATTTGGATATAGTAGATATTGCCACCGGAAAGTGAAAGGTCGACTTCTTTTTTTAGCACAGCTGTTTTTGCTTCAACTTGCAATGGTTCCGGTTCGGAAATTGTGATTTCGAAACATTGTTCATAATTGGGGACTTCAGTTGGGCTAATACATATTTGATAATTGCCAGAGGTCAAATCCCCAAAAGAAATTTCGTTGGAAAAGACATCGGATGTATCCAATCCATTTCCCGTTAAGGTAACTTCATAATCCAGAGCTTCCACTGCTGAAATACTGATGGAGCCATTATTGGAATCTACACATGTTGCATCGGTGGTCTTTATGGTGAAATTATTGGCAGGTAAATGGAAGGTTTCACAACCATAAGTGTCCACGGTACTTCCCTCCGGGGTATCGGGACATAGGTCGATGTCATCAGGAACACCATCGGCATCCATATCCGAAGGAAGCGGGGCAAAAGTCCCAAAATTCCATTCGGCATGTCCTGGTTCATTCTTAACAATAACGCTGAGGTTGTGGGCTTCATCCCTGAACCTCACTTTGTGTACATCCTGAAAAGTAAAATAGGCCACGGTATGGTCATCAACTTCGAAAGTGGTATACATTTTTGGGCTAAAACCGGTTTGGTACCTGCCCGTATTTGAAATGCGGAGTTGATCCATATCCCCTATAAGCCATGACGAATATCCACCATGATATTTTTCGGCTATGTTAAGGGCGTTGTTGGAAACATTGAGTTCAAAATCTCCTCCCTGATATTCATCGGCCATCACGCCATTGACAAATAGTCGGGTGATGTTTCCTGAATTGGATACGGCTATATGCGCCCATGTGTCAAAGGGAATCCTGATACCTTGTGTGGCGGAGGAAAGTTCGCTGCTGCTGGAATAAGACTTGAACCTTATGGCATAATCCAAAGCGGTCACATCCACAATATCAAATGAGAACACATCTTCTTGATCTAAGATTATATTGCCGTCCACATTGTTTTCCTTTAGATTTATCCAAGCCTCGAAGGTGTAATCGTTGGAAAAATCAAGACTGTTTTCAGGGGTTTGTCTGGCGTAGGCATATTGATTTCCGCCGAAGGATACATATCCGTTATAATTTTCTTGAATGGAATGAACTACGATCTCTGACCAGGAATCGTCATAATATACCCCGTTCACCCTTGCTTTGACCCTGAACTGGTGTACCTTGCCCGTGGGATTGGTCACTGTGAAGGATGTGGTGCCAATGTCCGTAGCGATCTCCTCCCATTCCCCGTCATCCACTTTTTGCTCCAAAGTAAAGGCATCCCACTGAAGGACTTGGCTCACTTCCCAATTTACGGTCAACTCATTTCCATCACCACTTTCTTCTATATGGGTAATCTCGGGATTTGGTAATAGGTCAAAGACGGCTCCTGTAATGGTGTTGTACCCCGGGGATTCGGTGGTCCATCCCTGAATATTGTACCATCCATTGATGTTGTTGTCATTGTACCATCCCCAATTAAGATAATAAAACGGCTCTCCGTCTATTTCCTGATATCCATTGACCACAAAGACATGTCCGTCCCCGGTTCGACTGGCATCCACCGCTACGGGAACCGGTCTTCCCAATTGAATGTTGTCATATAGCTCTGTCCAGAATTCTGGCCAATCCACGTCTTCATAATGACCTGAAAACCGAAAGAAGTTTTTATAGACAAATGGTGTGTTCATGATATTTGAAGTGGAACCGGACGGCTCATAGTCCATCTGTAGAGCTACCCCCGCATGGTACATCAAAGTCCCTATGGCTTTTTGCTCTATTTCCGTTGATGGTTTCCCCATATATTCATCCAGCATGTTATCCCAATCATAGGTGGTTCCGTCAAAAAAGGCAGAGTGCCTTCTGAGTTCTCCATTGTAGTTGTCTGAATAGGTATTGCTGCCGACCCCGGTTTTTGGCCATTCGTAGAAGTGCAGTATTTGTCCCATGGATATGGCTGCGCAACCAGGAGATGCATGCTCTGGGGTATAATAATTGGAGGGGTAGACCTTATTTCCCATATCGTCCACACAATTGACCCCTCCCCACACATCGGTAAGGAAAGGGGACATATCCTTATTTGTGATTCCTGTTTTGGAAGAGGGTGAACTGTCTGTTTCTTTTTTTTCATCACTGTCGATGGTTGCCTTTGGAAAGGGAACCTCGTTCTTTAGGTGATATTCACCTTTTTCGGAAAAAGCGGTTACACGATATTGATCATTGGATGATTCCACCAATACAAAACCGTCATTTTGAAAATTGAAAATATAGGTTTGTACCTTTTCATCTCCATTTAGGATGTAGAAATTTTTGACCTGTTGTTCCGTTCCCGTCAATTTGGTGAAAAATGCCGATGCTGTGGTTTGTGCACTACTTTCCTTTTGGGAGAAAACAAAAGATGTTTTTAAAAGAAACAATAGAACATACCCAAAAAATTTGATCTTGGTATTCATGTAACCTGTGTTTTATTTAGCCTGGGTAGGGGCAACCTATAAGAGATGCTGCCCCAAAACCGCAAGCTAGTTTGAGAACAATTGAATTAATCACCGGTAGGCAGTACATAATCCTCACTGGTCCATGTTACCGTGTTGACCACCTGGATATAATAGGAGTACACACCTTTGATGTCCACTTTGTCAAAATTGTTGACGGGATCAAACGGGGTAAGGTTGTTGTCAAGGTCCATTTGTAGCAATGTATTGCTGTCCACGGCAAAGCGCTCATATTGATTTGGGGTAAACGCCGTTGGGTATCGGTCCGAGTACGAAACCCTTATGTTATCAAAAGAACCTTTGAAAAAATTGATTTCTCCCCCTCGGTACATGTAGTTGAAGTCCAGCCAAGTATCGTCGACAGGTTGGATCCATAGATCATCTGTACTTGAGTCCACCAAAACCCCGTTGATATAAAATTTAGCGGTATTGTCCGAAGCGGAACGGCTTATGGCCACATGTGCCCATTCGTTGAATTTTAAATTGACACTGGATTGGTCGGACTGCATGGTCCCCACAGCTTCGTTATCACTGTTGAGTCGATTGTATTTGATGGCAAAGTCGGCATTATCGTCCTCGATGAGATATAATTCGAAATTTCGGCTGCGTTCCATGATACATGCGCCATTGGTATCCTTTCCAGCGTTGGCATCCTTGTCCCCAATGGAAGCTTCTGGATCTACCTTGATCCATGTTTCGTATGTCCACTCCTCACCGGACATGGAGCTTAAATCGTCCGAACTAGTACCGCTAAAGGCGTAAAATCTATCATCCCGGGTACTGGAACCTGAAAATGTGGGATAAGTAATGTTCACTCCTTTAACAAAAACGGTATCTATTTGAACAATTGTTCCTGGATATATTGGTTCATCGTCCTCTGTGCATGAAACGTTCATTTGTGCCGCTATGGCAACTATAAATAATGTCAATGTGTATTTTAGCGTTTTCATTTTGGTTTTTTTATTGGGTTATTTTAGTTAAGGTCTGTACCATCCATCTGTGGCAACATCTTCATTAAGGGTTCCATATTGCGGATCTATCCCCCCAAAAGTGTACAAGGGTTCCTGCATGATTTCCAATTGTTGTGCAGGTATGGGGAAATGTAGAAGGGATCCGTCTTGTAACTGGCCATTTCGGCGCATATCAAAATATTGGATGCCCATTCCGGTCAAAGGCAATTCTATCGCTCTTTCGTAAGTGATGGCTTCCCGTATTTCGGATTCATTGGGTTGAATTTCGGGCAGTCCCCCCCTCTGGGTGCGGGTTCCTGAGTTGATCACATTGGCCGCTTCTTGCAAGCGGTCCAATCGGAGTAAGGCCTCTGCTTTGAACAGGTCGATTTCTGCTTTGCGCATCATGACCACAGGAGCGAAAAAATTGGCGTTGATATAGTCATCCAAACGCGAATAACGGTATGTGGACCATCTATATTTACCCCTTTCAGGCCTGTTGTTGGATGTGTTGTATTCAAAATCAGTAAGTACCCTTTTGTCATTGGAAATTATTTTTCCTTCGTGGGGAAGATCGCTCACATCCCCATCTTCGGGCCAATTTGGAGGAATGGTCTCATCCATCATATGGACAATCCTCATGTCTACCTTGCCCCAATTTGGGCGGGCCATGTAGTATTTGTACCAGGACATCCATTTTCTGTCCCCTCCGTTTCCGTCTCCCTGAACGGTAAAATCTTCTTGGATTCCTCTTTCGGCATGGTATAACACTTTTTCCCAATTTACCGCACTGCTTTGCTCTTCGTTTCGGGGAGCATAGACCAATAGACGGGCAATAAATGAATGTGCCAATCGGGACATCTCCTCATTGGTGAAGGAGTTGCCGTTGATCCAATCATCGGGCAGGATGAAACTGTTGTTGTCGAATATGGTAATGGCCTTTTCCAATTGGCCAATGGCCATTTCAACGGATGTCATATAGTCGGAGGCCTCTTGGGTCTCATAATCTGTGTACTCATCGGAAGGGTAACCTTTGTCGAAAACTAAGCCGATATAACCGTTGCCCAGTCCTTGCATGAAATGTGCCATTCCTTTTACCATCATGGTTTCACTGCCCTTGTCACCGATTTCGAGTCCATTGTCCACAGCAAGAGCCACATCATTGGCAGTGGTCACCACGCTGTACATATATTGCCAGTAGTTTCGAATAAACGAATGATAGGCATAGGTGCTGCTATTGTCCAAAAATGTTCTGGGTTCTTGACTCATGTCCAAGGTACCATAGTTGGCAAAGTTTACCGTGCCCCAATCCGCCATGACCCACATAGCGGGGCCAGGGGAGCCAAAATTATGTTGTTCTTGGATAAACCAGGTATTGAACAGGCCTGCGGCAAGCCCTCTTACCCCATCGGTCTCTGTCAATACGGATTCCCTGTCCGGGTTGTTGATGTTTTCCACTTCCAAATCTTCACATGCAGTAAGAAGCATGAAAAAAATGAGGAAGGATATGTGTTTAATAATTGGATTTTTCATGTTGCTTATAGTTTGAATTCAACGGAGAGCGTGTAGTTTCTGAAGTTTGGATATCCGAAATTATCGAAGAGGAATCCATCATACCCAGCTTCTGGATCGTAACCGGAGTATTTGGTGAATGTCAGCAAATTTCTTCCCAAAGCTCCAATCCTTACATAGTCGAAAAGATTTCCCGCTTTGCCCAAATCTTCTTTGTTGATCTGAAAATAGATGGCGGCTTCCTTCAATTTCACGAATGAGGCATCCTCTACCCAAAAACCATTTAGTGCCTGTGCATCGTAAAGGGCTTGGTAGTAATCCACTGTCTTTTTGTTTTCGGGTGCTGTATGCAATTGGTCAATCATGGCGTGGCGATTGTCCCTGACCAAATATTGGGCGGTTCCATTGTAGAGGTCACCTCCCTGTTTCCATTGCCAGAGCATATAGAGAGACCATCCCTTGTAACGTATATTGGTGTTGAGTCCCAACCTGAAATCGGGGTTGATATCTCCAATTTTGAGATTTTTTTCTGCTCCTGTCTCATCTAGTATAACAAAAGGTTTCTCGTCAACAGTACCAATGTCGGCCGTTTTCACGACAAGTCCGTCCCGGTTGATACTGTATTCGCTGATGTCATCCCCATCGGGCAATTGGGTTTGCATTTGCTCCAAACTCCTTACAAAATCCACCCCATACATGCTTCCATAGGTTTCGCCTTCACGAATCTTAAAAGCATTTCTTGGTCCGGTACGATATTCGGGAATATCAAGTTTTGTGATTTTTTGACGGGTTCTGTCAAATACTAGATTGATGTCCCATGAAAAGTCATCGTTGGAAAAGATGGTGGTATTGAGGGTGGCCTCAAAGGTATTGGTCTCCAACTCCCCGGCATTTACCCATTGATAAGGAAACCCACCGGCATGTGATGGCAATGGTGACAGCAAGTACTGATCTGTTACTTGGGTATTGGAGTATGTGGCTTCAAATCTAAATCGATTTAAGAACGAGGATTCAATTCCCAGTTCCAGCTCATTGGATCGGGACGGCTTTAAATTAGCGTTGCCCAATGTACTCTTGGAAAAAGTTCCATCGTTTGCACTAAAGGTTTCATACTGGGCTGAAAAGGATGGGCGTAATCCAGAGGTACCATAGGCGGCCCGTAGTTTAAATTCCTGAACTCCGGGGATTGTTAGGTCTTTGGTAAGCCTGTAGGCACCTGAGAGGCGGAAATAGTTTTGCCATCTTTCATTGGAACCAAAGAGCGAGGAACCATCCCTTCTATAAAGACCATCTACAATGTACCGGTCTTTATAGACAAAGGATGCTATGGCAAAATAGTTTTCAGCCTTGATATCCGTATTGTAATCGTCTGCGTAAATATTGTCCCGTGTAAAATAATTTAAGGAGGGAAGGTCTGGCAGGGTGAACTCAGAACCTTCGGTAGAGATACTCTCAAAGTGATTTTTCTCGTACAAATAGCTCAATTTTCCATTAAAGTCCAGTTCTCCCCATGTTTTCTTAAAATTGATGGTTGCCCTCACTGTTTGGTTAAAGATGTTCGAGGTGTACTTTGTGAGACCTCCATCCGAATATTGGGGGTCAATGGGGTCATTGTAATCCAGACTTGTTGGGTCATTTGGGTCGGTAAGGTTTGGCAAAAGGTCAACTATAGTCCCTTTTGGCACATAATCCGTACTTCTGTAATCTTGTGATTCGATGGCATATGCCCCTGTGAAACTTAGCCAATCGGTAAACTTCCAATCGATTTCATAAGAGCCCAAGAACCTGGTCTTTCTGGATTTGCTTTCTTTTTTCCACAAATCGTACAAAGGATTTGCAAATTGGGTATTCCAGTGGTTTGGGTAAAAGTTATATTTCTGGCCATCCACATTGTTGCCCAATAAATCAATATCGGGGTCGCTCATCAATACCTCAAAAAAAGCGGCTGTCCCACCCCCCATAAAATCATTGGATGTTTTTATGAAGTTGTTACTGGCTGATATTTTGATGTTTTCGGATATGGCATGGTCAATATTGGCCCGCACACTGTTTCGCTTATATCCCCCGGTCTCGATTACAATGCCTTGGTTTTGATTGTTCTCATAAGAGAGATATAGGTTGGTGTTGTTTACTCGATGTCCGATGCCAATATAATTGGTGGAATATTGTCCTTCGTTGAACATTTGTTTTTGCAGGTCGTTGTTCACCCTGTAAGGCATGTCTTGGTAGTGGTCCTCTTTCTCAACACGGTTGCCCTGAATACGGGGGTCCCATCCAGTGGTATAATCACTGGGGTAATCCACAAAGTAGTATTTTGTATAACTGTCGGTAGAGGTCCAATCCGGGGCGAGCATATAGTGGTGGGCATTGGACAGGTCGAGATATTTGGCCACTTGTTGGAAACCTGTTTCACTCCTTACCGTAATAGAGGTTTTACCATCGGCAATTTTCTTTCCTCTTTTGGAAGTTATCACGATGACACCATTTGCGGCCCTTGATCCATATAATGAAGAAGCGGCAGCACCTTTCACTACTTCCATGGATTCGATGTCGTCCACATTGATATCTGCCAACGAACCTTGTAGAATAATTCCATCCACTAGAATCATGGGGCCGTTGTTGCCTGTGAGATTGGTAGATCCCCTTAGTACAATATTGGGGCTGGATCCAGGTGAGCCACTGAACGATGTAACGCTCACCCCGGCAACTTTTGCCTGGAGTGAAGATGAAATTGATGCTTGGGGGACTTTGCTTATTTCATCGGTGTTCAACTTGGCAACACTTATCGACATTTTTTTTCGTTCGGTACCTGTGGCCACACCTGCCACAATTACTTCATCCAGTACATTGAATTCAGGAATCAGATCTACCTCAAAGTAAGTGCGGTCCCCTACATTGACGATTTTTGTCTCATACCCCATATAGGAAAACTCCAAAACATCCGTAGATGCTACATCGATGTGGAACTTTCCATCAAAATCGGTAACGGTTCCGTTATTACTTCCCCTAATGATTACACTTACATAGGGTAGTGGATTGCCGAACTCATCATTGACTTTTCCCGATACATTCTTTTTGCCTTGGGAGTTTGTCCCTATTGACCGTTGCCTTATGAGAATGTCGGTTCCTTTAATGGAGTATTCCAAGGGAAGTCCGTTAAGGGCTTTGTTCAGAACTTCGGTTACCGTGGCATTTTCAACTTTTAGGTCAATAACGGTTTCCAGATCTTTTAGCCCACTGTTGAAAAAGAAATCGTAGGATGTTTTATTGGTTATCAATGTGAAAAGATCCTCGATGGAAATTTTTTGGTCAATGCTCAAAGTTTCTTCTTGAAACATAATGCTTGCCGTAACGGTATTGGTTGGCATTAGGTAAAAAAAGAGCATTAATACCGTGCAGATAGTTCCCTTTGGGAACTTCTTTGTAAAGTATTTGTACATGATTGAGTTAGTTTTACAAAAAAAAGTTAGGTTGAATTATTCGCGTGTATCTAGGGTTAGTTTGTGGAGAATTTCATTACTTTTTTGGTTTATTGGTTAATAAATAGTTTTACCTCATTATCTGAGATTTCATAGTTGATTCCCTCGGTATATTTTAGCATTTGTAAAAAATGGGTAAGGTCATTTTCTTTTTTGAGGGTACCCGTAAAGCGGACATTGTTCAATTCATCGCTGGAAAGGACAAAGTTGACACCGTACCAACGGTTTAGTCTTGGAATAAGGTCCACAAATTTTTCATCGTTGAATATCATTCTTCCAGAAGTCCAGGCAACCACTTCTTGGACATCAACTTCCCGTACATCAATATGATTCTGGCCTTTGTACAATTTGGCCTGGGTCCCGGGTTTTATGACGATAGATTTGTTTGCGGGGCTGCTGACTTCCACTGAACCGTCAATCAACGTAGCACTGGTATATCCGTTTTCAGGATAATTGGAAATATTGAACTCGGTTCCCAAAACCTTGACTTTGAGGTCTGAAGATTGCACGGTAAACGGGGCATGCTCATTATGGGCCACATCAAAAAATGCTTCTCCCTCAAGTGCTACGGATCTATTGTTCGGTTGTTTGGATAGGTCGAAAGTCAGTATACTATTGCTGTTGAGCTCAATATTGGTACCATCCGTCAAAACAACATGATAGCGCTTGCCAATGGGGGTATAAACCTTATATGGACCATGGTAACTCTCCTTGGCACCATCACTGGCCACAAATTTTATTTTTTCCTTGTCTACACTTACAAAAATTCCATTGTCGGCGAGCCAGTTATTTTTTGTTTGGTCGTCAATGACAAAGAATTCATGGTCAGGTGTCTCAATCAAAATGTCATTGGTGTTGAACGGACTGGAAACCAAGTGATTTTTAAAGGTGCCGTTCGTTTTGTTGGAAAAATAATAAATGCCAGAAACGGATAGCAATAAAATGAATATGGCCGCATATTTTAAAATGGGCTGAATCCTGATTGTCCGTGTTTTTGGAGAAGGTATATTGGTATGGCTTGATTCGAGCAACTTAATGTATTGTTGCTGTATAAAGTCCGATGTTATATGACCTTCATTTGGTTCTGAAAAAGATGCTTTGACCTTTTTGATGATACTTGCCGCTTTTTCAAGTGTTTGGGCAGTATCCTCAGGAAGACTTTCAGTGAGCCCATTCCAATATTCCGAATGCTGTTCCCCATTGGACACGACCCAGGCAATAAAGCTGTCGTTGTTCAAAAGATTGTCAATGGTAATATTGGAATGTTGCATTGGATGCTTTTTTTTAATTAAGAGCGTCGTTTTCCATTTTGTACTATGGAAAAAATGTTAAAATTTCTTAAAACACTGAATTTTTTCCTTTTTCTGAGGCTACCCGTTATGGAACCGTGATTATCGAACCGAAGAAAATGGCATTGAGGAACAACTTATTGGTACCGTACCAAGCTCCTCTAAAATTAGGATTGTCGGCAAACAGGACAACCCTTCCCTTTCCTATGCGATCAACGAGCAGCATGGCCGATTTTTTCATATAATCTTCAATGTAGTGTTCTTGTATATAGCCGTCTATATGTGGGTCTTCAGTGTATTGGGCCACTGTGGAGAATCTGTTTTTGCTTGGAGCCATCCAAATACGGTTGTTTTTGTAAAC
>CEVF01153949.1_pt1 | contig 14310 bp, 12 predicted proteins | sample 356441 | NCBI WGS metagenome assembly CEVF01 (sample SAMEA2622765, study PRJEB7988) | marine metagenome | biome: marine biome (ENVO:00000447); feature: surface water layer (ENVO:00002042); material: "saline water (ENVO:00002010), including plankton (ENVO:xxxxxxxx)" | depth 5 m
CCATTAATTGGGCATGGCCAGTAATACTGCTAGTTGTTCATATGTTATTTTATCCCTATCGTCTGTATTTCACCATTACTGTTAGGGTCTATACCTTCAGGAATTAGGAAATATCCGGCCTATACATTATCTCCGAATTCATTGTATAGTAGGTCTGAACAACTCTCGAGGAAATAGCGAATGAAACTCCATTTCTATCATCCCTCGATGTTTTAACATACAACGCATCTACATGGAAATTATTATTCTTAAAATACGGAAGTTGGATAATTCGTGTAGCACCAAAAGAATCTATTGCTTTCAAAACCTTTATCTTTATTTTCGGACTCCTTGCAATAGCCCATTCCACGTATACTTACTGGCAAATACAGCACCTTTCACAAATGCTGTTGGAAGAAAACACGAAAGTTTCTTGGGAGCCAAAAACTATGGGGAACCAGAAAAATCTATATGTATCAAGTTCTGAAAAATATGATGAGAAAGCACGAAGTGCCATATCTTCATCATTTTTTAGACAAAATGCAATTAATGATATAATTACCAGCGAAGTAACTCAATTGAACATGGCTATGGACAGTATCACGAAAACTCATCGTGCAACATTGACCGACCTACAGATTAAATTACAACGAACAAATGACAATATCAACATTCTTATAAAGAACTTGGCTATTTGTAATACTATCATCATCTTTCTATTTGTTTATTTTTATCTAGAGAAATATTCTTTTTCCTAGCATTGGTTTATCCCCATTAAGTTACAGTCTTTATCTTCACAACATTGGTCAGTTAATTTTTCTGTGCAAACATTAAGGGACTTTTCCTAGTCTGACATTTTCATCAAGTCAAAAGTTTATGTCATACTCCCAATTTTGAACCTAAATGAATAAATAGTGGCAATGATACTAACAATGAGGGTGTTTAGTATCAACAATTTTAAAACAAAAAACGGTTACACTTTTAAAAAGTATAACCGTTTTGTTTATCTGCTCCTCCTCTTGGGCTCGAACCAAGGACCCTCTGATTAACAGCGTCGCCGAAACGGATATAAGCAAATTTTAAAGAGTACATATTTTATTGAATATCAGCTTTTTAATAATTTTTGTCGTCGAACATAATCAAATGAAACCAATTTTCTGCGTGCAAATTGCGTGCAAATTTTTTTATAACTTATGTTCATGAACACGAGTATAAAGCTAAGTTTGGACACCCGAAGAATGACCCAAAATGGATGTTTTCCCATCATTTTGAGGCTGACCCATTTTAGAAAAACCACCTCGATCAAAACAGGTCATTATGTCCCAGAAGAATACTGGGATCATCATAGGTGCAAAGTAAAGAGAAATTTTCCAGATGTTGATTCTGTTCACTTAATGAACACCCTTTTATTAAAAAAACAACTTAAGGCACAAGAAGTAATCAATAGACTAGCCGATAATGATCAATTGGATAGACTAACAGCCAAAGACATTGCAGATAAAATTGTAAATAGAAAACGGTTAAACTCATTCTATGAGTTTGGTCTTCAAAAAGCAGAAGAGCTTATCAGAGAAAAACGGATAGGCACCGCAAGAAACTATTCCGGAATTATAGGAAGGCTAAAAGTATTTACAAACAATAGGGATTTAAAATTCAATGAACTCAATCTTGAGTTCTTAAAACGGTTTGAAAGGCACCATTTATCAAAGCCAGGCAATACCATCAATGGAATTGCATCTTACATGAGAACGATAAAGGCCATCTACAATAAAGGAATCAAGGAGGGTATGGTGGATGAAGCCCTATACCCTTTTAAATACTACACCATCAAAACCAAGCCGACTGAAAAAAGAGCCATTAAGATTGAAAGCATCAAGAAAATACTTGAAATGAAAACCAAGATTGGTTCCAATCATTTTCACTATCGCAATTATTTCATTCTATCCTATCTGATGTTGGGCATGTCATTTATTGATATGGCATTTCTAAAAAGAGATAATATCATTGATGGTCGTGTTAAATTCCAAAGGCGTAAAACAGGAAAACGCTACGATATAGTTATTACTAATCAAATTAAACCCATTATTGATTACTATCTGGACCATCCTAACCCCTCTGGATTTCTATTGCCCATAATCTATCGGGATACTTTGGAATTGCAGTATAAAGATGCACAATGGGAGCTAAGACGTTACAACATCGGTTTAAAAGAGATAGCAAAGAAATGCAAGATTGAAGAGCGTTTAACATCTTATGTTTCAAGACATAGTTTCGCCACCCATGCCATGTTCAAAAAAGTACCCTTGGAAGCCATTTCCGCCATGATGGGGCATAATAAACTCAGTACAACCCAGATATACCTAAAGTCCTTGCCAAGCAATGTACTTGACTCTTATCAATTAGAGCTTAATTCTATTTAAAGTGCAATTTTATCTCTTATGAATTAAACCTTTTAATACTCTGAAATCCCAACACTTGGGGTTGAATTCAAGATGTGTCATTGTCATGACAAATCTTGCTTTTACTCCCGAAGGTCGCAAAAGAAAATTGATTGAAAAGGGAGGGAACGAAGTGAATTGCTGCAAGCCCAAATCTTACCAAAACCTTTAGATTAGATTCTTTATTAAATACCATTGTTCATGATGTTGAAAAGAGGGGGTCTGGGGGAGACTCACAACTTCCTTTTTTGTGGATAACTTTGGTAGTAATCAAAAAGAGAATGGGGTGAACTTTTTGCCAAACTAGTCCATTAGGGCCTTGATTAGTATTAGTCCCCATTCTCTCTTAACACGGTTACAAGGACCATATAGAATTTTAGGAACCTCCTGTTAAAGGTTTTAGTCAACGTAACCATTCAAAACACTATAAAGTTATGGAAATCAAAGAGACCATTGGCATCGATGTCAGCAAATCGACATTGGATGCCCACATCCATTCCACAGGTGACAGGAATAGATTTGAAAACAACCCCAACGGATTTAAGAAATTGGTGGCATGGGCGTATAAGAGGAGCCGGTTCCAAAAAGAGAATGTCCTGTTTGTTTTTGAGCATACCGGGTTATATTCCCGTGGCCTTTCCGGTTTTTTTGGGGAAAGGAAACTGCCCTGTCATATAGTTGCAGGGCTGGAAATCAAACGCTCATTGGGGATTGCCCGAGGAAAGAACGACCAAGTCGATGCAAGGCGGATTGCTCTCTATGCATATCGCCTGAGAGAGGAAATCCAACCTTCAAAGGTCGCCGATGTGCAGATCAGAAAATTAAGGACGATGTTCTCATTGCGATCAAAGCTGATCAAGCAAAGGGCCGGCTACAAGACGACACTAAAGGAGCAGAAAAGGATCCTCAATGGCAAGGACTACAACATAATCTTCGAAATACAGAACAAAATGCTGGACACCCTTACAGGTGAGATTCATAAATTGGAGCGGATGATGATGGAAATCATCAAAGAGGACAAAGGGCTCAGTAACCTGTTCAAATTGGTTACGAGCGTCAAAGGTGTTGGACCAATGACCGCTATGTTGGTGATCATTTACACCAATAGGTTCACAAAGTTCCACACCTGGAGAAAGTTCGCATCCTATTGTGGAGTGGCCCCATTTCCACATCAATCGGGAACAAGTATCAAGGGACGTTCCAAGGTATCGCATTTTGCCAACAAGGAACTTAAGGCCATACTGAACATGTGCGCAGCCTCCGCAATACAGTACAATCCAGAAATGAAACGCTACTATGAAAGAAGGACAGAAGAGGGGAAAAACAAAATGAGTACGTTGAATGTAGTAAGAAACAAACTGATAGCCCGTGTTTTCGCGGTGGTCAATCGGGGGACCCCATACATCAGCGTTTACAGACAAGCCTCCTAACCATTATTTTTTCCTTCAATATCACCCCCCGCAAATGGACGGGGTGTATTGATAGGGAAAAATAATCCATAAAAACTTCCAGCTTTTATTTGGAAAACTCATAGAATACTAATTTACTAAGCGAGGTAAAATCATTTAAAATGAAATTAATTTTCCGGAAATCATCGCCTAATAGATAAAAAAAGACCTATCACCATCGTTCAATTGGAATGAAAAGCTTACCCCATTTTTACATAATTCGCCCGATACTTCCAATAACTAATGCCCCCAAGGATTAACAACCCAAGAACAATATATTTTACATAATCCGGGGTAATAGCTGCAGAACCCGATTGCGCATAACTATGAAGACCAACTAAAAAGAAATTAACACCAAAATAGGTCATCATAATACTGCCATAAGCGGCAACACTCATAAAATTGTAAATCCATCTTCCCCTAAGTCCAGGAACCAATCGCATATGTAGTACAAAAGCGTAGACCATAATGGAAATCAATGCCCAAGTTTCTTTAGGGTCCCATCCCCAATAACGCCCCCAACTTTCGTTGGCCCATTGTCCTCCCAAAAAGTTACCAATTGTCAACATAACCAAACCCACCGTTAAGGAGAGTTCATTGATAATGGTCAATTCCTTCAAGTTAATTTCCATTTTTCTTTTGTTCTTTTTATTCGTAAGAATAATAAGAATCAATGAAACCACACCCAAAATCATACTTACGGTGAAAGGACCATAACTGCCAACAATTATTGGCACATGAATCATTACCCAATAACTATCTAGAACTGGCACGAGATTGGCAATGGAGGGATCTACCCAACTTTGGTGTCCAATCCAAAGCAGCATCGAAGCCACGAAAGCACTTGCAGCTAGGGTTAAGTCACTTTTTCTAACAAAAAGTAATCCCATACCCAATGTAGCCCAGGCAACATACAGAATGCTTTCATATGCATTACTCCAGGGGGCGTGACCTGAAATGTACCATCGCATTACCAAACCTACAGTATGCCAAATAAAAAATAAAATAATCGTCCCCTTTAAGAAATAAGCAAAGGCCTTCCAGATTTCCCTATCCTTAAAAATCCTTAAAATGAGAATGAAGAACAAAAGCACTCCAATCATCATATAATATTGATACAAACGATTGAAGATATCCAGCTTATTGTAAATGATTTCGGCTTTTACCTTTCTCTCGGACAGCAATACCTCAGAACCATGATTTCTTTGGTTCTGTTTAAAGGCTTCGAGCAATTTATTGGATTCAGTATAATCCCCTGTAGCAATAGCATTTTTTAATGTATTTATATAATATGGAATGCTATTTTTCATAAAATTGGCATAGAGGGAATCTTGAACCTGATATTGACCTGATCGGAATTCTACTGCAGAAACCCATTTATTGTTTTCATCGTTCAACAAGGGAAATATTTTCAATATGTCCCCGCCCAATGCCATTTCCAACAAGATGAAACGTTCATGAACTTTGATAAAGTCTTTTTGGAATTCATTGGGATTGGTCGTGGAGCTAGCTTCTTCCAAATAGGGCTTTAGCTTGTACATTCCTTTTGAATCAAACAAATCAACAGGCTTTATGTACTTATTGATTTTTTTAACGCCCAATATTTGGCGAATACTATCATTTTGCCAAGTACCAATTTTGATAAATTCTGTATTATACCATAAGGGCGGGGATATCATCATGGATAGGAATACCTGATTGGAATTTAAATCCTTGAATTTGTCTTCGCCACTAAGTTTACGCAACAACTCTGAAGTAAATGTATGCAAAGGTTTCATTCGCCCTCCTTCATCTTGGATTACCAGTTCTCCAAATTTTTCAGCATGTTCTTTGGCAACCGTTGTTGCCGCAATAACGGAATCTATCTGTACTTGGGTAGGTATGGCGAAATGACTATTGTGCTCGTTTGTATTTTCTTGTGCTTGTACGCCTGTGAACATTAGCAACAATAGGGATACAGTTAACGCTGTCTTTTTGGCCTTGATTTTCTCCAACATTTGCTGTAAATCTTTGAATCGGGTATCACCAAAGAACATAATTCCCATCAAACCAATGTAAAGCAGGAAATAACCAATGTAGGTAATCCAAGTTCCCCACACATCATGGTTTACAGATAATACAGTCCCCTTTTCATCAGGGTCGAACCTAGCTTGAAAGAAACGATAGCCCTTATTGTCCAGAACATGGTTCATATAAATATCGTAATCAAAAGGACGTTCATCGTGCACCGTTATTTTACTCATAAAAGATGCGTAGCCTGCCTCGGTACCGGGGTATTTTTCCGCAACAAAGTCGTTCAACTCTATGGAAAAAGGTAGTTCATATACCTTGGAGCCATAACTCAAAGAAAAGTCCAAACCACCCACATTTATTTTATCGGAGAAATTGGTGGTTCCTTTGCCTCCCAGCAATTTAACTTCTTTAGATTCGCCATTTGCAGCAATGGAAACCACTAGGGCATCTTGGGTCACATTAGTGACCTCCTCATCTGGGAGCTTTACAACACCGTACTTTCCCTTGACCAGTGGCTCTGGAATCACAAATTGCATTCCGGCCATGGTGTACAAGGAACGTAATTGCAAAGTTTGAATACTATCACTTGCAACCGTACCTTGAAATTGGTCGGCCATGCGCATGAAATTCCCATCAAAAGGCGATTGAATGCGATACCCATTTTCAGCATCATAAAAAATATTGACAGCACCATCTGTTTCATTGTTCAATGCAAAAAGTACATTGTGAATGCTGGCTATTTTTCCATTTTCCAGATAATGTTCGTGGCGTTGACCGTTCCCTGCTTCTACAATTTGCAGGTATTCCTGCCCATTTTCATCCGGAATCAACCCTTTTTCTGCACCCTGGATAAAATCAACATAGGAAATGGTAAAAGGTTTACCATTAAAATCCGACTTCCAAGGTAAGCTAGCCCTTTTACCTTCAGGAGTGACCAAAATATCATCTTCGAGAATACGTCTTTTGGTTTCCCCATTGATTTCTCCATCAATATAGGCAGTCAAATAGGTTTTATCGGAATAAAATACTTTCTCGGTGGCACTCTCACGAATGGGCATCATCCCTTCAAAACTGATATATCGGGTTACAAAAGCACCCACAATGATCAAAATCCATGATATGTGTAAAAGCAGAACTGCCCACTTTTTCCATTCGAGCAAACGATATCTAAAAATATTTCCGATAAAATTGATCACAAAAAAGACCATGATGGCCTCGAACCAAGTAGTGTTGTAAATGTAAATTCTGGCGGTTTCGGTACTGTAATAACTCTCCACAAATGTTCCTATGGCCATTGCTACTGCAAAAACCAAAAAAAGAACAGCCATAAGTCTTGTGGAAAAAAGAGTCTTTTTAAGAATATCGATCATGGAAAAAGGTCAGTGTATAGGTTAACAAAAATAACCCCTTTTTAGAACTTATGTTTTCTATTAACTTTAGTTTTTTACTTGACTTTGGTTTAATCTACGCTTCTTATCGACCCAATCAGTACTAATATAAAATTATTCTTCCCCAATTTAAATTACTATTATATAGGGTGTATTACTTCAACTATAACTGAACCTTACTTGACCCAAAGACTAGTGATGGTTTTGTAACCTTCTATAACAATGGTTAAAATATCCCTATCATGAAATAGAATTTGAAGTAAGGGCGAACGCAACGAAGTGAAGTGCTGCAAGCCCAAATCTTACCGAAACTAATTTACTGAGCGAGGTAATGTCTCAATTAGGAAGCTTCACTTTTCCATATAATTCCTTCATTACTTCACAGGGGTCAATAGCAATGGCCAATGAAATAAGGTAGAGTTCCTCCGCCCTTAGTTTGGTAGTAGGGTTGGAACTCAATTGACTTATCCTTGATTTACTTATACCGGTCCTTCTCGCAACTTCCGCTTTGTTGATGGACTTTTTGGCCAAATACAATCCTAGATCTGTCATTATAGAGTGAATGTAAAATTTTGATACATAAAGATAGATTTTAGATACACCTATATAAAATTTTATCCAATTGGTATAGAAAATGAGTATTTATTTTATACATTGGTATAGAAATTCTACACGAATGGAATGAAATTCACCTTAAACCTTCGACATATGGATTCCTTAACACATAGAAAGAAACAGCTCGCCCCCCAGATACAGGGGCTTTTATCGGATATCATCAAAGTAATTCCGAACGTTGTACAGGTCTATCTGAACAAGGGCCATGAAAAAAAGAACACCTTTAAATTCAGGTGGAACATCATCATCGATGCGCCCAAAAATGACATCAACAACAAGTTTCTTCCCATTGTCCAAGGGTTGTTTTTTGACCATCAAGATCATTTCCACAATCTCTTTTCCAATGATTACGCCAAAACGGAACTGGCTAATGGAAACCTATTTTTCATCAACTATTGTCGGACCGAACATCTCATATTTGGAAATCGGGAAATTGGCTTTCCTTGGAACCAACATGAAGACCTAACCAATGAGACAGTCCAGAAAAACATTGAGGAAGACTTTCGAACCTCCTTGGAAGGCAGTTTTGCCTTTCAAAAGGGGTTCAAATACTTCAAGTCCGAGGGCAACCTTTCCCAAGCTGCCTTTATGGCCCATCAAGGCTTTGAATTGGGATACCGGGTCTTGGAAGGCTTTCTCTGCGGAAAAGTCAAAATCTGCCATAAGATAGAGGTCCATCAAAAGTTCTTGGAAAGGAACATTTTCCGAACAAAGGGAATGTTCAATCTGGAGGACAACACGGAAATGGAGTTGTTGGAACTATTGGATAGGGCCTATTCCAGTTCAAGGTATGAAAACTCCTTCCATATTGAAAGGGGTCAGTTGGACATTTTGGAACATAAGCTCGAATGCTTTTTGGATGAGATCAAGAAATTGTTCGAAAAGGAACTTGAACTTTTACAAACTCATAATACAAGTGGAAAAAAGACTTCCGTTGAACAACAAAATGTAGAAGGGGCCAACCTATTGGACACGATCAGGCAATTGAGCAGGGAAAACTTTGAAATGATGAGACCTGCAAATCGAAGGACCAAAAAAGGTTATTATCTCAACCATGTCTATATACACAGTCACTTTTCCCTTTTCTATACCTTAAAATCGACCCTTAATGTATGTATCCTGGCCTTGGACGAGCAGTGTGATATGACTTTGGACATTAAAAACATCAAGGAGGATGTAAAGACCGTGCTGGAGTTTGCAAAGAACCTCATACCCTTGGAAGAGGGCAACTATCTGGATGAAATGCGGGAACTCATGCTTTCCGATAAAGAAACCACAACCTAACAAGAAAGCCATGGAAAATAACGAGGAAAGCCAAATCAACGAAAAAGAACTATTGGACAAAGTGATTGGTTTGTTGAACCCTAGAAAGCGAAGGTATCATGGCAAGGACGAACCACAAGTCCAAGAAGTAGTGTTCAAGGTGGAAAACAATTCTGAACTGCGTTATGTCATCTCATGCCTACTGAGACTATGCATGTCCACCATTGACAATGAAAACGAACTGGACTCCCCAAGACTTCCCTTTCTATCCAAAGATGATGCAGTGATCACCATCCTGGAGTTGGTCATTGATATTCTTCCCGATGACCAGTTGGATAGCTACGACCGAATAGAAAAACTCCTTTTGAAGGAATAAGCATGATTGTCAACCCAAAACCCTAAGCAATGAAAAACAAAAAGATCAAACTCAAAACTTTAAAGGATATACAAAACCTTAGAAAAAATCTTACCGGGCTGCTGGGAAACAAAAAGTCCATTAATCTCAAGGGAAACCATGTGTTCTTCGAGGTCAGGGACAACGACCATCTTTTGATGCAGATCAGAAGCCTGTTGCAGCTCTGTGTATTCGCTCTTGATGGTGATGGGATCATGTTGGCCCCTAAAAACAATAATGCATCAAAGGAGGAAAGTATCACCCAAGTATTGGAACTGGTACTTTGCATCCTTCCGGATAGTCAAATGTACTATATGGACAAACTGGATGAAATGCTATCGAAACTTAAATATAGGTAATCCCGTAAATCAATTCAAATACATCACCCCATGAACCCAAACGAAGAAAAGCTCCTAAAGGATTTGAGACATCACTCAAATGATCATTCCCCGACCTTGGTCCCACACCCTTGGTTCAAGGAAAAGTTTCAACCAACGTTCTTTTATCTTGATGGTCATGCCGATCTATTATTGACCGTTCGCGCATTGATATATCTTTCCATGAGGGCAATAAATCCCGAACTGGGTTCGGATGATGTAATGGAAAGGAACGAAGAGGAATTCATCCATCAGGCAATGACCATCGCCAACCGTTTGATGCCGGTCGGTGAAGAGGCTTTGATGGACCATTTGAACCTATTCTACAGGGAAGAAAGGAAAACCAAAGAAGGGGTTTGATTCAAGAATGATAAAAGCCCCTTTTACCTAAGTTAAGTTCTCAATTTCAGATTTTTCCGTTAAAAATTAATTGATTTTACTGGGCTGAGCGTGTTTTTCCGTTAAAAATGGGTTGAATCCAAAAATATCATAAGGCCGAAGGAATGATTAGAAATTCACACCCAGTCCTCACATCAATCTACCATTTTTTCACCAAAAATTCGTTGATTTTATTGGGCTGAGAGCATTTTTTCATCAAAAACGGGAGATTGGGTGTTAAAATAAATTACACCTAAAAATAGGTCTATTACACACTTACACTAGACTCCAAAAAACCGTTTTTTAGTCAAAAATCCATTGATTTTACTGGGCTGAAGGCCTTTTTTAGTAAAAAATGCAATAAATGCCATTGTTCAGTATTTTCAAAAATCTCACTAAAATTGGGCTTTTCCGAAGGAAAATGAATCAATAGCGCCGCGCTTGCGCGCTATCCTCTTGCTTTACATTTTTCTTTTGCGAAGCAAAACAAAAACGAAAGCATTCCAACAATTAGAATTAAATTATTTAACCTATTTACAGAACCCTACATTTTCCAGTTTATCGAAAATTCTTACATTTAACACAATCCCCCCATATTTACGGTAAACCAAGTAAAAACTATACTTTTCTAAAATTTAATTTTGGGCTTGGCTAATCAATGTTAGTATGTCAAAAAAAAGTGTAATACAAGATTTGGAGTTTAAACAGTTAAGGACTTATGATGAAGTGCTTAAGGATTTAAAGACAAAAAGACGTTCAAAACATCTATTGATGGGGAATGGTTTTAGCATGGCCTATGATAAAAATATTTTCTCCTATAACGCATTATATGATTTTATTGAAAAATTGAAGGACCCAGTACTTTCAAAGTTGTTTGAAGCGATAAACACTAAAAACTTTGAGCAAATCATGCGTCAACTTGATAATTTTATAGAAATCGCTATTGCTCTTGGAGGAAATGACAAATTGGTAAAGCAATTGCAAGCTGCTAATGAGCTTCTTCAAAAAAGCTTAATAGATGCCGTAAGCTCTTTACATCCAGAACATGTATTTGAAATGCCGGAAGAAAAGAGTAAATCCTGTTTTAATTTTCTTAGTGCATATCTAGATAATGGAGAAAAAGTATTCTCTACAAATTATGATTTGTTATTGTATTGGGTGTTAATGCGCAATGAATCAAAAACAGCAAATGATGGATTTGGTATGGAATTATTAAATCCTGGCTATCATAAAACGGGAGATGACCCTGAATACGATGATTTGTATTGGGGTAAATATAAAGATGAGCAGAGTGTATTTCATGTCCATGGGACTTTACCCATTTTTGATACTGGAACTGAAATAGAAAAAGAGGTTTATAAAAATCGTAAATACCTACTTACCAATATTAAGGAGCGAATGGATAAAAAGGATTATCCAATCTTTGTGACAGCTGGTGATGGCGAGGAAAAGTTAAAGCATATTTATCACAACAGATACTTGACATTTTGCTATGAAAATTTATGTAAGATAACTGGTTCACTTATCACTTTCGGATTCGGTTTTGGGGAATATGATGAACATATTATTGATGCAATAAATAAAGCAGCAAAACGAGGGGCTCAATCAGGCGAAAAGTTATTTAGTGTTTATATAGGAGTGTATTCTGAAGGTGGTTTAGAACACATTAAAAGTATTGAGCACAAATTTCTATGTAAAGTGAATGTATATAATGCTGGAACAGCAAATATTTGGAGCTAACTTTTGCTGAAATGATGAAAGGCAGGTCACGTTTTTACATCAGAAGAAGCCAAGGAAATTGAGGAATTAATAGCCTTAAAACTTGAAGCTGATAACAATGCACAAAGAGGAATAAGGGCCAAAATTAGAAGAAGGGTTTTTATGCTTCAGATTTTGGTTTGAAGCGGAGAGAAGCCAAGCCAAGAAATGCTTATAGTTTGTGTGACGTTTAGAAGCATTTGGATTGAAAAATAATTCAGAAATGAAGATAGTACTTTGTTTAACAGGTCTGTTATTAAATTTTCATTTGGCATTCACCCAAATAGACGGACAATCACTCAATGGGATTTGGGAAATGGATGGTTATGGGAAAATAATCGAGATTTCGGATAGAGAAGTAAGCACCTATGATGTAACAAAAATTTCTTGTCTCCTTAATTATAAAACCCCAAGAAACAATATTAAACAACTTGGAAAATTTGAACTGATCAATCCGAATTCTTTAAATCTAAAACTTGGTATAACTGAGTATCACTTACACAGAATCAAAGAACTTCCGAAACAAAAATTAATAAGCGATTCTATACGATTAAAAAAGCCGAAATTAAACTTTGATGTCTTTTGGCATACGTTAAATGATAATTATCCATTTTTTGAACGAAGAAAAACCAACTGGCAAGAAGTATATGATAGTTTCAAAAATGAGAACTATACCAATGACAAGGATTTATTTAAAGTTTTTCGTAAAATAATAGAACAACTCGGTGATGAGCATACAGCTGTCATTGCATCTGAAGATATTATGGAAGATAATCAAGATACGTTGGATGTACAGGTTGAAGATTCGGGTTCAGAACATCCATCAATGGCTGACTTGGGGGAGAGAATCTTAAATATTTATGTAAAGGAACCGGTAAAATATGGTAGAAGTCTTAATGGTCATAGACTGATAAATTATGGACTTACAAGAAATAATGTCGGTTATGTTCAATTGAACAACATGATTTTTTTTGGTGATTATAAGGTTTCGGACAGCTTGTCGGGATATGATTATCTGTTTGCCTATTTAAAAGAATCTGGCTCAAATCCAAATTATCAAGAAGATGAGGTCAAGGGAATTAGTCAATTTTTGGATTCTATAATTCAAAAGTTTAAGGACACAGATGCCATGATTCTAGATTTAAGGTTTAATACGGGAGGATACGATTTTGTTGCATTGGAAGTTTTGAGACATTTTATCGAGGAAGAAACAACGGTGTTCAGTAAAAAAGCAAAAAAATATGATGCCTTTACAGAGAAACAATTTTTCACAATTAAACCTTCAAATAATACATACCAAAAACCAGTGTTTCTATTAACCAGCCATCAAACATCGAGTGCACCCGAAATACTTGTACTGAGTTCAATGTCTATAAAAAACATCCAACGGATAGGGTCAAATACTAAGGGGATTTTCTCCGATGTCCTTGAAAAAAAATTACCAAATGGGTGGGATTTGTATTTATCAAATGAAATTTATGAAGATAATGAAGGTAATTGTTATGAAGGAATTGGTGTTTCACCCGATATAGAAATAAACTATCCAGTAGAAGAAAATTTGTTTATTCAAGATATTGAAACTAAATTGAAAAACGGAGACGATGCGATTGAAACGGTTTTTAAATTGATTAAGGCATAACAGATTTCAGAAATCTACTGACAGAAAAATTTGCTGATAATTAGAATTTTAGACTCATTCATAGAGGTTTATTGTTTTTGTGCAGGATAGTGCTCTGACATAACCAAACAGCACACTAAATGTAATAATTGAACATAATTAAGATTCGACTTATGGAAAGCTCCTGGATTATAACAATAGCATTATTGATTTTTATTGCAATTAATTTTCTTTACTATAAAAGCATGAATGGCTATGTGAGAAAAGCATTTGGCAAAAAGTGGTTAAGGGTATATGGTAACAAACTTTATTTTTGGCAAAGCTCAATATTTGTTAGTTCTGCTGCAACAGTATTTATTATGTATGTTTTAAAATGGGCTAGTATTTTGACTTTTTAAAAACTATTTCCCTCCTCTAAAAGCAAATTAAGCCTACAAGTAAAGAATTATTAAAGTAGGTTACACCCTATTCCAATTTTACTTTACGCTTTTCTTTCCGAACGCTATAAAATTAGAACAGGATCCACGTGCAAAAGTTTAAGGGTAAGAATTTGGGACAAGACACAAATTATTCTGGAAAATTTTGGCCTTAAATGTTAAAGTTTGGGGCCAAACTTTATTTTTTTCAATCCGCGTGCAAAT
>CEVF01000392.1_pt1 | contig 14299 bp, 11 predicted proteins | sample 356441 | NCBI WGS metagenome assembly CEVF01 (sample SAMEA2622765, study PRJEB7988) | marine metagenome | biome: marine biome (ENVO:00000447); feature: surface water layer (ENVO:00002042); material: "saline water (ENVO:00002010), including plankton (ENVO:xxxxxxxx)" | depth 5 m
AACGAAACTAAGCCTATTATAGACTTAATCTCGTAGTTAGTCAAGTTCGGGTAGACAGTTATTTAATTAACCACTGGTATTGTATGCATCAAGGTATGGCAATCCGTATTTTGAGCAGTTCCTATTATAATTAGATTCAATTTCTGATTGATAAAGTCTTCTATTGTAATAAGCCACACTAGCAATCGGGCCAGAAAAATTTTCGTAATAATAACCACTATTATAAGGGTTTGATGATTGACTAGCACTAGAAGCAGTAGTTATCCCAAGTCCTCCAATACTTATGGTATCAAATGAGTATTGAATACTCCAAGTATTAGTACCTGTATGTTGTTTAATACCATTAACATAGATATCTATGGTACTGTTATCAGAATGCACAGCACAAAAATTATACCAATTATTAGCTGATACTTGGTAATTAGCAACTTCGCCTCCATAAAATCGCATTTTTAGACCTATATGACCACTATAATCAATGACTAAACTGAAAGGTTCATTGTAAGTTCCATATTCATAATGACTCATTATGGTTCTATTTTGTCCGACATCAGCAGATAATGGATAACACCAAACTGAATATGACCAATCTCGTGTTTGGAAAGGCCCAGCATAGGTGTTGCCATCATATGCAAGGTCTCGGATTGTGGAATAAGCTCTTAGATTAGTAAATACTGGCACACCATTAAACGTTGTATGATTGCTGAGAGAAGTTGTTACTCCAGTTGCATCTAATCCAGAACCAGTCCAGATGCCTACATCAGAATAGCTGTAGGATCCACGAAGTCCATAACTGCCTGGGCTACTATATACATTGCGAGTATCTGTAACAATACCAACAAGTCTTGCTAAGTTATTGCAAGTTGATCCAATACCAGAATATGAATTTGGATTACTAGCATCTATATGCACCAATAATTTGTGATCTGTAATATTTCTATTATCTGAAAGATCAACCACATTGGAATTGACATTTAATCCAAAGTTTTTTATTCTACCATAAAGTTGGTTGGTTAAACCAGAAGCAGGAGTCCCTTTTGCTTGACCTATACTAATATAATCCCAGTTAGTTTGATTGGTAATTTTACTACTATCTGTGCTAGTAAATAAGTTGGCATAATTTCCAGTTGGGGTCTTTTTGTGCCAAATTTTAAATGAAGTACCACCACGCCACTCAAGTTTAAACCAGTTCCAATCATCGCTCATTGGACGAGTCTCCTCTGTGGAGATTGGATTCGTTGACGACACTGGCATTAAGCTTTTCAACTCTACGTTATTATTCCAAGCATTCATCGCATTAACCGCTGATGCGCCAGCTGAAGCGATAAATTCGCTCTTGAATTGAAGCATAAATCCATCAGTCTGAGTATATCCACTATTACCTATTGCAAAGTTAGAACTACTAGTAGCATCTACATCTAGTTTTCCTCTTTTTAACTCAAAGAACATATCCCAATTTTGAACAGTGCCTAAACCCACAGCAGGCATGGTGCCATCACCACTGTAATGATAATTTTGAGTGCCTAATGGTATGGTAGTTCCAGATCCAATAGTTCCATCACCATAGTAAACTTCATCGGGAAAACTATAATCATAAGTCGCAGAGGGTGGAGTAACATCATGAAGGACACTAACAGTATGACCCATTGAACCAATACCAGTGTACATGGTTGTTTCACCGTGAAATATGTATCCCATAAGATGATTATTGTTGCTGTTCACATTACCACTTTGATTATTAACACGCATCCGATAATATTGGCCAGACACCCCTCCAATTTCATCATAAAAGTATGAATAAGTATTACTACCAGTTCCATCATTATTACTGTATCTGTATCTACCACCATGAATTATTTTAGACAGGGATGAGGGAGTGCCCTTTTGAAAGTCATAGAGAGATCCATCGCCAGGTAATTTAGCGATCATTGTACCCCTATCATCGTTTCTTGCATATGTGCCACTGATATAGATATTATCACGATTATCAATCGCTAATCCAGCACCACTATCTTCAACTATATAACCAGAGCCCTGAAAACTGGAATTGAAATAATTGCCACTTGAACCACGGTAATTATCTAAAGTTCGTGTCCATATTTCATTACCACTGGAATCTAATTTTATAATCAAGTATTGTTTCTCTCCAGTACTGATTTTTGTAACTGACCCAACAGCAACAATATCATCATTACTATCAACTCTTATTTGTCCATTTTCAAAGGTGGATCTAAGTTTTTCGGAACCAGAATATCTAAACCTCTTACACCAGAATGCTGTTACGTCATCACCAAAAACTGACTCAGGAACATTATATGGAACCTGACATATAAATGCCTCTTCAGGAATATTTTGAGCATGGCCTTGACTGTAAATTATAGTACCAGCAAGATAAAGATTACCTAAACTATCCTGTGCTACGGAATATACCTTTACATCATGAGTGCCGTAACCATCTTGATAGAAAATAGCGTATTTAAATTTGGGGGGAGTGACGCTGCCCTCTGTACCCGCAGCAAATTTTACAACAGTTCCACCAAACGCACCTTGAAGATTTGCCTGTCCATTAGTATAACCAACGAGTATAATATTATTTGAACTATCCTTTTCAACTCCAGCAATATCATAACTTGCACTCCCATTATTATAAGGATACAGATGGGTGCTGGTGTCATAGTAAACGCGGCCAGTTTGTTGAACACCATCTGTATTCATTACTGAATACATCATTTGAAATCCTGACGACGATGTGGAATATGATATTGATTTAGTTATCAGAGGAAGATATATCTTATCACCATCATCAATCAACACACCATTTGAAATTTCATCAGGCCCATGTCTTCCACCAGCATGTCTCTGCCATATAATATCTCCTGAAGAGTTATATTTGGCCATAAGTACTCCAACGTCAGCGTTGTAACTAAAGCTGCTATGATATCTATTATCTATAGTACCATCACCAAAGACGTAAACATCACTATTACTATCAACTACTACAGCTCGTCCTTTACCTTCAGTAACATCAGCGCCTGGATATGATGTGTAGACATTATAACCAACTAGGCGTTGCCACTGAAGAGTTCCTGCTTTATCGAATTTAGTGAGATAAAGATTCTTGTAGGTTTGTGAATATGTCCCATATCCTCTAACTTCATGACCACAAACATAAACACTACCATCGGCATTATCAACTGCTATTCCACGACCTTCATTACGATCAGGAGTGCTATGTGTAGAAATGGCATGAAGTCCACCCTGAGTTTCAAGAGATGCAATCCAATAGGTATCGTTGAGGCGAGGATCAGGTGTATATTTTCCAAGAGCTGATCCAGGCCCACCTAATCCAGATACTCCCATGAATGGTGCCATAATTATGCGTAATTTATAATGTTTGAAAGAACAATGAATGTTGCATCAGCAGTTTTTATAATATGATGATTGTAAACATCATATCCACTCGAACCACCTTTTGCTGGTGCAGAACCATTAAACCAACTTTCTGTGACTGCAGCGCCATCAATCGTAGTTGTTGCAGCATATCCAACCGCAGAAGCTGTCACAATTTTTACTACAGTAATCGCTTCTCCAACATTCATCTTAGAATTTAATGAAGTTGATCCATCAAATCTTATATTTGGTGTGGATGTGGTTGTCTCTTGAGTTGTGAAGAGATGGATCATTCCATTCGAGAGATCTACATTTGGATTATTACTTAGCGTATCAGCAGTTATATTAACACCCTCGCTCAACATACTAGAAAAATCTACGCCCGATCTCGCAGTTATAATACCAATCGAATCTACGTTAGTTACATCCTCGTAGGTCAATGTACCAGCAATCGAAACATTAGTGGCGAAAATAGTTGTAACACCGACAATACTATTACCCGACAAATCTAAATTATCAAGATTAGGTAGTTCTTGAATTTGATTCGTGCTTGGATTTGCTATGAGTGGAAATCTATTTGCCATGTTAATTTATTTCTCTTTATATTTATTAGATGGTAATAGTAACTCCGACACCAGCTCTATTGATCACATTAAATGATGAACCAGTCGTAGTAAAGGTTGTCGCTGCTCCAGTTCTCATTCCTACAGTGAATAGAGGGGGTCTACCAAAAATAGCTCCATCTGGAGTAAGAAAATTAGTCGCAGTGATAAGTCCAACTGTGACATTTGTGGTGGTTTGTACACCCACACCTGAAAGTTTAGTGAACGACATTTATTTTTTTAGTTATTTATACAAAAAATAGACATAATATTATGAATAAGTTAATCCGAAACGGGTTTTTTCTGCATTAAAATTTTGTAATATTTCTGAAGCAGTTAAGATTTTATTTTTATAGACTCTTGCTATAGCAATATCACCGTTAAGACCATTTTCATATGGATCATCTCCAACGTAAAGTCTTGGTGTTCCACCGCTAATACTTCTTATGGTTGTGTAATAGGCTGAGGTGTCAGTCAATGTGAGAGTTCCATTAGCATAAACTTTTTTAACACCATTAGTTGCATCAACTGTTACTGCAATATGCCACCAATCATTATTACCACTCCAGCTTTGACCATTACCATTACTACCACTAGTTGAACCTGTTATTGGGTCAAAATCTGAGGCAGTCCCAACTTGTCCATAACTTGGATGCCATGCCCATAAAAACTGTTGTGCATCCGAACCTGATTGAGTTCCATAACCTCCCCAATATTCTAAAATTTCAGTATTACTATTAGTTGAACCAGCTGAATAAATGCTATGATGAAAAGAAATAGCAACAAAATTATGATAAGAGTACCATTTATATCTCATCCAAAGATCAAAACTATGACTTACTGATCCAGTAATATCTGCAAAAGAACCATCAAATGACATGCCAGGATCAGTTTGACTTACACCGCTATTATCCTTTCTAAAACTCCAGTATCCTCCATTTTCTGAGTTGTAATAAATATTACTATTAAAATATGATGATGTTATATTCCCTACTAAAGAATTTACAGTAGTGCCAGACCCTGAATAAGACGAAGGGTTGCCAGCATCTATATGAAAATCAAGTCCACTTGTAACGATTTCAGTTGTTTCATTTATATCACTCATCGTGACAGTAACGGAAGTATTTCCTCTATTTACTGTTGAGGTGTTTTCAGTGCTATTAACTGTAAAACCACTATTTTGTATTGAGTAAGTACTAGCTGTACTATTACTGGTAACAAGAACTGAACTTGCAACACAAAAATTAGGTGCTCGATACCATTGGGATTCGTACATACCAATTAATGAACCATCACTAGGCAATTTCACAACTGTCGCACTTGAGCTTGCAACACCATAATAATAAGTATCTCTTTCTATAACACCTACTTGTGCAGCTACGTAAACATTACCTGATTTATCTACATCTATATCTGATGAAGTTGCACCATTATTATTTACATAAGTTGGTCTACCAAATGTACGTTGCCATTGTAAATTAAGACTGGTATCCCACTTAGCAATTAGAACATCAGTAGTAGTATAGTTAGCTTCGTAATATGATATACCACTTATATATCCTGAAGTGTAAATATTATCATACTTATCTATAGCAATAGAAAAAAGGTACGCGTCAAAATTATTTGCCTGTCCATGAGTTCCAAATTTTTTAAAGTAGAGCATCCCTGTACCTGATGCATTCCATGAAGCAATAATACCGTGAGTATTATTTACACCTATATTTGTATAACCAACTACCCAAGGGTTATCATTACTATCAACAGCTACATCATATAAACGAATATGATTACTAAGAGCACCACCTGAACTTGGTATTAGATTTCTTTGCCACAACCTATTACCAGAAGAATCAAGCTTAATTATAAAACCTGTTTGATAACCAATCCCTGCATCATATATGTGACCTGTCACATAAACATTTCCAGAACTATCAACTTTAATAGCTTCAGCATTAAAGTCTTGAGTACCTGAATCTCCTCCAATACCTTTTTGCCATTGCAATACTCCTGACGAATTAATTTTTGCAACTACACATGGATCTTCATAACCAGCTCCAGATGCGGTATGAAAAGTATAAATAGCAAGATAAATATTACCAGCACCATCTACATCCATTCCATAACAACGCTCCAGACTGCTTGTATAAAAAGTTATTTGCCATTGTAAATTACCGTTAGTATCATATTTAACTATCGGAATATCATCACTTGTACCTGTGTTTCCATAAGTTCCCCAACCAGCAGCATAAACATTACCATCATTATCAGTGGCTATGTTTTCAAAATAAACATGTTCGTTATAATTATTAAGTTGGTAATAAATATGACGATCCCATTGAAATACTCCTGACGCATCATACTTTGCAATTGTAGTACCCTCAACATTAGTACCAGCACTAGAATTAGGTCTTTCAGCTCCACTCGTGAAAACATTTCCAGATTTATCTACAGCTACTCTGACTTTAGCAACGCCAGTGCTAAACTGTGGCCTAAGATAATTAAACCAATATTTATCACTTAAAGTATCACCACCACCACTGTATAAAAAACTATTCGATCCACCACCAAGAGTCGATAAAGTTAAAAGAGGACTTTCTTTTTTATGAGAATCTTTCATCATGCAAAGTTAGTAAAATTACCAAAGACTGAAAAAGTGCTTGCAGCGGTCTTCATAATTGTCAATGAATATACATCAACTCCAGATCCAGTAGCAGCAGATGGTGCTGAACCTCCAGAATATTTAATAGTTTGAGCAGAACCATCAATTTGAAAAGCAGTCATATAATTAGATGTACTATTATTTGCAGAATATATTGTCATTGTCGTAACCTTTCCAATATCTATCAAACTATCAAACGTGGTGCTTGCATCTCCTCTAAGATTAATCACAAAAGAACCACCAGCATTTGTTGATCCATTCCAAACCATTCCGTATGTAAGAGCATCGTGATCATGAGTGCCTGAAACGGCACTGGTATCGTTATGAAATGTTTCTTGTAAAACACCACCACCAAAACTCGCTGATCTTGTAGTTGTAATACCTGTAAAGAATCCATCTCCATCAGGACTTAATGTAATTCCAGATCCAACAGTTGCAATACCAACAACATTTAAACTACTAGTATTTACATTTTCAGTACTAGCAACACCAGTTAATGTTGATCCATCACCAATAAAACTTCCACCTCCAGTGAGAGTAACATTTCCACCAGTGATACTTATACCATCTCTTGCAGTTATAATACCAATCGAATCTACGTTAGTTACATCCTCGTAGGTTAGTACGCCATCAATTGAAACATTACCAGAAGCAGTGAGATTATGAATTGACAGATCATCTGATGAATCAAATGTGACATTACCAGTTCTTCCATAAAATGCAGTTACACCTGGCGTTGAAGTTGCAGCAGCAAATCCAATATGTCTCGCTTGTACCACAGCACCATCAGCAGGAGCTGCTATAAATGTCAACTGCGATCCAGAGGCACTATAGGATCTTGTTTGACCTGATGAGTGTGGATATTGAAACACACCATCGATAACAACTATGATATCACGACTTGAAGGTGGTGTTTTTGATAAACTAAATGCTGTTGTGCTTCCATCACCAATAAATTCATCGATTGTATGTTCATCAAAGTCAGATGCTTCAAATGTAACCACTGCTTCAATAAATGAACCAAAGGCCTTATCTGTAGATACAGGTGCTGAGTTAAAAACGAGTGTTGAATCTGATTCAACACTGTAATCAGAGGCTGGATTTTGTATGACACCATTGATTGATAAACTCAATTGTTCGGGTTTAGTTATCGTTGACTTTGTTCCGTTATTATGAGTTATTTTAAACTTTGTATTTGTCCCGTCAAATTTTACATTTAATGTATGAGATGCACCAGCACCAAGACCCGTTAAATCAATTGCAGTTGCGGATGATGCGTTTGATGAACTCGTTGCTAGTTGAATTGTATTTTGATCTACTTTAATTATAAAATATGAAGTTCCGTCTGTCAACCCTGTGATAACCGTTCCGCCACCGTCTGAATATGTTACTTTCTGTCCTGTTATAAATCGATGATTTGGAGCGATAATTGTATCATTTGCAACAGATACAGTATTAGCACTAGATCCATCAAACGTTAAAGTAAATGTCGAGATATCATCTAGAATCTTAAATTTGTTTATTGAGTCACCTATTATAGGTTGATTACCGAGATATGCCATTTATCTTTTTAGTTATTTATATGGACAGTCTGTTGGTTTAACTAATTTAATTATCATTCAGCTCTTCTCCACTTCCACCAACAAAATTGTCCAGAGCTAGAGCTAGTGCCATTGTCTTGATACCCACTATAATTAGGCGTACTGTAATAATAGATATTCACAGCATGTGTACCATCCTGCCATATTACGGGTGAATATGTTTTTTGGCTAAAACCTGTCAAATAGCTACCACTAGTTATATATTCCCCCGAAGAACCTGTGTATTTTCTATCTCTAATATCTACACCAACAGCATAAAAGTTGCCAGCTTGTAATAGAGGAGTGTCAATAACTCCTGTATATAGTGGTGTTTGAGCTCCAGTAGGAAAAAACATATATGCACTATTGCTCATATTAAATGCGTTTATAAACCATCCGTAATTGTATTGTTTAATAATACTTGAACTACTAGCAGAGTTGCTCTGATTACCTCCTAAATGCCAAATGTAAAGTTTCAGATCATAAGGAAGACCACTACCGATTGAAGAACCCGAACTTGTAGCTTGCAATGAAGAACTTGAAACATGATCAAGATATATTGAAGTACTAGATGCTGCCTCTACATAAAAAACTAAACCATCTGTATTGTTAATACCATGATGCCAACCAGTATTAATAATTCCACTTCCTCCAGTTGTATATCCTGATTTAGGAGTTCCATAAGAATTAGTAAAACCAGAGTGAGGCACCTTGAGGTCTTGTGAATAAGCACCGTCGGTCATACCAGTTGCCCTACTTGTCCAATAATATTCTCTTGGCACTGAACCACCACCAGCAGCACTGGCAGCACCGAAACCAAATCCACCAACACCTCTTGTGATACCAGTGAAAGTTGGACTTTCTTTTTTATAATGTTGATCAAACATTAATTTACCTCAAATTAACCTAAACGGAAATCACCATTTTTAGTAACAAATGTTTTATAATTACTTACGTCAGTATTAGTTCCACCATTATAGTGAATACCAAAAGATATAATATTAAAATCGTTTGCGGTTTGTCCAAGAGTGATTGTTGTTCCCGAACCAACCATTGCAACAGTTGAAAATCCAGTAACACCATCAGGATCAAGAGTGACGTTTGTTCCAATGCCTAATGCTGCTGTCGTGTGTGCTGTACCAGCATCATTCTGAGTTAGAATAATCGTAACGGTGTGAAATGAATTTGCGGTTGCTGGAAAATTACTAATCTTGATTGACTTAACAAGACCTGATTGAAGATCATGAGTAAATACAGTTCCTGATGTGGTATCACACGTTAATTCTGTGCCAGAATATGATCCAGTATTTGTAGTTTCTACTGCACCTTTGAGTGTTGTGTTTCCACCAGTAACATCGATTCCATTTCTTGCAGTGATGATTCCAACCGAGTCTATATTGGTTACGTCTTCATAAGTTAATGTACCACCAATTGAAACATTACCAGAAGCAGTAATATCTACAACACCAACAATACTATTGTTAGCCAAATTTAAATTATCAGTTTGTAGTAATTCTTCGATTCGATTTGCACCCGAATTTACTACTAGTGGAAATCTGTCTGCCATGTTAATTTATACTCCTCTGTATTTATTAAAGACTAACGGGAACATTTCCACTGTCCCTAGTTAATACATCAAAACTTGCGCCACTTAGATTAAAAGTGACCGCTGTACCGACTCTCACGCCAATTGTAAGTACAGTATTACCAAGAGGACTACCATCTGATTTAACAACTGCAGCTGCGGTGATAATTCCAACTGTGAGGTTTGTGTTTTCGTCTATGACCTCACCTGTGACTTTAGTAATTGACATTTATCTTTTTTAGTTATTTATTCAGAAACTATCTCAGTTCCAGAAAATCCACCATTCTTTCCATTATTATTTTTAATTGCATTTTCAGCCACTTTTTCAGTGTTATAAATTAACTTTTTAGATATGTCATCAGACCAAACTTGATCACCTGTCCAATAGACAACTCTTCCAGATAATCCTTGTTTTTTAAGATAGTAACCCATTTTGTATTTTTAGTTATTTAGTTTAATTTTAATTATCAACGAACATCAATTTTAAACAAACTATGAAGATAGTTGTTCAGATGATAAATCCCATTTCCATTACCGTTTGGGCCATTGCTGACAATTGCAAATGCTGCACCGTTATAATAATGATTCCATGGCACGTTAAGATTACCGATAACACCTACTTTATCTCTAGTTGCAGTACTAATATCATAAGGAGTGCTTAAAGTATAGGATATAAGTTCAGGTGGTGCGGTCATTGTAGTTGATTGATATGGATAAAAAGGATAAGTATTGTCATATCTTATCTCCACAAGTATTAACAGTTGTGTACCATCTGGACTCATAGACATCCAACTTACCTTTCCATCTGGAATAGTGAAATCTTGAACTAATGATACATAAGAAGATGAACTAATGTCAAAATTAGTATTATTTACTGACCATTGAAAAATTCTAGTTTGGAAGGGAGTGCCTATAGTATATGAAGCATATAGATGTAACCCATCTGAAGGAGTCACAGCAGCACATCCTGCCTCACAACGTTGACCGCTAGAAGGCCAGCCAGAGGATTGAGAGTTTCCTTGACTGGTATTTTTTACGTAGTAGGTGTGAACTTGTGAAATGGTGCTAAAATCATATGCAGTAGTTAAAGTAGCCACCTGAAAAGTGCAATGATCATTAGAATTAATACTCACCCCAAAAATGCATTTTGTTCCATCTGAATTAAACTGCATATTGCTATGTTGTTGACCATAACCTCCTGTAGAAAATGTAGAATTTGTTGCTTGTGAATAACTACCTGATCCAATACCTGTTGGATGACGAGAAATCGTTCTTATATCATATGGAGTTAGACAAGATGTGGTGTGAACAGCTGGGCCACTATAATAACCATCATATACATAAAATTTTGTTCCATCATTATTCCATGCAATAGTTTGTCCAGTGTAAAATTGACTATGATTCCACCCAATCCAATTTGTATTCGCACTCGGATAATTATCTGGAGAAACAAGACCTGTATAACTTGTATCATGGTTGGCTAGATACCAACGTTCATATTCATTGTTTATTCCGTAGTCCTGATTTGTAGTGCCGTAACCAGTAGATCCTGATTTAGGTTTATCCTGATGAATATAATTATGTCTATGGGGATAGTAATACATTTTTCCATCATAACCACTATCAGTTCTCCACATGATATTTAAACCCAATCCATTATTATAGTATTGATGAACTTCATTCAGGCTTGCATATGTTGTGTTATAAACTGTTGAAAGATCGTAACCAGTTGACAGTTCTGCATAAAACATCTGATAACCATTCTCGATTCCATATAATTTTTTTCCATCACTACTAAATGACATTCCTCTGAGACCCCTATAGTTTCCAATCGCTTGTGGTGCGTATTGATGAACGTGAGTTAAAGTGGATATATCATAATTTGTGGATAGATCATAACTTTCTATGTAAGAATCTACTCTAGTACTAGAATCACCGAAACCTTGAGAGATACTCTGTGAATCACGATTGATAGGAAATAAGGTGACATTATAATAACCCCCCGCTGAATAGAAAGTTATATGACTTATGAGAAAAAATTTAGAACCATCTGCTTTGAAGTAAAAACTAGTTGGCGTATAGGAAATCATATTATTGCTCAATATTGACGAAAAATCGTAACGTTGAGTATAAGTTGGAGATAATGAAGATATATCCCAAGCCACGCTTAAATTTGTTTCATAAAGGTATCGTTGATCGGCATAATACACCTTTGTCCCATCATTTTTTAACCAAAGACCTCGAGCAGTTGTATCATTAAAAGCATGTAACTTACCAAGTTCAGGATTCGATTGAACAGCACCATTATTTCCACCACCTCGATTACTGTTACCACCTGTCCAAACCCCTACAACAGCATAACTAGATTGGTCATGATATGCAGTCGCTATATCCCATGCAGTACCTAAAGAGTGTCTTCTTACAATATTATCTGATTGCAACGTGTATATAGCAGTGCCATCTGGTTTCATATAAAAACCTGTGGTTATTGCAGATGAAACGCCAGTAAAATTATACATAGGTGTTTTACCACCAGTTGTAATTCTACTTACATCGAATGGCCAAAAATTCTTCGCTGGAATAGTATCAGGACGACTAAGTGAACCAACACCACCACCACCAAGACCGTTTAATGATAGAGGTTTATTGCATGTCCAAAGTTTTAATGTCATTTTAAATCACTATGATGATGTTTTTGTTAAATTTGCAATCACGAGGAAACTTGCGTTTCCTACTTTAACAATCGTATAACTGTATATGTCAACACCGCTTATACCACCGCCAGTTGGAACCTCTCCAGCTACCCAATTTTCAGTAACCGAAGTACCATCAATAGTTAGTTGTGCAGAATAACCAGCAGCAGCTGCACTAGTAATAATCGTTACTGCTATAGTTTCTCCAATAGACATCTTACTGTCGAGAGTGGTGGAACTATCAAATCTTAAATTAGGAGTGGAGGTGGTTGTTTCTGCGGTTGTAAAGTAATGAATCATTCCATTTGCTAAATCAATATTCTGATTATCACTTAACTTACCAGTAATTATATTTACATTTTCTCTCAAAAAACCAGTGAGGTCTACTCCTTGACTCGTGGTTAGTGATGTAGCAGTTACAATACCTGTGTGAAATGCATTTCCATCAGGACTAAAAGTTATTCCACTACCAACTTCAAGACCAGATCTTGCAGTAATCAATCCAACTGCATCAACGTTTGTTACATCTTCATAAGTCAATGTTCCACCAATTGATACATTTCCATTAAACGTGCTATCACCAGTTACAGTTATTGTTGGCACAGCATTAAGTGTTAATTGTGAACCATCACCAACAAATGAGGTTGCACTAATGGTTCCTTCATATGTTCCAAAAGAAGCACTCAATGATGATGCATTAACTGTTCCAGCTGAAGGTGTTCCAACGTTGACGCGAGAACCCATCGCATGCATGAATATCTCTGCAGCTGGAATTGGTGCGTCTGCAAAAGTAATTGTATCATTGTCAACTGTATATACAATTCCAGCTTCTTGTATGATACCAGCAATTGATACTAAAAGAGAATTTGCAGATCCTGGCGAGAATGATTGACCGCCTGATTTTAGATTAAAAGTTTTCTGAACACCATTAAACTGTGATTGAATATCATCCAGTTTAGTAAAACTACCTTGTGTTGTTTGTCTTCCTATATACGCCATTGGGTTTCACTCTCCACCCTATTATTTTAATTATTTAGTCTAATTAAATTGTTAATTCTTAGTTGTTTTTGAATATTTAGTATCCAAATTCTGTTTTTATGTGTCCAATAATAGTAGCAATACTATGATTCATTTCTGTGACACTACGTTGAGCAGCTCCAGAGGAATTGACACTAAGATTGCCTGGTAATAGAGCAGTAATTACTAAAACATTATTTTGTGTTCCATTCATCCAAACACCTCTACTACCATAATCAGTGTTAGTTTCAGCATAAGTGACTGGTGTGCCAAATGTTGTTCCCCATTTTTCATGTCCTAAAAATAAGTATAAATTACACACTGTTGGATCACTAGCATTATAAGTTGAAACATCCCAGGCATAAACTGTAAATCCATCAATAGTATCATTACTATAAAGTTGTCTTATGGTTGTTACTCCACTACCATCAGCACCTAAGTTACCTTTATGACCAAAACCTATTCTCATATTAGATGAAGAATTATAATTACCTGCTGTTGCAGCCATTACCAGATAACCTGCTGTATTAGAATTGCTATTACCTGTAGGGTCAGATGTTGTACCATAACCACCAGATACAAATTTATAATTTTGTAATGCGAATGATCCCGACGTAGTAGAATTAATTGATGCATCAGTTACCGTTGTACGAGTATATTGTAATGGAGCACAATTTTGAAGGTGGTTATTAACATTTTCATCAGTCCATGAAGTTGGAGAATTTTCTGTAAGTATGAAAGTAGCATTACCAGAGTCATACATGTCACCACTA
>CEVF01034077.1_pt1 | contig 14262 bp, 14 predicted proteins | sample 356441 | NCBI WGS metagenome assembly CEVF01 (sample SAMEA2622765, study PRJEB7988) | marine metagenome | biome: marine biome (ENVO:00000447); feature: surface water layer (ENVO:00002042); material: "saline water (ENVO:00002010), including plankton (ENVO:xxxxxxxx)" | depth 5 m
CATCTAAAGGCCTTGAAGTTGACGTTTCAGTCTTCCTATCTGAGGGAAAGGCGCGTCCAATTATACTAGCCGTATCTTCTGAAGTGGCCGGGGTAAATGAGAATTTACAGGAAATCCTCCTTGAAGCAAACCCTGGACGCAGACTGATAGATTTACACTTAGGAAATCCAGAAACCACAGAGATTACCATTCAGGCAATTCCTGTACAATGGACGTCATCTATTTTTTCTCAGAACATTACAACAGAAACTGTTGCTGCTCCCCACATCGATCCATCATCCATCAAATTGGAAGCTATTTTCAATCCAGAAAATCCCTCACCCGGGAATCGAGTTTTGGTTACAGTTACACTTAGTAATGACGATGACCATAACACTCAATCAGGGATATTGCGACTGATATCGTCCTCAGAGAGAACGATTCTCGCTGAATCTACAGTCCCATCTTTGATGCCTGGATCAATTGTGACTACAGAGATGTCAATCTCTGAATGGATTGAGCGTGATAACGTGGACGTGGAAGTTCAATGGTCATCAAACGGCGTTATCTCGACGCGAATCTATTCAATCGAGCCAAAAATCGACGCCCAAGGACTCGGGCTACCATTCGATATTTTTGCGGCAGGATATGGGATTCTCGCGGGCATTCTCATCATACTTGTCGGGACTTTCTCTTGGAGAGCTGTCTCCTCTCGGACTCCAACTACCTCCAATCTACGTCTAAGGGATGCAAAAGAGTCACAGAGCAGTCAACTAAGAATTGAAAAGAGAGAGATTGAGTGTAGCTTCTGCGATCAGAGACTTATGGTTCCGAATGACCACGTAGGGGGGGTCAGGTGTCCATCGTGCTCCATGGAATTCATGGTTGGAGGGCCAGTTGAGTCAAATGTAGAACCAGAAAAACTCAACGTGGTGAAATCTTCTGATGATATACTCCATTGCCCAACATGCGATCAAGCCCTCAGGGTACAGATTGAGAAGAGACCGGTAATGTCTAGATGCCCGGTTTGTAAGACTCAGTTCATGGCCGAAGCAGAGGAGGTGTAGAATGTCTGATTTTAGTGAAATAGAGGAGATGTATCTGAAGACTATGTTCGAGATACACGCGGATAATCCCGCTGCCATCGTAAAGACCACTCAACTTGCAGACATCAAGGGAGTCAGCGCAGCATCAGTGACTGAAATGATACAACGCCTCTCGAGCCGAGACATGGTCACACACATCCCCTATCGCGGATGTAGGCTCACGCCCTCTGGGTTCCAACTTGCTGCAAGGATAAAGAGGAGGGAAATCCTTCTGGAGATACTTCTTACTGATATAATCGGATTTGATGGAGATGTCCATGGGGTGGCATGTAAGATGGAACACGCAATTGGCTCCGATCTTGAATCCACTCTAGATCGTCTACTCGGGTATCCGGAGTTTTCGAGTGAAGGGGAGAGAATACCCAGTGTGGAGCGAGAATTCGAAATTACAGGCATATCCACCCTTCTTCCTCTTTCCAAACTTCCAGTCCATTCTTCTGCTGCAGTGGAGCTGATAATTTCTTCAGAGATCGAGGCAGTAACTATCAGAGAGTGCGGAATAACGATTGGATCGGTTATCGAAACATCTGTTGACTCAAGGACTTGCGATGGGAATCTCCTCAATATTTCCGACTCCCTCTCTATGAGAATTCTAGCCAGAATAAACTCTCTCGGTGGTTAAAAAATGTCAGTGAAAGAAGAAAACTCCGCCGTTACTGACTTGGAGAGCGACATAGACTCGATGGTGTCTGTACTTCGGTCAGAAGCTCCCCCGGCTCCTGATATCAAAGAGATTACGAAATCCGAGGAAAATCCAAGTGAATCTGATCAAAAGTCTACATTGAAGGGGAGAGAGGCTATACTTGCCGGCATCGATGACCTACTAATTAGCCGCGGCGCTCGGTTGATTCTATTCCTACCAATCGTTGTTGTAGTGTTGTTTGGATTGGCTCAGTCTTATCGGAGCTCCGATCCTGATTGGTGGCAAGGCGGGGTACGAGAACTATTCCTAGACTTATCATTTTCAAAATCGGTATACCTTTTCTCTCTTGCTCTTATGGTGGCAGACCTACTTCTGTTATTCGTCTTGCACTACTTGCTATGGGTCACAAAGAGGATTTTCCAAATTGAGACGAATGAAATAGTCTCTACTGGCATTACTTTCCGTAGCGCACACGGCTATAGCGAGATGAAAGCAGTCATTGACGGAGCTTCAAACCAACTTAATCTCACTACGACACTGATGACACTATCCACGATCATGCTCGGACTTGCGTTATTATTTCCATCAGAAACCGATGGGATACCGGTTCTAATCGCGTTGTCCACCGGGGCATTACTTTCCGGCCATAGCGTATACATGGTTTCCAATCGACCAAGGTTCAACACGGTAGAGCCCTGGGGTCTTCTGGAAGCATTCTCCCCCCCAATGCACCCAGCATTGCTAAACAGACCTTTCACGGACGTAATTAGGGCTCATGTCGACCCCGTTTTGGCTGTCAGGTTCTCGAAGTATGTATCTTCTTTCAATTCAGACCTTAAGAAGGGCGTGAATATCTCCGATTTACAGGAGTACCTTCTCCTGATTTTAGACATGTATCGGTCTGGACTCATCGAAGAGGATGAGTTCCATCTCGCACTTTCAGAATTGGTTGATTCTAGGACGATAGATCAAATTATCAATCATGAAGAATTAGGCGAAGAGACCCTCGACCGCTTACTTATGCACGCAAGGGAGCGGTGTGCGCCTTTCTTCAGACTTAATGACAGAATGCGCATGCATCTTGGAAGCCCTTCAAATGGAGGTATTTGGTTCGACGTTGACATGGAGAATCTAACCCTTGGGCAGGCTAATCTTTTCGCCTACGTCCTCAATCACACCAACGATGTGCAAGACCTCATTCTTCGTGTCCAGACCCCTGATTTCAGGCCCAACGAGTGCGTCTACAAACTGAGGTCTGAACCCCAAAAAGAACCACAAAAGGGTAAACCGGAATATCATAGAATATCTTCCTCTATGTCAAAGTCCAGGATTGTCTGGCAAACTCTGATCCCTTCTTCTATGGGAGATGCCACTGTCACTGTAAGGCTTGAGGACTCATCAGGAAATCTAATCTCCGGAAAGGTACTGACATCCCAGGTTCGCTCTGACTTATTCACAAGATTGAGAATGACTACAGGAGCAGTATTCATGTTTGGTGCTGCTCTAGCGGTTATTTCTCCCATTCTTCCTTTCGCAGCGAGATTATTCGGTCTTTAGGTCTCTTCAATAAGGGGAAACTAGTCCGAATTGCATGGAGCATGACGATAAGGGTTCTGAAGACCTAAGGACAAGGCTCCATGCCATGGAATCAAAACTTAGCAGAATTAGGAACCAAAGAGACGCACACAACGATTCTGCCAGGAGTGCTGCGGACCAGAGGAACTCAGCTCACGAGAAGAGGAAGGAAGTTCACGAAACAATATCCGCAAAGATGGACGAACAAAAGAAAGTCAGGGCTCAGGCCAAGCTTCACCAAGCCAGTAGGGATGAGTTTCAGCAGAGTATCAGGGAGGTCATCGCTAGGAAGAAGGGTACGAGGGAACAAGGTCCTGGAAAGTCCGTAGCCATTCAGCTCTCAGAGACAGTTGGCGAGATAGAGAGGATCGAGGAAAGAATCATGACCGACGGCGCGTTGACCTTGGAAAAAGAGAATTCGATGATTAAGAAGCTGAGGTCTTTGATTTCTAGAAGGGACGAGCTCATTCCACATGTCGAACAGCAGAGGATAATATCAATCGATTTGAATGACATGGACGAGTCAATTCAGAGGCTGAGGGCTGAGGCAGATAATGAACACAAACTAATGCTCGAACAGAATTCTTTAGCCGACGAAATTTGGAATGACATAAAGCCGTTGCTCGAGGAGCGGGACTTCCTCAGAGGCGAAGGAGACAGGTTGCATGCACTTTTCGTTCATGAAAGAGGGAAGGCAGACGAGACTCATGCATCCCTTGTAGAGATGCTATCCAAGGTTAACGAGATTAGGGACGAGCTACGTTCACAGCACGAGCAGAGAGAGAAAATGGTACGAGATCACAACAAATCCGTCAGGCAGGCGTTAAGAGGGCCCGATCAGAACGAAGAATTGGCAGACTCCCTAGCTGACATGCTTCTAGAAGGAAACTCAGTCACTTTCGGAGGCCTAGTGTCTAGAGAGGGTGAATCGCAAGAAGTTGGAGGCAAATCTTCGTCAAAGCGGAAATCTAGGAGACTCGGAACTTCACGTGGCGGAAAGCGCTAGTCACCATCCGCGTTCGTCGAGCTTTACCTCTAGAGTTTCTATTTCTAGTCCGGGCATTGCTTCTCCCACCATTTCAGAAGCCTCTGCAACTACTTGCGAATCTTCGAAATGATGAGTTGCTAGAACTATCGCTTCCGCGGTTCTTGCAGGGTCAGAGCTCTTGAAGATACCAGATCCGACGAAAACACCATCCATACCATGACTCATCATCAGGGCCGCATCCGATGGTGTTGCAATACCTCCAGCAGAGAAAGTTACCACAGGCAGCCTATCGAGATCAATGACCTCTTCGAGAACGCTCGCAAGATTGCTTCTAATGGATTCAATATCTCCGAAGGGAGTCTTCCCCACTTTTCCAGCAATCTCGGAGTTTTCTTCCAACCTCCTGTAGCCTCCGAGAATCTTCTCGACAATATCTGCTTTTGAATCTGAATCAGCATTTCTGGAGGCCTCAATTTCCGCCTCGAGCAATCTAGCATGCTTAACCGCACTGACTACGTTTCCTGTGCCCGCTTCTCCCTTGGTTCTGATCATTGCCGCACCCTCCGCAATCCTCCTTACTGCCTCACCTAGACTGGTACAACCACAGACAAAAGGTATCGTGAAATCGTTCTTTGCGATATGGTAGAAAGGATCAGCCGGAGTCAAAACCTCAGATTCATCAATCATGTCGACACCCAAGGACTCTAGCACTCTTGCCTCTTCAACATGTCCAATTCTGGCCTTTGCCATGACTGGTATGCTAGTAGTCTCCATGATTTCTTTTATCAATTGAGGGTGACTCATCCTCGCAACTCCACCCGCAGAACGGATATCTGCAGGGACTCTTTCCAATGCCATCACAGAGACTGCTCCCGAGTCCTCTGCAACATGAGCCTGTTCTACCGTGGCTACATCCATTACGACTCCTCCCTCTTGCATCTTTGCGAAACCTCTCTTGAGGAGCTCCGTACCGTGCCTCATTTCGCCCAAATCAATCCTCTTCTTCATGGACCCCCCTCTCAGTCGATACTCAAGAACTTATGTTCTGGCCCGTGACTACTAGTCGGCTAGAACAGGAGAGTCTCCCTCTGCGATGGGAAGGCTAGGGGCCTCCTCCTCGTTTTTATCTAGCCACGACAGTTCTTCATCTGGTAGGTCAGTATCAGCATATATCGCCTCTGCTGGACACTCGGGAATACAAGCCGCACAGTCTATGCACTCATCGGGATCTATAACGAGATATTCTTCGGCTTCCCTAAAGGCTTCTACTGGGCAAACATGGACGCAGTCTTGATACTTGCATCGAACACAGGCACTTGTAACTACGTGTGGCATATTGGGGGAATGAGGTCAGTTATCGGCATATGAATACTTTCATCATTTACAAATGAGGCCTTCGAAAATACTCGTGGCTACTTCATATGACGATTGGCCTGGGTAAACCTCCAACTTGAACCTCCCCTTAGCAACCATTGTGTCATTGTCCGTAGTTACTACTCCCTTCCCTCCAGATAGTTCAGCCAAATCTATCCTCAAGTGAAGGAACTTGTCTTCGTCTATCCTAGATTCAACCCCTGAGTTTAAGATCCCCTCGATAGAATCTCTCTCCAATTTACCCAGTGAAAACATAGATTGCTTCGCATTCATACTTGCAGAGATTGTGTACATAGGAGCCCCTAGGCTGGATTTTTCTTTTTCTGTAGATATGTTGACTCCATCCCCACACAACCATACTAATGAGTTCTCAATAACCCGAATATCGTCTACGGCACTAGCGTGAACTCGCCACTCTCCTCGGTGCACACTCATGCATTTGCCTAACCGGAACATGTCTTGAATGCCACCCATTCAAGAATTATTTCGTAGCACTCCGTTCAAATACTGGTTGTAGTTCGCACGGCTCGCAAACGGGGCAGCCCCCGAATTATGGAGACATTTCAATGGCCAAAGGCGCATCTGCTAGAGCTGCGGCTCGCAGGCAAAAGGATAAGTGGAAGGCAAAGAGATGGTACTCGATAAGAGCTCCCAGAAACCCATGGTCCTTCAAGGTGATAGGGGAAACTCTCGCTGAGGAGGAGGCCTTACTGGTAGGGCGTCCCTACGAGATAATGCAGAATGAACTTGACGGTGACTTCACCAAGATGCATGTCAAACTCAAGTTTAGGATATCTGATGTCGTTGGCAACGACGCAATAACCGAGTTCATTGGTCATGACGTGATGAAGGACTTTGTCAGGCGTCAAATCCGGAGAGATAGGGGTAAGATAGACGATACAATAGATGTGGTTACCGATGACGGCTTCTTCGTTCGAATTAAGCCATTTATCGTAACCAGATCTACCGTAAAAGCAAGCCAGAAGAGCGAGACTCGCAGCGTAGCTAGAGACGTAGTACTGAAGTTTTGCGCACAGTCTACTTGGATTAATGTTCAGAAGGCAATCATGAACGGCTCGTTAGAGGAGAGCGTATCTAAAGCAATCTCCAAGATTCAGCCAGTAAGAGCGGTATTCTTCAGGAGAAGTCAGCTTATTCAGGAAGGTGTAGTGGTAGATGACGGCCCAACTCTGGAGGAAATTAAGGCTGAGGAGAAGGCAGCCAAGGAAACTCAAGAATCCCTTGACCAATCTAAAGAATCTCTTGACCCAACAGAGACCGAGGTTAATGAGGTAAGGACTGATGATCAAGTCGAAGGTGAAGACTCTCCTACGGAGGAGGATACATCAGAAGACGCACGAGCAGATTTGGCGTCTATGACCGTAACACAATTAAAAGAACTGCTGAAGAAAGAAGGCTTGCCTGTTTCCGGCAAGAAGGCAGACCTGATAGCACGACTCACGGAGTGAGAAGGTGGACCGCATAGCGGTGCTGTGCGGAACTGGTATGAGTGCTTTCTCCACGACCCTGTCATCCTTGGTGGAGGCAACCTCGGAGCTGATTATCGTGGAATCCCAATGGGGAGAAGTACCCATTAACGTCGTCAGAACGGCCAAGGGAGTGGTATTTGTCATAGATAGGCACCATTCCCCTGGTGAATCAAGAACCCCACCACATGCCATCGAACATAGGGCTAACGTCCACGCTGCGTCGAGTTGCAAACCGGATTTGTTAGTCAGCGTGAACTCTGTTGGCTCTATGATCGAAACTATGCCTCCGGGGATAATAGGGGTCGGCACTGGGATTCTGGATCTCTCAGAAAAGCCGTGGACTTTCCACGACGAGGATGCGTTCCATTCCGATAGGACCAAGCCATTCGACGACCTTTACTCTGAAATTTGCGCGCAAACTCTGATTGAAAAACAAGGAAGCGCTCCAATAGGGGTAGTGGTGGCCCAGTGCATCGGACCACAATTCGAGAGTTCCAATGAGATAGATGCACTAGAGAGATTAGGGGCCAATGTGGTGGGTATGACTCTTGGTCCTGAGCAGAGGTTAGTATCCGAGACAGGCATCCCTCACGTGTCACTGCTCTGTTCTTCTAACTGGGCCGCAGGACGGACTCCGGGCGAACCTGAAGCGGAGATAGATCACAAATCAGTCGATTCAATGGCAGCAAACATGCGTGATTTGGTATCCCACTGCATTATTGCTCTGCTTTGTGGACATGTATGAAATCACTACCTTGATGGCCCCCTTGCCTGTAGGATAACCATGACCAGAAGGCTGAGCGTTGATGATTGGTTGAGTGTAGAGCATTCCGATATTCCCGATGGATCATGGCTTACCATGATGTCCAGAGTGGCCAGCTTCCACCATAAACACAGATTCTCATCCGAAGAGAACCATGGTCACGACATGGGATTCCGCATCGCATTGACTGTAGAAGAACTTGGTGAACTCTCAGCTGCGATCACTAAGGGCAAGCCAGACGAAGAGGCAGCCGAGGAGCTGGCAGACCTGCTCATCCTCCTCCTGGGGCACTCGCTTGCAATGGAAGTGGATCTCGAAGGCGAATTCCACAAGAAGATGGATAAGGTAATGACAAGGAAGGCCCGCACGGGCAAGCTCGGCATCAGAGTTACAGAGTACTCCGATGATTAACGAATAGATACCAATGAAGGAAAGCAGGTTGGGAGAACTCCTCGACCTAAACGCGACCGACGCTAGAAAACTCTCTCAATTGAAGAATTCAGTCTGGATTTCTAGGATGTCTGTCCTTGAACCTGCATTTGAGTAAGCTTCCAATGGCTCTCTGTTCAAATCTAAGAACTGATTTCCGAAAGGGAACGGCTCCACAACAGCCCTTGCTTGCTCCCATAGTCCAAAAATGGCTAATGATGCTCCGAGAGCCTCTGCAGATGAGAGCCTCCCCACCTTTCCCCAAGAAACTGGATTCGCAGCAAGCAGCAATGGCAGAATCCTACCTTCCAGTCTGGTTCTACCGTCAATCAAATCTAGAGACTCTTCTATCTGTTTCCACGAGCAGTCAAGCACTACAATCGAACCGCCCAAAGAAATTAGCCCACCATCCTCAGGGGCCAGTACAGTCTTAGCACGAGGATCCAACAAGTACCCTCTCCTAGGAGCAGAATTAGCGGATTCGTGGAGATTTACCAGTCCACTCTGTTGCAACTTTCTAGATGTACACTTCTTTGGGTCATCCTGATTCAGATGAATAACATGGAGGGGTACGCTTTGCACAATACTATCTCCTGGAACGAGAACCAGATCTAGAAACTCCGAACCGACGACGCTTTTTCCTTTCGGGCCTTTTCCTAGTCTTGTTTACCACGTCTTTCTTCGCATCAGAGATGGTCATTTGACTCGATGATTCATTTGCCACCATGGTTTCGCTTCGTGATATGGCTTCAACAAAAAGCGAAATTCCCAGGGCCTTCTCGAATTTTTCCAATATGGAGTCAGTTGGCCTATTGCCATTCTCCGCCTTCTGGATAACGCCCTTCTTCACACTCATGATTCTAGCTAAATCTTCCTGGGAAATGCCCTTGATTTTCCGGCCTTCTCTTATCCTCGAGTGAAAATCCCCTGCAAGCTCCACTGCATCCTTAGTCATGATGTCCATTCCTGAAACCCCCCTTCCCGTAACTAGGCTCGTTTGCTCATTATTACTGCTTACCTTCGTGGGTCTTTGCTCTACTACCAATCCCATCGAGGATACGCATCCAGAGCAGCACTCTAGAATGGATTGGGATACTTTTGCTCTCCTAGTGGCCACTCCTTCCTTTCCGCAGAGCTCGCAAGCACCCATACCATGGCGAGGCATGAGGGCAACATGAGGGCTTCGTAGGGGTCATAAGTATCCTCTTTATGTCAAGACCATGTCATCAGAGGCCGATGAGTCTAGTTTGGATGACAATATTCTGGAAAAAGGTGATCCAAACAGGGCCCTTCTAGATCGGCTCACTAAAGATTATCAGGACCTCTCTGAGAAGGCTCAACAGTTATTGACGGAGAAACTATTCCTGGAGAACGAGTTGAACCAACTGAAGAAGCGCTCAAGCAGACTAGAGGATGAACTCAGTAACATTCGAACTCCGCCATTAATTGTAGGCTTTATTCAGGACATAGTAGATGAGCAGGCTATAGTTAGAAGCTCAAATGGCACAGTATTCCTAGTCTCTGTGAACCGTCGCCTGGATAGATCGAAAATTAAACCAGGAACTAGAGTAGCACTCAATCAGGACACTCTTTCCGTAGTCGAGATACTTGCTGACTCTTGGGACCCACTTGTTAGCAATACCGAGATTATCGACACTCCTGATGTCCCTTATTCCTCAATAGGGGGTTTAGAGGAGCAGATCAAGAATCTCAAGGAAGCAATCGAGCTACCATTCGAAAATCCAAAGGCGTTCTCTGACATGGGGATTGAGCCGCCAAAGGGAGTTCTTTTGACCGGTCCGCCTGGGACAGGTAAGACCATGCTAGCGAAGGCCGTTGCCAACTCCACGAATGCAACTTTTCTTGGACTAGTAGGAGCGGAACTAGCTCAGAAGTACATAGGCGAAGGGGGTAGGATGGTCAGAGAAATATTCGAGATGGCGAGACAAAGGTCTCCATCCATCATCTTCATAGACGAGATAGACTCAATTGGCTCAAAGAGACTAGATGTTTCCACGTCAGGTGATCGCGAAGTTCAAAGGACATTGATGCAGTTGCTTTCAGAGATAGATGGTTTCGATAGTCTAGAGGACGTGAAGGTGATTGCTGCCACAAATCGTCCTGAACTTTTGGATGCAGCTTTGCTTAGACCAGGAAGGTTTGACAGGATAATCGAAATACCGTTACCCGAGGTAGAGGCCCGAGAGGCGATTTTTCGAGTTCATTGCGGTGAAATGCCTAAGGGTAAGGGCATCGATGTCCGCAAACTAGCATCTATGACAGAGGGATTCAGTGGTGCTGAAATCAAGTCCACCGTCTTGGAAGCAGGAATCTCAGCCATATCCGATAAAAGGAAATCCGTATCAAAAGAAGATTTCGTTCTCGCAATAAAAAAGGTACAAGACAATCGGAAGGCTCCAGCCGATTCAAACTCTGAGGGGATATACACCTAAGGAAAGGTCTTGATGAAGTGGCACTCCCGATGCACATGGCTCAACTTGTAGAGTGTGTACCAAATTTCAGTGAAGGCAAGGACCAGCAGATTATCGACCAGATTACACAACCCATTATCGATCAAACCGGAGTTTACCTGTTAGACGTAGATATGGGCGCTGATTTCAACAGGACGGTTGTCACGATGGTTGGCGAGCCAGAACAGGTACTCAAAACAGTCATTGAATGTACTAGAATCGCAACCAGCATAATAGACATGAGCAAGCACACTGGTGAGCACTCCAGAATGGGGGCTGTGGATGTAGTCCCATTCATCCCGATATCCGGAATCACAATGGAACAATGTGTGAATCTCTCAAAGAGATATGCCGAGTCAGTCTCCAACGAGCTGGATCTTCCAATTTACCTATATGCGAAGGCCGCTACAAATTCGAATAGAGTTAGTCTTCCAAATATCAGAAGAGGCGAATATGAAGGATTTGAAGAAAAAATATCACATCCTGATTGGGCCCCAGACTTTGGCCCTTCTATATTCAACTCCAGAATGGGAGTTACCGCTACAGGAGCCCGTCAAATTCTAATTGCATACAATGTCAATCTTGATACCGACGATAAGGCCAAAGCAAATGCTATTGCCTCATCGGTAAGGACTAGCGGATCTCTGGTCAAAGACGAACAAGGAAAGAAAATCTACGGTGAAGACGGCAAGCCTCTTAGAAAACCCGGTCTATTCAAATCACTACAGGCTGCAGGTTGGATGTATGATGAATCTACAGCACAAGTATCCATGAATCTACTAGATTTCTCTGTAACCGGACTCCACGATGTCACGGAGGCAATCAGGAAGGAGGCCTCCATTATGGGACTTAACGTAACAGCAGGAGAGCTAGTCGGTTTAGTTCCCCTAAAAGCGATGCTTACTGCAGGGAGCCACTACATCGAGAATGATTCCATAGACGATGAAAAAGTGCTTGTACAAAAAGCCATATCTGGCCTAATGCTAGACATGTTAGATGACTTCGATCCAGAGTCGAGCATAATCGAATGGGCAATCAAAAAGGTGGTTTGATGAACGAGGGTTACATGGATATTCTAAGGTCTATAGCCAATTCAGAACCGACTCCGGGAGGCGGCTCGGTCGCAGCGCTCTCGTTGGCTCACGCACACTCATTGTCGTTGATGGTAGCGAGACTGACATTGGCGAAGGATAAGTGGGCAGAAGGGCACAATGCCGCAAGGGCTTCTGTAGAACTATCAGAACCAGGTTTGGAAGAGGCGATTCTTCTGGCTATCTCAGACTCTGAAGCATTCGAATCAGTTATCTCTGCATACCGCCTACCTAGGGAAACAGAGGAAGAGAGAGAACAACGATCAGAGGAAATAAGGAACGCCACTATTGGGGCTGCATTGGCACCACTCAATACTGCATCGAGCGCTCAAAAACTACTATCCAATTTGGAAAAACAATCTGCTTCTTGCAACCCCAATGCACTTACTGACCTCGCCTCTGCTTCTGAGATGGCTCTTTCAGCGGCTAAGATTGCATCATTGAACGTTAGAATCAATTTGGAGTACATCGAAGGGGAAGATGTGGATTTACTAAATTCGAAGATAAATAAAGCCGTTGAGCAATCGATAAAATCAGCAAATAATGTAGCATTGATGGTTAACCAAAGGCTGGAGTGGTAATGTTGACTGGAAAATTAGAGAAATATGGAATTCCAGAATCCCTTCCTCCAAAAAGGGAGAGGGACGATTCAGTTCCGCATGCTCCGGTTAGGCCTCAGGTTCTCACTCAAAAAGAGAGAAGGCTAGCCGTTGAGAACTCACTAAGATATTTCCCAGAGAAATGGCACAAGGAACTTGCTACAGATTTTCTCGAGGAACTGGATAGTCTAGGCCACATATACATGCACAGATTCAGACCAGAGCATGAGATACGCTCAAGATCTATCCACGAATACAATTCCAACACTATGAGTGCCGCTGCAATAATGCTAATGATTCAGAACAACCTCGATCCAAAAGTCGCTCAATACCCCCACGAACTGATAACTTACGGTGGAAACGGCTCCGTATTCCAGAATTGGGCCCAGTACCTCGTGACAATGGATTACCTATCCAAAATGGAAGAAGACCAGACGTTAGTGATGTATTCTGGACACCCACTGGGACTATTCCCATCATCATCAGAATCCCCCCGAGTAGTTGTTACGAATGGCATGGTCATACCAAACTATTCCTCACAGCAAGACTACGAGAGAATGAATGCATTAGGAGTTACCCAATTTGGGCAGATGACAGCAGGATCTTACATGTACATCGGCCCTCAGGGAATCGTACACGGCACTACAATTACGATACTTAACGCAGCTAGGAAATACCTCGGTAAGACATCTGAGAGTGGCCTCGGAGGGATCCTCTATGTGACGTCCGGATTAGGCGGTATGTCGGGCGCCCAGGCTAAGGCCGCAGTCATTGCCGGGGCTGTCTGTATTATTGCTGAGATAGATCCAACTGCTGCTAAGAAGCGTCACTCTCAGGGCTGGTTAACTGAGTTATTCGATGACCTTGATGAGCTTTGCAATAGAGCCGAGAAAGCAGTCGCTAATTCGGAAGCGGTATCGTTGGGATACCTGGGAAACATTGTCGACTTGCTGGAGTATCTTATAGAGAGGGGCATTACTCCCGATTTAGCCAGCGATCAGACGAGTTTACACAACCCCTGGCTAGGCGGTTATATCCCGGCAGGCGTTTCATTCGATGAGGGCATTACTCTAATAAGCTCAGATCCGAAGAAATTCAGAGAACTAGTTCAATTGTCCCTGAATAGACACGTCAACGCCGTAAATACTCTATCTGAGATGGGAACAAAATTCTGGGACTACGGGAACGCCTTCTTACTTGAATCAGGAAGGGCCGATGCTGAGGTATTCTCAGAAGACGGCTCATTCCGATACCCCTCATATGTTGAGGATATAATGGGGCCTATGTGCTTCGACTATGGCTTCGGTCCTTTCAGATGGGTCTGTACTTCCGGCACAAAAAAGGATCTCGCGACAACTGACAAAATAGCACTGGAGGTACTGGAAAGCCTTGCTTCTCAATGTCCTGAAGAAATTCGGACGCAGTACTTGGATAATATCAAGTGGATTTCTGAAGCAGAGAGACACGATTTGGTAGTTGGAAGTATGGCAAGAATATTGTACGCGGATGAGGAAGGTCGTAGACAAATCGCCCTCCGCTTCAATGAGGCCATTTCTGAAGGTTTGATCACCGCACCGATAGTCCTAGGACGCGATCATCATGATGTAGCAGGTACGGACAGCCCATTCAGAGAAACCGCTAACATCTACGACGGGTCGATGTTTACTGCAGATATGGCAGTACACAACTTCGTTGGCGACTCATTCAGAGGAGCCACGTGGGTCAGCCTGCATAACGGCGGAGGAGTCGGATGG
>CEVF01306960.1_pt1 | contig 14183 bp, 12 predicted proteins | sample 356441 | NCBI WGS metagenome assembly CEVF01 (sample SAMEA2622765, study PRJEB7988) | marine metagenome | biome: marine biome (ENVO:00000447); feature: surface water layer (ENVO:00002042); material: "saline water (ENVO:00002010), including plankton (ENVO:xxxxxxxx)" | depth 5 m
TGCAAGGATCATTCTCAAAAGAATCCATGAAAAAGTCATAAGCGAGGTCAGGCCAAGGGACTTTGACCAGTACATAAAGGCTATGGAGGCTCATCCCGTAAAGGTCATCCCATCCATCAACAAACAGAACCAATTGCAGGGCTTTCGGTTTGAATTCGCCGGACAAAACTTAAAAGGAAGTGAGGTACACCGTTCCATGTCGATGAATAAAATAGCGGAACGAATTGGGTTCAACCAAAATGCCATCGAAAAGGCAAGAACAGAAAAAGCAATGAATCTATTGGGGAAAACGGTATCTGTCTCCCCCAACCTAGCTGCCAAAATAGCCGCCAAGGTCATTAAACAGGTCGTCAAAAAGAGTATCGATTTAGGAATGGGAATCTGAAAAAAAATAATTATGGCAAAACTGGATGAAATAGCAGAACTGTTGACCGAGGAAATAAGAAGTTTTGAAACCTCCGTCAGCCGATTGGAAAAATTGCAACAAGAAATAAAAACTTTTAAAATACAACCCGACCCTTCTGGAATCGATTATATCCTAAAAGGTTACAACGATTCCCAAAAAAAGGTGACGGAAGAACAAAATAAGCTGTTGGCAAACGTCATCTATCATATTAAAAAGTCGATGGCCCTGCCTAAATGGTCAGTAAAACTGTTTTGGGCATTATCTGTAATCGTATTGCTGATTTTAGGGTATGCCCTATTTCAGGTTTCGCGAATATCCAAAAATGAGCAAGCTGCCTTTTTACAAGGTGAAAATAAGACGGTTCGGTACTTTGAGCGGTTTCTGGAGGAAAACCCAGAGGCAGGTATCCTTTATGAAGAATGGCGCAATACCAAAGGCAAAAAGTAGTTTGCGCCCTATGGAATTTCTTCTTCTCGCTTATCTTCCCGAACACGGAAGAAATTCCACAGGAACCACGCGCAAAGTTTGGGGTAAGGATTTGGGGTGCCTAGTCCATAAGCAAGGACAGTATATAGCATGATTACGTCAACTAAAAGTTGTGTATTGTTTGATAAAAAGACATTGATTAAATACACAAGCTTTCAGGCTTACAGATTCTTTTTGATTGGCCAAATTGTTTCAAACCGCTCGCACACCACTAAAATGTCTTCTGTTGGTTTTTGGCCGCTTTCCTCCATCGCTTGTGAAAAGAAATCCCAATGCGCCTTTCTCCATTTTTTTAGAGGGTTGTCCGAAGTTCCCATATCCATTTCAGCATACTCTTTGGAAACTTTATTGAATGGAATAGTATCCACTTCTATAATCTCAATAATCGCTTTGGCCTTCCCATTGAAATCTGTAATGATGTGTTTGGTTCCAGTTGTTGGTAGGTTAGCCCCTGCTTCCTCATACCAGAAATACAATCCGGAGGAAGCTTTCTTTTTACCATTCAAAGTCAATTCTGCTAACCTGTTAGCATCCTTCTCATTATTATGGAAAAACCACGCCTCAGGCATTTCCTCTTTGTTAAACTCGGGATTTGACTCGATAAAACTGTTCCACATTTCGTAAACAGTCTTGTCAATTCCAGTTTTATATAGTTCAATCGCCTTCAAATAATTTGTCGCGCCCTGCATTGTCATATTATTTGCAAAGCCATCCAGTTCAGAATAATTATCTTTTATCCAGTCCACCAAAGAATCCTTTTTTTGGTTCCAAATGTTCCAATTAACATCTTTGTATTCTAATTCTTCAACTTTTGACATTTTACCAGAATCAAAAGATATCTTCACCTGAAATACCAAGGGGTTGTTCTTTAAAAATTCATTACGTAGATTATTCTGGGCAACAGTTGCAAAAACATGATTGTTCTTTTCCTCTAGCTTGACTATCTCGTAAGTGGGCTCAAAGATTGAATCCCATTTAAAAAATTCATGAAAGCTTTCATGGGTATATGGGGTAACATAATCTCCAGAAGTAATTATGATGGTATCATTTGTTAATGATCTTATTTCATTGAAATTGCCAGATCCAAAAGCATTGTAATATTTAATGACCGTCTCTTGATGAGTCAACTTTTGGTTGTTGCATCCTACCAATAAAAGCAACAAAGGTAATGCTAGCAGCTTTTTTTTCATTAATCCATTTTGGGCTTACTCCCAAAGATAAATAATATCAATCGTTATTTTCCTTTTGTTCAATTCTATCCCGATTTCCATTTATTGAACTGTCCCCATCAAAAATAGCATTGGACATTCCGATCATGATTGCCGAAATAATTAGGACTGTTTTTCTTTTTACCCATTGAAAGGGATGCTTTCGTCCCCTCGTCGTAGGTCGATTCTTTTGTTTATACATTTTAATGATAGCATGTGATTGGACATATGATTTATCACTTTCCGAATGAAGGTTTCATCAGAGTGGGCCTTGGGCCGACTTATGCTATGTATAAACTTGGGTATGCAATTTTGGAGGTGTTTGACGCTCTAGTATAAAGATGTCGAGTGGCAAACGAATCAATTTCTTGGTAAATGGACCTTCGCGTTTTTAAAACAACTTTTACAAAAGCGGAGCAAGAATCCTTAAGTTTTCGATAAGTGACAGGAACTGTTGATTCAGCTCTTTTGAAATAAAAGCTTAGACCATATTGGTATTTACACGAGCACCTTAGATTTGACTTGTTTCTGCGAAAGGTTGTTGAGATTTCGCAATAAGCACCGGAATTGGATTGTGAATACTGACCGATTTCCCCAGCCGATAAACCAAAGACAAGAAGAAGAGAAAAGAGATATTTTATAATCTTGGTCAATCTAAGTCAATCAAATTGTATACGTTACGAATATACTTTATCACACGGGAATTCCCAAACTTGGTCATAAATCAAAAATAGGGTAAATTTTCTGTATAATAATTAAAATGGATACGAAAGAAAAAACCGTATCTATCATGAGTGCTTTCCGAGCAGTTTTATATCTCCAATATCTCTCTTTATTCTAACTAATCTATTGAGTAAAACCAATCAAAAATAACATATTTTGAAATTAAATTACATATTTTGTAATTTTTGATTTATCTTTGTTTTCTAAACAAACTCTATTTGTTAAGTGCATGTCATTTCATTTAAAAAGCTAAGGGAGTATTTTTCGAAAGAGACGAATGCTAAAGTGGCTTTGCAAGATTGGTATAAAAAGGTAAATAAAGCGGAATGGGATAGTTTTTCCGATTTAAAGAATACTTTCAATTCGGCTGATAGCGTTGGAAACGGGAGATTTGTTTTTAATGTCAAAGGAAATCACTATCGAATAGTGGCTATTGTAAGGTTTAAATTCAAGAAAGTATTAATTCGTTGGGTAGGGAATCATAAGGATTACAGCAAAATAAAAAATATTGATAAATTATAGTGGTATGGAAAAATTAATCACACACGAAGAATACGTCAAAGCAAACCTTCGCTTAGAAGAGTTGATAGATGTAGTTGATGACAACACTCCAACCGATGACCCATTGGCCAAGGAATTTATGGAGGTTACTGATATTATAGAACAATACGAAGAAATTCATTTTCCTATGGGATTACCTACTTTACAGGAAATGATTGAGCTTCGTATGTTCGAAATGGGCCTTAAAAGAAAAGACCTGGCTGCACTTTTAAATACTAGTGCCTCTAGAATCAGTGATTACCTAAATGGAAAGCGTGAAATTACCCTGAACGTTGCGAAAGCATTGCACCAAAAATTGAACATAGACAGTGACATTATACTTCAATAAAAGTTGTTAACAAACAAAAGAGCAACAAAGGCAACAAAAAGGTTACACCTAATTTCCACCCCGAACACCACCACTCCCCTATTTACGGGCATTGTAACATACTGCATCGGGAAGTAATAAGATTTTCACTTCATACCAAAGGTAAACTAAAGGGCGGTTCATCTACAAATTAGAGCTTCTTTACACTTTTCGAACATCAATACCTCTAAAATTCCCACATCACCCCCAAACCAATTGGCATAAAAACTTAGGGGATTCACTTAAAACCTCAGGCTATTCATTGAATCCAAGGATTTTAATGAAAATTTGGTCGTAATCTTGGGTTAAAATCATACAAAAGGAGGTCTTAAAAAGACATAGTAAGTGTTGGACAAACCTTATTGTTCCACATAAATAAGTTAAACAACCTAAGGCTTAGGAGGCATGTAAAACCGGCCACTTAAGTTTTCACAATTTAAAAGAAAGACTCATGGAATATAAAACATTAAAAAAAGCGGGGATCATAGTTGGGGCGTTAGCCTTATTTACCGCTTGCAGCAGTGATGATGACAGCGACTTGACAACAACATCTGAAGATACCGGTACAACGACAGAGGATATCACCATTACGGGCACAAACGCTACAGGGACCGCTGAAGGAGATACCGATAACACGGGGGCGGACGAGGATGACCTTGTCGAAAACGCCACTTTTGAAAATACCGTACAAATCGTATTTTCCAATACCTCGGCCACCATTACCAACCCCGTTCCGGACGATGTGGTCATTACCCAGGACGGTGCCGATGTTACCATTAATTCCTCCATATCAGAGGTGGCCTACGAAGTGTCCGGCACAACAACGGATGGGATGCTGAAAATTTATAGCGATAAAAAATTCAAATTATCCCTAAGCGATTTGAGCATAACAAATACCGATGGCCCCGCCATCAATATCCAATCCTCAAAAACCATTTTTGTGGTATTGGAGGGAACGAACAGTTTGACCGATGCATCAAGTTACAGCAATATCCCCGATGATGAAGATGCCAAAGCAACATTTTTCAGTGAAGGACAATTGGTCTTTAGCGGTTCTGGAGCTCTTAATGTTACCGGAAACTACAAACACGGTATCGCGAGTGATGACTACGTTAGGGTGATTAGCGGAACCATTACGGTGACCGAAGCGGCATCCGATGCCATACACACCAACGATTACATCATAGTCGACGGGGGCACCCTTAATTTAACGGCGGATAGCGACGGAATGGATTGTGAGGAAGGCTATATAATCATCAACGACGGAATATTTGACATAAATGTTGTTGATGATGGTATCGTTGCATCATATGATATAGAGGACGAAGAAGAACCGGATGATTCCATTACGCCAAACGTTACCATAAACGGGGGCGAGTTCGTGATAAACACTTCCGAAGGTGAAGGAATGGAAGCAAAAGGGATAATGACCATTAATGATGGCTCCATAAACATCAACGCCTATGATGACGGCCTCAATGCCGGTGGGATTTTATACATCAATGGTGGAAACAACTACGTGTACAGTACACTCAACGATGCCATTGATAGTAACTCAGGAATTACCGTTACCGGAGGTACAACCATTGCCATTGCCGTTAGGACCGATGAGCCGGACGGCAGTTTTGACTGCGATGACGATGCATTCAAAATAACCGGAGGAACAATTTTAGGTTTGGGATTGAACACTTCATTCCCAACAGAAAGCGAAAGCACCCAAAATTCAGTGATCTTTGATGGTGTAAATGCCAATCAGCTATTGAACATTCAATCGGAAGATGGCACCGAAGTCCTTACCTATGAGGTACCGAACAGTGTTAGAACGATCATTTATTCCAATGCAAAATTGGAAACGGGTGAAACGTATAAAATTTACACAGGGGGAAGCGTGAGCGATGGCACTGAGGTTAACGGGCTATATACCTCGGGCACCTATAGCGGGGGAACATATTCCGGTGATTCGTTTACCATAAATAGCACAGTTACACAAATTGGGGGCGAACTAGGGCCAACAGGTGAAAACGGAGGTAGATAAAAATTGAAGTAAAAGGCAAAGCAGCAAAGATTTATGCGTGCACTACGGTGTAAATTAAAAAAGGGCCGGACAATTCAAAAGTCCGACCCTTTTTTCATGGATTGCAAGTACCTATTTTAAAAATGATACCCCAATTCCTCCATTGGAACAGCGTTTCGACATAAACAGGATGGATGCTTAAACTGTAGCTTCCTCAAGCCTGTAAAATTGTTCCAATTGGGAATTGCAACTGAAGTTCACGTTCAGATCCTTTACAATTCCCGTTCCAACACCATAAACCCATCCATGTATGGAAAGTTCCTGGCCATTCTTCCAAGCATTTTGCACAATAGAAGTTTTGGCAAGGTCGTACACTTGTTCTTTGGTATTCAACTCCACAAAACTATCAAACCTTTCTTTTTCATCTTTGATTTGGTCCAGTTCCTGCTGATGGTGTCGGTACACGTCCCGTATATGTCGTATCCAATTGTCAACCAAGCCATAGGACTGGTTCCCCATTGCTGCCTTAACACCGCCACAGCCATAATGGCCACATACGATTATATGTCTTATTTTAAGAACGTTTACCGCGTAATCCAATACACTGAGCATATTCATGTCAGAATGGACAACCATATTCGCAATATTTCTGTGCACAAATACCTCGCCGGGATTGGCACCAATGATCTCATTGGCTGGTACCCGACTGTCCGAGCAACCTATCCATAAAAGCGGAGGTTGTTGCCCCTTTTCCAATTTCTTGAAAAAATCCGGGTCAATTTCCAGTTTTGATGCTACCCATTTTTTGTTATTGTCAATCAGACTTTTATATAGATTCGAACTCATTTTTTTTTATTTTATTACATCAATGTTCTAAATGAAATACTTTATGCCCAAAATATTTTCTGAAACTTTCTGGATTGTCCACGGTCTCCTTTTCGGCAATCAAACGTATGTTGATATTGTTGTTTTTGGCCTTCGTCGAAAATTCATCCAAATATTCCAAAATGTCATAATCCAAGACTTTTGTTTTTCTAAAATCCAACTCCAAAAAAGAATTGCTTTCCAGTGTGCCCAGTTCCTTCATAATCCGTCCTTTGTTGATAAATGTCACCTCCTCAGCAAAATTGATATGGAACAGGTTCTTTTTTCCGTTGTTTTCCTTGACCAGCAAATGGTGCGAATTATAATAGGACTTTAAAAGGACCACAATAAGCCCAACCGTCAACCCCACCATAATGCCCACAAGTAGATCCGTGGCCACAATTCCAACAACGGTTACAATAAAGGGTATGAACTGTGTCTTTCCCAATTTGTACATTTGGACGAAGACCTTTGGCTTCGCCAGTTTAAAACCAATGATCAGAAGAACACTGGCCAGCACCGCCTGAGGAATCAAATTAAGCAGCTTGGGGATTGCGATGACACTTAGCAAGATTAAGAAACCGTGTAAAATTGCAGATAATTTGGTCATTGCCCCGCTCATCACATTGGCAGAACTACGGACGACAACCTGGGTTATCGGTATCCCGCCAATTAAACCGGACACGGTGTTCCCGATCCCCTGGGCGATGAGCTCCCTATTGGTGGGGGTCTGCCTTTTGAGAGGGTCGAGTTTGTCCGTCGCCTCCACACTTAACAAAGTCTCAAGGCTGGCAACAATCGCAATGGTGAATGCGATGACGTAAACCGAACTATTGGTCAATGCTGAAAGATCCGGCAGGGTAAACTGTCCAAAAAAGGATGCGATATTTTCGGGAACCGGCACGCTTACCAATTGGCTTTCCTGAATGGCAAAAAAACCTGAGGATCCCAATGTGACATAAATAATGATCCCAAAAATAACGGCAATCAAGGGGGCTGGTACAAGTTTGAACATTTTACTTTGTTTGGCCAAAATACCATCCCAAAGCAGTATAATACTCAGCGATATAAAGGTGACGAGAACGGCTCCGGGTGTGATATGATGGTGAAGTCCGGTTAAATCTATCCTATCGGTATTTACGTTGCCCGTAAATCCAAGGGCCAATGGAATCTGTTGAATAAAAATCATAATACCAATAGCACTCAACATCCCTTTGATCACGGCCGAGGGAAAATAATATCCGATGACACCTGCCCGGAACACCCCCAGCAAAATTTGAAATAGCCCTGCCAAGATTACCGAGGTCAGGAAAAGCTCATAACTGCCCAAAGTGGTGATGGCATTAAAAACAATGACCACCAAACCGGCCGCGGGACCACTGACCCCAATGGAGGAACCCGATAAATAACCTACCAAAATACCTCCAACAAACCCAGCTATAAGACCTGCAAAAGGTGGTGCTCCACTTGCTAGGGCAACACCCAGGCACAAAGGAAGCGCAACAAAGAAAACCACCAGACTAGAAGGAACATCCTTCTTCCAATGTTTAAATAATTCCATAATGAATCGATTAAAAAATAAAGTACTTGGTTCAACTAGAGAAAACTAAATAGCCAAACAAATACGGATGATTATATAGAATGGTAAGTAGCTTGACTTAAATTCTATATCTTATTAAATTTTAGAAGTAAAGGATTATCCCAATAATTCAGGAGGTGGAGTTGGTTGGGAAATTTCAAATAATTTGGTTTTGAGGGTAAGATATGTGTAAACTTTTACACGCTTTTCGAGTTCAAACTTTTTGGATAAAAACAGTTGTCCGACAAACATACCATATTCCAATATGTCCCCATCACAAGAAGATTCCGAATCATCCTGGCCATCTTGGCTTTCCAACTGAAAAACAATAACAGAATCATCCGAGTACTTGACAATCAATCCTTGTACCAAACCCAACATAAAAACACAGATCAGTATGGGGGCTATTATACGTTTTATCTTGATTATCAATTTTTTAAATATTTTTAAATTTCCATGAATTATTATCAGTAAATTTAATTTTTAGAAGAAAAAAGTATATTAAAATACTGTTAAATGAAACTAAAAATGAGAATATGATAATTTCAAAAACCCAAATTGAGATTCCCCTAATGTTTTATGCTCCAAAAGATATTTTCCAAAACATTGACCTTGTAATGTTTTCTTATTTTCAATAATAAGACTTGTTTTTTAGCCTTTTTCAATTGTTAAAACTTTAAACTGTAGCCATAAACAATGTTTTTTTTAGATGCCCCTATCAAGGCAGACAGTTCTCCAATCATAAAATAAACCGAATAAACCTACTTTCTCTCGGTTTAAATTCTTTCCTTTACGATCCAATATGCTTTTAAGGACCATGATTGCTCCAATCCTTAAATAAAAAAGAGTGGCTCATTCAATAAACTTTTCGAATTTTCAAGAGCTGTTTCTTAATTATTTTTAGTTTGTGCCAATTCACCTCATAAAGGGCCAGTGAGACCTCCTTATAAAAATTATTTTGGTCAAGGAATCAAGATATTTCTTGGAATTTGTCACAGTCTAGAAATACTGTGAAAAAAGGCCCATTAAAACAAAACTTTAAACAATAGATATGCTGAAAATTAAATTGGTCCCTGGTGAGAACATAGAAAGAGCTTTGAAAAGATATAGGAACAAGGTACGAAACACCAAACAACTGAAAAATATCAGGGACAACCAAGAGTTTACCAAAAAGTCCACAGCCAAAAGAAAGGAATTGGCAAAGGCCATATATAAAAATGAGTTTTTAAAGCTGAACGAGGAATGATCGTAGCGTAAACAATTTACTGTTCAATAAGTCAAGGTGATAACATAGTCCCAATAAAAAGTAAAAGCCATAAGACCTCTATCCATATCAAAACAGATTACAAAAAGGGACACTCCTTCCCTTAACCTATATCTAAGTGATATAGCCCGCATCCCCATGATTACGGAAGAAGAAGAGGTTGAGCTGGCAGTGCGGATCAGAAATGGGGATGTCATGGCACTCGAAAAGTTGGTGAAATCCAATCTACGGTTTGTCGTATCCGTGGCCAAGCAATACCAGTCACGGGGACTGAACCTGCACGACCTGATCAATGAGGGCAATCTCGGGTTGGTGAAAGCTGCCACAAAATTTGATGAAAAACGGGGCTTTAAATTTATTTCCTATGCCGTCTGGTGGATACGACAAGGAATCATTCAAGCACTTTCCGAAAAATCAAGAATGGTCAGGTTGCCCCTGAACAAAATAAATGTGATCACCAAGATCAACCAGGTTTCTTCCCATTTCGAACAACTGAACCAAAGGCCTCCCACGGCAGAGGAAATAGCTGAATTAATAGACTCCTCGTTATCGGAAATCCGACTTTGTCTGAAACACTCTTCCTGGCCCATTTCAATGGATGAATCATTAAAGAACGAGGAAGGAGGGTTTAACCTGTACGACGTAATTCGTTCAGAGAGTTCCATATCCCCGGAGCAGAACTTAATCAAAAGTTCGTTGAAGCTGGAAATAGACAATGTTTTGGGGATTCTCTCCTATCGTGAAGCGTTCATCATTAAAATGTACTTTGGCATTGGTGCCGATACCATGGGGCTGGAACAAATCGCCCTGAACTTGGACCTGACCACCGAAAGGGTAAGGCAAATAAAGCTAAAAGCATTGACCCGCTTAAGAAACTCATCAAAAGTGGACTGTTTAAAAGAGTACCTGAAGTGAGCAAATAATCACGATGCTACAAATCAATGCCCGACTACTGTTCATTCATATTTACAAAACGATATAGATTGTCCGTTGCCTGGAGCAATTTTCCCTTCAAAGATGGTTCAAGATCAATATGGTTTTGGATATACCCATCAACAAGGGCCAACGCTTCTTTGGACTGGTATTGGCCGATGGTGGACGAAAGCCATCTTTTTGGAAAGAAAATATCCCCGGTTTTCTGTATTTCTTCCAACAGTTCCAAGGCCAAGGGCACATGTTTAATTGCCGTGTTTTGACGAAGCGGGTGATGCAAATACCCACAGGCCGTAAGCACCCAAGATTCTTTTTCACGGTTTTTGGCCTCTTTGAACGATTCAAAAAAAGCATCCCTGACCGAAATGTCCGAGGACAGTGCTGGCAACAAAAATTCAAAACGCTTTATCTTATCGGGATTTTTCAACTGCGCTTTGGCTTCCTCCAATATCTTATCGGTCCGGTCATGCCCATAAAGGGCCAAGGTCATGGCCATATCGGTATAATCATCTTGATTCAATTTCAGGTCTGGAATCTGGATGCTTTTGTTCCAGATCCGATATAAGTTTTCCTTGCCTTTATCGGAATAGGCCAAACTTTTCCAGAGTCCAAATATGTTCTTTTTTATATTCGGTCCGTATGAACCATCAAGTAGTTCGTTCCAGAGCATCTGCTCCACCAAAACTTGCTTTTCTGTTCGTTGTTCCTTGTTCAAAAATTTCCAAAAAATACTGTTTGCTTGCCCACAAATCATTCCATGGACCAATTCGTTCGGTTCATGGATAACTCCCTCTACATATAGATCAAAAGCCTCAAGGGGCGGAATATTTCCAGACAATGCGTTCTCATAAGTATTGAGATAGGCATATCCCCGTGCCACCTCATCCTTCAAGGTCGGAATTATGGACAGATCCGATGCCTTTAGTGGAAATACGCCATACCCAAAGGCATTGGAGTTATAGATTATGGCCTCGGGCCTTGACAATCCCACTGCCAAATCCACATTAACACTGCTTTCGGAAATGCTTACCGGAATTGTACGTGTACTGTCCGGATATACCAAAGTGATCTCAAAACTTTGCGGCCATAATTTATCACTACCATCTTCGGCCCGTTGGGAAATGGTGAAGTTTGTTATTCTTTCACCCTCATAATCGATTTGTTCACTTAAAATGGGCCTACCTGACTGATTTACCCATACCTCGCTCCATTCCTTAAGATCCTTTGGGGTTCTTTCATCCAAAATATTGACCAAATCGTTCCAGGTGGCATTCCCGTATGCGTAGGTAGAAATGTATTCACGGATACCATCCCTAAAGCCCTTCTCCCCTATGGTAGCTTCCAACTGTCGCATCATTATCGGGGCTTTGTTGTATATGATTCCCCCGTACAGACTACCGGCATTCTTTAGATTTTCCAAATCCTGACGAATGGGATTGGTACCCCTGGTCCTATCCTCACCATAAGCCCCGTTGTAATGGGAAATCATAAATTGTAACCTATGGTTGATTTCTGGAAAGGTTGGGTTAACGATCTTATCGGCCATAAAATTGGCAAAGACCTCTTTCATCCATACATCGTTGAACCAATCCATAGTGACCAAATCACCAAACCACATATGTGAGGTTTCGTGGGCAATTAGTTTGGCACTCCCCATACGGCGCCGTTCTGTGGCACTTTCATCCAAAAAAATCGAAGATTGCCTATATTGGATGGCCCCCACGTGTTCCATCCCGCCATATTGAAAACCGGGAATGGCGGCAAAGTCCAACTTTTGAAAAGGAAACTCATAGCGGGTATAATCTTTCAAAAAATCTATGGACCGTTGATGGTAATCAAAGATCTTGGGGAGGCTGTACGCTATTTTTGTAGTATCTGTTTCTCGGTATAGAAAGGTCATATCAAACACTCCCGGGTTCTCTGTGACTGACTCAAACTTTCCCGCGACCATTGAGAACAAATAGGTGCTCATGGGGTCACTCTTGCCAAAGGTATAGTGGACCTTATCCCCTACTTTGGCCGTTGTTTCCAACGGTGCACCACATACTACCTTCCAATCCTGGGGCACGGTGACATCCAAAATATAGCGAGCTTTGATATTTGGCTGGTCAAAACAAGGGAACAATGTGCTGGCCCTGTCAGGGACCAAAAGGGTATATAAAAAGTCCTCATTACGGTTTAAGGACAATTCACCGGCATCAAAAATTATTTCTATGCTATTGGGTCCCTTTTTAAGGTTTTCCGTAAGAATGATATGTTCCTTTTGATGGTTGACCACCTGTTCTTCCCCATTGACCTTGATGTGCTTTAACAAGGAAGCATCGGCATTAAAATCGAGATAGAGTGGATGTGACAGCTTATGGATTTCCAAATCCAGTTTTAATTTGGAAGGTATCGGGTCCTTTATTTCAGAGGGAATATCAAAAGATAGGGTGTAAACCACATTGGAAACTTGTTCTTTGCGGTATTCCGCCATGTTCAGGGGAATTCCTTCAGCCAATAAATCTTCTTTGAAGGTTGAACCACAAGCTGAGCCCAGAATCAACAGGGATAGGAAAAAATACTTTTTCATAACAAAAGGGTTGGATGGGGCACAAAAGGTACCGATTTTCGCCAACCAAATCAACGAAAATCAATCTAAAAAACAATGTTTGCCATAGTCTTATTCTATTATAACATAATTGATTTTCTCCACGCCAGTATTTCCTGTTTTGGGATTGTACGCATATACCGTAACCTGGTAATTGCCCGGTCCTGTTATTTCCAATCTACCCTCGAAGGTATTCTGTGCAGGGTTGTCCAGGGTAATATCCGCGAAAGGCGCTCCATCCTTTTGCACCAAGGCCTTCACTTCCATAAGGCCGGAATCCCAAATACCGCCTTTTTGAATCGGGCAACCGCACATCATCACGATATTGGCCTCAATGGGCAAACCATTCGCAACAGATTCCAAAGGAATATATTGATGGGTATTGGGTTTTAGAATATCGATTACAAAACCTGGTATTTCAACCACTATACCATCACCTAAAATATCCTTTCCCGGAATAAGCCACAATTCAGTACTTGCATGCACCCGGGCGTTTTTCCTATTAATCGGGGATATTACCTCCACCCGGACAAAAGTGGGTTCATCAATATCCACGACAGCCAAAAAGCCAGCAGTTTTATCATCCGAGAGTTGGGTGTAACGTCCGCGGGCACTTTTCATAATACGATCTGTATTGCCCGTACTCCCTACCGTGTTCCCTTCAGCTAGAATTTCACCGTTCAAGGTGTTTCTGACTATGATATGGGCTCCACCAATGGAGCTGCCCACAAACTTTGCATCTTTGGCCTTTGCCCTGACCATAAGCTTGGTTTCTGTGGCAAATGCATTGATACAAATTGAAAACAGCCCGGCGATAAGGATAGATTTTTTCATACTAGAGGTTTTTGAGTCCTAAAATTACTGCTTTTTAGAACGTTTTGTTCCCTAAGTAAAAGTTTTTGGAACTACGCTATGCGATTTGTTACGACCTCCTTTTAGCGTTCAATCTTCGAATCTCTTTGTCTGCGGCTTCAATAAGGTTTTTAAAATGATTGTAATCCTTTTTGGGACAAGATTGTGCCAATTGATATTTAGATCTTTCTATGAGTCTTTGGCAATATGAAATTTGCTCCTGCAATGGACATTTACATATTGTTTGTCCATAAAGATGATCCAATTGGTGCAACGAAGGTTTCTGCGAGCTATTTTTTAGAAACTTAAACATATAAATTCAGGGTAACCAGATTTTATGTCATTGCCTCAAAAACC
>CEVF01154670.1_pt1 | contig 14133 bp, 14 predicted proteins | sample 356441 | NCBI WGS metagenome assembly CEVF01 (sample SAMEA2622765, study PRJEB7988) | marine metagenome | biome: marine biome (ENVO:00000447); feature: surface water layer (ENVO:00002042); material: "saline water (ENVO:00002010), including plankton (ENVO:xxxxxxxx)" | depth 5 m
GATAAGCCCGCGAGATCATCTCGGCCGAATTTCTGGGTGTCCAAAACCCGCCCGGCCACCGTTGGACCCAGCGGTCTACGCGGTGTGCACCGATCCACCACTCACCAGGATCTACAAGGATACAGTCCAGCACATGGTCATGTCGGCGGGCGAGGGCACCGCTATTCCCGCGTGCAAAACCACTCAATTGACCCGAGGGTGCCATTTTCAGTAACGCCTGCTCGAAACCTCGTGAGGCATCGGTGAGTCCCGGTTGAAAATTCCGGTGACTTGCTGCGACCCGATCGCGGGGCCAGACATGCAGTTGGTTAAACCGCAGGTCGCTCAGCTGATCCCACACCCGGGCAGCTCCTTCTGCGTCAGACGCTGCGACGATTTTTCCGAAACAAAGCCCATGGCTCCGCGCGAACGGATCATGCAGCGAGAACGGTTCGCCAAGGCTGTATGGTCTAGGAAGCTTGAAGGTGAGAAATCCAGGTCGTGAAAAAGAAAGACGTAAGCCCGCTTCGGCGAGATTTTGTTTGAGGATCGACTCGCTGCCCACCTGACAAGTTACAAAAATAAATTCACTTTCCACTACAAAAGCTCATCAGAGGCAGTGAGAGCACCGCGGACGATTGTCCAACAGCCCTCGTTCTAACGACATTATGTGCGAGGAGAAAGAGGTTGCTCCGTTTGGGCAAACGATAGCGCAGAAAAAAATGCATATCACACCATTTGTAGTGATTGATGCCAATTTTCAGGTTGGAAATGAGTTGACACTGCCATACTGGAATGCCGATATTAAAGAGTGAATTAGAAAATATTGAGATTCCGAGTGGGGAGAACGCGATGCAGTACAGCAAGCGATCGATTCTGCAGTATTTATTTTCAGCCGTGGCATTGTATGTCGCTATGTGCGGTGCCCTTCAGGAGGGCGGTGCACAACCAGCAGACGGGGCCGGCGATCAAGCTGCGAAGATGGCGGTCAGTGCCTCGGACTGGTCAAAAAAATACCCGGAAGTTTTTGAAGGGATTGAAAAATTTAACGGACGGGATGTCTCCGGAGCGGTGGAAGATTTTGAGGAGGCTGCAAAAAAATATCCCGAGCTTCCACCCGCAGAGCTCATGCTCGCCGATTTGTATATCGAAAAAAATCGGATTGAGATGGCGATCAACGCACTCGATACGGCAGCACGTAAATATCCCGAAGATCCGGAGACGTTTCTCCTGTTGGGCAACCTCGCGTTTCAGCAGAACCGCAATACAGATGCCTCGCTCGCTTTTGAGCGAGCGCGAACCTTATTGGAATCCTACGATGGCGATTCGATGCGACTTAAGCGACTACAACTTCGCCTTTACGCGGGACTGGCAACCATCGCTACGCGATTTGACGATTGGGCTACCGCGGCGGCGTACCTGCGAGAATGGGTTAACCTAGATCCACAGAATAGTGGACCTCGCGTAAGATTCGCCCGTGCTCTCTTCCGAACCAACAAAGGGCGAGAGGCTTTCGGTCAACTGGAGTATGCCAGGCGGCTAGATGACTCTATTTTATCTCCCTCCATGCTGATGGCACAGTTTTGGATGGAGGCGGGAAACATGGCCGCAGGTCGAGAGTGGCTTGATCGCGCATCAAGAAGACAGGCGGAGGACCTCGATACCCAGATGATGCTGGCTAGGTTTCATTGGAACTTGCGACAATTTGCCGCGGCAAAAAAAAGCGTTCTTCAGGCGATTAAGCTGTCCAAAAATGATCCGCAGGCAAATCTGCTTGCCGGCCGACTTTATCACTATGATCATGACTTTGACAAAGCAATTCAGTATTTCAGTAATGTCGGTGGCGACGATCCGAGCGGCGGAGTTTCCGAGGCTTTGAAGCGCGATTCCAGGCAGCATCTGATGTATGCATTGGCTGCGGAGGGCTCACCGGCTGGCATTCAGAAAGCGATCGACATGGCAGATATGGGTACCGATTTGCCATCATTGGTTGCTCAGTGTTACGCGTACAAGCGGGGCGGCAAAAAAGAGAAAGCTCTTGCGACACTCCAGGCGGCACAGCACTCCACACAAGATCCGAACACGAATTACATCTTTGCCTACGTATTGGCAGACGAAGTGAGTGCCGATAAAGTCATGCCTCTGCTAGAGGCATCGCTTGCGACTGAGGGCCTCTTTGTTTTTCGACGCGATGCAGAGCAATTGAGGGCCAGGCTCGCCGGAGAGAAGGCGAAAAAAAAAGCGGAGACCAACAACGCCGAGGCCAGGCAGCGATAATCCCCGGTCGGTGAAAGTCTGGCTCCCGCTTTGAGCACTCCACCTCTTATGCAACAGACTCTCTGTGAATGATTGGGGGGCACCACCAGCCTCGGGTCACTAGAAGCAGTAGGAGAGAAATCCCTAAAAAAAGAAGGCCTGACAGGCGGGAGTGAGCTAGGCTCACCGCCAACGAGGGATTGCTCCAAGTGCCGGCAATTTCAACCAAAAAAGCAAGCCGGATGGCATTGAGCACGTGAAGCAGCAGCAGGCCAAAAACAATCACCGCCATCCAGGGTCCGAAACGCACTCGCGGCAGGTAGGCAAAATAAAGCACCACGCCCAATAGCAAAAAAGCCGTGAGCGACTCCATTTCGGCGCAATAGCGAGTAATGATCAATCGCGACCCCTGACCTTTAATCGCTAGAACAGGCTTGTGGCGACCAGCCATGCCAGTCGTTGGAACTCTACCGCACGCCTGAAGCATTTCTGCGGAGAGACCGATCGTGGTTGGATACATGTGGTTCCACAATTTCTGAATATCGGGCATCAAAATCACAAAGTTGATTGCGATGATTATCGCGCCCGCGGCTTTGTGCCAGGATTGTTGCGACCAGAGGGCGAGAGATTTTACGGGTAAAAAAACGAGAACTGCCGAAACGCCCACTGCAAGCACGAGGCAGAGCCAGGCGGCGGCATGGTACCAGAGAATTTCGTCCACCTTGAATTGCCTGGCCAGCACCAACGTGAGGCGCGACAACGCATAATAAAGCACAAAGTTAGCGGCCAAAAAGTAGAGTGATGTTGGTAGGCGTCGCGGTCGTTGCGATGCCATTAAATCAGGAATACTCAACACTATGAATAACACGGTCCCCAAAAACAAAACATTGAATAACTTCGGATTAGCAAGCAGAGCCATCCAACCTGAGGAAAATTCAACAAGCGGCGTTAAGATGCCGACTTCAAGTGCCAACAGGGCCAACGGTCCGATAATTTTCAATAACCGACATCTGGTGACGATCTGACGATTATCGAAGGTATCGGAGATGCTCGACAAATTTTCGACTGCGCACTGGGTCGTAAGAAACTGCGGTCCTAAGTTTGAGACGAGGAGGGCGGTTGGTCAGGCAGATCGATGTCAAAGACACGAATTTGGGACCAATTTTCCTTGTTCTGCTCGATAAATTGGAGGTGTTCTGGCAATTCCTGGTAGCGGTCGTGTGCTTCCCGGTCCGTGAACACAATCTGCAGTCCCACATCAAAATGCAGGTCATTCACCGCACGGCTTAAATCCGCTGTTCGTGGCCCCATGCCAAAGGATACAATTCCTGCGAGTGGGGCAAGCAAACCCACTCCGGAGTCGACCAGCGCGTCGATTGCGGCTTGAGATGAGTCATGAAGACTGAAGAAAACATAATGTCCAAGCATCGTTGCTGTCTCCTGTCGGCGGTGTTAGACCGAGGGTGTCGAGGGGCTTGAATCCCCGGTCTCAATCTCAGTCACGTTTTCTTCGTCCAATGCCGGTGGTCCGATCAGATCAGAAATTTCACTATCGTCTAAAATTTCACGCTCGACAAGCGCTTCGGCAATTGCCACTAACTTATCGCGATTTTCAACAAGCATCGAAGTAGCCCGATCGGCCGAATGATGAAGTAGATTTGCCACTTCCTCGTCGATTAACTGGGCCGTATGTTCGCTGAACTGACGCTGCTCGTGGATCTCTTTGCCAAGAAATGGATGTTCCTCACTCAGGTGATAGGCAACCGGACCAAGCCGTTTGCTCATGCCCCAATGGGCCACCATTTTTCGTGCCAAGTTCGTTGCTTGAGAGAGATCATTTTCAGCGCCAGCGCTGTATTGATCGTAGATCATTTTTTCGGCTGCTCGCCCACCAAGGATAAAAATCAATCTGGCTGCCAAGTCGGTCTCCGAAATATTTAGCCGATCTTCTTCGGGTAAGAGTTGCGTGACACCAAGGGCCCGTCCGCGAGGTACGATCGTGACCTTATGTAATCGATCACATCCGGGCAATAACCATGCGAGAAGGGCATGGCCCGCTTCATGGTAGGCGGTCATTTCCTTTTCTTTTTCGGAAAGGACCTCTTCTCGTTTAGCGCCCATCAGAATTTTATCGCGTGCATACTCAAAGTCTGACATCTCCACATGATCTTTGTCATGCCGGGTTGCCCAGAGCGCTGCCTCGTTGACCAAATTACGTATGTCGGCACCGGTCAGGCCAATCGACCCCGCGGCAAGTTTCTCGAGATCGACATCGTCTGAAAGGGGAACATCACGGACGTGGACACCAAAAATTTCGACGCGACCCTTCTGCGTGGGACGATCCACAGTCACGTGGCGGTCAAAGCGCCCCGGTCTGAGCAACGCTGGATCAAGCACGTCGGGTCGATTCGTTGCCGCCATCACGATCACTGACTCATTCGGCTCAAAACCATCCATCTCACTCAATATTTGATTCAAGGTCTGTTCCCGCTCATCATGTCCACCACCGAGTCCCGCACCCCGATGGCGACCCACCGCATCAATCTCATCAATGAACAGGATTGCCGGAGAAGCTTCCTTCGCGGTCTTGAATAGATCGCGAACTCGACTGGCACCCACTCCTACAAACATCTGAATAAATTCAGAACCGTTGATGGAGAAAAAAGGGACACCTGCCTCGCCGGCAACTGCGCGAGCAAGTAGCGTTTTTCCCGTTCCGGGCGGACCATTAAGCAGCACACCTTTCGGCACTCGACCACCCAGTCGCTGGAATTTCTCCGGATTCTCGAGAAATTCAATCACCTCCTGAAGATCTCGTTTCACGCCCTCCAAGCCAGCCACGTCTTTAAAAGTGACCGCCTGTTTATCCCCATCATATTTCTGCGCATTGCTTTTCGTGAAGCCGGAGAGAAGTCCGCCACCCCCCATGAATTGATCACGGGCCCTGCGGAACATCACCCAAATAACAACAAAAAGCAGAACGGTCACAAAAAGGTAGACAAACATCAACAGGAACGTGCTGTCCTGCGGCGCTACCGATCGAATGATCACGCCTTGTTTACGCAATTCCTTATCGAGATCCTCACTGGCGAAAGGAGTCAGTACTGTTGCGAAAAATTTCTCCTTCTCGCCATCATCCTTCTCCGCTTTTTTAAACTTGCCCACGACCCGCTGATTTTCAATTTCGACTTCTGCAATATTACCTGCCTGGAGTTGTGTCCAGAAATCATTGTAGGGAATTTCTTTGCGTCTTGGCCCTTGCATCGTGAAGAACGTGATGACCGCGAGCGCGGCAACACATAGGAAGATAACAGTCGTTGCGGTGGGCATTGGCCGTGAAGGGGGCGTCGGTGGTTGTCGCTGAGGAGAGGATTTTTCCATGGAATCTTTCAGATGACGGCTCTACGCCGAAGACCGTTTTTGGGAATTTTACTCAGCGGATCCGGATTCGGTATTCGGACTTTCAACCGGATCTTGCTGGGCATCACGTTCGTTGGTCGCGGGCTGGTCGGAACTTTCTCTTGGGCTGGTTGTCGCACTAGGGTCGACCGGTTCGCCCTCCTCAAATAAAAGGTCGAGCTCAATGTTCCCGTCTTTGTCCCATCGTCGCGTTCGACCGTGCCGATTTCCATTTTTAAATTCCACTTCGCTTTGAATATTTCCATCAGCGTACCATTCGGTTGCAACGCCCTCCCGCTTGCCAGCTGAAAATGTCGAATGGTTTTGTTTTTGGGGCTCCGTCTGACCTTCTGCAAGGGGGAACCACCGTGTCACCTCTCCATCGAGGCGGTCATCCTTAAAGTTGAACAATTCGAGTAGTTGCGAGCCGTCATCGTTGAAATGTTCAGTTCTACCATCCCTTTTGCCCGCCCGGAAATTCTCGACCCGTCGCTTTGTTCCATCATCGTGAAAATAAATCCACTCACCATCGGCTAGGCCATTTGAATCATAGTATGCCTGCTTTGCCAACTGACCATTCTCGGCATACCACTTCCATTCACCAACTCGGTTGTTTTCCTCGTATGAACCTTCTTTCCAAATTTTTCCGTTGGGATACCACTCCTTATAGGGACCGTGGAATCGATTGGGGCCGTTGCGATACAAATGGATTGTCAGTTCACGATGCGGACGACCGTTCTTGAACTCCTGTGATACCTTTTGCGAACGGACAAATTGCGGGGTGTTGTTGATGTTGCCAACTTGGCTTAGTGCCAGAATCGGCTCCGGATTAATTAGTTTCTCAAGAGTTTCGGCTTCGGTTTCAACCACCGGAGCGGCAGCCTGTTCGGCAGGAGTCGTTGATTGGGATGAATCGTCGGGCGATCCACCACTACATCCGGCAAAAAATGCCACACAAATCATCCAACATAGGAATTTTAAGTTCATCGCACCGTAATCATGAGTGTGGAGGAAATGATTGAGATCGTACTCGTTTGGATCATGTCACTCAAACCAATCGAACGCAACCGTAATGCCCATTTCGATAGCTTTCGTCAGCCGTCAGACCCGCCATAATGACATATCCAACCAACCCGGTCTATTGGCAGCAAAACCATGAATATTGTACGGAGCGATCGGTCGGGTGGCCACTAGGCGAATCATCGAGTGAATCCGCTTGAGTTTTGCCCCGCAGACCGTTCGGGGTGGTGCCGCTGATTGAAAATCCCCGGATCGAAAGGGTCGCGGGGACGAAATGTGAGGGCTCGCCGCGAGCGGTCACCATGCGGCTGCGTTTTGAGGCCTGAATTTACATCGGATTCCGCTAAATTAAATAAAGCGTTCGATGAAATACGACTTGCCGCCGTGCGCTTTGCGACAGTCGCGCGCTCCGGAGCAGACGCAACAGATTTTCGCAGTTCATTGTCGTCTTCAACGACGAAATATTGCATCCACGCTGACAGACGACGGGCGGTGATCGATTCCGGTGACCAAGAGTCTCTTCGGCTGCCCCTCTGCTGCGTAGATGACGCAAAGTGTGGTGTTCCCGCAAAGTAAAGTAACGGGCTATTCTCGACATTCTCATGATCGATCCACTGTATTACCGATTGTAGATTTCGAAGCGTGACCCGCCGCGATGGCTGTCGTCCTCGGGCACTGCGGTGCAGTAGGAACTGATTGTCTGCACCCATGCCATGGCACCCGCGCGTGCTGCAACTGTTCAGAAGTATTGGTTGAACTACTCGGGTGAATGACTCAACGACTTGGGAGGGCAGGTGGTCAAATATTTCCTCCAGCTCTTTTGCATCGGTTGGCAATCGTTGTGGCCTTTGTTCAGATCGATCTGTTTGACGTATTTGGTTTGCCAGTTCCAGCTGTCTCCGAATGAGGTCAACTCGAGGGTGGTCCGGACGCTTGAGTATTCCCTCGTCAAGCTGTGCTTGAGCCTCGCGAAGTAAATTTTCATCCAGGCACCATTGGGCGAGACGCAGATGATCAGCCGCCTTACCGAATCGAATCTGATGTTGCAGGTAAAGGTAAGCGTCCCCAAGATTTTGGCAAATGCGTTCGACTTGCTCCTGCGGAAGCCTGATTTCAGTGTGAGGCTGGATAACCAAATAATGATTTCCGTGAAGCGCAATTTCGCCGCGAATGAGTTGTCTGTTCTTAAGCAGAATGATCTTTGATTCACGCAGCGAACTGTCATCGGCATACATTCTTACCGAGAAAAATCCGAGGATAACGAGGATTAAAGTCGTGACTAGAGAATTCTGGATTTGCAAAGAGGGTACCCTTTATCGGCAAATCAGCTCGATGGGCTAAACGGGGCTGAGGGACCAGACCACAGTGCCGTGGCGTGGAGGCAGAGCGTAGGTCACAGATCGCGCGGAGGTCAAGACGATAATTCCACCAAGCCATGGATCGAGCATGCAGCGTATTCGAAATAGGGGGGTACCGGAGGTGGCAGATGTTCCAGTATCTTGCTAGCAATTCATGCGATCCAATCAACAATTTGCCCCGACCGGCACACGCGTTGAAGTGTGTCGGCATTGAAATTTGGATGCACTTTTAGAGGCCTAGAGGCCGCTTCGGTGACCATGGCAAGAAAAATACGCTGTTACAAGACAAACGGGGAGGGGCTTGCAGAACTTTGTTTGGTGCAGCAGTCCGGTTCGGACTCCCTTGGCTCAGATCAAGTGCGGGTGGCCGTTCACGCAGTTTCGCTAAATTATCGTGATTTGCTTGTTGCCCGTGGAGCCTATGGCGGTCCGCAGAATCCGCCGATCATTGCAGCATCCGACATGTCGGGAGTAGTTCTCGAGGTGGGCAGTGATGTTCATTCGGTGAAGGTTGGAGAGCATGTAATTAACGCACCGGTGCCTGCATGGCTGGATGGCAGACTTCAACGGAATTGGTCCCGCACCTTTGTGGGCGGCCAGGGTACTGATGGCGTTCTAGCCGAGGAAGTGATTTATCCCGCCTCCGGTCTGGTGTCTGCGCCTGGCAATACGTCGCATGAACAAGCCGCAACTTTGGTGGTAGCCGGGTTGACCGCCTGGGCGGCACTGGTCACACACGGGGCAGCCAGTCCCGGGAAGTGGGCTTTGATCCACGGGACGGGCGGCGTGGCGATTTTCGCTGCCCAACTTGCCGCAATGCTCGGGGTTCAAGTAATCCAGACGACCTCGAGTTCGGAGAAATCAAAACGACTTAAACAAACCCTGGGCGTTGCCGAGACACTAGATTACCGTGACAAAAATTGGCCCGATCAGGTCCGCGACCTTACGTCCGGACGCGGTGTGGATATTGTCGTGGAATTAGCCGGTGGTGACTGCTTGGGAAGGTCGATCGAAGCCTGTAATTATGGCGGCCGGGTAGGCGTGATTGGTGTTCTAGACGGGCTGGAGAGTCGAATTAACGTGTTTTCACTGATAATGCGACAAGTTTCGTTACGCGGAATCTATATGGAATCGGTTGCGGAATTGGATCGTTTTGCCCGCGCGGTAGAGGCTGGCAAGCTGACTCCAGTGATTGATCGGATTTTCGGCTTTGACGATGTCATGGCCGCCTATGCATATCTAGAGAGTCAGCATCACTTCGGAAAAGTTGTCATTCGGGTGCGTGACGATTGAGATTTTTGGAGAGTACCCTGTCCATGTCCCAAAATTCCTGTTTCGGTTATCGTTGATAGTAGACGAAACCTTTCTGAAAATAGTCGAGTTCACGAAAGCTGGTTGGTGAGAAAAGCAGATGTCCAGTCGTAATCAATCAGAAATAGAGTGCGGCCGAGCCCGACGGTTTGAGGGTAAAACCGTGGCGATAACCGGCCCCAGTATGCACGGCATCGGCGGTTCGATCGCTTTTCGTTTGGCCGAGGAAGGCGCCTCGCTGGTGTTACTTGGTCTGGAGGAACCCACTGCCTTGGTGGAGCAACTGCAGCCCCTCGATTGCACCGTAGATTTCTTTCAGTGTGATGTGGCAGATACCGCTGCAGTCGGTTCCGCTTGCGCTGCAATTGTCGATAATGGCATCGAAATTGATGTCTTGGTGAACAACGCGGGGGTAGACTGGTCTAGTCCTTTTCATTTAATGGATGAAACGAAATGGCGTGAAATTATTGACGTCAATTTTGCAGGTGTCTTGCGTGTGAGTCAGGCCTTGCTTCCGCAGTTGGAGAAGCAGAAGGGCGTGATTGTCAATATTTCGTCCGCAACCGGCTGTGCTGGGGCAGTGGGTCTTGCGGCATACGGCGCGAGTAAAGCGGCAGTCAACAGCCTAACTCAGTCACTTGCTGCCGAGTATGCGAATAAAAAAGTGCGGGTGGTAGGAGTTGCCCCAGCATTGGTCCGCACGCCAATGGTCGCCCCCTATGTAGAGAGTGTAACTGCGGAGGACTGGGAAGCAATTCAGCGATGTCATCCACTGGGAATTGGTTTACCGGATGATGTAGCTGCCGCGGTCGCTTTCCTGGCATCAGCAGAAGCGCGCTGGATCTCCGGAGTCACGCTGCCGATGGGTTGGATTGCGCATTGGCCGATGCCGGCAATGCAGAATGGCGGTCTGAATTCTGCTAACGACTGAGACCCACGAAGAAGTGGAAGTTGCGAATCCGATCGGTCGGGGCTCGTTGCACAGGCACCGCAAAGCCGAGGGCGAGCGGAACCGGTCCAAGTGCGGGGACATTAAGCCTTAATTCGAAACCTGGTGAGATCCTAACATTCGACCAGTCAATCGACATATTTCGCTCCACTGTTCCAGCATCGACGAAAAATGCCCCGAACACATTATCACTGGCCGTCAACGGGAAAAGGTATTCGGCACTGGTGAGTGCCTGGAGATGTCCACCTACAATCACATCGCCTACCTTTGGAGATGCACCACGGAAGAAGAAACCACGAATCGTTGCAAAACCACCAGCATAGAAGTTATCGTAAATCGGCGTGTCACTGCCGGTCACACCGAAGGTGCCTGCGAGACCGAGCGTGTGGCGCCCCGATCCATCTGGTCGCTGTCGTACCACGAAGTATTGTCGGCCATCGAGCACAAAAGTGGGATACTGCCAAGTGCCGATTGCCTGATCGAATGCCAGTTCGATGAGGTGCCCTTCAGAGGGTAGGTAGGCGTTATCGCGCGTGTCATGCATTACATCCCAGCGGAAGGCGATCAATTGGTTCTCGCCGACCACTTCCTGTAAAACAGGTGGTGTGGGGACTGAGGGATCGAGGATATTGATTTCCTCATAACGTGTTGAGAACGTGGTGGAGAGGTCTGGCTGGTCAGGGAATATATAACCAAGACTTCCGCGTGCACCCCAGCGACGCTCATCCCAGTTGATGTACTGACGTTCATAGTAAAATGCACTCAGCCCGAAACTTACGGAGCTGTTGAATAGATATGGCTCGGCAAAACTCATCGAGTATCGCTGTAGCTCCGTACCGGGAAGTGCCTCAAGTCGAAATTGCTGACCCGCCCCGCGGAAAGCCTGTCCGTTTCTCCAATCGTCAAGGCCGGTCGGCCAACGGAAGAGATCAAAGTTCTGTTCATCGATCACGACATTACCGAGTAAACCCGAATCGGAGTTTACACCTACACCAAACATGATCCGCCCGGTCTGTGCCTCCTCGAGCATCACGTCAAGATCGATCGGTGTTGGGTAGGGTGTTGCGACCAGCGGTGTACTGGGGAGAAATGGAGTCGAATTTCTTGCTCCGGTGTATTGTGCGAGTTTAACAGGTGGCACATTAGCCGATGCCCCCGAGGCATTTGGCGGTTGTTCCAATCCAGCGCCGGCCGGATAAGGGGTAACTGGTGTGCGATTTGCCTGCGGCGTGTAGGGTGTGGCCGTTCCCTGGGCCGTGCGGTAGACAGGAACCTGACCTTCGGGGTTGCTGCGATTAGTGCCGGTAACCACCCCGTTTGTCTGACTCGTGGGGTAAGGTTGGTTCTTTCGATACCAAGGGGTGTCAGCGGCGGCGCTGCCCGTGTTGTCGACTGAGCTAGGCGCAGTGCTATATCGCGGATTGGGTGTGCTGTATCGCGGATTGGGTGTGCTGGCGGGCACATTTTGGGCGGTAGGCTGGCGGTAAGGTTTTGCGGCAGGGTAACGGTAAGGCTTTGCCGACGATGGCTGATAAGGATTGCCACTCGCACCCGATTGATCACTTGCTCGAACTGCCCCGGCGCTAGGAATATCTGAAATCCGAGAACCACCGTAGGTCGGTTGCTGTCCCCGAATGATCACGGGCTCTTTGGCAACTTTAGGTGTTTGCTTGGTTACCGGTTTACCGGTAGACATCGGAATTGGATCGGCTAAACGCTGCGTCGTGAGTCGACAACAACCGTTCGCTGTCAGCAATGTGACCAGAAGCAGGCTGTGCAAATAGACAGTGCGTAAGATCATCGTGAGGCCCTCCCTGTGCCGGGTGGGGCAGCACGATCGGGGCTTTGCCCTCGAAAACTCTGTTCACTGTTAAGATCGCCGATACTGTCACTTTCCTCGGGAGTCCTGAATACGATTTTTGGTCGCACACCTTTCTGTGCGTCATTCAAAAATAGACCGCTTGCTTGCAATCTGCGCTCGCTATCGCGAATTTTACGAATATCAATAATGTCACCGGGCCGTAGATCAACCCGATTCAAGGCAACGGTTCTTTGAGTGTGGGGATTATCGCCTGCTATCTTCACATTGATTCGACCCACGCGATATCGATTCCCCTCGACGATGTCATAAACAAGGTCTATCTCCGGAGACTTCTCCAGCGTCCGCGGGGAAGGTTTGATATCTGCGAGAATGAAGCCCAGGGCCCCATAGGCGTCGATCAGAGCAGCTACGTCCGTCTGCATAGTTGATAAATCAAAGTAGTCGCCGGACTTCAGGCTCAAAAGTGGTTCCAGTTGTTCAGCCCCGAAGAGTGCATTTCCTTCGAACTGCACATCACGGATTTTGAATCGTGGCCCCTCATCAATCACGAAGGTCAGATTCAACCAACGGTCATCATCTGTAAATTCCATTGAGCGACCAATTCTCGCGACCATGTAACCAAGGCTACGGTAATATGAGGTCAGCCGATTTACATCTTCATCAATTTTCCGTCGATCCACGTAACCGCCCGCTAAGGGAGTCGCATATTTAATCCGGCTGGGTTTCGATTCAATCTGTGTCTTCAGTCGCGCACCTGACACAATTGAGTTTCCGATGAACTTGACCGACCAGATCCGTTGTTGCGGACCCTCGTCGACCAGAAAGATGGCCCCCCGATCTGATCGACTGATGCCTTCCTTGATTTCAACTTGAACCTTGTTAAACCCTTTTTCGTTATAGAAAGATAGAACTTTCTGTCGGGCATCCTCGACCGCCATGATGTTCAGCGGGTCGCCAACTTTCAACTCAGATTTTTTAGTAAGTGTGCGGGCAGAGATTTCGTCGTTGCCGATGAAATAGATATATTCGAGTTTAGGAAATTCGAAAACTTCGAAAATCACCACGACTGAATTCGGCTCGGGTGATGGTCGTGTTTTTACCTTGACATCAAAAAGACCCTTGATCTTCGTCAGGTTGCGGACATCATGTTGCAGTTTGATAGTGTCTAGCGGTTCACCGGTCCGCGAATCGATCTTTTCACGGATTTTCTTTTTGCTGACCGAACGATTGCCTTTGATTTGAATGGCAGCAATCGTCGTCTCGCCCTCCTGAGGCGCACGCGTCAGCGGGTTATCGAGGGAAAGCTCAGTCGCCGCAATCGATTCTTGCGCATCGGCCTCCGCATCCGTCTGCGCAGCGATCGCCACGGGCAGAGGACAGAGTCCACTGATCCACGCGCAGGCCAAGAGCCAGCGACTAACAGAACCTCGCAACATAAATAAATTCCCTGATGCGAATACAAGGAGGGGGCACCGTTAAACCAACAGGGACCCGCTATCCACTGTCAGATTGAAATGGTTTAACTTGCAAACGATGCGTAGAAATACAGAAGTCGGCAGCCAGTCACAAGCCGAGTTCATTGGACCTCTCTTGTCAGGCAAGGGGAGCTGGCAAATCAGGGCATTAAACAGCCGCCTGCAAGCAGATACGTCAGCGAAAGATCTGCTATCAAACAGTCAGCAAAATTCCTAGAATTCCGACTCTGTGCCATAAGATTCAAATTCACTGTACTCGTGCCTTTCCGCATTTTTGAAACGCGTAAACTGCTGGAACCAGTGTAATTTGACCTCGCCGGTGGGACCGTTCCGCTGCTTTGAAATAATGATGTCGGCTTCACCAAGACAGTTTCGCGGATGACTGCCGTCCTTCATCTGCTCCCGTTCTTGCGCCGTAAGATAATATTCCTCTCGATGCACCATCAACACCACATCGGCATCCTGCTCAATCGCACCTGATTCGCGTAGATGGCTTAGTTTCGGTCGATTGTCTTTTGTCATTTCTGCCTGACGATTTAGCTGTGCTAGGCAGATGATCGGAAC
>CEVF01054164.1_pt1 | contig 14079 bp, 12 predicted proteins | sample 356441 | NCBI WGS metagenome assembly CEVF01 (sample SAMEA2622765, study PRJEB7988) | marine metagenome | biome: marine biome (ENVO:00000447); feature: surface water layer (ENVO:00002042); material: "saline water (ENVO:00002010), including plankton (ENVO:xxxxxxxx)" | depth 5 m
GACGGAGAGTTAGACGAAGCGGACTACGAACTGTTCGTAGAAAATCTCTCTGCAGATCCTGCTGAAAATTTTCCGGAAGGACCAATTTTACTTGACTTTAACTCAAATAGTGGTGACCAAGGTCAACGCCTAATAAAAGGAGCTGCTGTTGGGAAAACGTACACAGTACAGCTCAATGCGGCAGATCTAGAACAAGCAATCAACGGTTGGAATGCTACCATATCGTACGATCCTAGTAAATTGCAGTACTCCACCGGCAGTTTCCAGGCGAGCTCATTTATACCGGGTTTTATTGGTCTTGAAGATCTATCGAAATCCACCGATGGCGTTGTAAATATCGGGGGTACTGTATTGGGTTCCAATGGCAGTGGAGAAGGTTCAGGAACTTTAGGGAAAGTTAGTTTTACCGTTGCAGACGGGTTTGACGGAGAGGCCGAGTTGCAGATCGTGGCCGTTAATTTGCGACCTGTAGATGGAGAGCAGATAAAGCTTGAGGTACTACATACTGTCACCATTAGCAAAGGACTTATAGGAGATGCTAATGATGATGGTATTACAGATTTCAACGACTTTTTCTTATTTGCCGACGCATTTGGCAGTAGCGATCCGATATTCGATTACGATGGTTCAGGGATAGTAGATTTCGACGATTTTTATATTTTCGCTGATGCCTTCAGCGAAGAATACCGAGCCAAGTTAATTGCAATGGCACAAGAAATGATTGGCTTGCCTAAAGAATCAGGTTTGTTTTTAAACTATCCAAACCCATTTAATGCGTCCACGATCATACCATTTCAAGTTGCAACCGAGGGTGAATACTCTGTTCGAGTTTATAACGTCGCAGGCCAGTTAGTGAACACGTTACATACGGGCTTTATTCGTAGTGGCATGCATCAACTTTCTTGGGATGGTCTGGACAGTGCGAAGCAGCCGGTTTCAACGGGAATTTACCTAGTGTCTTTAAGTGGTTTACACACTGGTCATGTTCGAAAGATAATGTTACTGAGATGAGTAATAACTTTATCAAATATTTAAGATAGCTCTAAAAAGTTATCTATTGAACGAAAATATGATCTACATGTTACTCAGATCTTTGAACAAATCCGCCATTTACAAATGGTGAGTTACCTACCATCAAATAGGTAATGAGATATTAATTGAGGCGTTGAGTTATACCTTAGGTCTATGTTTCGCGCTGATTTTGCAACGAATAGCGTTAGTCTCATTCATTGAGACTAACGCTATTTTCATCAACGCCAGACCTGAGCGATCACGCACTTTAGGTATCGACCATCGGGGAAATTGGGATCTACTGGGTGATCGGCGGCGTGTAAGTTATAGGATAATATACGCGTTTGTACGCGCGCACTGGCGGCGGCGCGGCGCACAATCTCAAAGAAGTCTTCTTGTGAAACGGGATTTGAACAAGAAGCTGTTACCAAGAGCCCGCCATCACGCACTGTGCGCATAGCATTTCGGTTCATTTTTGTGTATACACCCATGGCTCGCTTTACTTGGTTGCGATCTCGCTTGCGAACCAGCGAGGGGGGATCGACTATCACCATGTCATAACGCGGACCACGGGTTGCCAACTGTTCTATAAAGGGAAATGCGTCGGCTACGAGGTAGTGATGAGTAGCATGAGATGGGCGATTACTCTGTATGTTTTGTCGTGCCGCATAGGGTGCCCGCTTAGATATATCTACGTCTAATACGCTGCGTGCACCGCCGTGCAGTGCGTGGGCTGAAAACGCGCTGGAATAAGCAAATAAGTTGAGCACGTCGGCGTTGTCGGCTAGCTGCTGTACCTGCAGGCGGTTGGGGCGTTGATCTATGAAGAATCCCGTTTTTTGTCCCCTGTATACATCTACAAAGAGTCGTACGTCGCCCTCTTTTATTTCGACAAATTCAGGCGGTCGTTCCCCGCGCAGAACGCCCGTAGGACGATCGGTTAAACCTTCTGCTCGGCGCGTGCCTACATCGCTGCGCTCGTATATGCCCTCGGGATTGAGCTGTTTTTCTAGCGCGTCGAGTACGTTCTCTTTTATAGTCTGCATGCCCAAGGTGTGGATTTGTATAACCAGAAAGCCCGCGTAGTCATCCACAATTAGACCCGGCAAGCCATCGCTCTCGCCGTGAACTAGGCGCATAGCGTTGGTTTGGCTATGTATGCCAACTCTCTTGCGTAGCCCAACTGCTTGGGCCAAGCGTTTAGTTATAAAGTGCTCGTCAATGGACTCGTTCGGGTCGCGAGTTAAAGCGCGCACGCGAATCATGGCGCGGGGGTTGTAAAAGCCACGGCAAACAAAGCGCTCCTGTACGTCGAGAACGTCGACTACGTCGCCAGGGTTGGCTTGGGGTCTTTGGGCCACTGCCCCGCTGAAAATCCAAGGATGGCCATTGCGCACAGCGTGTTCGCTGTTTTTGCGTAGTATGAGAGTGGAATGGTCCACGTTCACAAATCCATTTTTTATTTAGTAGAATTGGAGGCTTAACTTCAGCTCTTCGCTCCGGGTAGGGTATTTGTCCCCGATACGCGCTTGGAAGGAAAGCAGCATCTGTGAAAGATCGACTTCAATGCCTCTTTTGGCCAGAAATATTACGCGAGCGAGGTCACTGCGAGTGAGGTTTGATCAGGGGATAGCCCGTGTGAATACAGCATTAGTCTGTGTCTGCCGCGGCTTGGGCGCAACGGAAGCCTATGTGGCCTGCTCCTTTGAGCGGATTGTGGTAGGAACGTGCGCTCGATCTCAGCTCGTATGCAGGTTGATTCCAAGAGCCTCCGCGTACGACGCGAAAATCTCCCGTATTGGGTCCCTGTGGATTGTGTGTGGGGCTAGTGCTATAATATGTCGGGTCCCACCAGTCTTGCACCCACTCAGCTATGTTGCCACCAAGGTGTTCGACGCCTTCGGGCGTCGCGCCTTCTAGCTTTGTCTGAACCGGAAGCGGTGTCCGTTCGGCAAAGCGAGCTCGCGTGGGAGAGGGACTGTGATCGCCCCACGGAAACGCGCGCTGGTTGGACCCGCGTGCTGCATATTCCCACTCGGCTTCGGTTGGTAATCGTGCTCCTCGTGTTGCGCAAAAAGCGCTAGCATCTTGCCAGCTTACATGCGTTGCAGGCAAGGAGGCGTTGCCTATATCTGCTCGGGCTTTGCGGCCCTGTCTTACTAGCCAGTCTTCTAACGCGATTTGACTTACTTCGTACCGATCGATCTTAAACGACTTGATGTGGACGGTATGCACGGGGCGTTCGTCTTCTAAGCCCTCAACAGATCCCATAGCGAACTGGCCAGACGGAATATGAACCATGTCAATCGGCTGCAGTAGGTCAGCGCGCGCAATGAGCCGTCGAGTTAATAGTGCAGCTCCTGCACGGATGCTCTCTGCGTTTGCCCCGAGGGGATGTGAATCGACTCGAATAACTTGATTGGTCTCGACATCAACCGCTTTAAGCGTGAGCTGGTATTCCGTCCCGACGCGGTGCGTTTGTAAGAAAAGAAGCATTTTTACGTTGAGATGATGACCTATCTCGACTGAACTATTCTGGTCGGTGATGCCACTTTGCTGAAATGAAACTTCCTCTAGCACGTTCTCTACGCGTTCGCGCTCTACCAGAGTGAAGCGGTCGCTTGCTTGTATCGTTTCTTCTACTACGGTCTGGACGAAGTCTGCATAGAGGCCTTTATCGGCGATAATGGCTATAGAAGATGCATCGGCCTGTGCCCCAATAGGGCTACAGACAATGAGAGCGAATACGTATCGTGCAATCATAGTTGGTCTGCGTGAGTTAGCTGGTCGTTTACTGCGACTGATTCAACATGTCGTACAGTAGAGACGCCTCAGTTGAGGTAGCGTTTCGCTTCGTTTCGCACGAGCGTGCGCAGTTGTGGGTCATCAATACAAAAAATGCGGAAAATTTTTGCTTGATCTTCGAAATTATCCAGCAGCGAATCACGCAAACGCGTTACTTCTGGATTGTCAAAGGTGAGGGGGTCGGCTTTGTCTGAAGGATTCTTTGGGCCGTAAAATACTTTGAGGTCAACTTCCGGACTTTTGTTGAAGCCAGGTATGTCAATCAGTATCTCGTGGCCTGACAGAGGTCGCCCCAGCTTTTTCGAGAACATATGACACAGCTCAATTTCTTTTTCTCTGCGTTTAACCGGGTTGTGAAAAAGCTCATACAAGTATTCCATCAGTGCGCGTTTGCGCTCGCTTGGATTAATGACGGCACCCACCTTGTACAGGCGGCGATAGATTGTGCCATCCAGAAGCTGAGCCGAGCCCGTCAACTGCAGGCGCTGTTGCTCTGACTTGAGCTGGGCTATGAGCTCGCTTTCGGTCAGAAGGTGAAAACGGTTGCCATCTAACTGACATTCCGGATGGAGCAATATTTCCTGCACGGCTCGTTTAAACATGGCCGAAGCAGAGCGCACTCCGTGGTGCCAGTACACGTTGCGATACATGAGGTAGTTAGTGAAAACTAGGGCCTCTACGGCGTCTACTCCCTTGCTCGTGATGGCCAGGCGCTTGCGCTCTGAATCGTATTTAATTGACGACTCAAGACGGTCTCGGTTGACGCTTTCCCCGAAAGGCACACCGCAGAAAAGCGAATCGCGTAGGAGGTAGTCAATTTTATCTGGATCGAGCGTGCCGCTAAGGATATTGGCCAGCAGCAGGTCTTCAGGTGGAATGCTACACTGTGCGTTTTTGTAATCAATGACGTTGGCTACGCGGAGTGGATCGACTTTAAATTGATCCTGCAATATGTGGTATGTAGGGCGATCTTGGTCGAGAATGATCTGTCGAGCGCGCTCTTCGTGTAGTACGAAAAACGGCATGAGCTCCTCAAGAGTATGCGAAAAGGGGTAGTGTCCGATATCGTGTAAAAGGGTTGCTGCTACAAAAACGCGGATGTCTTCGTCAGCAAGCTGTAGGGGCGGGTCGGAAACGAGGAGGCGCGACATAAATTGCTTGGCCAGATGGTAGACGCCTAGCGAGTGTTCGAAACGCGAATGGCGTGCTCCTGGGTAGACGAGATGAACATATCCAAGTTGGGTTATGTTGCGAAGACGTTGGAAGTCTTCGGTGTCTACAAGTGCTAGAACGGAAGGTGGAAGGTGGATGTATCCCCAGACTGGGTCGCGAATTGCTTTGCCTTGATCGGCAAGTAATTGATGTTCCATAAGATAGTCAATCTAGGCCACCTCATGCACCCTGTCAAGCGACTTTTCCGTCTCCGTTTGTGGCCGAAACCCTTATTTAAAAGGGACTTAGGCTTATTTTAATCCGTTGCTAAATCATTGACACACGTAGATTATTTTCTATTTTATGTGACTTGCATAAAAGTGATAAGCGATGACTGTGTGAATGCTAACGATAGGAAGCAAAGTAAAATGGCAGATCAGACGTTGATGATTGTAAAACCAGACGCAGTGGCTAAGAACGCCATTGGTCAGATCATAGCCCGCGTCGAGAGCGACGGATTTGTCGTCCGTCAGCTGCGCTTGATGCATCTGAGTCGTGAACAGGCCGAGGCATTTTACGACGTGCACAAAGAGCGCCCGTTCTACGGCGAACTCGTCGATTTTATGACGTCGGGGCCGGCTGTTCCGATGGTACTAGAACGGGCTGACGCCGTTCCGCATTTGCGCGAGTTTATCGGTCCAACTAACAGCAACGAGGCGCCCGCTGGTAGCATACGCGGAGACTTTGGGACAGACGTTCAGTGCAACGCCGTACACGCGTCTGATTCGCCCGAGAATGCGGCCCGAGAAATTGGCTTTTTTTTCGGAGAATAGAGTTGGCGCACTCCGCTCCCAGCGTAGATCTGGTCCTCGACGAGTTAGAAGAGGGGGATAATACGTTCGTTTTCGCGCTTGATACTGAAGCGCTGGAGTTGGAGCATGAGTTTTTTGTTTTTTCCGGTACAGTAGATACTGAAGTGGCAGTGCGACGCAGTATTAACAGTTTTTCTCTCCGCGGAGCAGTCAAGTGGATGCTGACCGGGGAATGTTACCGCTGTCTTGAGGAGATGCAAGAGCTGCAGCAGACGACGTTCGAGTTGCTGTTGCAGCGGCGTCAAGCAAGCGAAGAAGAAACCGCCTCGGCAGAAGAAGACGGCTTCATTGAAATTGTTGATCCCGGCACGCGGCGCGTTGATTTGGCGGACTACGTGCGCGAGGCCATCGTGTTGGAAATGCCCATTCGAATTCCCTCTCAGGCCAGCGGCGGGAATTGTCCCCACTGTGGCAAGGGCGAGGGACTGGTCGAGCGTGAAGCACAGGAACAAACCGATCCGCGCTGGGATGCGCTAAAAAAAATCGAGTTTTCATAGCAAAATTGCTATATAGCGAAAGGAGTTCAACGTGGCTTCAGTACCCAAGAGAAGAATCTCGCGCACGCGCCGAGACAAGCGACGCACTCATTGGAAGATCAAAGCCGCTGCACGAAGCACCTGTTCCAACTGTGGACAGCCGGCTCTGCCGCATCGAGTCTGCTCAAGTTGTGGGACGTATCGCGGTCGCGAATACGTAGAGCCAGAAGTATAAATCTACCAGAGCGAATAAATTCGTGGGAAGCGAACATAGATACGGTGCTGTTATAAGCGAGACCGCGCATTTCTTGCCGGAACGCGTAGTCACTAACGCCGAAATAGAGCAGCACGTAGACACGTCAGATGAGTGGATTCGCGAGCGCACAGGTATTGTTGAGAGGCGCTTTCTCTCCGACGATGAGCCGACTTCCCACATGGCTGTGGAAGTGGCTAAATCGTTGATCAAGAAGAGTGGAGTGGATCCGCTCAGTATTGATCTGGTGATAGTTGCCACCGTCACACCGGATATGTTTTTTCCGGCCACTGCGTGTATCGTTCAGGGTGCTATTGGCGCCCGAAATGCTTGGGCTTACGACCTTTCTGCTGCTTGCTCAGGCTTTGTTTTTGCGCTGGTTACGGCTTCGCAGTTCATACAGAATGGCGCTCATCGACGCGTTATAGTTATCGGCGCAGACAAGATGAGCTCTATTCTTGATATGCAGGATCGAAATACCTGCGTGCTGTTCGGTGACGGGGCGGGAGGGGTCCTGTTGGAACGCAGTGAAGATCCCTCTCTTGGACTGATCGACTTTGAACATTTCTCCGATGGATCCGACTTAGACTGCCTCAACGTGCGAGGCGGCGGCAGTGCCCATCCTGCTACGCAAGAAACGGTTGATGAACGGCTGCACTACGTTCGCCAAGACGGTCGCGCCGTATTTAAGTTCGCCGTGGTAAAAATGGCCGAAGTATCTGCTGCCGTACTGGAGCGGAATGGGCTGACGGGCCAAGATCTGGCTCTTTTTGTCCCGCACCAGGCCAACCGGCGCATTATTGATGCCGCAGCGGAGCGCATGAACTTGCCCGCAGATAGGGTCATGGTCAACATAGACCGATTCGCGAACACGACGGCTGGAACCATTCCCATAGCGCTATCCCAAGCTCGTGCAGAAGGTCGCTTGAGAAAGGGCGATTTTTTATTGGTGACGGGCGTTGGTGCCGGTCTGACTTGGGGCAGTGCACTTTTCCGTTGGGGCGTTTAGCGTGTCTGATATCGCCTTTATTTTCCCGGGACAGGCTTCTCAATTTGTAGGTATGGCGCAAGACCTGCACGCCCAGCACGAAGGGGTGCAGAATCTCTTTGCCAGAGCTGATAGCGTGCTGGGTTTTGAATTGAGCGCGGTGTGCTTTGACGGACCTGAAGAGCAATTGGCGCAAACGGTTGTCACGCAGCCCGCGGTCTTTGTGCACAGCATCGCCGCATACGAACTGTTGGCCGATAGGGGTGTACGTCCTTCTCTTGTGGCGGGTCACAGCTTGGGAGAGTATTCAGCACTGGTCGCTGCAGGCGCGCTCGACTTTGAGACGGCCTTGGAGCTGGTGCGAGAGAGAAGCCGGGCAATGCAAGAGGCTGGCGAAATTCGACCTGGTGCGATGGCAGCTCTGATTGGCCCCACGGATAGCGAGGTTGTAGCGCTTTGCGAGCGGGCTGCCGACACAGGCATTGTAGTAGCCGCTAATTTTAATGCGCCGGGACAGGTCGTCGTTTCCGGTGAACGAGAGGCCATTGCTCGCTTGGGAGTGCTCGCCAGTGAGGCGGGCGTGAAGCGTTTTGTGGAGCTACCCGTTAGCGGAGCCTTTCACTCACCTCTTATGCAGCCGGCTGCCGATCGGATGCAGGATTTGCTGCGCAACGCGCGCATCGAAACGCCTCGCATACCCGTCATTACCAATGTCTCTGCGTCTCCGGTAGACGATCCGGATATACTGCGCCTTGATCTCATTAAGCAGATCACGCATTCGGTGCGCTGGACAGAATCTATGCGAGCGTTGGTCAACGCCGGTATTGAGCGGGCCGTTGAGACGGGACCCGGATCGGTCCTCAAAGGTTTGATGCGCCGGATTGCTCGTGAAGTGACCGTGCTCGGCGCGGGGACGGTCGATGATATTGCGAAGACTACAGCCGAGCTAAAGGGAGAAAACTGATGGGTTTAGAAGGCAAGGTCGCTCTGGTAACGGGCGGTTCGCGAGGTATTGGACGTGCCATTGCATTGCGCCTGGCTTCCGATGGAGCAGACATTGCGCTTTGCGCGCGTAACGTTGAGGCGGCTCAGTCTGTTGGGCGTGAAATCGAAGGTTTGGGACGGCGCTGCCTCGTGCGGCAGGCCGACGTTTCGTACAGCGATCAGGCAGACGAACTAATTAAAGCCGTTGTCGATGAGATGGGTTCACTCTACATGCTAATCAACAATGCGGGTATAACAAGAGACAACTTGCTGATGCGTCTGAAAGATGACGATTGGGATGACGTTTTGCGGGTTAACTTGAAAGGTGCTTTCAACTGCGCCCGCGCTGCGGCGCGTCCCTTGCTCAAGGCTCGGGGGGGACGCATCATAAATATCACCTCCGTTGTCGGTTTACAGGGCAATGCCGGACAGGCTAACTACGCGGCTTCAAAAGCCGGTCTAATCGGATTGACAAAGAGCTTGGCGCGTGAACTGGCTTCGCGGTCCATTACTGTCAATGCCGTAGCACCTGGATTGGTTCCTGATACGGGTATGACGGATGAACTGTCAGAAGATGTAGTCGACGGTATGTTATCACATGTGCCACTGGGGCGTCCGGGTACGCCGGCAGACGTCGCTCATGCCGTGGCATTTCTTGCCGCCGAGGAAGCTGCTTATATAACGGGTCAAGTGCTTTCGGTTGACGGCGGCATGGCTATGTAGATATTGGGCTTGTAAGAGACTGCGAGACCGTACTATATTTAACTTTAAGTTCAGCTATATAACTCTACTTTACAAAAGGGGATTAAAAATGGCATCTATTGAGGATAGGGTTCGCGATCTAGTTGTCGATCAACTGGGTGTGAGTGAAGATCAGGTTAATCCACAGGCTTCGTTTATTGACGATCTGGGTGCTGATTCACTGGATACAGTAGAACTCGTTATGGCATTTGAGGAAGAATTTGGTATCGATATTCCCGACGATGACGCAGAGAAGATGTCTTCTGTTGGCGATGCGATTAAGTATTTGCAAGAAAACAGCAAATCTTAGGCAGGAGTATATTCGTGGCATCGAGGCGTAGAGTTGTAGTTACTGGATTGGGTGCATTAGCCCCCAATGGTAGCGATCTAAAATCCTTCTGGGACGGTCTGGTCAATGGTCGTTCCGGAATAGGCTTTATCAGTCGATTCGACACGACTGATCATCGGGCTAAGATCGCTGGTGAAGTGAAGGATTTTGATTTGTCGACAGCCCTCGATTCAAAAGAAGTGCGTACAAACGACCCGTTTACTCACTACGGCGTCTATGCGGCTACTCAAGCAGTTGTAGATGCCGGACTGACAATTGATGAACGCGACGCCGAACGCGTGGGCGTTATTTGGGGGTCGGGCATCGGTGGTATCGCGACACACGAGCAGCAGCATTCGGTTCTTACGGAGAAGGGACCCAAGCGGATTAGCCCGTTTCTAGTTCCCATGATGATCATCGATATGGCAGCGGGTATGATTTCAATGAAACTGGGAGCTAAAGGTCCGAATTTTGCCACAGTTTCAGCCTGCGCTTCCGCTTCTCATGCTATTGGTGAAGCGGCACGAAAGATTCAGTATGGCGATGCCGACGTAATGATTACCGGTGGTTCAGAAGCGGCTGTTACTGCGACTTCTGTTGGTGGTTTCGCATCTTCTAGAGCACTTTCTATGCGCAATGACGAGCCGACGAGAGCAAGTCGTCCTTTCGATAAGGATCGCGATGGGTTTGTCATGGGAGAAGGCGCAGGCGCGATTGTCTTAGAAGAACTTGAAGGCGCGTTGGCGCGCGGCGCGACGATCTACGGCGAATTTTTTGGGTTGGGTTTTACAGCCGATGCCTACCACCAGACGGCAATGGCCCCCGAGGCGGAAGGTGGTACGCGCGCTATCGGTCTTGCGCTCGCAGATGCTGGTCTAAGTTGCGAATCAATTGACTATATCAACGCGCATGGAACGTCTACGCCCATGGGCGATAGTCAAGAAACGGCCGCCATCAAAAAATCGTTTGGAGATCATGCGCATTCGCTGGCGGTATCGTCGACTAAGTCGATGACTGGCCACTTGCTCGGTGCTGCAGGGGCGATTGAGACGATTGCTTGTCTGATGGCGATCAAGGAGGGCGTCGTCCCGCCGACTATCAACTATGAGAATCCTGATCCAGATTGTGATTTAGACTATGTGCCAAACGAGGCGCGCGAGATGAAAGTGCGTTATGCGCTCAACAATTCGTTTGGCTTTGGCGGCCACAACGCATCTCTAATAATGGGTCGCTTTGACGGATAAGTCCGTTGGCTAAACGCTGATGTTTACTATCGTGGATTGGTCGGTTTAAGCGCTGATATTATGCGATGGATTACGGCTTTCTTTGATCGTTTTCGCACAAATCTAGTACTCGAAGAGCCGTCTGGTCAGCTTTTGGGTGATTTAGAAGCACGCATTGGATATCGTTTTCAAAACCCTTCTTTACTCGTCAAAGCGCTCAAGCATCGTTCGTATGTGTATGCTCGCCAAGAAAGCGGGATTGAGTCGAATGAGCGCTTAGAATTCCTCGGCGATGCGGTGCTTGATCTGTTGGTCGCAGAGTATTTGTTTGGCGATTTCAGTGACAAGCGAGAAGGGGATCTCACGCAAATGAAATCTCTAGTTGTTAGTCGTCAGGTGCTGTCTAAAAAGGCAATCCAAATCGGTTTGGGGCGATTTATATTGCTTAGCACGGAAGAGCGCAGTGCCGGTGGAGATAAGCAACCGTCCATTTTGTGTGATGCATTCGAAGCGCTGCTGGGTGCTCTGTACTTAGATGGTGGGATAGAGGGCTGCCGTCGCTTTGTGAAGACGCACGTGCTAGATGACTTCTATGACCTTATTCAGCGTGACGATTTTGTCAATTTCAAAAGCAGATTGTTGGAGCATACACAGAGCGAGGGCAACGGCCATCCGCGGTATCTTGTGCATGCAGAAGATGGGCCCGACCACGACAAGTTGTTTAGCGTAGAGGTGAGTGTTGCCGGAGAGCGGATAGGACGCGGAAAGGGGCGCAGTAAAAAAGAAGCACAGCAGATGGCTGCAAAAGATGCGCTGCAAAATTTAGGTAATCTTTGAGTCAGTCAATGCGCTTTCTTGATTCAGGTGTACACAGCGGTTCGCATCTGTCGGCCATTTTTCTGGGCTGCCGTTAGCTTTTTTTGGCTCGCGAATAGAAGATACGTATAGTGTAATTGGAGCTTGTTTAGTTGCGGGGCTCCATCGTTATTATCGGGGAAGCGCTTAAGGTTTACGAGCTTGTGCCGCCCGAACAAATAGATGCACGTGTCACCGAGCTAATGGGGCTCGTAGGATTACAGCCCAATTATGCGAGGCGTTATCTACGTGAGTTCTCTAGGTGGCAACGCCAACGCATTAGAATTGCGCGCGCCTTTGTTGTCGAGCCCAAGTTTATTGTGGCTTATGAGACCGTGTCGGCACTGGATGTGTTTATTCAGACACAAGTTACTAATTTGTCACAAGATCTATAGCGCGATCTGGGCTTGACCTACCTGTTTATTGCGCACGATCTTAGCGTTGTGCAGCATGTATCGGGTTGAATAGCTGTTACGTATCTGAAGTGAGTCGTGGAACTGGCGGATTGCGATGAACTCTATATGTGCATTCTTCTCATCCCTGTACCAAGGCGCTTCTTTCAGCAGTTCTCGTGCCGGAGCCTGGAATAGCTACACAGCGCGTAGTTCTTTAGGCCGATGTGCCAACCCAGCACCCGTACTGTCCGGGTGCCTGTTTTATCCCCGCTGTCCCGAGAGGCGGGACCGTTGTAGTTAGACCGATCCGCAACTCGTGGATCTGGAAAATAGACACTGAAAGGCCTGTTTGCTGCGCTACCCCGAAGATGTGGCTCGGTAGACGAGGCATTACTGCCTGTGTAACATGGGCAGGTTGAAAGAGAAATAGAGTAGGAGAGAAAAATAGTATGATGACTGCACTGCGCGAGAAAACCGCGCTCATATTGTGGTTTGTTATTTTCGCCTTTGTCGGCTTGATCGTAGTTGAATGGGGTGCCGACTATACGGGCGGTCAGGGGCCGCAGGCTGTTGGCGACGACGTTGGAGTAGTTAACGGCGAAGCCGTATCGCTCAAAGATTTTCAGGGCGCTCTGCGTCAGGCCGCTGGCCAGATGCCAAGAGATCAGCGTGCTGATGAAAGTGTATTGGTCCGTCAGGTCTGGGATTCTTATGTGCAGGAAGTACTGTTAACACAGGAAATCGAACGGTTAGGCGTGCAGGTGACAGACAAGGAAATTGCCTATTACACGCGCATGCAGCCGCCACCGGCGGTGCAGTCTCTGGAAGCCTTCCAGACGGATGGTCAGTTCGACATGGCCAAATACACGCAGTTTATTGGCGATCCTAACAATCTGAAAGACTCCAATAATCGTAGCTTTGTCATGCAGGTCGAGTATATGCTGCGCCAGCAGTTGCTCAACTATAAGCTGCAGCGCTTATTGATGAGCAGTGTGCAGGTTACACCCGCAGAAGTACGCGATTTTTTTGCCGAACGAAACGAGAAGGTGCAGATAGACTTTGTCGCCGCGCCGGGTAGCGCGGTGAATGATGATCAGGTTGAAGTCGTCGATGCCGACATTACTGCTTATTACGAAGAAAACAGCGTGAATTTTGCTCATCCTGAACAGGTGCGTCTGTCATATGCCTATTTTCCTAAGGTCGCCAGCGTCGCCGATTCGCAGATGGTCGCCGAAGAAATCGTGCGGCTGCGCGAAGAGGTGATCGCCGGAGCTGATTTTGCCGAGCTAGCGGAGGTCGTTTCTGACGATCAGGGCTCGGCTGCTCAAGGCGGCGCGTTGGGCACATTTGGGCGAGGCCGTATGGTCAAACCGTTCTCTGATGCGGCCTTTGCGCTAGAGCCGGGTCAGCTTTCGGAGCCTGTGCGCACGCGATTCGGTTGGCATTTGATTAAGGTCGAAGATAAAACAGTCGAAGACGGCGAAGACAAGGTTACGGCGAGTCATATTCTGCTCAGCTTTCGGTCATCGCGCAGCACGGAAGATGCGCTGCGTGACCAGGCCGATGAATTTGAAGCTAGAGCGAATGAAGCCGGCTTTGAAGCGGCGTTGGCTGCCTCCGGCACTGAGGCAACGGATTCGGGCTACCTGCAGCGAGATCAGATGGTGCCCAGTCTAGGCCAGGGAACCGCTTGGCTGGTTAATTGGGCGCTCTCACAGGAAGTTGGAGCTGTTTCTCGCGTAGCAGAAAACGAGCGAGGTATATGGGTTGCCACGGTCGTCGACAAGAGAGCCGAAGGAACTCTGCCGCTGAAAGAGGTACGTTCGCGCATTGAGCGGGAAGTGCTCGCAAGTAAAAAGGCCAAAGTTGCGGCTGAAGAGCTGCGGGAAGTGCGTCAGGTGGTAGAAAGTGGAGGAAGCCTGAAAGAAGCGGCAGCGGCAGCGGGGTTCGAAGTACGTCAATCGGCTCTATTCTCTAGGACGGAGTCCGTGCCCGG
>CEVF01102264.1_pt1 | contig 14075 bp, 14 predicted proteins | sample 356441 | NCBI WGS metagenome assembly CEVF01 (sample SAMEA2622765, study PRJEB7988) | marine metagenome | biome: marine biome (ENVO:00000447); feature: surface water layer (ENVO:00002042); material: "saline water (ENVO:00002010), including plankton (ENVO:xxxxxxxx)" | depth 5 m
GAGTGATGGGGTGCAGTCGCGTACCCGCGCCCCCGGCCAGGATAATGCCCTTATATCTCGTCACGCCCTGCCCTCGTTGTCATCACACACGCGCCCCGGTCACTCCGGTTTACCGATACGGTCCAGCCGGTAGGCCCCAGACAACACCCGTTGCCACCATGGCCGATTGTCCAAATACCACTGTACGGTCTTGCGCAAGCCCGTTTCAAATGTCTCCCTGGGCGCCCAGCCCAGCTCCCGCTCGATCTTGCCAGCATCGATGGCGTACCGTCGGTCATGGCCAGGCCGGTCCGGAACGAACGTGATCAGATCCCGGTACGCCCTCACGCCCACCGGTTTCTCGGGCGCCAGCACCTCCAGGAGACCACACAGCGCTTCCACCACGTCCAGATTCTTCACCTCATTATGGCCTCCGATGTTATAGGTGCTCCCCACCTCGCCATGGAGCACCACCTCTACCAAAGCCCGGGCATGGTCCTCCACATAGAGCCAGTCCCGAATCTGGGCCCCATCGCCATACACCGGCAACGGCTTGCCTGCCAGAGCATTCAGGATCATGTGGGGAATCAGCTTTTCAGGAAACTGGCAGGGACCGTAGTTGTTCGAGCAATGGGTAACCAACACCGGCAACCCGTAGGTCCGGTGCCAAGCTCGCACCAAGTGGTCGGAACCGGCCTTGGAGGCCGAATAGGGTGAGCTGGGAGCGTAAGGTGTTGCCTCGGTAAACAGATCGGACGAGCCGGACAGATCGCCGTAAACCTCATCCGTGGAAACATGCAGAAAGCGGAACCGGGAACGTTCCCCGGCAGACAGTCCCATCCAATAGTGTCGGGCGGCTTCCAGCAACACGCAGGTGCCCACCACATTGGTCTGAACAAATGCGGCCGGCCCTTCGATCGACCGGTCCACATGGGACTCCGCCGCCAAGTGCATCACCACCGTGGGCCGGAATTCGGTGAAGACCCGCTCGACGGCCAGCCGATCACAGATGTCCGCCTGGTAGAAGCGATACCGTGGCGAATCCGCCGCCGGCCCCAACGACTCGGGGTTGGCCGCGTAGGTCAGCTTGTCCAGATTGGCGACCTCATACCGGCCCTGTCCGACAAGAAAACGGACCAAAGCGGAACCGATAAAGCCGCAACCACCAGTGACGAGTATTCGAGCGTTCATTTAAGTAACAGCCAATTTTGGGCGATAAGACCGTATGCCTATTAGCACCTAGCAAAGAATATCGTATTGGATACCAGCCGACTCCACTACACGAAGGGTTTTTTCCGAAGGAGAGACCAGATAAACCTTTGATGCGATCTTCATCAACGGCAAATCTTCATAGTGATCTGTGATAACGACCACGTCCTTGGGGTCCTGGCATACCTGCTTCAGTGATTCGACCTTGTTTTCAGAGTAATTTTCGAAAAAATCGTCACCAACAAAGGTACTGCCAATGACATGAGAGACATGCGCATCAATTAAATCAACAGTATGTTCAAGATAAACCAGAGGTGCTGCAGATGAGATTACCCTAGTCCCCTCACAGGAATTCAAAAAATCTAATACTCGATCATTCACATGCCGGGAAAGTGAGCTCGAAACATAGTCATTATTTAAAAATCGACTCAGATTCACCAGATTTTTTTTGAAATCAAAGTGGCTCACCAGTCCCAACTTACGAACAACAAGTAAAAAAACGACTTTGACTGAAAGAAAAGGCCTGAACTCCAGAAGAAAACCCTTCGCTATAGATAAAACCCACAAAGGAAACGAGTTGACTCTTACCAGCGTGCCGTCAAAATCGCACACCACTACACGCCTATTCATGCGTCCAACGCCCAGGGAAAACGAACCAATACACCTTTTTTGAAGGAAAAATCCGGCTCAAACACAGGATTTTTCTGAGTGACAACAAATACCGCAGAACGAACAGATACATCAGATGCATTACCGGCTGCCAAATCCATTATATGGGAGACGACGGATTTTAAGCTATAGCCAGAATCAACAGCATCATCTACCACAATTACAGTGTCGTATTCAGAGTAGTCCGCCAGAATTGAAGTAACCTCCCTTTCTGGAGGCCGCTTTAATGAAAGAAAAGAGTGTTCCACATTTCTCAAAAAATTCAGAAAAAATTTGGGAAAAATCCGAATGACAGATCTAAAAATACGCCCGATCACTCCCTCTTTTTTCTTCTTGGTGGAAGGCCGAGAACACCTGACGAACGAAATTGAGGTCCTAGTCAGATTCTTGACCTCTTCAAACAACGCTTCCGCTATGGGCACGCCTCCAGATTCGACACCTATAATTAAGACGCTGCGTTTTTCACCGAGATTAAAAAAGTCAATGGCCTCCGAGCAAAAGCTCTTAAGCATCTCATCATCAGCATCCAGCACCTTCATGTTCATGACTCCGGGTCTCTTCTATAAATATATTTCTTCAAATGAGTCAGAACTCCTCTTGGAAAAACCAAAATAAGAAAATTCTTGATCAGACCAACCGTACTATTCATAGAAAAATTATAGTTATCCCAAAGAAGCTTAACCTTGCTTCTGGACTGTCTAAACCTTTTTGTCGTCGAAATACTTCTAGGACTCACTTCATACTGGAGTAAGACTTCCGGCAAATTGGCCAAATCCCACTTTTTTGAAAGCTCAAGGAAACATGCCCAGTCTTCCAAAGCTGGATAGTCGTCAGGGTATCCTCCAACCGCTTGAACCGCCTGTAGCCGAAACATTGTTGCGGGGTGGACAAATGGATTGTACCGATAAATTGCTTTTTTTATCTCTTCGCCGTGCACAGGATGTTTTAAAACAAACAAATGATCCCCATCTGGGTTTATGAACTCCACCCAGCAACCAACCAGGGCAACATGAGGATTCTTCTCTAGAAAATCACGTTGCTTAGAAAATCTCAGACCCTGATTTCTGTCCCCCGCATCCAACCTGGCTACATACGAATAGTTTTCCTGTTCTGCTATTTCCAAGCCCTTGTTGAGTGCTGCAACAATTCCCTGGTTTCGCCCGAGCTTGAATAGCTTAACATTACCATAGGCCTTGAAGGCTTTAGAAAGATCATCTTCGGTGGGAGGAACGTCACTTCCATCATCAACAACCAGAACATCTACAGATTCAGCTGACTCTATGCTGGATATTGTTTTAAAAAGAGCTTCACCACCATTAAAGTTTGGGATAAGAACTACGGTATCATTCTTTGTATTTCCAGGCACTGTAGTCTTTCTCCGTTATTTCGCTGAGTAGATCAATGTCTTTATCAAAAAATCCTGAAAGAAGCTTTTTGTCGGATTGCGTTAACGCAAACTCTGGCTCAGCATCTTTATAAAGAAGCCTATTAACAATCGGGTTCATTTTTATTGAACCCACCAAATTGCTGAGACCTAAGCGCCGAACCAACAGAGCACATTTTTTAACAAGATACGACAGCTTCCTTGACCTTGCAGGCCTAGCCTAATTGACAACCTTCCCAAGAACAGATGGTGAAAAATAAGAAACACCCAAAAACTCGTATACCTAAGTTAAAAAGCCACCGGATCAGCCTTTAGGGTATCGTACTCCAGCAACAGCACTTGCTCTTTCTCAAAAATCTTATAAAGCTCACTGATATTTCGACCGTAAAGAGAGCCCTCAACAAGTTCCGTATGCTTGTTTATAAGCTCTTCAACACGCCCGAAACCATACCCATTTCTTTGAAGAAATCGAATTCCAGACTCCGTTCTCTCATATGGATTCCGAATACAGACCAAAATTTTTGCACTTTCATTATAATTTTTTATTCTTTTTAAGGCATCAAAGCATATCAAATAATCATGGGAAAAATCCCCAACATGCTTGCTGAAGTCACACCCTTCGAATTGATTGTGATACCACTCAACGCCTTTATCAAAAAACTGATCAAAGAAATAAATATCTTTTTCGCTTTTGGCAGACTAAACTCTGGATGTTCAGACAAAGCCTGATACAACCAAGTAGATGCCGTTTTACTGGGGCCAACAAAAAAGAAATCAATCAAACTTTAGCTCCTTTTCAACAGCCTTACAGTACCAACCGATAGAGCCAGCATGATCCAATAAAAAACAAAACGGAACGAACCAAATTGAGCAAACGAGAACAAAGAAACAAAAAACAATAGAGCAACAGAGAACGCCAACCTTTTTTCGCCCTCATCTTTTTTTCTCAAATACAACAAGAAAAGCTCAAACAACAACTTCAGATTAAAATAAAGAAAAACCAAAAGCCCTATAACTCCAAGTTCACTTCCGATCCTCGTATAAAGAGAGAATACTGGGGGCCACAATGGATCAGAGGGATTGGACCAGTTTCGTACCTCAAAAGATAAAAACGCCCAATCAGGATAATAAGACGGCAACATAAACCCTGACTGCCCTAAACCAACCCCCCACCAAAAATTGTCTAACATAATTTGAATTGCTGCCACCTGAGAGCCCCAGCGCCCAAGATTCGATGCAAGATGGTACTCATCGTCGGTATTTATGCTCACTGACAAAGCTTTAGAGTAAACAAAGTCAAAAACTGGAGATCCAACAAGAGCATCAACACACAAAAAAAGAATCAAGGAAAAAGTAATGATAGAAGAAGCCAAAATTTTTCCTTGAGCATTATAAGAAAAAAAACTAACAAACAGAAAAAAAGACACCTCCAAAAAAATCAAAACCAAAGCTGACCTTGAGCTGGAGAAGTAAACTAGAGAAAAAATCCAAAAAACAAAAACAGATTTTACAAAAACACTGTACCTTTTAGAGAAAATAACAAAACCAAAAACAATAGGTAGAAACATGCCAAAGGACGGAGCTTCAAAGCTAACTGATCGCATCCGCCTTAGATAATCAAAATATTCCTCACTTCTAAAGATAGCACCGTACCAATCTAGAAAAGGTTTCGTAAAATCATAACCAACAACATAAGGTATCTCAATTATACAATACACCGAGCAAACCAAAAAAGAAAGAAAAACAGCACTCTCTACAACATTGTATACTTCTTGAGCACCTTTATTTTTAACCAAAAGATATAAAAAATAAGAAAATAAAGAATAAATAAAAAGAACCAAAAACTGAGTGAAAAAGCGTCCCTCAGGAGAGTGCCCTTTAAAATTAGAGCGGGAAGCAATATCAGACAAATCAAGGAAAAAAACAAGTATCGCCCAAGCAGCAAACCCAAAAACAAAAACAAAGTATCTATCTATTAAAAACCTACTATTACTCTTCGCAAGAGAAATCGCTCCTAAAAAAACAAACAAAAAAAGAGAATAAATGTGGGCCTCGCCCTTTAGCTCACCAAAAAAAGCAAACCCCTTTACCCCAGTAAATGGTATAAAAAAAACACAGACGTATAAAGCTTTTTCAGACAGGGATCTTATCATACCCTAAAACCTCAAAGTCCCTTCTATATATATCGAAAATTCTCCTCCTCAACCGGTCATTATTCAAAACTTTCGATCGAGTAACCACCTTTCTCTTAGTTTCATTTTCCTTGCTTAAACAAATATCCAGCCCCCAACTAGAGTTCATTTTAAACAAATATTCGTCTATTTCCTCAAGTCTACCAACACTATCAACCAAAACCACATCCCGATGACACAAGAATTCCACCTGAGGAATGAAGTGCATATATTTATTCTTATTATCCCTGACACTCAACCAATTAAACAAAAAGTCGTCAAAGCTATCAAAACTCCTAATAAAACTAGAAAACCTCTGATCATATTTATAGCCAGCCATCCCACCAAAATACAAAAAATTATAGGCTGAAACCACACGATCATAGGGGCATCGAACAATAGAAAACTTTCTTAATCTAGAAAATGCTTCAGGATCTGCTCTTTTATAATCGATCGCCCTTTTATGCCCCACTTCCCTGCCATACAAAGACTTGCATACACTGATTCCTGCAGCTTTCGGTATGTGAACAAAAAGAACACCCGAATCCAGTATAAAGTCAGGAATCTTTCGCTTAATCCGAGAAAAATAAAACAAGTTAAGTTTTCTTTCAATAAGCCAAGGAAGATAAGTCATAAAAGTCACTTTGCGAAAAATAACAGAAGCAAAAAAAAATAACAAAGCACACACTTTATTATCCCAACCGGGACCCAAAATAACAGCCAGTCAAGCGCGCCTTTTCAAACTGCTCAAATTTAATACTCTTCATGAAAGCCGCTATCTTGAGCACATATTTATCATCAAGTATTTTGACTTTTGTATTCGTAGTTATAGTACCCATAAGCACTGGATTTTTTTTGCACAGCATTAAAAATAACCCCTTTTACGACTACACCATTTTGCTCAAAACGCTGACGAGTCAGGTCCACCTCCTTGACTGGATTCGTCCCAAACCGAACTACGAGCATGGTAGTGCCTGCGTGCCGCCCGACGATCGCGGCGTCGGTGACAGCAAGAATCGGAGGCGTATCGATAATAATCAGATCGTACTGAGGCGACAGTTTCTGGACCAGCTCATCAAACCGTTGCCCCATCAGTAACTCGGAGGGGTTGGGCGGCACGGTGCCCCGGGGCATGAAGCTGAGGAAGCCGGCCATGTCTGAGCAGTGAATCGCCTCCTCCGCGGAGCACTGGCCGGACAGTACGTCGGAAAGGCCCCGGTCGTTGCTGGTGTTGAAGATTTCGTGGCAGAAACCCTTGCGCATATCCGCGTCGATCAGCAGGACCTTCTGGTCCGCCAGGGCCATGATTGCCGCCAGGTTGGTGGAGACAAAGGTTTTTCCCACGCCCGGGCTGGGGCCGGAGATCATCAGGATGTTGTTCTTGGCGTCCATCATCCCGAAATGAAGGCTGGTCCTCAGGCTCCGAAGTGCCTCCACCGCCAAGTCCGCCGGGTTCTCCACCGCCAGGAGGTTGGTCTGATGCGCACCGGAACGTCTGCCACGTTTGCCCCCTCGCCCCAATTCGGGCTGGGTTTCAGATAGGGGGATGCCGGCGTAGACAGGCAAGCCAAGGGCTTCGATCTGCTCAGGGTTTTCTACACCACGATTCAGCGCAGCCCGAATCAGAACAACACCCACACCAATAAACGCGCCCAGGAGGAAGGCCACGGCCACCACCAGAGCCTTCTTGGGCCTTACGGGCTCTTCCACATTCACGGCGGCAGCGTCCACTACGCGAACGTTGCCCACGGTACCGGCCCGGACGATGTCCAGCTGCTGGATGTTGGAGAGCATCTGCAGATAGGTTTCGTTACCCACTTCCACATCCCGGCGCAGCCGGATCAGCTCCTGCTGGGTCTCCGGCAAGCCGCCAATGCGCTTGTCCAGTTCCTCGCGGCGCTGTTTCAGTTCCTGCATCTGGGACAGCCAGGCCTTATACCGGGGGTGGGTGGGCCGGAACCGCTGTTCAATCTCAGCGCGCTGAATCTCAAGCTGGGAGATCTGCTTTTCCAGCTCCACCACCTGGTCCAGAATGGCCTCGCCCTCGGCGGAAATGTCGATGGTTTCCGCGCGAATCTGGTATTCGTTCAACTGTTCTTCCGCCGCTTCCAGCTCCCGCTTCACTTCCGGCAGCTTGTTACGGAGGAACTCGAGGGACTTGGCCGCTTCGGCACTGTTACGTTCCACGTTCTGGCGTACGTAGTTGTTCCCGACTTCATCCAGCACCTGCTCCGCCAGCCGATAGTCCTCGTTCTCGTAGCTCAGCGCAATAATGCCGGAATCCTTGCCCTGCTCACTCGCGGAAATGTCCTCCTGAAGCTCAGCGATGGCGCTGTACCGGCGGCGTTTGGTCACCTCAAAGGTGGTGCCCGGGCGGGCGGTCAGGGCCTGGACCATCAGTGCGTAGTCGCCGGCCTCCGACGGTTGGCCAACGACACCTTCTAGGACCGGTTCGGCCTGACTGTTGTACAGACGCCAGCCCTCTTCTGTCGCCTCCAGCACCAACGGCTCCCCCAGTTCAACATCCGGCACAGCCATTCGGGATATGCTCAGGTCTTCGCCTCCCCAGGCAAAACGCTCACCGAAAAGCGGCTCCGCCAGTTCGCCCTCCGAACCGACAAAACGGCGAGCCATGGCCTTGCCTATGACCGGGAAATAGTTGGGCTCCACCACGATGTCCAGGTGCAGGTCGTCCACCACCTGCCCCAGAACCGCCCGGCTCTTGATGAGCTGGATTTCCGTCGTGGCGGTCGACGAGGAACCCAGCAGGCTGGAGAGATCCTCCATGCCGGGCAGGGAGCCGCTCTTTTCCTCTACCTGTACCAGGGAGGTGGCACGGTAGACCGGTGTGGCAAGCAGGGCGTAGATGATTCCAATCATGGTAAAGACCAGGGTCAGTGCGGCAATCCGCCAGCGTCCGTCCCACAGGGTGCCGAGCAAGGCCAGGAGATCGATTTCGTCTTCGTCGGTGCGTTGAGGGGTTTTGGGGGTGTCGGTCATGGAGTCTTACTTGTCCAGAAATTTAAGCCAGGCGTCTGAGGCCTGGTCGATCAGTTTGAAAGCGTGTTCGAAGGCGGGACGTTGCTGCCGGTACGGATCCGGCACCGGCTGGTCCCCCAGCCATTTGCCCATCAGAAATGCCTTGCCGCGAACCTGAGGGGCCATGTCGTAGAGGTACTTCAGGTGCTTCTCCTCCATGGCCAGGATGAGATCCGCTTTTGCCAGCATATCGGCGGTTACCTGGCGGGCCCGGTGGTCACCGGCATCGATGCCGTGTTCCCGCAGGAGGTCCTGGGCGGTTTCATCCGCCGGTTTGCCAACCAGGGCTGCGATGCCGGCGGATTCGATGGTCAGGTCCGGCTTGTGTCGGAGCTTATGACGGAGCAGGTATTCCCCTATGGGACTTCGGCAGATATTGCCTACACAGATGACAAGTATGTGTTTGAACATGGCGTCAGTTGTTGGTGAGTTCGTCTTCCGCCTGGGCAAAGAAATAGATGGCCTGGGCGGTGGGCAGAATCTGTGCGATCAGGCGGTTCCAACGGGCAATGGGCGCGGCGGTCACGTACACGATGTCCCGGGGCTGAAGCTTGAACTGGTCGGCCAGCACCAGCGCGGTGGCATTCCGGGCATTGAGTTGATAAACGTTCGCCACCTTACCAGACCCTTCCGGCGCCTTACGAACCACGAACACGCCGCTGGCGTCCGCGGTGGCCTGTGCGAACCCGCCGGCCTCGGTCAGCGCATCCGCCAGGGTGATGTCGCTACGGCCAAAGTTGATGCTTTTGGGTTCCACAACCTCACCCAGGACGAACACCTTGGCGGCATCGTTCCGGGCCACATGCACGATATCGTTCGGGCGCAGCAGAATGTTCTGGCGGGTATCCCCCTGCTTGTAAAGCTCCCGCAGGGAGTAGCGGGTGGTGTTGCCGTTGCGGGTCAGGGTGACGTCGGTCCAGTCCGCGAATTCCGTCAGGCCACCGGCGCGGGAGACCGCTTCCAGCAGGGTCAGGGGCACATTGGTGATGGGCAGGGTACCCGGCTTCTGCACCTCGCCGGTGATGTACACCCGCTTGGAGCGGAACGCGGCCACGGTCACGTCCACTTGAGGTGACTGAATGTATTCGCTGAGTCGTTCACGCAGAATTTCACGGATCTCGGTGACCTTCAGCCCCGCGACCTGAACCTCTCCGACATAGGGATAGAAAATGCTGCCATCGCTGTGGACCCAGTTGCCTGCTTCGGAGGGACTACGGTCAGAGCCCTGGGGGATGGTCAGTTCCGGATGGTCCCAAACAGTGATGTTGAGGACATCGCCCCGGTTAACCACATAGTCGTACCCCTGGATTTCCAGTTCCAGCTGTTCATTCAGCTTGGGCTGAACGTCTTCGGCGGCGAACTGGCTGGCCAGGAGTTTCGGGGTAATGGCGTAAATGTCCACCCGTTCTTCGAGGTCGACGCTCGATTCGTCGTCCGTGCTATACCAGCTGGATTGTCCGGAGGGGATGTGTGATCCGGGAATAACGGTACAGCCGCTGGCCAGGGCAAGCAGCAGGACGGCGACAAGAGGTTTCATTGAAGCACGTGTTCCAGTTAGAAGGGTTAAGGGGATACGAAGCCAGTAATGATGCGAAAAAGACATAAGGGGTTCAATCAAACCTTTGTTTCAAAATGAAGCCGGAACTTCATCAGTACGCGCCGTTGCGCCCCAGCACGACCCGGACGGTTCGCAGCAGAATGACGATATCACTCCATAGGGACCAGTTCTTCACATACCACGTGTCCAGATACACCCGAGAGTCGTAATCGATATCGTTCCGCCCGCTAACCTGCCAGAGCCCTGTCATGCCGGGTTTTGCCTGCAGGTAATGCTGCGATTTTTCCCCGTAGCGCTCAATCTCCTCGGAAATGACCGGGCGAGGTCCCACAAGGCTCATATCACCTTTCAGCACGTTCCAAAGTTGTGGCAGCTCATCCAGGCTCGTTTTCCGAAGGAAATGTCCGACTTGCGTTATGCGGGGATCATTCTTCAGCTTGAATTCTCGATGCCACTCCTCCCTTGCCTCTGGGTCGTTGCGAAGGAGCTCTTCCAGAACCTCATTGGCATTCATGACCATTGACCGGAATTTGTAGCACTTGAATGGCTTGCCGTTTTTCCCGATACGTTCATGCCCGAAAATAACTTGCTTCCCGGTTTTCCTAACCAGGAACCAGAGGACGGCAAAAACCGGCGCCAAAACGATCAACAGCACAGCGGAGCCAACAATATCAAACACTCTTTTCATCAATCTGGAGGTCGGCCGGCAGAGGTTGTTCCGTACATTGAGCATCATGACTTCGTGGCTAAAGAAGCTGTCCACATCCATGCCGAACAGGGGAATGCCCCGAAGAGCAGGAACAACCGACAGCCTGGGGTACACGAGGTTGAGCTTGTCGAAATAGTACTTCATGCGATCCAGCCCGCCACGCTCAAGGGCCATGATGACATGGGGGTATCCAAGCAATTTCAATGTCGCTTCCGGATTCCCTCCAAGCGGAGCCACGGGGTAAGCGCGGCGGCCAATCTCGATACGGGGTGCCTTGGGCTGCCCCGCGGCCAAAAAGCCAATGACCTCATAACCCAGGGTTTTGTCCTGCATGAGCGCTTTGGCTGTCTCGACAGCGTTGGCACCATCCCCGACAATCACGGTAGGTCGTTGCCAGACACCCAGCACCGACATGACCGCGACGGCACCAAACCGCAGAACAGGGACCGTGACGAGTGCAATGGCCCAAACCAGCCATATACTGGAGCTGCTTTTACCAACGAACGTGGGCACCGCCGCCGTCAGTAGTGCCAGCAGCAAACAGGTTTCAAGCAGGCCGTAGAGTTGGTCCCAGAATGGTTTTCTCTTGGTGTAATGACTTTTCTTCAGCTGAAGGAAAAGAAAAACACCCGCGGACAGCGCCAGCAAAGACAGATCATACAGCCGGCCAATAGGAACAAATTGACTGGCAACAGCCAAAGCAAGGCCAACCCCGGCCCCCTCAGCGAGCATCAGTCCAAGCGCCTGCACGCCCCGGGAATATTTTGATTTTCTGGCGGGTTCGCCAAAGCACTCCAGGGCATTCGGAGCGGCTTCACCGGTCGCGTTCAGTCCATCTTTCATTAACAGCACGGTCAGACCCTTCCCTTGTCTCTAATTGAAATCACCTTAACTTTTAACTCAAAGAGGAATGCGCCATTCCAGGGCACCGGACAACTCACTGACCCGGTCATCCGCAAGTACGACATCGTCGGACAGCAAACCGATCTGGACGGTTATCTCTCCCACTGCCACCGGGCGGGTATGGCTGATCTGCAGCATCACCACCTCCTGATTAAACGCGGGAACAGCGTAGTCGACCTCGGTTCCGGCGCCCTTGTTGAACCGAACGCCCCCTTCCCGATTCAGGTCGGCCCAGGTCAGAGCCAACTGCCATTGCACCTCGGGAGCGGAAAAGTGGTAGACACCCAGAGTGACCGCCCGGGCATCGGAGTCAAACGTTGTAGCAAGATTCCTGCCCAGATAGCGCATGCCGCTCCGGTAGTTGAAGTGCTCATAGGCGTAGTTGGGCCGGGAATCCCCACCGAACAGGCTCTCCGACAGGGTATCCACGCCTTCGAGATACCACTGCTGCTGGCCCCCGAGCAGGCGACTGGTCCAGTCAAACCCAAGCTGATACACCTTACGGGAGGGCAGGTAGCCCGCTTCGTCTTCCCCCACCACTTGAGTATAGAGACCAAACGTGCGCTCGCTCACAGAAAATCCGTAGCGCAGATCGATGCCACCCAGCTGATTGCCCGGGTCCTGCCGCTCACCGTTGGAACCGTAGTTATCCTTGCCGGTGAACGAGTCCCAGAAGCTCGATAGGCTTTGTGGCTGACCTTCCCCACCCCACTGAATCAGCCGGGAGAACCCCACCTCCAGGCCGTCCAGCGGACGGAAATTCAGACGCATGCCAATCAGATTGGCATCGGGAACATAACGCTCGCTTTCCAGGCGGGAAACAAAGCCGGTGAACTGCCAGGGTCCCAACCAGCTGAGCCAGGGCGACGACGAGGTGTCAGTGTTGCGGCGATCCAGCCACACAGAAGGCGCGGGGCGGGCGTTATCGGACAGAATCAGGCTGGATTGCCAACCGGGGCCCCACCAACGGTCGATGTAACCGGCACCGGCGGTCCAGTTGTGGAAGGTCGTGGCAAGGTAGCTGCCGTCCAGCCTTAATTTTTCGTCATCAGCTGGATCGGGAACATAGGAAGGGCTGAGCGCCAGCGCCCAGGTGTCACCGATGTACTCGAGGGTGCTATCCACCTCGCCGGCGGTCCGGACGCTGCCACCAAATCCCCGGACGAAATCCGGGGCGGTGCGGCCGCTGAAAGTCACGCGGGCGGAGCCGCCGATGTTGCCCGCCAGGTCGTTCCAGAGTGACAGATCCCGGGACTCGCCCGAGGGCCGCGTGTTTCGGGCATTGCTTCGGGCCAGGGGCCAGGTTGTTACGGTGGCGTCCAGACGGCCCTGATCGGCGGCCTGCTGCAGCCTGAAGCGACCATAGGCATCGCCGGGTTCAACCCAGGGGGATGCAAGGACCAGAGGAGAACCCAAGCCGTTCAGGCACGCTACCGCCCCACTAACCAGGGCCCAGTGTTTTAAGGTCATACGCTGTGCTGTTCCATGGACAGGGCCTGTGGGCGAACACCGGGGTGGAAAGCTCCGACGCAGTCCCTGTCAGATGATTGTCAATATTTCAGGAGTGTGACGATTTTACGTGACACAACATGACAAGCAAGTTACTGCGCAGCCACCACCACCTGGGCGAAAACGGGAGAGCTTGCAACAACTTACCGCTAACAGAGGCCCGCCGGGCAACGGCGGGCTAGACTTTCAGGGATTTGAGGGGAACTCGGATGCGCTGGCGAGACTGCATGAAACTGATCAGGACAATGGCGCGCTCTTCACCATCATAGGCCTGGAAAACGGCCTGGAGCCCCTTGAACGGGCCCTCCTCCAGCTCGATGGTCTGCCCGGGGCGGATGCCACCGTGCGCCGCCACCGTCGCCACGCTGGCCCGGATATGATCGATGACGTCATCCTCGATCGGAGCCGGCCGGTTGCCGAAGCCCACCACCCGCAGCACGCCCCGGGTGGAGCGCAACCGGGACCAGACCGGGTTGGCGTCGTCGAGGTTGACGAACAGATAGCCGGGGAACAGCGGCTCCAGACGACGGCACCGCTTGCCACCGCAGATCCGCTCCACCTCCACTTTCGGGTAAAAGCAGCCCACGCCCTGATTCTGCAGGTGCGCCAGGGCACGATCCCCCTGGGCGGGTTTGTGCTGAATGGCGTACCACGTCATGACTCAGAAATACCAGCTTCCCGCGGCAACGAAGTTGGGGTTCAGCACGTTTTCCTTGCCATACCGCAGGGGGGCGCCATCCAGCGTCTCGACCCGACCACCGGCGGCCACCAGCACCGCCTGGGCCGCGGCGGTGTCCCATTCGGACGTGGGACCAAGGCGCGGGTAGATATCGGCATGCCCTTCGGCGATCCGGCAAAACTTCAGGGAGCTGCCGGCCTGCACCAGCTCATGCTCTCCCAGTGCCTCGATGAAGGCGAGGGTCGGCTCGTTCATGTGGTTCTTGC
>CEVF01022246.1_pt1 | contig 14057 bp, 10 predicted proteins | sample 356441 | NCBI WGS metagenome assembly CEVF01 (sample SAMEA2622765, study PRJEB7988) | marine metagenome | biome: marine biome (ENVO:00000447); feature: surface water layer (ENVO:00002042); material: "saline water (ENVO:00002010), including plankton (ENVO:xxxxxxxx)" | depth 5 m
ATGTGGACTAGCGGGTATCTCTGCATCCATAACTGCATACCAAGGGAAGGCTTACAGAAGGACTCAGTTCTTCGCATTCCTAGCCCTATGGAGCAGAGGAGGCGTTTTCATCGGGCCTCTGTTGATACTAATTGGAATGGCCATAATATCCGCGACAAAATTGCAGTTCCACAGCCCGATAAGGAGGGTTGCTACTGCCTTGGAAGGTTCAGTCAAGGTGGAATAGATGTATCTGATTACTATTGAAGGGGGAGATGGCAGCGGAAAGGGGATCGCTGCGAGGGTGGTCTGCGACATTTTGGAAAGGGAGAAATCATTCACAGCGGCAGTTCTCACTGCGGAGCCAAGAAGGAAGCACCCTCTTGGCAGATCAGCAATAAACGCGGTAAAGGAAAAAAAGCACACCCCAGAACACGAAGCCAAGCTTTTCGCATTGGACAGGTTGGATCACGGGTTGAATTGGATTATGCCAAAGTTACATGAGGGTTGTGCAGTTGTTTCTGACAGGAACATACACTCGTCTTTGGTTTATCAGGGAGTAGTCGGGGGAATTGGGGTTCGCAATGTCGCTTTGTTGAATGCCGGAGCACTTGTTCCTGACCTTTGTATCTGGATTGACTGCGACCCTGAGATCGCAATAAAAAGGATCCAGAGCGGGAGTCTTCGAGATGCTTCCCCTGGGAAAACTGAGTACTTTGAAACCTTAGACATACAAAAAACCGTAAGATCCGGCTATCAGAGAGTATTTTCAGGCGACTCACTGAAGAACACGCCGTTTGAATCCGTCGAGATTCTTGGCCCGATAAATAACAACTCTTCAATCGAGAATTTCACCAAGGAATTGACTCGAGGAGTCCGGAAATTTTTACGAGCGAGACCAGTGCCTCGCAATACTGACCTCGAGGATCTCGACCTCGGCGTCATCAAGAGAATCATAGAATGGAACTCTGGTCAAATGAAGTTACCAGGCTTCGAAAATGAGACTGAAAGATCAAGAATCAGGACTCCATGGGAGTTAACTCGTGATGCGGAAAAGACACATCTCGCGTCGATTTCAACTGAGGTAGCAGATAACATACCGCGGAGCATCCACTCAAAGTCGATTTATTCCGTCATGTCCTCTATTGCATTAATATCATATGCAGACCTAAACGAGATAATCTCAGCAATGGGCCCATCCCGAGCAATATCAAAAGGCCACACGAATCGGGTCATTCGGCATTTTTCCAGTCAAGGGGAATGGGCGAGAATATCCTCGACATCAAGGGCAGAAAGCAGTCATTTCAGAGTAACAAAAACCGGATCTTCGATCGGTGCCATCATGCTCGTACTATCTCCCCTGCGTAGTAAAATCAGGTTGTGGAGATCTCGAAAACCGAATACGAGTTACAAACACCTGATTTCCGGACTACTATCGATGGGGATCGAGCAAGATACTTTCAGGCGTGTGTCAAATCGAATTTCTTTGCTTTACCCTTCAGATGGCTACCCAATCAATGATGATCACACAAGCCATGTCGAGGACTGGTGGCATGGTAAGATTACTTACGAATCCTCAGACTAGCATCAGCTGGCAGCAGAACCTCTCCAAGATCGGCAAAATCTGATGACCTGGCACTAATGGTCGCACCCACCAACCAGGCGAGAGCCGCTCCAGCTGTCGATCCTGTCAAGAGTCTCAGGGTATTATTGGACTCATAGTCAGTCAAGAGTTGCGTGAAACCATCGACGCCAGTGGGAAGGACTCCGATAAACAAAATTATGATCATGGCGGCTAATCTTCTATCTGTTTTGTAGAGAGGCTCAAGCTTGTCGTCAGGGAGCATCGAGAGGAAAGAATCCCTGATTGTATACCTGTTCAAACCAAACCTGCTCCATGCAAGAGCGCCCACTACGAAACCAATCAATATCCCGATGTCTCTTGCGCAAACAGCGGTTTGATTCCCGTTTATTTGGTATGATCTCTCGTATTTCTGATGGCAATTCAAATCCCCGATCGAGTACACTATTGCCACAATTGGGCCATGATCCATCCAAGCGAAGGGACCACCTTTGCTAAGTTGGTTGTGGCCCAGTTTAGCATCATCCCCATGATCATTATTCCCCCAAGATCCCCATCCGTCTACCGTCGCGTAATCGATTAGATTCGCTCTGCCGGAAAGTTCCGGGACTGTACCTGGTTCCATCGTCATAGGTGCAAAAAATACCATCACAGTGTATGCCCCTGCGATCAATGCCATGGTGATCCCAATCTTTTTTTCTCGAACCCTTGATTGAGAACCGTTCCGTTCCACAGTTCTATTTAACTGAGTCATTGCTATCAACATTGCTGGAATGAAGCCCATATCTAAGGAAGTGGGAAATTACTCCTCCTTTGGATATATACATCACTTTCGATTGCAAATCGAGAACTTTCAGTATCGAGGAACTCCCTCACAACAGGCCTCCACAACCCTTCGGCATGACGGGCATTCCATGTGCTGCCTCATTGGGATGGCATTCCCTCGAAATCCACACTCACAAAATATCCCTTTACAGTGATCTGAGTCCATGGTAACGACTGTCCCTCAGAGGGTGCATAATATTCATGATTGTTTAAGCCCGTCAAGTGCATCCTCTACGGTCTTTATTAGCCATGCGTGAACTAACTCACTACCCATTTGTGAAAGTGTCGAATTTAGAAATGCTGCGACTAATGCATCCTCAGACTCCTTTTCTGATAATCCTCTGGCCATCAAATAGAACCTTTGACTTTCGTCCACCGGGCCGTTGGCAGTGCCATGGCCACACCCCACAACATCATTTTCTTCCACTTCAAGTTCAGGGATGCTGTTTGCCTTGGCCTTCTCAGATAGCAGAAGGTTGTGGAATAGTTGTCCTGCATCAGCAAGTTTGGCACCTTTGTCGATTTTGAGCATACCCGTCCCGACCGAGGTACTCCTCCCACTGCACGCGGTGTGCCAATTGAGTCTACTGTACGTATTAGGGGCCACATGCCTAATTTCTATGTGATGGTCTAAGTGCATCCTTTCGGCAGCTAGCAAGGACCCAAGCACCTTCAAATTCGCACCTGTCGAATCGAGCATGTACCTTATGTCGGCCTTGGTTTGTTTGCTTCCTGCACTGACTGTCCCAGCTGTAATCGTCGAGTCTCGACCTGCTTTGAAAGAGTCGACTCTAAGCAGGGACCCGTGCCTGATCTTGTTCACTACAACATCATGCAATGTGGAACCCACGCCAGTTTCCGCAGTCCTAAGGAGGCCGAGCCAGGCACAGTCCCCTTCGATTCTGGTGAGAATAGTAACTTCGCTGTGCCGTCCGGTCTTGATGTGGATGTGTGCAGCCTCTATGCCCTTTCCAGTCGTTATCTCTAGTACCAATGGGACATCGCTATTCCAGTTGTCTGGAATTGTCATGAGTATGGCCTTTCCATGTGTAATGGCCTTCATGAAAGCGTCACTGGTAGGCGAGCCGTCGAAAGGAATAGGCAATTTCTGACCAAAATCTAATGTCACGCCTTCAACGTCTTCTCCGTTTATGTCTCTCAATTTTAGATTCGGAATTGATACATCACTAGGTATGGACCCCGAATCTCCTGTTGGATGGGCTCTCTGCCAGGAGGTGTATCTCCAGAGGTGATCTGATTTAGGAGGATCATCCAATGATAGGTACGCTTCAACCTGGTTGTCCATGTTCTCACCAGTGGAAAAATCTCAGCCGATACTCCCTTCCATTTCTAAGGCCATGAGCTTATTCAACTCAACTGCGTATTCCATCGGAAGTTCTCTGGTGAATGGTTCGAAAAATCCGTTTACGATCATCGCCAGAGCCTCCTCTTCGGAGTGCCCCCTACTCATCAAGTAGAAAACTTGATCATCGCTCACCTTCGATACGCTTGCTTCATGTTCGCAGCGCGCAGATGCGTTGGCCACCTCCATTGTTGGGTAGGTGTCAGTTTGGCTTTGGTCGTCGAGTATTAGTGCATCGCAGACAACATTCAATTTGCAATTTTCGGCTTTTGAAGCTACTGTCACCATTCCTCTGTAGGACCCTCTGCCTCCGTCCTTGGATATCGATTTGGATAATATTTTGCTCGTTGTATTGGAAGCTAGGTGGTGAACTTTGGCCCCTGCATCTTGATGTTGTCCCTTACCAGCGTAGGCAATTGAAATTACCTCAGCGTGGGCACCTTCTCCCTTCAGTATGACCGAGGGGTACTTCATAGTCAATTTCGATCCGATGTTACCGTCTATCCACTCTATCGATGCATCCCTGTGAGCAATCCCCCTTTTTGTAACCAGATTGTAGACATTGGCCGACCAGTTCTGGATCGTCGAGTAACGAATGTGGGCTCCGTCGAGGGCCACAAGTTCGACGACTGCCGAGTGCAGAGAGTCGGTAGAGTATGTAGGGGCAGTGCACCCCTCTACATAATGTATGCTAGACCCCTCGTCAGCTATTATCAGAGTTCTTTCAAACTGTCCCATATTCTTGGCGTTAATCCTGAAGTATGCTTGCACGGGCATCTCTACTTTCACACCTTTTGGGACATAGATGAAAGAGCCCCCCGACCATACTGCGGTGTTCAAGGCAGAAAATTTGTTGTCTTGATAGGGAATAACGCTGCAAAAGTACTTCTTTACAATGTCTGGGTATTGTTTTAGTCCACTGTCCATGTCAAGAAATAGAACTCCTTGGGCTTCCAAATCTTCCCGGATGCTGTGATAGACTGCCTCTGATTCATACTGAGCCGTGACTCCGGAAAGCCACTTCTGTTCTGCTTCAGGTATGCCTAGTCGGTCGAATGTGTTTCTTATGTCATCCGGAACGTCATCCCAGTCTTTCTCTGTGGCATCAGAGGATCTCAGGTAATAGCAAACTTCGTCGAATTTAATGCCTTCTAATGCCGCACGATCCCCGAATCCTGGCATGTCTCGCTTGGTAAAATGGTGATAGGCCTTGACCCTGATCTCGGTCATCCAGGCAGGCTCGTTCTTTATTTCAGATATTTTTCTGACGACTTCTTCGCTCAATCCTGAGTCAAACCTGATTGTCGAATGTTCGGGATCATGCCATCCCACGCTGTAATCTCCCACTGCACCTCTGGCTTCTTCCATTGTCATTTTTTCACATCCCCTTGGGCTTTGGTTCTATTGCAACCATTCATACCCCTTTTCTTCCAGTTCAAGGGCGAGTTCAGGCCCCCCGCTCTTGACGATCTTACCCTTGATCAATACGTGAACGTAATCTGGCTTAACGTGTTCAAGGATCCTGCTGTAATGAGTGATAATCAGAGCACCAGATTCAGATCCTCTGATAGCCGCGTTTATCCCTCTTGAAACAACTCTAATGCCGTCTATGTCCAAACCAGAGTCTGTTTCGTCAAGTATCGCCAATCTGGGTTTAAGCAGCATCAACTGAAGAATTTCAAATCTTTTCTTCTCCCCTCCACTAAATCCGTCATTGACGTATCTGGAGAGAAATGACCTCGGAATAGAGACCTCCTCCATTGCTGATTTCAATGCATCTCTAAATGCTGGCCCTTTGGCTGCCTCATCCCCCCTGATCGAGGCTACTGATTTCCTTAGGAAGTGCCCTACTTGTAGGCCCGGCACTGATTGAGGGTACTGGAATGACAGAAAAACTCCCTTCCTAGCCCTTTCCCAAGCTTCAAGCTCGAGTAGATCCTCGCCATTGAGAAGAATGGCACCAGAATTGATTTCGTAGTCCGGATGCCCCATTATTGTCGCCGCTGCAGTGGTTTTTCCACTGCCATTCCTGCCCATAATGGCGTGAATTTCACCTGGGGCGATATTCAGATTGATCCCGTGGAGTATGTTATTGCCATCGATGCCGACATGTAAGTCCTTGAGGGACAAAACTGGGGTTTCATCTGTCATGGCGGTATCGCTCCTAACGTCGCTTCTAAGCCTAGGCTTTTCAACCCGTTTATATGACCACAACACAGAACATCACATATCCGACCTCTTCTCGGACAGTATCATGGGCGAGCAGGATGACTCCTCTGATCTTGAAAGCATGTATCAAATTGAGATCCAATCCATTGTGTCAAATGAATCACAAAAAAGGATAGAGGAGAGCGTCGATCCAGACGAGGACCTCAGACTATTGGAACTGGATATAATCCAGGAAGTGACGGAATCCTCCGATGACGCAGTGCCTGCTTTGATGGCTCGCCTAGGTCCTGTAAGGGCGGCCTTGCTAGGCCACGGGGGCGCTCTGGTGGTTCACAGCCATGAGATAGTCGAGGAGATAGGAAAAAAGCCCACGTTGTCATTGGTCATAGACCTTGATGGAGCGTGTGTGTCGTGCGGTGCCGCGCCGGGGACGCTGAGAGGGATACAGGACGATTTACTGGCAGACCCCTCAATTTCAAGGATAAGATTCAACATTGGGATGCTCGAATGGTTTAACGAGATACAGAGGGAATTCGTGGTTAAACACGGTGGAGTCACTTTCTGCTAAGTATTTCTTTCAGTCTTTCCACAGCACTCTCTGCAAGCCCAGACACAGTCAATACGCTTCCAGACATCAGCCTCATGTATTTTCCAGCTGGGCCCATTATGTCATAAGAGCCTGCCTTTCCTATCCAAGACTCCCCATTGATCAATGACGACAATTCGCCCTTTTTTAGGCATGCCATAGAAACGACAGCCGACTCTGAGTACGCCTCTACCTCAGACATATCCGATGCGATTAATACAGTGCATGTGTGTACTTTATGCGACCTTCCTGAGAGGGAGGACAACATCCTTTCAGCTTCTTCCCTACCTCTCGGCTTACCCATAATTCCACCGGTTTTCGGGTTTTCGACTAAAGTGTCAGAGACTAATATCAACCAGTCAGAAGCGTTGCCTTCAAATGCGTGTCTTGCTGTTTCAGCCTTAGCTCTGGCCACGTTATTCACTGTACCCAAAACATCTCCGGGTGATACATGATCAGACTCCATAAGATTCAACGGCATAACCTCAAAATCATGATTGTGTAGCCATTCCTGAGACTCTAGCCACTTCCTCCTTCGAACAGAGCCTGAGGCGAGGATAACCCGCATCAGAGGCCCTCAATTCGTTCCCCACATGATGGACAAGTGGCCCTCCGAATCTTCTTCAGGAGCTCGAAACGAGCGTCGCATGAGCCACATCTGACCGTCCTGAAAGGGTTGTTTGGATCTGCGGGGGGCTGTGAGTCAGGCATTTTTTCGATTTTGTATTCCACAGGCGGCGAAATAGATATTGGCACGACCTCTTCTATCGCGTCATCATCAACCTCCAATGCATCCTCCGGGTCAGCCTCTATAGTCACGGAGGCCGACCTCCGCCGGGCCTTCATGTTGTAGAATCCTTGCCTTACCGTGCCCACCAAGAGTGACACCAGGATCACGAGCATAGCGGTTGTCAGGCCAATTAACAAAACGTTGAATTCAGATTCGTCAAGACCTAGTGCCAATCGGGCACTCTCGAATATGTTGGTTGATCCATCATCCAAATTCCCGTTGCTTTTCACCTCAACCAGTGTCCAACCTCCCGAATTGGTCTTAACCATGAACGGAATGGACAACCCATCCGATCTCTCGGATACTCCATGAACTCTGCCGGAAGATATCCTGTCTCCGATTCCTATCCAACCATTTTCTGGATCCAAAACTCCCAAGCTCACCACAGGCCCGACCGGGCTAACGTAGTCGTATACCACGTACAGTGCGTCTCCTCGTTGGGAAATGTAGGCGTACTGGGCACCTCTGGCTGGCACAGAAACAGAGGCGCCACCGACCACATTGAAACTCTCGTCGACAACGGCTCCTCTGAGTACTGCTGACTCTGAACTTCCCTCGAACCATATTACTGATATCCTTTCTTCTCCATCTACCTCGGAGACAGCCATGGACGGGGACCAACCCTCAACTGCAATCGCCTTCTTGTAAGTCCAGTCTTCCTCGCCCAGAATGCCGTGTGCGTACCACAGGCCTAAAACAGGTTCGGACGAGGTATCGCTTCTCGATGAGATAAACAGAACGTGAACTAACTCATCCCCTATCTCTACTTCGAGGGGGGCCTGTGGCGCTGACATAGTGTCTATGTCTCGTATAACCCCAGACACCAACTCCCAATCACTCGCGGCTTGGGGGTTTTCACTTTTTAAGGTAAAAACGGTTTCAGCGGGATTGAAGAGGGGCCCGCCCGCGAGATCTCTCAGATAACCGGCGATCACTATTACCCCATCCTTTTCATCTAGATCCACTCCAAAATAGTCCCCTAAGTCCAGTGGGAGTGGACTCATCAAATCCTGAGGCACTGTTGGAGTACATTGATCGTCGACAGTTGCGTATGATACCGTCTCACTAAGGACGCCCGTTCCGGTGACGAGTCTCCTGGTCCAGACGAGGTGGGCGATGCTGCTATCGTCCACTGTGGTCGATATCGATCCACTCCAGAACCTCTCCAGCGGAGTATTGCACCTAACTATGGCCCCCGACTCCTCAATTCTGTGCATTATTATCTGAGTGCCTTCTGATGCGAGGATGAGGCCAGTCTTCCTGAATGATAAAACAGATATCACGCTCTCATCTTCTGGTAGCGATGTTAGTTTGGAACTAACGCGCGAATCGTCTATCACAATGGCCCCCTCAATCTGGTTGTTTGACCATTCCTCATCCACTAGACTGGGTCCTGATGCCGTAAATCTGTATTCCATTTTTCCTGCCTCCTGCCCTGAGACTGGAAATTCAATTACAGCATTCTGGCCGGAGGGCAACATGGAAAGGGATCTCGATGAGATTGGAAGCCAACCGTCCGTCTCGTATTGCTTCACTAAGAAGGTAATCTCCAACCCCGTGGCGTCTTCATACCCTTGATTTCTTACCATCGTGCTCAATATGAACTGCTGGCCCGGCAGGGGTATGGATGGAGAAGAGAAAACTCCTCCCTCCTCGATCACTATGTCTACGCCATCCCTGAATGGTAAGATCTCAAACTCAGTGCTTATCGAATTATCAGATTCATCAAGCTCTTCTATGTTGTTGGTGCTGTCAACAATGACAGTGACATCTTTAGTCCCGGGCAACGATGGGCTCCAATACAGAGTGAATGGCACTTGCTCCCCCACTGATATTTTCGGAATGGAAGACTCGTACCTTCTCTGACCGTTTTCGTACAGGGTAACCATTACCTCATTCGCACTGATATCGCCATCATTCCTCACCTCGCCTCTGACTTCCAAGAATGAACCCATCACAGAATTTCGAAGTGGAATGCCGTAGTCTGTTACGTCAAGATCGTCAATAAACATCAAATTCGGTCTTGGCGGGTAGTTATCGATCTCTATTGACCTCTTGACTACTTCGCTCAAGATGTCATCACCCGCGACGATTTGCAGGTACACATCATGCTCCCCCTCGGCATAATCAGTGGTGTCAATAGTAATTTGAAATTCATCGATATACCCATCTGCGTCTCGGTTGTTCTGAGAGAGGGTTGGCCCATCAGACCAATCTGCATCATCAATTTTCCATCTCAATATGCCTCCATCCACGGTGGAATAAGACCCTATTATGTTCATAGATCCTGATACAGTTGAATCCTGTTCGGGCTCTGAAATGCCAATATCCAATTTTCCTAGTGGATGCGTGCTCTGATTGGTCTGGCTCCTGCGCCCTGTTTCATTGGTCGCAGTCGCATAGAACTTCACCTTAGCATCATAGTAGCCATTCTCTTCTATTTCAGGAATCGTGAAGGTTTTCGACCACCTATCTTCGATCACAGAAACATTGCTGACATTTGCAAAGGACGACTTGAACGATTTGACCTGCCCATTGGGCATTTCCTTCCTGTAGACCAACTCCGCTGAAACTTCTACTGCATCCACCGTGGCGGCCCCAGGATCGCTCAGATTGACCGTGCCGCTGAATGAGTAGGTCCTACCTTGAATCAGCCAATCGTTAGATGGGGGCGATTCGACATGGACCCATTCAACCCCACCAGCAATTTGTGTGCACTCGCCCCCGATGAGACATCTGAATGCAGTTTCACCGTCTATAATGCCGTATCCATACTGGTTATTCCATCTGTTGTCTAAAGACGGGCTGCTTGGAGCGCCTCTCTGTTCAGACGTCTCTTTGATGATGTTCTTAATGTCGGCCGGAGTCAGGCTGTCATCGTATGACAGGATAAGCGCTGCTAGTCCTGCGACGGCGGGGCACGCCATGCTGGTCCCGTCTTTGTTCACATAATCATCCGAAGCTTTTGGCTGATCCCCCACAGGAAGAGGATTTGGCGCCGCATATTCTGCGGACAATATTCCGCTTCCAGGCGCCACAACATCAGGCTTCAACTCATCTTGTGTATCTCCATCCCCATCATCTGCTCTGGGCCCATAGTTAGAGTAGGATGCTATTCGGTCGTCGCCCCTTTCCACAGTTCCTTCGTCGTCAATGGATCCGACGGTTATGGCTAGATCTGCTGCTCCCACTGAGGTTATTCTGTTTGACCCATCGTTCCCGATTGCTGCGACTGCAACAATGCCTGCCTCAACAGCTGCATTGACAGCCCTTGCATCTGCGTTTTGACCGTCGTCCCCTTGACCGTCTTCACCGGGTCTGTTTATCGAACCATAGGACATCGACATTACGTCGATGCCCCTGCTGGACTGGTTGTTCCCCCAATCCGTCTCAGCATTGTTCGCCACCCAATTTATTCCCTTCAGAGACGCCTGAGAATTGGTCGTGCCGATGTCATTTAGAACCTTTACATCAACAAGAAAAGAACCAGGGGAGTATCCTATGTTTACCCTGTCCGAATCTCCGGTACCCAGAGCGATTCCAGCCACATGTGTGCCATGACCGTCACCGTCGTCCGGGTCGAAGTTACCGTCAGAGCACTCAACCTGATTACTCGATGTCGCATCACACCCCGCAATCCATTTTTGATCAGGGATGTCACTTGGTTGATTTTCATTGTCTTGATTAGAATCAGAGAAGTCATCGAGAGAGAAATGCTCATTGTCCACGCCAGTATCAAGAATGGCAATCACGACTCCATCCCCCATGTATCCGTTGCTCCAGAAAGAATCCTGATACAGATCACTCGCCCTGACCTTCGATCCTTTGGTTGCCACATCCAAGTAGGGCTCCAAAACATTCTGTTGTTCTATTAATACAACGCCTGGGAGAGAAAGGACATCCCATAATGCTGATACAGGAACTCTGTCAAGTACAATTGAATCCAGAATATCCATTTTGAAAAACCATGAATCAGGTCGATCCCATCCGTGGTCTTCCAAGGTCGATGTCAACTTGGATTCGTCCGTAGGACCAGGGTGCCATTCGTAGTTCACCACTATCGCCACGGTCGTTCTATTGTCTGGTCCGATTATCGAGCTCGGAGAAATGGATTCTGACTCTCCGGAAATTATTCTCTCCAATCGGTCGTCCATCCCATTCCGGTTCGAGTCCCATCCGTATGATTTCCACCATCCAGGTTCTTCAACGGGGGGGCTGGAATCAGGAGGGGCATATGGATGGCCAATGTTATCGGAAAAGCACCAACCTTCGCTGCATTCTTGGTTTGTTGACATTGACGTATTTGTTACGGCCGAAGCCCCCGCGGAAGCATCCATGACAAGCAAAAGGAACGAGAGAATTAATGCTCGGGCGGGCAAAGTTTGACGCATGTCTAGTACCTCTATGTAGCAGACCCTGTATAATGTCAACTTCCATATGACTGAATTTTTTGCGATTTAGGAGGGCTTGTCGCCTTTTTGGAATGCTTCCAGTATCGGTATGACCTCTGGATTGTGTGCGAATTGGTTACTTGGAACGTTTATGATTGAACCGTTTTCCAATCTTTCCATGAGGAGGCTGACCGCAGTGTCGGCATGAAGTGCATCTGACTCTGCGGTGATAAGGGCTATTCTGGTATCCACAGAGTCAAAATCCAAATCCATTTGGTACGACCCATTTGACAATGCACTTAACCTCAAACGCCTCACATCGGAGGCCAACAACGTTCTTCTGTATCTGATTTTTTGACCCTCCTCCTTCAGTTTAAGGTCTAAGTAGAATATTGCAAATCTTACCAGGGGCGGGTAAAGGAGACTCGGCATTAGTATCAGTGGCCTGCTCCAAAGTGGGAATCTGAAACTGACGTTTGGCGCGAGCAGGGACACGCTGTTAGCTGTAAAAACCCCTGACTTCAAGGCCTCCAAAACAGAAGTGGCTCCTAGGGAGGACGCGAACCAGTCGCACCCTGATCCGATTGTTGGACACTTTTCCTTGATCGCATCCAAATCGGAAACTGTTTGAGTGATCGATAGATTTGATCTCGTCAATTTACCTTTTGAAATAGCACTAGCCTTTTCCCGGGTTTCTATGTAAATTACCTCTCTTTTTTTGGCCCATGCCTCAACTATTTGCCGCCAACCCTCATAGATACTGTTCCAGCCGGGAACGAGTACCAAAGGCGTGGAATTCTCAATTTTCTCAGGTTTGAAGAACATGACTCTGACAAGCCAGTCATCGTACATCTCTATCATTTTTGACTCAACGACAACACCCTCTATATTTGGGATCATATTCCAAGGATTATCCATAATTCACCCTCATATTTTCGCCAGACAATTGGAAACCCGATTAAAACGCCAACGAGGGTCTTTGCCTCTGACCCTGGTCGTCCATCTCAAACATCTCCAACTCTGATTTATTCATCCAGTTTGCGATGATGACGTTCGGAAACACCTCGATCAGATTGTTGAAATTCGTCGCTTCTGCATTGTACGTCTCTCGCCTGTCACTGATACCGATTTCAATGTCTCCAATCTGTTGCTGCAGTGACACAAAGTTTTGATTCGCTTTGAGATCGGGGTATTGTTCCGCCACGGCATATATTTTTGGCAGCATTTGACCAAGGAGAGCCTCATTCTTCGAAACCTTTCCGATATCCCCTCCCGAAGATGCCCCGGCAGCTGCCATTCTTGCATCGGCAAACCTCTCAAAAAGGTCCTTTTCATGTGCTGCATATCCTTTTACCGTTTCAACAAGGCTGGTCAATTGATCATATCTGCGTTGTAATTCAACATCTACGTTGCTCCATGATTGGTCACATCTGTTTTCCATGCGAACAATTCTGTTGTATAGCCCTATTCCCCAAATCATGAAAACTAGAATAGTCATTCCAAAGCATGCTGATCCTGCCAGCAAGATCCTGATCATGGCAATCCCAGCAGCGGTAATGGCATGAACCTTGGCCTAATTTTCATCTGGGATGGTATACAGATTGCCATCTGAGGCAATCAAACCCTCCTCTTCAAGGCAAATAAGGTGCGATAGAGACTGGTCTCGTGCGAGGCCGATCGGCGCGCCCGGTGCATCTTTGTAAGCAAATGAGGCGATTTCATCCAGAGATTTGCAACCCGATCGAACAGCATCCAGAACTCTGGCATGCCTTTCCATTCTGTGCTTGTGGGTTCTCTGTAGTAACCTATGGGGAGCAGCACAGACCGGCCCGTGACTAGGAAAAAGGAGATTAGGATCCAAATCCAACAGGCGATCCAGACTTCGGAAGTATTCCGCCATACTCCCGTCTTCGGATGGAACTAAGATGGTTCCAACCATAGTCACGTTATCCGCCGAAAGGATTCCGACATCCGCATGAAGGGATATCATACCCGGACAGTGACCGGGAGTTTCGAGGACCTCCCATGGATGACCGTCTCCTAGGTCAAACACGTAGCCCTCTGATACCTCCAATCCATGTCCGATTTCAGCCAGCGTCTCTTTCGTGCCATAGGAAGGAGCATCAATCAACTTTGATATCATACTCTGATTACCGACATGGTCGGGGTGTCTGTGGGTGTATAATATCCCAACTACTTTCATTCCGTCGCGCGCTAGGGACTTCAATCTGTGTTGTATTATCCCTGCCGCTTCATCGTTTTGCACTGCTGGATCTACGATGAGCAAGTCCTTCCCCCTCCCCAAGAGGAAACAGTTCGTGTGGGTAGAGGGCGGTAGTGTTTCCGTCGGGATAGGAAGACATTCCACCCCC
>CEVF01154452.1_pt1 | contig 14053 bp, 15 predicted proteins | sample 356441 | NCBI WGS metagenome assembly CEVF01 (sample SAMEA2622765, study PRJEB7988) | marine metagenome | biome: marine biome (ENVO:00000447); feature: surface water layer (ENVO:00002042); material: "saline water (ENVO:00002010), including plankton (ENVO:xxxxxxxx)" | depth 5 m
CTGGCCAACAGGGCTATCAAAAAGGATGAAGATCTTGTAAAATCTGTTGATCGCTTACGTTGAACCTAACATCTTAGTAGTATTAGTGCGAAAAAACCCCGGTCGAAGCCGGGGTTTTTACTTTTATATGGTTATAAGCTAAATTGTTCGTTGAATTCTGAAACATTAAACCCCTTCGCCACAACTTCTTTATAAGAACTACTGTTTTTGTCCAAAAGGGCATTTGTATGATTAAAATGGATAAAGTGAATCTTGGATTTGTCAACCTTTGACAGATTTTGAAACAGCTCCATACTTTCTATCACAAAAGGATGGGGGATTTCGCCAATATTTCTGGTATTGATTTCGGGGCCATCAAAAAAAGTGGCATCCAAAAAGGCAAAATCCACATCCTCGATTTCCTTTACAATATCCTTTTCCCATTTGGACCATTTATCGATATCGGGAATGAACAGGGCCGATCTGTTCGGTCCGATGATTTTGTATCCCACGGTTTCTGAGTATTCATCACGGTGGGGCACAGTAAAAGGAATGACCGAAAGGTTTGGGGTGAGTTGTGTTTTTGTTTCGTTTTGTATAGGTTGGATATCGATGTTGTTCAATTGGACAAGTTGTTCCCACGGACCATTTGTTTCCAAAAATGTTTTCATTCTGGGCATGGCATAAACCGGGATGTTTTTTCCTCCCAGGGCTTCCCTTCCCAAATACATCAAACCGGTATAGTGACCTATATGGGCATGGGTCAGAAAAATACCATCGGGTGTTTCTTCCGTGTTCTTCGCATGGTTTTTTAATAGTTTTAACTGGGAAGTCATGTCCGGAGTGGCCTCAAAAAGATAGCTCTTATTGTTCTTGTGGTCCACCACCCCCAATGAAACGACTTTACGGTTTGGGTCGGGGTTGTCGAACAATTCCGCACAACAAGATTTTTGACATCCTATGTGCGGGCTGCCTCCATCTTGTACGGTGCCCAAAACATATAGGGATACAGAACTTTGTTCCGGTTGGCCCGTGGCATTGTCCTTTTCGGGAGACGTGTTGGAACAGGAAGCCAAAAAGATGGCCAGTATGATCAAACAGTTTTTCATAATTATCTTTTTCCTAATTCAATAACCTCCAGGTCGGAGATTTTATCCCCATCTATCGAAAAACGGAGCATGGTTCGTACTTGGTGGAAACCATGTTTGCCGCACGCCCCTGGGTTCATGTGCAGTAGGTTCAGTTTTTTGTCGTGCATCACCTTTAAAATATGGGAATGTCCACAAATAAAAAGTTTGGGTGGATTGCTCCGTATTTCTTCTCTGACCTTAACGTTGTATCTATTTGGATAGCCACCGATGTGTGTTATCCATACATCCACGTCCTCGCACATAAATCGATTGTTCTCCGGGAACTCTTTTTGTATTACATGGTCGTCAATATTGCCATGAACCCCCCGAACAGGTTTTATGGCTTGCAATTGGTCAGTAACCGAAAGGCTCCCAATGTCTCCGGCATGCCATATTTCATCAGCCATTGCGGCATATTTTAGAATGGTATTGTCCATGTGGCCATGGGTATCGGAAAGCAACAAAATCTTGGTCATAACGCTAAAAATATGATAAAAATTTGGGGTTGGATTAATGTTGGCAGGGATTGAATTATCTTTATCGATCTAAAATTAAGGCATTCCATTGAGATATTTTATCCAATTTTCTTATTTCGGAAAAGCATACCACGGATGGCAGCGGCAACCTAATGCGATAACCGTTCAGGAGGTGTTGGAAAAGGCGCTGTCAACCCTATTGCGACAACAAGTGGAAGTCGTTGGGGCAGGACGGACAGACGCTGGTGTGCATGCCAAGGAAATGTATGCTCATTTTGATTTTGTTGAAATCGAAGATCCAGTGCAATTGACAGATAGGCTTAATTCATTTCTGCCAGTAGACATAGCCGTGCAAAAAATCATTAAGGTCAAGCTTGATGCCCATGCAAGGTTTGACGCTTTGGAACGTACCTATGAGTATTGGTTGGTACAAGAGAAAAGCCCATTCTTTATCGATAGTGCCCATTATGTGGCACATCCTTTGGACATGGAAAAGATGAATATCGCAGCATCCCTTCTTTTGGAGCATACACATTTTGAATGCTTTTCCAAATCCAAAACAGATGTTAAAACCTATATATGTGATGTACGGTATGCGCAATGGGAAGAAAATAAAGAAAAGTTGGTGTTTACGATTACCGCAGATCGGTTTCTTCGGAACATGGTACGTGCCGTAGTGGGAACTTTGCTTGATGTTGGAACCGGAAAAATGGAGCCGGAACAGATCAATACCATTATAGCAAGCAAGGATAGAAGTAAGGCCGGGGTGTCCGTCCCTGCAAAAGGGTTATATTTGACCAAGGTTTCATATCCAAAAGAAATTTTTGATGAGCAAGAAGGATGAAATAGGAAAAGCGTTTGATTTTCGATTGTTCAAACGGGTTTTTTCACGTACCAGACCTTACAGGGGCATATTCTGGTTGGTGGCCATTGCCGCTATTTTGTCCGCTGCCTTTGCCATTGGAATACCCTTATTGGTAAAAACCATTATAAATGAATCTTTGGAAAACAAGGATGCGGAACAATTGCTGCAAAATGTTCTGTTTATGTTGGCCTTTTTGCTAGGTCAGGTAACCACTCAGTTGCTTTTTAATTATTTCGCCAACCTGTTGGGAGAATCCGTCATCAAGGATATTAGAATCAATCTTTTTGAAAAGATGACCAGTTTTAAGATGACCTATTTTGATAATTCCTCCATAGGGGTTTTGGTCACAAGGGCGGTTGCGGATATGCAGCGTATCGGTGAAATCTTTAGCCAAGGTTTTTTTATGATTGTCGCCGATGCCCTCAAAATGTTGTCCGCTGCTATCATTATGCTGATCATCAATTGGAAATTGGCCTTGATCGTATTTGCCATCCTACCTATCATTTTAATAGCGACCCGTTTGTTCCAACAGGCCATGAAAGTGGCTTTTGTTGAAGTACGTGCCCAAGTATCCAACCTCAATTCCTTTGTGCAGGAGCGTATTGCAGGGATGAAAATTGTGCAGCTCTTTAACCGCGAGGAAATTGAAAAAGAAAAATTTAGGGTCATCAACGAAAAGCACCAAAATGCATGGTTGAAGACGGTGTGGTACAACTCTATATTTTTTCCGATCGCGGAAATCTCCAACTCCATTGGAATTGGATTGGTGGTATATTTTGGGGTGATCCAAAACATAGAGAATGTTGGATTGGACAACAAAGGGTCCATTGTTGCTTTCTTCTTTCTGATGGATCTGCTGTTCCGTCCGCTGCGCCAGATTGCAGATAAGTTCAATACACTCCAAATGGGAATGGTGGCGGCAAATCGTGTTTTTAAAATTTTGGATACCGATAGCCGTATTGATGATAACGGGAAAGTGGAGAAAAAAGAGGTGAAAGGGGATATTGAATTTAAGGATGTACATTTTGGCTATGTGCCCGATGAGGAGGTTCTCCATGGGATTTCGTTTAAGGTGAATGCAGGGGAAACCGTTGCCATTGTGGGGGCTACGGGTGCGGGCAAGTCCACAATAATCAATTTGCTGAACCGATTTTATGAAATCAATTCAGGGGAAATTCTGGTGGATAATGTAAGCCTGGAAGATTATACCTTAAAATCTCTCCGTTCCCATATAGCCATCGTATTACAGGATGTTTTCCTGTTTGCGGATACCATTGCAAACAATATCTCACTGGGAGATGAATCCATTACCGAAGAAGAAATAGAGGCCGCTGCCAAACAGATTGGGGTACATAAATTTATAAATAGTCTTCCCGGTGGTTACCAATACAATGTGAAAGAGCGCGGATCCATGCTCTCCAGTGGTCAACGCCAATTGATTGCGTTTTTGCGTGCCTACGTGAGCAATCCGAGTATCTTGGTTTTGGATGAGGCCACCTCTTCGGTGGATACCTATTCCGAACAATTGATCCAACAGGCTACGGATAAGATTACCGAAGGCAGGACCTCCATTATTATTGCCCACCGCCTGGCAACCATTAAGAAAGCCGATAAGATCATTGTGATGGATGCCGGTAAAATCATTGAAATTGGAACCCACAAGGAACTTTTGGAAAAAGGAGGATACTACAACGACCTCTACAATGCCCAGTTCTTGGCGGAGGAAGTGGCGTGATCAGTTTTGTGGTGTAGGTAAAAAGTCTTCAATTCTTATTTCTCCTATCAATAGCATAATGACAGGTATTAATATTGAGGTGAGTAAATAAAGAACTGCCAAAATAAAATAGAACAGGAACAATCTGGATATTAGAGCAATACCTTTTGAGCTGGATATTCTAATTATAGTGTAGGAAGTATAAATTATTATCGCCAAAGAAGCGATCAATGAAAAATTTACATAATGTTCTGGAATAAAAAGAAGCACTAAAACTGATGGAATAAAACTAAAAAGACTAAAATGGGCAAGAGCATACATGAATATGATCATCCGCTCTGCAAAATTGTATTTCTTTTTATCAAAACATAACCAGCCCGATATGGCCATTAAGGGGATGAAAATTATGAAAATCAAGGCTTGATAATCCAAGATAAAACCCATAAGTTTTTCTTGATAAACGGTTTGGGAGCCAGTTTCCAAGATATCAAACTCCATAAAATCTATGGACTTTGCCATCAGAAACACGATAATTCCAGAGAGGGTCAATGCGATTCCAATATAGCTAATGGGATTCAGGTATTTTCTACGAATCCCTTGCAAATAACCCTCGATAACCACCTCAGGTTTGGTGAACAAATGAACAAAGGTCCTGATGAAAGTGTTGTCGAGATTAAAATATCTCTCTAAGAAATCGACCCATAGATTTTTAAAGGTAATTCTGTTGCGAATCACTTTTGCGCCACAAGCTGGACAATAAAGGAAATCTGTTCGTAGTCTTGTGTCACAATTTTTACAATTCATTGTTCCAGATCCTTTTTAATGCGCTTGATCAGTTCCTCTCGTCCTTTAAATGGAACAAACTCACCATTTTTAATGTATGATATGGATCCTGTTTCTTCGCTCACCACTAAGCACAGCGCATCGGTTTTTTCCGTAATTCCCACGGCTGCCCTGTGCCGCAATCCAAAACGAAGTGGAATATTACGGTCGTTGGAAACGGGCAAGATTACCCTTGTTGCCGTGATATAGTTATCTTGGATAACAATGGCGCCATCGTGCAACGGACTGTTTTTAAAGAAAATGCTCTCTAAAATGGGCTGGTTGATCTTAACGTACATGGCGTCACCCGTGGATTTCACAAAATCCAAGGAATTGTTACGTTCTATTACAATGAGAGCACCGGTTTTTGTAGTGCCCATACGTTCGCAGGCGCCTATTATGGCATCCACGTCGGTGGTGGTGGAAATAGTTTCCTGTTTCAAGAATTTAAAATGCTTGAAAATGTTGCGTTTGGTGGCAAAGTTTGTGGAACCGATCATCAACAAAAACTTTCGGATTTCCTGCTGGAACACAATGATCAAGGCAATAAGTCCGATGTTCATGAACCCACCGACCATACTGCTGATCATCTTCATTTGAAGCAATTCGGTAAGTTTCCAAAGTGCCCAAACAATTACGATTCCTATAAAAATATTGATGGCCACCGTACCTTTGACCAACTTATAAATATAATACAGGAGAGCGGCCACAAGGACTATGTCGATGACATCTGTAATCTTAAACTCTAGAAAATTTAAAAAATCCAACCGCAGCGTTTTTGTAAAATTAGCAAAATTAGGGGAACCTGTAATTAGAGTGTGTTCGCTTTTAAGGCTTCTACAAGTTTAACACATTCTACCGTTTCTTTTACATCGTGGGCACGAATAATGTTTGCGCCTTTTAAAAGCGCCACCGTATGTAGGGCGGTTGTTCCGTTTAGGGCCTCCTGTGGTGATGATTCCAAAATTTTATAAATCATTGATTTTCTGCTCAAACCAATTAAAATGGGCAAACCAAAGGTTTGGAACATATTCAAATGGCTCAAAAGGGTATAGTTCTGTGCCGTGGTCTTGGCAAACCCAAAGCCTGGATCAATAATGATGTCGTTGATCTTTTTGGAAGTGGCCTCTTGAATTTTTTCCGAAAAATAATATCTCAGGTCATTGATCAAATTATCGTAGACAGCCTCTTTTTGCATGGATTGTGGCGTACCTTTCATATGCATCATAATATAGGGTACCTGGTATTTGGCGATGGTGGCAAACATGGCATCATCCAAATTACCGGCAGCAATATCGTTGATGATCCCCGCTCCATGTTCTATACTTTCCGAGGCTACTTTACTCCGGAATGTGTCCACAGAGATCAAAGTGTCGGGAAATTTTTTCAGGACAAGGTCGATAACAGGGATCATTCTACGCAATTCCTCCTCCTCCGTGACGTGCTCAGCACCTGGTCTGGAGCTGTAGGCACCCATATCTATAAAGGTTGCCCCATGGGTGAGCATATATTCTATTTGAGCAAGTATGGAACCCTCATCCTTGTACTTTCCACCGTCAAAAAAAGAGTCCGGGGTAAGGTTGAGAATGCCCATTACCTTGGGCGATGTCAGGTCCACAAGTTCACCTTTGCAGTTTATGGTCATAAAAAATATCTGCTTTGTTGGGTTTCATTATCTTTGGCAAAGTGCTTTTATGCACAATCAAGTCGGACGAAATTTACGCAAATTAGCAACAATACATGCAGCATACTTCCGAACAATACGATGAGGTGATACAAACCTGCCGGGAATTGTTTTTGAAAAAGGCCAAGGATTATGGTACCGCTTGGCGAATCCTGCGGTTACCTTCACTGACCGATCAGATATTTATTAAGGCACAACGGATCCGGAGCCTTCAGCAGAATGAGGTAAGGAAGGTGGATGAGGACGAGCGTTCCGAGTTTATCGGAATCATCAATTATTCCATTATGGCACTTATCCAAATTAAAAAAGGGGTTGTGGATCAGCCGGATATCGATGTTGAGGAAGCAATCGACCTCTATGATAAAGAAGTGGCCATCACCAAAAAATTGATGGAGGACAAAAACCATGATTACGGAGAGGCTTGGCGCGATATGCGGGTAAGTTCCCTAACGGATTTGATTTTGCAAAAGTTGTTGCGCGTAAAACAGATTGAGGACAACCAAGGAGCTACTTTGGTGAGTGAAGGGGTGGACGCCAACTATCGAGATATGGTCAACTATGCGGTTTTTGCATTGATTCATTTAAACTTAGAAGAATGAGATATATAGTTTGGACATCAAGGATTTTGGTAGGAATACTGTTCATCATCAGTGGGCTCATAAAGTTGAATGATCCCATGGGCTTTTCCTTCAAGCTGGAGGAATATTTTAGCCCAAGTGTGTTGGATCTCCCCTTTTTGACCCCATTGGCATTGGCCATCTCCATTTTTGTGGTGATAGCCGAAGTAATTCTCGGTGTGTTGCTGCTAATTGGATTTAAGCCAAAGTTCACGGTTTGGAGTCTATTGCTCATGATCGTCTTCTTTACCTTTCTTACTTTTTATTCGGCCTACTTCAATAAAGTGACCGATTGTGGGTGTTTTGGGGATGCCATAAAACTGACACCATGGGAATCCTTTACCAAAGATGTGATTCTGTTGGTATTTATTTTGATATTGTTCTTCGGTAAAAAATATATTACCCCGTTGTTTAGCCCCAAGACCAATTGGATCATTGGAGGAGTGGCCCTTTTGGCCTGTGTTTTATTTGCCAATCATGTGTTGGCACACCTGCCTTCGGTGGATTTTAGACCTTATAAGATTGGCACCAATATTCAAGAAGGAATGTCCATGCCCGAGGATGCACCACAGCCCATTTATGAATATGTATGGCGTTTTAAAGTAAATGGGGAGGAAGAAATTTATATTACCGAAGGGGATTATCCTACGGTTGATGGTGAATTCATTGGTGTGGAAACAACTGAGATACAAGCTGGATACGAGCCGCCCATACATGATTTTACCATAGAACAAGAAGGCCAGGATTATGCGGCGGAGCTCTTGGAAGAGGATAAGTTGGTGATGGTGATAGCCTATGATATGGCAAAAAGCAACCATGAAGCCTTTGCGGAAGTTGCCAAAGTAACAGCGGAAGCAAAGGATAAAGGCTATAAAGTTATAGGGATGTCAGCTTCGAGTGGTGATATGGCCAACAAGTTGATCGACACTTACGGATTGGATTTTGAGTTTTATTTTACCGATGAGACTACATTAAAAACCATCGTGCGTTCCAATCCAGCTATTCTGGTGCTCAACAAAGGCACCATAAAGCAAAAGGTACATTATAACGATTTTGACAAACTTACTTTCTAAACATAACACTAAGTAAAAACAAATAACATGAGAACAAAGATTGTGGCCGGAAATTGGAAGATGAACAAGAACCTGCAAGAAACCAAGGAATTGTTGGCCGAACTTTCCGCCAAACTTCCAGATACCGACGCCGATGTCATCGTGGCACCAACATTTGTCAATCTACAAGCGGCCAAAACGGCACTTCAAGATTCCACCATACAAGTTGCGGCACAGAACATGCATTTTGCGGAAAATGGCGCATATACGGGGGAAATTTCAGCGGATATGCTACTAAGTTTGGGTGTGGATGTTGTTATTCTTGGGCACTCTGAAAGACGTTCTTACTTTGGTGAGGATGATGCCTTATTGGCCAAAAAAGTGAAAACGGCCATTGAAAAGGACATGAAAATAATTTTCTGTTTCGGTGAAGAATTGGAAGATAGAAAATCAGGAAATCACTTCGCCCTGGTGGAGAGCCAATTAAAAAATGCACTCTTTGATCTAGAAGCAAACGCTTGGAACAAAATTGTACTAGCCTATGAACCCGTTTGGGCCATTGGAACTGGTGAAACTGCCAGTCCTGAGCAGGCACAGGAAATGCATGCTTTTATTCGGAAAACGATTGCGGATGCATACAATTCATCCATTGCCGAAGGTGTTTCCATTCTTTACGGAGGTAGTGTAAAGCCAGCGAACGCTGCCGAAATATTCTCAAAACCGGATGTAGATGGTGGTTTAATTGGTGGAGCCTCCTTGGTAGCTACCGATTTTACCGATATTATCAAGGCTATTTAAATAACCATGTCCATAGTTTACCTCGAATACGACTTTAAGATTGCCCCGCTCCAACCCGCAACCGATATTTTGATTGCGGAGTTGGGTGAATTGGGCTTTGAAAGCTTTGTGGAAAACGAAACAGGGCTGTTGGCCTATATTCTGAAATCGGAATGGAAGGACATTGTATTGGAGGATCTCTTTGTATGTCAAAACCCAAATTTTGAGATCAGCTGGACCAGTAGGGAAATCGAACAACAGAATTGGAATGCGGAGTGGGAGAAAAACTTTCATCCAATTAAGGTGGGGGACAGGTGCATGGTCCGTGCTCCATTCCATCAAGCAGTTAAGGTGGATTACGATATTGTTATTGAGCCTAAAATGAGTTTTGGAACGGGGCACCACGAAACCACGCACATGATGCTGCAACACATTTTGGACAATGATTTTTCGGGGAAATCGGTGTTGGATATGGGGTGTGGAACAGGTGTGCTGGCCATTTTGGCCAAAAAGAAGGGGGCCAAGGACGTAGATGCCATCGATATTGATGAATGGTGTTTTATAAACACCCAAGAAAATATAGAACGCAATGGGTGTGCCGATATAAAAGCTTATCAAGGCGATAGTGGTTTGTTGGAAGGAAAACAGTACGATATAATCATGGCCAATATCAATAGGAACATCCTTTTGGAAGATATCCCCGTTTATGCCAAATGTCTTAAAAAAGGCGGCGCACTATTTTTAAGTGGCTTTTATTTGGATGATTTGGGTGCAATTTCTTCAAAATGTGCCACCTATGGTTTGGAATATGAAAAAAATCTTGAGAAAAATAACTGGATTTCGGTAAAATATGTAAATTAGAAAGACATAAACTCCGAGAAATATGGGCACCAAAGAAAAAGAGCTGGAAGATGTCCTTCTGGAAGAAGAGACGGTAAAAGAACACGAAATAGTGCTTTTCAATGATGACGTGAATACCTTTGATCACGTCATAGAAACCCTTATCAAAGTTTGTGACCATACCCCCGAACAGGCGGAACAATGTTCCCTTATCGTGCATTATAATGGAAAATGTACGGTCAAAACGGGTGAGTATTCGGTCTTGGAACCTAAATGCAGCAAACTTTTGCAGGCAGGTCTGAGTGCGGAAATTGTGTAGTGAACACTGTCATTTTTTTCTGAATTCTGTCAAAAAACAAGTCTTTGTTTTTGATAGATGATGTAAAATGGAAAATTCGTGAATTCTTTGTGGTGATTCATAGGCCTTAACCATTCCAATTCACTAAATTTAACCGTAACAACTCAAATAAATCCGCTAACCATCCATTCTGAAAAATGAGCGAATTTTTTAAGGCCGAACTGAAAGATCGTTTTTTGGAATATGCATTGGAACGAAATGATTATTTTCAGGTCCAGACCCTTTACGATGAATTTTTGAGGCCAAACTATAGTTTGGAGTACGCTCAAAAATTAGTGATGGAAATTAAAGAATATGACCCAGAGCTCATTGATATTATGAGAGGAAATGGGATGGATGTGTTTATGTTGGCTTCTACTTCCAAAACGGAGGATTTTTTGGATCAGGGTGGGTTTATGAACCTCTACGTGAAAGAAGAGGAAAAGTGGGATGTCTTTTTGAATCAATTGTCCAATGCCCCAAAACTAACTAAGGAAGAAAAGAAGCTGCTCAAAAAGAACAGTTCCAGTTCAAAGCGGGAGAAAACAATGCTTATAGGACTTATTTCTGTTGTGGGAATCAGTTTTTTGTTTACGGTTGTCAGTATTTTTAAGGAAACTCTTTTTGAACCGGACTATGTGCCTGCCGATGAGTTTGAGCGCAAAATGGACCTCCTAAGGGAGCAATATATTTTGGAGAACGAGAAACTTGAAAAAGAACTGATGGGAATACGTCGGGAGTTGGATTCTTTGAAAAAACAGTTTTAGGCGATTATCACTAGATATAAATATTTGGTCTGATGGACTATACTTTTAGCCGTTCCATGATTTCACCCATTTTTAAAATGGTTTCTTTGATTTGTTTTGGGTTGACCGAGCAGAAACCCATAACCAGACCATTTGCACTATTGGGGAGTATATGATACTTGCTCAATGCATGTACCCGGATATTGTGTTCCAAGAATTTTTCTTCCAAAAGTACATCTGTAATTTTGTGTTTGTTGTGTGCGATTAGATGAAGCCCTACGCTCAAGGTATCCAACGAAAAAGAATCGCCCATAATGTTATTGAAGTGTTGGATAAAAATTTCTTTTCTTTCCGTAGCAGTATCGATCACTTTCCTTAAATGTTTGTTCAAATGATCTTTCTCGATGAAAGCACTCATGGCCTTTTGGTTCTGTCTGGATGCAAATCTGCTGGATTGTTGGTACAACGCGCTGACGGGGTCCACAAGTTGTTGCGGTACGATCATATAGCCCAATCGCAAGGAAGGATGAATCAATTTGTTGAATGTGCCCAAATAGATGACCCTTTCTTGGGAGTCCATTCCATAGAGCGATCCCAGTGGTTTTTCCCAATTACTGAATTCATGGTTATAATCATCCTCAACAATAAAAGTCTCCTTTTCTGCTGCCCATTTTAATAATTCATATCGCCTCAGCATGCTCATTTTTATACCAGTTGGATATTGACAAGATGGCGTGGTATATACAAATTTGGGTTGTTGGCAAGCTATAGTATTTAGATTAAGTCCCTCCTTGTCAACTTGAGCGGCGTGGATATTTGCCCCAAGACTTTTAAATAGCCTATACGCCATTGGATATGTAGGGTTTTCCATTACAACTTCATCTTCGGTCTCCAGTAAAATGTTGGATACCAAGTAAAGCGAGTGCAAAGACCCGGTTGTTACAATAATCTGATCAGGGTGGCAATGGACATTTCTATACACTTTTAAATAATGGGCAAGATTTTCTCGAAGACATTGCAGGCCAATAGTGTTGCAGTAGGATAATTCAGAAGGAGTAACTCGTTTCCAGTAATCATCAATAAGCTTTTTCCATATTTGAACAGGAAAAATATCCAAAGGAGGAAGTCCTGGTCTAAAGGCTACTCCTTTTATGGAATCTTCTCCTGGCCACACGGCATTTTCAGAAAATGCTCTGCCTTTTTGGGAAAGCGTGGGGTAACCTCCCTTTTTTTCGATAGTGGAAATATGGAGTTTTATTTTTTTGTTCTTAGGAGCTCGTACGTAGTACCCAGAACCTTTTTTGGCGATAATATAATTCTCCACTAATAGGAGGTCAATGGCTTTTAGTACGGTACTTCTGGATATGCCAAGGTCACTTGCCAAAACCCGCGAAGGCGGAAGTTGGTAACCGGTCTCCAAGGATCGGTTCAATATAGCTTTTTTGAACGCTGTATAGAGGTTGACATAAATTTGAGGTTGTTTTACATCCAAAAAAAAGCCATTTCGTGCTAAAAGGCCTTTAATGTTAAAATGCATAATTGGTATGCGGTATCTGATAAGATTGGTATGCTCAAGGTAGAGGTTTATCTATTAATTTTCAGTTTTTTAACAAAAAGTTCACAATGCGAATTCCAAATCCTACCGGCAGAACTTTCTTGTCCCATCATATCCATTCCGGAAATTTTAAGGATGGGAATGGATGGGGGGAAACATATGTTTTGCCTTTCATTATAGTATGCTGCTTATTTAATGGCTTCAATTTGTTTATGCCCACAGTTGCAATAAACCATCGATTCCATTCACACCCCTCCCAGACCTTATCCTTCATAAACCTAAACCAATTTACTTATGTTTAAGAACCAATTTATGTGCCTGTGTTCACTTTTGGTACTTTCATTTACTATCAATGCACAACAGCAGGTTAGCGGAAATGTAAGTGATCAAGCCGGTCCTTTACCCGGGGTTAGTATATTGCTCAAAGGAACATCTATAGGGGTCATTACAGATTTTGATGGAAACTACACCATTCGCTTAAAAGAGGGAAATGGAACCTTGCAATATAGCTATGTGGGGTACAAGACCAAGGAAATTCTGGTAGGGCAGCAAACTGTGATCAATGTGGTGTTGGAAGAAAACACTGAACTTTTAGATGAGGTTGTTGTAACGGCACAAGGTATCAAAAAGTCTAAAAAAGCTCTTGGGTATGCCATTACCAATGTAAGTCCCGAAGAAGTGGAAAACCGTCCAGAAGCCGATCTAGCCCGTACCTTACAAGGAAAAGTGGCAGGGGTGTCCATAACCCCGGCGGATGGTCAAACAGGTTCTTCCTCAAGTATTCGTATCCGCGGAGATATTTCATTGACAGGCTCCAATGCCCCGTTAATAGTGGTAAACAATGTTCCCTTTAATGGATTGCTTAGGGACATAGATCCCAATGATATTCAAAATGTCAGTATCCTTAAAGGTTTCAATGCAGCAGTACTTTATGGTAGTGAGGGACGAAATGGGGTGATTCTTATACAGACGAAGAGTGGTTCCGCTACTATAGGGGAAACCAGGACTACGGCAACCTATTCAACTACGGTCTATACCAATACCGTTTCCCAGTTACCAGAGTTTCAAAACACCTATTCCAACGGACTGGAAGGGGTCCAATTTGGTTCTACGGTTGTTTCTAATTTTGGGCCCGCATTTTCTGAATTGGATGAAGTTCCTCATCCGTATGCATATTTAGGTGACATCTTCCCGGAATATGCCGATAAAATGGTTCAAATAGAGGCGAAACCAAATAATGTAAGGAACATTTTCAATATGGGAATAGGAACCAGCCATTCCTTTACGTTTGCAACTTCTAAAGAAAAGGTAGGGTTCAACTTATCAGCAGGTTATACGGACGAGAAGGGGATAATTGCGAATAATGACCTAAAACGCTTCAACTTAAGTATAGGGGGTAAGGCTAAACTAGGTGAAAAACTCGATATTTCTGGAAATATCGGGTACTCCACCAGAAAAG
>CEVF01154097.1_pt1 | contig 14038 bp, 8 predicted proteins | sample 356441 | NCBI WGS metagenome assembly CEVF01 (sample SAMEA2622765, study PRJEB7988) | marine metagenome | biome: marine biome (ENVO:00000447); feature: surface water layer (ENVO:00002042); material: "saline water (ENVO:00002010), including plankton (ENVO:xxxxxxxx)" | depth 5 m
TGCAATTGATTTTCTATGGGCCCACTGATCAAGGTAAGTGGGGTTCGTATTTCGTGGGAGATATCGGTGTAGAGCTTGGTTTTGAGCTCGTCGATTTTTTGAAATCTGTTTTTTTCAATTTCAACATAATAAAACTTATGTCCCAAACCCATAGAAAAAACGAGCAGCTCAAGAAAAACTCCCAATTGGGTAATATTAAAACTGTAAAAACCAAAAAAGTTGTTGGACTCCACTCCCCCTGAAAACGCATTTTGGGAACCATACCAGACCCCCACCATGGAAAACCCGATCAGAAAAATATTCCCTAGCAATATATAATATTTAAGAATCGATTTTACAACGATATAAGCCCTTATGACCGCATAAATGCCATACAAATGCAAGGGTAATAGTATTAGGTTCATATGGTTTTTTACCAAAGCGAAGTTTTTAGTGGCCAAGAGATATAGGAAAGTTAAAAAGGCCGCTAAATACGTGAATCTTTCAAACCATAGAAGCTCATTTGAAAATCTGGGATTATGGTTTTCGATTTCGGCAAATGAATTCACAAATGCGATAAAAACCCCGGACAGTAAAAACACCAATGGAGCCATAAAATAGTATGTGGTATTGTAATCCTTAAAAAACAATCCCAATTGGAGTTCGAGGTCGATCCTTAGAAAAAAATAGGTGCCGAATATCAAAATGTAAACCCCATACAATAGATAATCCTTTTTTCTGAGCCTAAAATAGAGTAGGAGCATAAATACCCCAATGGCAATAAAGCACCCTTGAAAAATAAAGGTGGTAAATACGGCCATGGCCATATTGGTAAAGTGCCATGGTTGTTCAATCTCAAAACTATAGGTGGCGGGAATATCTCCCCAAACACCGTCATAATTGCTGGAAAGCACCTCAAAGGTATACCGGCCGGGCGGTAAATTGGTATACCGTACCTCATTGTGGTTGCCTGCATATATCCAATCATCATCATTGCCTATCAACCTGTATTTGTATTGATTTAGGTTGGGTTGCGAAAATTGTAGGGATGAAAATGTAAAGGCTATGGTATTTTGTGTATGTTTTAGCGGGACCTTATCAGCTAAATCACGTGTTGCATTGAACACTTTTACACTGGTAATTACAGTTTTAGGCTTGAATGGATTGGTTTGCAACTGTTCGGGTTCAAACCAGTTGAGACCTTCGAGACCTCCAAAATAAAGCGTGCCGTCATCAGACTTAAAATATGCTCCTGTATTAAACTCATAGGATTGTAGACCATCATAGTTTTCATAATTTTCAATAATGGGCCGACCATCTTCCAAGAAAAATTTAGTGATTCCCCTGTTGGAACTCAACCAAAGATTCCCCTGTTCATCCGGCAGAATACCATAAATCACATTATTGGGAAGCCCATCTTCAATGGTATAATGATTTATTTTACCATTTGTTGGGTCATACGATTTCAACCCATTGCCATTGGTTCCGATCCAGAGTGTTTTATCATCTTGGTACAGTGCTTTAATTTTGTCGGGGATATCATGTATCTTTTCCATTTCATGGGTATTCCGATCAAGCACAAAAAGGCCATTTCGTTCTGTGCCGACCCAAAAAACACCGTCCTTGAAATGTTCTATGGTCCTAATATTGTTGGAATTGAGCACTGAATTCTCTTTATTGTATTCAGCAACAATTCCTGTATTTTTGTCAAAGAGAATCAATCCATGGTTTCGAGTACATAACCAAAGTTGATTCTTTGAAGCCTCATAAATTTTCCAGATGGTATGGTATTTCAACTCTTCAACAGTATGGATCTGCCCATTTTGATCTAATTTTTGTAGCCCATTTTCTTGATGGCCGATCCACAATATTTTACCATCGTGGTACAACGACATTATTCTGTCACCCCCTAAATTGGACTCTCCGACTTTTATGGTAAAAGCTTCCTTGGTATCCAAATTTATCTTTGTCAATCCCTTTCCGGATGTGCCCAACCATAGATCATTATTATACTGGGCAATGGCCCTGATCACATCTACGTGGACATCCTCCGGGACATTGTTATTGGTAAGACTGTTGAATTTGTACAAATATTCATCGTAATAACTTAATCCCGCCCCATCTGTTCCGAGCCATACGGTTCCCGTGAAATCCTGAAAAAGACATAGGATATCTTGATAATGTAGGGCATTGGGATTGTTTTTGTTGGCAACAAAATGCCATATATTTTTATTGGAAAAATCAATAATGTACGCCCCGTGCCCATAGGTTGCCACCCATAATCGCCCGTATTTGTCCACCAAAAGGTCTAGAACAACCAAATCGGCAGGAAACTCCTTTTTGTTGAAACCCTTGAATTGGGTGAAACTTGCCGTTCGGCCTGATTTTATAAAAAGCCCCTTTTGATAACTTCCCGCGTAGAGTTCCTCACCGTTCTTTGCAAACGAACTAAAGTTTGTACTTGGAATTTTATGGATGGTATCCAGGGCGTGCTCCCCTTCCACCAGTTTGTATATTCCCTCAGAGCCGGCAATCCAAATATGGTCCCCATACTCTATTAAATCATATATGTCCAAAGAGTTTGATGTTTGTCCCAACACTTGGATCGTGTCTTTGTTTACAGCGTTGATTTTATACAGACCCCGTCCATACGTACCTATATAAATATTCTTTCTTATATCTTCATGAATAAGGCTGACACTATCTATGGACCGTATGCTTTGAAATTTTTCCTTAGTCTTATCATAGTACTTAAGGATTCCTGGATTGGTGATGGCCCATAATGTATTTTTGCTATCGATGAATACTTTGCCAAGTTTGCTATATGAGGGTCTGGTAACGTCTTCGAACTGCTCCTTATATATGGTGAATTCCTTTCCATCATATTTGTCCAAGCCGTCTTGGGTAGCAAACCATAGGAAACCGGTTGTGTCCTGGGCAATGCTCATCACACTGTTTTGGGAAAGGCCATCATTTACCGTAAGATTGTTGAAAGAAAACCGGTCGTGGGTCTCTTTTGCAATTTGGGCGTTGCTGAATGAGAAGTTTCCAATACAAAATATTAGCATCAATATTATGTAGAGAAATGAAAAAACATGCCCGTTATGGCTACTTTTTTGTGGCAATACAGTTAATGGATGAGGTTTAACATTAACAAGATAAACATTTTCTTTGTCCTGACTCCAATTATTCAAACAAACAAGGAGTTGACCCGCCCTCTGCCCTATTTGCCATATAGTGAATACCTTTGTAAAAAGTTTGCACATTGAAAGACGAGCCCATCAAACAATTATCCACCAATGAATTTATTCAATTGGTTGGCGAAGAACCCCAATCCGACAAACTTCATGTATACATATCCGAAGGATTGGAGCAAATACCCATCACCATTCCCTTTCGAAGTTCGGATTACACCCTGCTGCACGTCGCAAAAGGAGTTCTTAAATTTTCAATCAACTTAATCAACTATACCCTAAAAAAAAACGAGTCCATAGCAATCAACCCTAAATCCGTAGTACAGATCCATGAAATCAGTGAAGACATAAAAGTATATAGCATAAGCTTTACCGCCCAGTTCGTTTTCGATAATTTTTTCAATAAGGGAAGTGTCGATGCCTTTGGATATTTTACGCACAACAACGTTCCGAAGTTGAGATTCAGCAAGCAGGAGGGCAAAATCCTGAAAATGTTGATCCGTATGTTGAGATTTTACAACCAGCAGGAAGACAACCCTTATAAAGAAGATCTTATACGCAATACCTTTGGCGTTATCGCCTACAATTATGCCCAAAATTTCAAAAAGACATACCCCAACCTAAAAGCGGAACTGACACGACAAGAAGAATTGGTCCTACGTTTTTGGAACATTCTTCAAGAAAACGTAAAGACCGACCGCAGGGTCCAGTTTTATGCAGATGCCCTTAACGTTACCACGGGCCATCTTTCCAAGACCCTAAAGGAAACAACTGGAAAAACGGCGTCCCAATTGATTGAGGCGGCCGTGATCATGGAAGCCCGGTTGCTCTTGGTAGACCCCAAGCTTTCCATAGCCCAAATTGCCGAGATACTACGATTTCCCGATCAATCCTTTTTTGGAAAATACTTTAAGAAACACGTGGGGCTATCACCTTCCGCTTATCGAAAAGAAAACAGAAAATAGACCAATAAAAGAGGTTCAAAATCAAATTATCAGCCACTTAAACTTAAAAAATAATTGATTTTGACCAATTTATACCTTTCCAGCACCTAGTATAATACTTTGATTAGTTTGAATTTTGCCCCGTTAAATTTTAATAACGAACCGAGGTTTAAATCGAAAAAAGTATTTCCCAATGAGAATTCACAGCTTATCCCTTCTAGCAACCGTTCTTGTGCTACTATCCAGTTGCTCCGAAAAAAAGGAGGAAACCAAAGAACAAAAGCCCCATAAAGTAGAAGTAACCAAAATTGTCTCCGATACAGCCACCGAAACCTTGAACTATAGCGGTACCATTGAAGCCGACAACACGGTTTCCCTTGGCTTTTCTGTCGCGGGCAGGGTCGCCCAAATCCATGTGCAGGAAGGCCAAAAGGTCAGGAAAGGGCAGCTACTTGCTGCCATCGACGACACATCCTACAAAAATGCCTACGACATCGCCAATGCGGGCCTCGAACTGGCCAATGACAACTACAAACGCTTGAACGAACTATACAGCAAGGGAAGCCTGCCGGAACGCGATTATATAGCCGTAAAGGTTAGCGTAGCCCAGGCAAACGCCAATAAGAACATGGCCGAGAAGAACTTGGCGGACACTAAATTGTACGCCCCTTTCTCCGGTATGATTACTGCAAAATTGACCGAAATAGGAGCCACGGCTGCACCCGGCGTTCCCGCATTTACCATCATGAAAACCGATAAAGTCTACGCTACGGCCTCCATTAGCGAATCCGAGATCTCGAAACTAAAAATAGGTTCGGAGGCCCTTGTCGAGATCGGGTCAATGAACAAAACCTTTAAGGGCGAAGTCGCCATCGTAAACCCAAGTGCCGACGCCGTCACCAGAACTTTTAATGTTAAGGTACGGTTGGACAATTCGGAGGGCCAGTTGCTTCCCGGGATGATATCAAACATCAAGATCAACACCGACAATACCCATGAAGTGGTCAGCATACCGGTACAGGCCATTGTGCGCGATGTCAACGACATTACTTATGCCTTTGTGGTCGAAAATAACAAAGCCATTAAAAAGCGGGTGGACATTGGTGGTTTTAAAGGGGACCAAGTGGTCATAACCAAAGGTTTGTCCCCCGGCGACCTATTGATTTCAAAAGGGTATACCACAGTAAAAGATGGTCAAGAAGTAATCTTTTAAGTCAAAAAAAAGCAACGAAACGATGAAGAAATCAAAGATAAATTTTATCGAGGCCGCAATGAAATACCGGGAGGTAACCCTTGTGTTTACTTTGCTTTTAATGGTATTTGGACTATATGCCCTATTTACCATGCCCCGGAGCGAGGACCCCGAGATCACCGTTCGAAAAGGCTTGGTCATTGCCGCCTACCCAGGCGCCGACGAGCTACAAGTTGAACAACAACTCACCGAAAAAATAGAACAATACCTATTCAGTTTCGAGGAAGTAAGAAAAGAAAAGACCATTTCCGATACCAAGGCGGGACAGGTTGTAATTACGGTCGAACTCAACGAAAACGTAAAAGATACGGACCGGTTTTGGGCTACCCTGCAAAATGGCCTGAACACCACGTTTCGAATGAACTATACCCTGCCCCCAGGTATGGTAGGTCCCATCGTAAACAGCAATTTCGGGGATGTAGTGGCCCAAATGATCACGGTTTCGGCCCCTGGGCGGAGCTATGCCGAGATCGAGACCTATCTCGACAAGCTCGAAGACGGACTCAAGACCATTGAGGAAACCTCGAAGATCAACCGCTACGGGGAGCAAAAAGAGCAGCTCTACGTGACCCTGAACAATGAAAAGCTCAAGCAGTACGGCGTCGATATTTCCAATATTGCCCAGGTCATCCAGACCCAGAACGCCACCAACTATGCTGGTGAAATCAAATTAGAGAACGCCAACGCCAATGTTTTTGCCAAAAACCAATACCAAAACATCTACGATCTGGAAAACCAGATCATCTACAGTGACCCCAACGGAAAGACCCTTCGGTTAAAGGACTTTGCCACCATCGAACGCAGGTACGAAGAGGAAAAAAGCTACATACAGGTCGACAATCAGCGGGTGACCATGTTGGCCATCGAAATGCAGCCCGGTAACAACATCGTGAAATTCGGGGAAAAAGTCGATGAAAAAATTGAGGAAATCAAAAAAGACCTCCCCCAGGACGTTCAGATTAAAACCATTGTCAACCAACCCGAGGTCGTAAAGGAGAGCGTCAATCATTTTATGCTCGAATTCGTCATCGCCATTTCGGCGGTAATCATCGTGGTGATCCTCTTGTTGCCCTTTAGGGTGGCCATTGTATCGGCCTTGGCATGCCCCATCGCCATTGTCATCACCTTTGGGATATTGAACATGTTGGGCATCGAAATCCATCAGGTTTCCCTTGCCGCCCTGATCATCGTACTGGGTATGGTTGTCGACAATGCCATTGTGGTAGTTGATAATTATATTGAAAAACTGGACGAGGGAACCGATCGCTGGACGGCCGCATGGCAGGCCGCTACCCAATTGATGGTGCCGATCTTTACAGCAACCTTGGCCATTATTTGTGCCTTCCTTCCCCTGGCCTTTTTCTTGAACGGGTTGGCCAAGGAATTTATTCAATCCTTGCCCATAGCCGTTGCCATCGCCCTGTTCACCTCTTTTTTGGTGGCCATATTGCTGACCCCTTACATGTGCTATGTCTACATCAAAAAAGGCTTGAAGCACAAAGTAAGCGAACGTCCTCCTAAGCTGTCGTTGCTCGATCGTCTTCAAATGAAGTTCAACAATTGGTTGGATTACAGTTTCCGCTACCCGAAAACGACTTTGTCCATTGGTGCCGCTTCGATCATCCTGGCCTTTATCATTGCGGGGAACACGGAACAGGAATTGTTCCCGACGGCGGAAAGAAACCAATTCAACCTTGAGGTTTGGTTGCCCAACGGCTATCCCTTAAAGGAAACCGAAAAAGTGGTCAATCGAATCGAGGAGGAAATCAAGGGTGACGAGCGCATTGTTACAGTGGCCAGCTTTGTCGGTACCAGTTCCCCTCGTTTTCACAGTACCTACGCCCCTGAAGTTCCCCGTGAGAATTTCGCCCAGATATTCATTACCACCACGGGCAATGACGAGACCGACGAATTGGCCAAGGAATACCTCAAAAAATTCGATGGTTTTGTTCCCGATGGATACGTTCGGGTAAGGCAGTTGGCCCTTAAGGAGACCCCTGCCCCCATCGAGGTGCGTATTGTTGGCGAGGATATGAAGAAACAAAAGATGGTCGCTGAACAAGTACAGGACATCCTCGAAAATGCGGAGGGGACCAACTGGGTAAGAACGACGTACCAAGATGATTACTTCGGTATTAAGGTGAACCTAGACGACCACAAGGCCAACCGGGTCGGGGTCACGAACGCCATGGTTGCACAGACCCTTGGGGCCGGATTGAGCGGTTACCCCGTTTCTACCCTGTACGAGGGCGATAAACCCATTGATATCGTTTTGCGATTGGATGCCGAAAACAGAAACGACATAGACGATTTGGGCGAAGTGAGCATTCCGACCATGTACGGCACCAAAATACCCTTGAAGGAAATCGCAACCATTTCACCTGAATGGCATACGGGAGTGATTTCACACAGAAATGGATTAAGGACCTTGACCGTTAGGAGCGAGGCCCAAATGGGCATAAAGGCCAGTACCATCTTGAACGAGGTAAAACCCCTCATTGATGAACTGGAACTTCCCAACGGCATATCCATCAACTATGGAGGTGAATATGAAAGTAGTGCCGAAACAATGCCTCCAATGGCCACCTCCCTGGCCGTTAGTTTGGTACTCATCTTTTTGGTGCTGATGTTCCAATTTAAAAATTTCACCAGGGTACTCATCGTTTTGTCCACCTTCCCCTTGAGTTTGCTCGGGGCCTTCCTGGGCCTAAAACTGACGGGGAACCCCTTTGGTTTTACGGCCTTTATGGGAGTGATCAGCTTGATCGGGATTGTCGTTCGAAACGGTATCATCCTAGTGGACTACGCCGATGAATTGGCCATTGACCACAACTATTCGATAAAAGGAGCGGCCAAAGCGGCCGGTAAGAGGAGGATGCGCCCCATATTCTTGACCTCTGCAGCAGCGGCCGTGGGGGTAATTCCCATGATTTTGGGCAAATCGCCATTGTGGGCCCCATTGGGCAGTGTGTTGGCTGTGGGATTGATCGTATCCATGGTACTGACCCTGTTCATCATCCCGATCCTATATTTCAAGTTCGCCAAGAAAGAGTACCCTAGGGACCATGCCAGACCGAAGGATGATAAAATTTTATACAAACCCAACCATTTTAGCAAGTTAAAGATGAAACTGGCGAGAATTATGCCCCTGCTACTATTGTTTGTTGGCCTTCATTCAAGTTATGGCCAAAAAAAGCCCTTGACCCTTGAAGATGCCAAGGCCCTGGCCTTAAAGAACAATAAGGAAATTGTTATGGAGCAGCACAATTTGGAAGCTGCGAGTGCCGCCCAGAAAGCGACCAAGACGATGGATAAACCCTCGTTGGACGCCAATGCCATGGGTATTTACCTCAATGACCCGCCATTGGGCCTATTGCCCGAATATACCCTATTTTCCTCCCTCGACCTTACGCAGGTCATTTATGCTGGGGGAAAGGTCGGTACGGCCAAAAAATTGGCCACTACCGGGGTCGAACTCCAAACCTCGCAAAAGGAACTGACAGAGAGCAATGTATTGCTACAGGTAGAAAATACCTATTGGCAATTGGTGAATGTACAGGGGAAGGTGGAACTGGCCGAGAAGTATCAAAAATTATTAAAAAACCTCTTGACCGACCTGACCAACCTGTACGATGCAGGCCTGACCTATAAAAACGACCTGCTCAAAGTGCAAGTCGAATCGAACCAGGCCGAACTCGACCTGATGACGGCCACCGACAACCTACAGATGCTCAAACTGCAAATGGCCCAACTAACGGGACTGGAGAACACCGATTTTGAGATCGATGCTTCAATGGACGGGGAAACCACCTTGATAGCCGAGACCATGATCCCCGCTGCCATCGAAAACCGACCTGAGATAGCCATGCTGGAAAATGCCGTTGAAATGGGCGATCTACAGACCGATCTACTGAAAGCCGAACAAAGGCCCACTTTGGGCATTAGCCTATCGGGATCCTATTTGCTCGGAGAAAACATCAATGCGGCGGAGGCAGAAGATCATTTTACCGGTTTTGCCGGATTGGCCAGCCTAAAAATACCTCTTTTTGATTGGGGTGGCCGAAAACAAAAGGTCAAGGAACAGCGCTCCAAAGTGGAAGCCCAAAAAGCCCAATTGGAGAATACCAAGGAAATGGTAGCCATTGAAATACAGAATGCCTACCTCGAATTGAACCAAGCCATAAAAAGGGTGGAAATCGCCAAAAAATCCATGGCCCAGGCCGAAGAAAACCTCAAACTGCACCAAGATCGTTTCGATGCGGGCACGATCAGTGGCAGTGATGTTCTCGAAGCCCAAGTTCTATGGCAAAAAGCCTATTCGGATTTAATAGATTCCAAGGCCAATTACAATATTCGCAAAGCGACCTATTTAAAGAGCATTGGCAAACTGAATATCTAAAAAGGCATGGAAACGACACCCTTTCACAAAAAGGACATCATATTGGAAAAGGCTTCCAAAATGGTCAACACCTATGGTATCCGAAGCCTTTCCATGGATGATGTGGCCAAAGCCTGTGGAGTTTCCAAACGAACTATTTATAAATATTTTCAAAACAAGTCCGATCTTATCGATCAGGTTGTTACGATGAAAATCAATACGTTTAGGGAAAAGTTAGAAGAGATTTCAACGAATTCCGATAATGCGGTAATAGAACTGGATCTTTTTTTTAAGGTTTACAAAAAATCAATATCCTCTTATTCCCCAACGTTCCTTTGGGAATTTAAACGTCATAACCTCGATTTTTTCGCAAAAGTATCTGAGGTAAACCATAACATTATATTGCCCTTTGTGCTTAAAAATATTGAACGGGGTCAGCATGAAGGGCTTTATAAAAAAGAATTGGACAAAGAAAAATTGATTCCTTCCATACTGAACATGTTGGGGCATATTTTCACCGGTGATGCCATCTCCGATACCGAAAATATCAATAGTACGTTAGACTTCTTTGGGAAATTATTGATGCACCGCCTGGTTACAGTAGAAGGCCTGCATTACCTTGAAGCACAAAAACCTTGAATCCAGAAGAATGAAAATTGGTATAGGATTTATTTCATTTGATGGGACATTAAGTTAGGACATCCCCGTATTTTGCAGCCCAAGGAAAACAAAAAAGCCGGAAAATATCTGATTTTCCGGCTTTTATATTTTATAAAAACCATTATTTTAGATTTATAAACGTTGGCATGCATTTAGCAAGACCCCATGAGAAAAAGAAAGATTATCGCATTATTACTTTTGATTATCGGACTTGCCTTGAGTGCTGCTTTTTTAATGAGGATTGAATTTCCAAAAGGTTTCGAGACATATTTTAAAAGAGAATATTATAACCAATTTGGTCCTTTAGCAATAAGTATTGAACTATTAATAGCAAGTTATTACCTGTTTATTGGACATAAAAAGACAAATTTCACTTTAGCACTTTTTGGTTTTACTGCTTTGTTAGACCCTCTTTTTAATCAACTGGGACTTTTCAACAGTATAGTACCTTTATACGGAACTATACTTTTATCGATTTGTGCTATGTTATGCCTATGGCTGGCATTTACAAACCTATATAAATTAAAACGCTTATCTCGTTTCGCAGCATTCTTCAGTGTTATCCTTGGCGTTTTTGTAGAACTATTTTTCAATTTCTTACAATAAACATTTGCCAACAATTATAACCGTTGCACAACCCCTTGAACTAAGAAAAAAAACCTTTTTTAAGCCCCTTTTAGGGGCTTTTTGTTTTTAGGCCGGGCTTTGCAACTTGATTTTTCGAAGGACAAATTGCCCCTTGCATTCTTAAAATCACTGTGCCTTTTTATAGCTTGTATAACAGGCACAATGGTTATAAATAATTATTTCTACTTGCCTACTTTGAAAATTAAGCAGGAATTTCCAACTCGGTGTATATTTGCAGTTAACCGCAACACTAAGCAACTGCTCATTGCCGAGGCCTTTAGGCACAAGTTAAGAGAACCGATGAACAAAAAAATTATTCACGTACTTTCGTCTATTTTCCCATCCTTTTTTGCTAAAAAATTCTATAATAGACTATTACATCCCCAAATAAAAAAAATAAGACCAAATGAAATCGAAACTTTAGAAAAAGCAGAAAAAGAAATTTTATCCATTCTAAAAAATACTATTCAGCTTTATAAATGGGGAAATGGAAAAAATAAAGTGCTGTTGGTTCACGGATGGGAAGGTCATGCCGGAAACTTTTCTGATATTATTGAAGAATTATTGTTAGCGGATTTTACGATATACGCTTTTGATGGCCCAGGACACGGAAATAGTTCGGGAGGAAAAAATATAATGTTTGAATATCTCGATACCGTTGACAAAATAATCACAAGGTTAGCCATTAAAAATATTGTAAGCCATTCCTTTGGAAGTGTTGTGACCACGTTTGCGTTGTCTCAAATTCCAAATCATAAAATAGACCGATATGTGCTTTTAACCACACCTCATACTTTTAGTAACTACGTTTCCAATATCTCTGAAAAAGCGGGAATTAGCCCCAGAGCTATCCATCTTTTTCTAAAAAGAATTGAAAAGGAAAGAAATGAAAAAATTGATGCCTTTGATGTGTCTAAATATGTGCAAAAGATTAACGTAGATAAAGCTTTAATACTTCACGATTCAAATGACCGTATCATACCCATTTATGAAGCTAAAGCTGTTGCAAAAAAATGGAATGCCGCTCAATTAGTAGAAATTTCAAATACTGGACATTTTAGAATGTTAAGAACACCAGTAATAGCAGACACAATCATTAAATTTATTGAAGATTAAGCGTAGAAAGCTGACTGGCCATGGCAAAAATAACGGAGAATAAAGAAATTGTACTTGCTGAATATCCCGAAGGTGTGCCGAATGAGCATACGTTTCAAATTAAATCGGTAGAAACAGTTAACATCAACGATGGAGAAGTTTTGCTTAAAACCTTATACATTTCTGTTGACCCTGGCATGCGCGGGTTTATGAAAAAAGGTAATGACGATGCCATTGGAAAAAAATACACCCTGAATCAAGCAATTACAAGTAGAGGTGTTGCCCAGGTTTTGGAAAGTAAATCGAATGATTTTAAAAAAGGAGACATAGTAAGTGGCCGATTAAAATGGCAAAAATACCAAAGTGTTAATGCCAATGAGCTCACTAAAGTTAATCCAGATTTAAAACCCATTTCAGCTTCCATAAGTTTGTATGGCATCCCAGGTTTATCGGCTTATTTTGGTTTACTTAAAATAGGTCAGCCTAAAAAAGGTGAAACCGTATTGGTTTCTGGTGCTGCTGGTGGTGTTGGCAGTATCGTTGTTCAAATTGCAAAATTAAAAGGATGCAAAGTGGTAGGCATTACTGGTTCTCAAAAGAAAATCGATTTTCTTGAAAATGAACTAGGCATAGATAAAGCCATAAATTACCGAGAAACTGAAGATTTAGAAGCAGAAATAAAGAAGGTTTGCCCTGAAGGTGTTGATGTATTTTTCGACAATGTTGGCGGAAACGTGTTTGATGCTGTTTTCCCCAATATGAACCGGTATGGACGAATTGCTATTTGCGGGCAAATGTCCGAATATAATGATGCAGGAAAACCCCAAGGGTTCAGACCCATGTTCGGAATGGTCGAAAAAAGTATACGAATGGAAGGCTTTGTAGTTTTTGATTTTATAAAAGAATATGAGCAAGGACTTAAACAATTAGCTGAATGGTACAATAGCAAAAAATTGATATACAGAGAAACTTTGGAGGAAGGATTTGAGAATATTCCTTCTGCCTTTATTGAACTTTTCTCTGGAGAAACGATTGGAAAAAAAATGGTGAAAGTTGGAGATGTAGAATAAAACCAGTGCTTAACACCAGTAACCGATTTACACCCTTGAACTACGAAAAAACAACCTTTTTTAAGCCCTTTTCAAGGGCTTTTTGTTTTTAGGCCGTGGCGTAGAAGTGCATCGCCTTGTTCGTCTGCATACGAAAGTCCTCTCGGATTTTCTATTTGGCCTGTATTTGCTAAATTACGTGCTAAACCACGTAACTAATATATACAGACACGTCAGCTAATATTTAATAATGGAATGAAACTGATATCTAGCTTAATTGCATTTTTAGGGATAGTTTTATTTTCCTTTAAGATAATTGAACTGAAAAAATTCTATGTTGGCCAAGGTGTAATTTTTGACGCCTCAGTTAAATATCCATTTACTGAATTGGATTATTATAAGCCCATTACACCAAGAATTTCAGAAATTAAAAGAGCGGAAAAAATATTATCAGAAAAGTATTATGAATATCGGACAAACATTTTGGATAGTTTCTATGTGGATAAGTCAATTGTAAAAACAAAATTAAAAGAGCCCAAAAATGTTGTCAAAAAATTTTATAAATATAATAGACAATACATTGGTTATGTGAATAATTCTAATGACACAATTATAACCATCGGACTTCTTAACTTTGCAAATAAGCGGAAAGCTAATAAATATTTCCCTGATTGGGAAAAAACTGTGCAATTCGGTTTTCACGGATTTTATGAAAACAATCAAGAATGGATTTCTATAAATATTACGAAGAAGGACTTTATATATAAAATCGGGAAATAAAAACATTTGCCAACACCGGTAACCGTTGCACAGCCCCTTGAACGGCCAAAAAACGACCTCTTTTAAGCCCTTTTCAAGGG
>CEVF01128616.1_pt1 | contig 14031 bp, 8 predicted proteins | sample 356441 | NCBI WGS metagenome assembly CEVF01 (sample SAMEA2622765, study PRJEB7988) | marine metagenome | biome: marine biome (ENVO:00000447); feature: surface water layer (ENVO:00002042); material: "saline water (ENVO:00002010), including plankton (ENVO:xxxxxxxx)" | depth 5 m
TCTGTAGTGAGAACAGGAATTTCTAAACCAACATTCTCTAGTTCAAGAGCGAGCGGGCGGTCTTGAACGCTAGGGAGCTGTTGCTGCTCGATCGCCAAGGCACCTTCACTTTGCTGAGATGCAGACCTTACCGGTTCCCAAGGTATAGCCCAACTGCTCCACCTGCTTCAGCCACACCCGACGCGCGAAAAGCGAGTGGTACCTCTCCCGTGACTGCGCACTGAGGTGATGGCGCAACGCAGGCTGAGCCGCCAATCGCTGCAAGACCTCAACTAAGCCTTCGGGCGTCTGCGACCAGGGCAATCCAGGCAGACGCCCGACCCAGCCCATCCCCGAACGTGGCTGATCGAAAGCAAGAGCAATGCGACCGGCCGCCATGGCCTCCAACTGAACGATCCCGAAAGCCTCATTACTGCAGTCGGAGGGCAAGACAAGCACATCTGAACGTGCAATCTGCTCTTGTTTGTCCGACTCAGGGAGGCGTCCATGGAACTGGACCAGCTCAGGATCCTCTTGAAGCTGTCTAAAGAACAACTGCTGTGCCAGGTGTTGAAAACGACTGCGTTTGGGTCCATCCCCAACTACCGACAACCGCCAGGGCGACCGAAGTGCCGCTAATGACTTGAGCAACCAGTCAACACGTTTATAACTATCAAGGCGACCAACAAAAAGAACGCGCATAGGTTCGCCCTGTTCCGACACAGGCAGAGGGACTGCTAAGGCAGATTGCTCTTGGGTTGCGCCCAAACAACAGGGAAGAACAACCACTTGGGCTGGAGATAAACCGAAATCCTGCAGCTCGACAGACAACGCAGGAGAAGTAGTAACCACCGCAAACAAATAAGGGAGAGTTCTTAAAGCAAACCACTGATAAAATCCAACCAAACGTCCGTTCATACAAGGCGCTGTTTCTAAAAAACAATGCCAATGGGCCATGACGATTCGGCGAGGGCGCAGTAAACGTGCTAAAACCAAAAGCATCAAAATCCCTGGCGAGGGCAAGTGACCATGAAGCGGCTTAGAAGAAGCCAAAAGAGAGACAAGTGACCGACTAGGCAATGGCAAATAGAGGCGACCAAAAATATTGATCGATCGCAAACGCCTGCGCGGGTAAGCCACAGGGAGAGCATCTGAACTCAAATGTGCCTGCCCCTGTACATCAAGGCTGAACACCTCTCCACGCCAAAAATTACCAAGCTCATGGGCAACTCGTTCAACTCCCCCGTAGCCAGGGGGCCACTCGCGTATTAGCTGCTGAATTGTCACCGAGTGCGTACCTCCCAAGGCTTTCTGAAATAACTCGTCCTAGTACATCTACACCAACACCAGAACAGTACAGGATTTACAGCAATACATGATTATATCAACACATATAATTTAGAAATGAGGGTACTTACAAGCACAGTTGCGCATTACTGGAAAGAATATAAACATATAGCAGACTACAGCTAACGGAACTTAATATCCAGTCAAAATAGATAAAAGTTATTCGCTAGTTATGCCATTTCAATTTGAATTATTTACTCAAACAATACCACTAATAAGAGAACATTGACTCCCAAAGAGCATCGGCACAGAAATATAAGCGGCCATATAAGGCTTAAATAGAAGCATTACAACAGATAGAAGTTATATTTTCCGAGAAAGCGATTAATAGACAGAACCTTACAGCAAATATCTAATATCAAAACAAGTAGCAATCAATATCATTTTTTATGAAGAAAAATTTAAGATGTCCATACATGCATAGCCAAAACGATTAGTTCAATCAGGTGTAGAGCGGAAGAAGTCACCAAGGCTACGCAAAGGTGCAGTAATCTTCCAGCTTCGGGAATTCTTGAGATCCCTTAACTTAGCCTCAAGTAGTAAACAATCTTGATTTCGTTTCTCTAAGGATGAGCTAATATTACGCATCTCAGACTCCTTTAAATACAAACGGTTTTTAAGCAAACTGGCCTGAGTCTCTGGCGAGAGTTGGTTTTGAACCGAGCATTCAAGGACTGGTCGCGGCAGAGAGCTAAAATGTTCTTGAAAACTTGCTAACTTATCACTAGATTGAATAATAGCTTCGTGGGCACTTTGGCAAATATTTAGAAGGTTTGGATTTAGACGAGCACGATCACCAGAATTGAGAGGACCAGAGGAACGATTGTATTCTGGCTTAAGGAACGATGCTATCAAATCCTGAGCCAGGTCTATAGATGGCCTCTGATGATTATGAAACTCGAGAAATGGGCCGAAAAGTTTTTGAAGGCCGTGTTCATCCATCATCAGCAAAGCGCTGTAAGGGACTAACAAGTCCGTGGAACAAAGTTGTGAAGCAATATGATAATTGTAAATCCACCACAACACCAATCCACTATTGAAGCTGAAACCATTACGCGCATGTAATGAAATAGCAACTGACAATGGTTCACGCAAGGCCACTAAAAGGGGTATACGACGCAGAAGAATATGCAGATAAGCGGGATAGGTGATGCAAAGGCGAGGATCCTTATCGACCCAAGCACTCTCAAGGGCATAAGAGGCAATCCTGCTGCGCTGGTCTTGAAGCGAATCAAATAAGGGGGAACAGTCCCATCTAACCGGGAGAAGTGGAGGCCGATCCCACTGGCATCCCAAAGCATCTAAGAGACCATCATTAAGCATCACCAAACGTTCGCTTTCAAAAAATCCCAGTGGATTCTCCAATTGCAGCGCCAAGTCACCACAGCGCTGCCTTGGATCCTGGCCTGTAACCAGACCATGCATCAAGGACGCCAACAGAGACGTACCGGAGCGATGACAACCTGTTACGAACATCTGAAATAACTACACAACGCAAACCACCATAAGTGGACAAAGAGAGGATTCAGAGTACCCAAAAAAAATACTTGATCCTCAAACGACAACCGGGCGAACGCGGTATGTAGTTGTAAGTAAATCAAAGTTTCATCTTAGCGACTGTTTTGAAGACTTTCTGATCCCTTCGTAAATACATCAGTAAGCAGGGTGATCACAGGTCTCTGTCGAACAATGATATTGGCCGACACTTGCATACCTGGGACAAGACGATCCAAAATGGCAACTTTATCCTGATTGTCTGTGAACTCGATCGTCATTGGAAAGGTATTAGCACGCTGGCGATCAGCGGACTGCTGATCGGTACTTTCAAAAGCGTCCGCACCAATACTTTTGACCGTGCCTTTCAGGTATCCATATTCACCCGGCGGAAACGAAGAAACAGCCAACTTGACATCCATTCCATCCTTAATAAAACCTAATTCGCTATTGGGTAAAAAAACCATAGCCTTCAAAGCACCACCCTCAGGAATAATTCGCATCACTTCAGCTCCGCTACTAATCACACTTCCGGGACTAACTGAAAGGTTGAAGACTTCCCCAGGTTCTGAGGCTTTCAAGGTTAGATTACGTTGCTGCTCCTGAAGTCCCACAAGCTGTGCCTCAAATGACAAGATCTGCCTTGAATTAGCCGTTACTTGACGAGCAGCCTGTCCCTTCGTTGCAGTTAATTGCTGAACTGTTTCGACAATTTGAGATTCTAGTCGCTGAAGCTCATCGACTGAATTTAGATAATTAAATTTAGCAATACCACCACTTTCATATACTGGTCGCAAGGAATCTACTAACTCTTTCCTTAGCAACAGTGTTCTTTTCTGAGACGCAAGCCTCGTTTCCAACAATGCCAATCGAGCAGCTGTTTCCTGTACTGTGAGCTGAACAGAGCGTGTCCGATCTTCCGATCTTATTGATTCAGGTGGTACAGGAAGAGTACTTAAATCAAAAAATCCTGATTGATCCAATAGCAAATTAAAAAGCTGATTTTCATATCGAACTAAAGCCAACTGCTTCTGTGTAGATTGCAGGCGAGCTTTGGTTGCTTCACTCTCTACGACCATTAAAACCTTACCCTCGCTCACTACCTCACCATCCTGGACAAGTAGCTCCCGCACGATGCCACCAACTGGTGAACTAACAATCATTTTTCCGCTCTGTGGCTGAAGCGTCCCATTAGCTACAACGGTTTGGTCAACGCGACCGAAAAATGCCCAGAGCAAGCCTGCTGTGGTTCCGGCCGCAACAGTCCAGATGACCAATCCACCCCAATGCTGGCTTTGCTCAAGGAGACCAGGTGAATCAAAAAAGACCCTTCGCCTTTGAGAAAGGCGTGCTCCTAGGAGACGCTGCAAGATTGAGGTTTTAGTAGCCGGTCGGTCCAACTGAGATTCAGTTAATGGAGGCATCTTGCTGACGATATAGGGCGTAATAGAGACCTTTGCGGGCTAAAAGTTGTTGATGTGTACCCACTTCTTGGAGAAGGCCATTTTCCATGAGCATAATAGAGTCAGCTGATCTAATCGTGGCAAGCCTATGGGTGATGAAGAATACCGTATCACTTGACAATTCACGACGAAGGTTTTCACAAACAGTACGTTCAGTCAGATAATCAAGCGCACTTGTTGCTTCGTCCAGAATCAACATTCTTGGACGACTGAGAATAGCTCTTGCTATCGCAATGCGCTGACGCTGACCACCACTAAGAGCTGCACCACGCTCTCCAACGCTGGATCCATAGCCCTGAGGCAAATCCATGATGAAGGCATGGGCGCAAGCTACTCGAGCTGCGTGAATTACATCTTCATCAGAAGCATCTGGGGCATTCATAGCAATATTATCGCGAATGCTTCCGTCAAATAGCATTGAATCCTGAGGAACTATACCTATTTGTTGCCTTAAAGAATCAAGGTCAACTTTCTGAATATCGTAATCATCAATTTTAATAATACCATCTTCAAGGTTATATAAACGAGGCAGCAATTTCATAATAGTGCTCTTTCCGCTTCCACTTTGCCCAACGATGCCTATGAATTTGCCTGGATCAATGCAAAAACTTACAGATTTTACGACTGGAGCAGCATGAGGATTGAAGCGAAAGCTGACATTGTCGAACTCAACCTTGCCTTGTATTGGGGGAAGTGCAATGGGATGGGCATCTTCAGGCTGCTCTGTCGGGGCGTCCACCACATCAGCCAAACGTTCAACAGAGATCTGTAGAGATTGAATTGATTGCCAAGTTCCCGCCAATCGGATAATCGGCCCAACAACATTGCCGCTAATGATGCGAAAGGCAATGAGCTGACCAACGGTCAATTGACCTTCAAGAACAAGGTAAGCCCCGACCCAAAGAACGGCTAATCCACCTATTTCATTGAAAAAGCTTCCTATAGATCCAGAGGTCGCTCCAATTAGCGCTGAACGGAAATTGGATGAAATAAAGCGGGCGTATCTCTGCTGCCAACGCCATCTAAGTGTTGTCTCTGCGTGCTGAGCTTTGACTGTCTGGATACCTGTCAAAGACTCAACCATCAAGGCACTGGCTTCAGCATTAGCTTCAGCTGCCACACGAAGTTGACGCTTGATGATGGGTGAGACAATAAACACTAAGGCTAAATACAAAGGCACAACCGACAAAGACACTGCCGTCAACAAGCCGCTGTAAGATATCAGTACAAATAAATATATAATCCCAAAAATGACATCCAGAATCAGCGTTAGGGCAGTACCCGTTAAAAATGATCTGATACTGCCCAACTCTTGCAATCTAGTAGAAATTTCACCAACCGGGCGGCGATCAAAATAACCAAGTGGCAACTTAAAAAGATGAGTTAAAATATTCCCAGAAGTCGCAATATCAATTCGATTTGTCGTATCCGTAAACAAAAACGTACGAATTAGATTGAGGACATTTGAAATAATACTACAACCTATGAGAAGGACCCCTAGGAAATAAAGTGTGTTGAAATTCTGCTGACCAATAACCTTGTCAATGATTTGCTGAATGATCAGCGGCTGGGCTAGCGAAAAAATCTGAATAAAGAAGGAGGCAACAAAAACCAGCACCAAAGATCGGCGGTAGCGTTGCAGAAATGGGAAGAAATAACTTATATCAAAACGCTTAGTAGGAGTGGTCGGTCGACGGCTGAAAGTAACAGAGCGAGAGACCGACTGTTCTTCTTCCAGTAGATGCAAGTCAATCCATCTTTCCCCCTCGCAGGGATCAATCACTCTCAACCGTCCATTACTTGCACCTGTAACTAAAAGCAGACACTGCTGATGCTGAAGCTCAAGTACAGCAGGCAATGACAACCTACTCAGATGCGCCGAGGGCAATTGCATCAACACTGCATTTAAGCCAAGGCCATCAGCAATTTGACCGAGGTTCTCTAAAGTTGGAACTGGCTTTGAGCCCACCATCGCTTTGAGCATGCGATCAACCACATCCCGGCGAAAAGGTAGGCGTAGGGTTTCACATATCATCTGAAGCAATGCCAAGCCCTGCTCCACGCCACTGTGACCGAAAATCGGTTTCACATGAATACCAATTTCATCGCGGGAAGAACGACCTTGCTCCTGGCTTAAGGCAGAAGCGAGAAGTTTCTCGCCATCAGGATTCTGCCAATCAGGCAGTTCCTCCACAACAGCATCGCCCTGCACCTGATCAGGCTCATTGAGCTCAATATCGGCAGATAACTGTGGCTCAAACAATTGCTGCAGCACTTCCCTGGGATATCCGACAAGGCGCAAACCATGTCGAGAACTTTCCAAAGCACGCTTGATCGTTGGTCGCGATAGGCCTTCTAATCCGTAAGGTTCTAAATCAGGTAGTAGGTGATTAATCGAAGGTAAGAACCAGCTGGTATCCACATCAGACTTATCGAATCTATTGAAATCATCTTCATTTCTGAGCTGGAAAGTGCGCAACGAAGACTGCAGGCCATCGATTGCATCAAGAAAGGTGCGATCTTGGCGAGGAGAAGACGTAAGGAGAGGACGCAGCGCCACATAAAGATCCTCACGCTGAGGATGCACTTCGAGCCACTCAACGAGATCAGGCGATTGGACAAACCAGCTCTGCCAAAGCTCTACGGGTACAGCTAAAAGCTTGGTAGCTTCGGTAGTTCGGCAGGTGGCAGCTGAGGTACCTATCAGCGCACTCCAGAGACCCCACCATTCACCGGCATGGACCCGTCTCAGAGTGAATGGATTCCCCAAGGCGTCACGACCGCTGACACGCAGAGTCCCCTCCACAACCAGCACCACATACGCGAAGGGGATGTTTTCAGCAGCTAGCTCTTGACCGACGTCCAGCTGCCAAGCCAATACCGCATCTTCCTTCTCAGAAAGAATTTGAGGATCAACGTTCCTGAGAGGAGCTGACTCCAGCAGCAACCTCAACCTAGAAGACAAAGAAGTAGTCATAGAGCAGGAATGTACTCGGGTGGCTCGATGCCGTCACCCACTTCGAGAAGAGCCAACTGACGGTCTAGCCAAGCGTCGTACAATTCTTGCAACAACTGGCTCTGAAGTGCTTCGTCCAGGCGAGTAGTAATGCGGGTGTCAAGGCGGAGCAGCACGTGCACGTCACCGATTGGGAATGGTCCTATCAGATCTCCTTCATTGGCTTTAGCGAGCCTCTCAGCAAGCTCTGGGTGACCTGCGTCGGGAGGAACAGGACCAATCCTTCCACCTTGAGCACTTTCAGGACCTTCAGAAAAGCGGATGGCTGCGGCGGCGAAATCCAAATCTCCTTCTCGGATAGCCAACGACAGCTCTTCAAGGCGGGGGCGGCTGTTGCATCGCAACATCGAATAAATAATTCTGTCTCTGTCGCGCTTGGTTCGACTGAAGTGCTCCTCAACGTGAAGGCTAAATGCCGCGTCGCGGAAACGACGAATGCGTTCCTCTCGAATAACTTCTAAACTCCCAGCCTGCTGTATGAAGTCCTCAGGAAGGTCTACTAACGCCTCGATCTGTTGTTCGAGCCAAGTTTTCAACACGACCCGAAACCTGCCAGCTCGACGCATCATTCGGACACACTCGCAATCAGGATCTGGCCATCTCCATCGGCCCAAATCATCTACGAAAGGATGTAAATTATAAGAAACACTTTTCACTCTGGTTAAACCTCAGCTACTGCAGGACCCAGCAATAAGTCCAAATGGCTCTGCACTTGTTCCAACACACTATCCCAGTCGGCAAGCTTACGTTGACGGATCAGGGTCATGGATCGGTACCAGGGGCTGTCAGAACGACCGCGCATCCAGCGAAAATCTGCATTGTGCTGAAGCATTGTCCAAACGGGAACATCCAAAGCTCCAGCAAGATGGGCGACCGCTGTATCAACACTGATCACAAGATCCAACTGACTGATGACACAGGCTGTGTCATAGAAATCATCGAGATGCTCGGCATGATCAACAACACCTCGTTTCTGACGCCATGGATCTAGCTGCGCTGAATCAGAACCAACCTGCAACGAGTGGAGAACTACCAATCGCTCTTCGCGCCAGGAATCAAAAAGACGAATAAAAGGCTCTAGGTCCATAGACTTATCTGCATACATATCCTTATTATCGACACCAGAAGCCCATACAAAACCAATATGCAAGGCAAATGGTTGACGTTGAATGCGCAGATGTTCGGGGATATGAGCCGGACGCTGAAGAAATCCCGGCATCATCGGAATTGTATCTCGGGTTGTACCACAAATTCTAGGAAGACTAAGCAGCGCTATATGATGCTGAAAATGCTGAAGATCAGCTGATTTATGCTCAACGATAACTGGATTATGAGGATGCAAACACTCCTTGAAAAGTCGCATTAGCGGTTTTCGGGTTGACAAAGTGACCTTTACGCCAGCCTCAATCAAAATTTGGATATATCGCACAAACTGAATATTGTCACCAAAGCCCTGTTCGGCCCAAACTAATAATGTTTGTCCTGCAATACTATCTATTTTTCCGTCCCACATCGGCGCACTCACCGGAGAACGAACTTTGTCGGGCAAGTTTAAACGAGTGTCGTAGAAATGCCACCCCTCTTGAAATTCTCCAATTGTCAGAAGCGTTAATCCTAAATTGAATTTAGCGTCATTACAGCTGTCATCAAGAGAAACTCCACGACGAAGAGCGTTGCAAGCCTCATCAAAGCGCTCTTTAACCGCAAAAGCACTGCCAAGGTTGATGTGAGAGGGAGCATGATCACTCTTCTGGCTAATAGCAATCTGGAATTGCTCAATTGCACTATCCCAACGCTCCTTTAGTTGCCAGGCTAAACCCCAATTGCAATGCATATCGGGATTCTGATATTGCAAATCTGAGGACTGTGAGTAATGAATAAGTGCCTCATCAACCTCTTTCAAATCGCGCAAAGAATTGGCACAATTGTGATGAGCTGAAGCATGCTTGGGATCAATTTCAAGACAACGCTTGAATCTCTCCACAGCTTCACGCTTACGATCAAGTTCGTTCAGAGCATTACCGCAGTTGTAATAGGCATCTGCAAAATCTGGCTGAATATTGATGACTAACTCGTAAGCACGAACCGCCTCAGAAACTCGTTTATTTTTTCTCAAAATGACACCATAAGTGTTAAGGTAATTTTCTTTAGCAGGTTCAGTAGAGACAGCTATTCGTATCGCTTTTTCAGCCTCATCCAGTTCTCCCATCTCATAGAGGCATGCAGCTTCTATGTGATGCATTTCAGCCTTGATTGCATTGCTGCATGCTGGCGAACGAATCTGCTGCCTGGCGAATTGCAAAGCGGTGATCCATTCACGCGCGTTGAACGTCTCTAATGCTCGAGCGCCAGGATTCGGCGACTCTTCAGCGGAGACTGTTTCAGCGACTGCCACTGCCTATTAAGTGCTGAACGTGGATCACGTGAGATAATACAGGTGCTTTAGAATTTTGGTGTGGAGAGTGCGGGTCTGAACCAAAGCAGAGCATCAGGCTTGTCTGGTGCGAGCAATTCCGCTACCCGTGGATCCAGTTTTTATCAAAAAGCCTGCACCCTTCATCAACATGGTGACATCAGCGGTGCAGCACGGCTTTACCGGGAAGCTGTCCAGGCTGACCCGAATCTACAGTGTGCCTGGCAAAACCTAGGTGCTCTGCTGCGCCAACAGGGTCAAACGCAAGAGGCTCGGCATTGCACCGAACAGGCCCTGCGACTTAATAGCAGTGATGGCAGCCTATGGGGCAATTACGGCAACGTACTGCGCGATCAAGGACTCCTCGAAGAGTCGTGCAAGGCCTTCCGAGAAGGGATACGGCACTCCCCTGGATCAACAGGACTGCTACAGGGGTTAGCCATCAGCCTTGGCCTGCGCGGAGAGCACCGCCAGGTGGTGGAGCTCTTAACACCCATTGCAAACGATGCAATCAGCCGTTGTGACAAGGGTAACAACAGCCTAGCTGAGTTGTTGCTTGAGTTAGGCAACGCTCATCACGCTCTAGGCGAAAAGGACCAAGCTTTAAAGCGGTGGAGAGAGGGCACTCATGGCGCTGAAGGAGAGAAGAGACTTTTCATCGGCCTAAACATTGCCCAGGTCCTTTGCGGAGAAAGAGAATTTACAGAGGCTTTCCAACTTTGCAAGGATCTCGAAACCCTATTCCCCAAAAACGCAAACCTTGTTTATGCACAAGGTGTTATTGCAAAGGGAACCGGTGACCTCGGAGAGGCAGCTCAGCTATTCGAACGAGCATTAGAGCTTAATCCCGCATACCCGATCTGCCTCAACACATATGGGCTTTTGCTGCGGGATATCGGCCGTACCCACCAATCTCGACAATGCTTTGAACAAGCTTTGCAGCACGACCCAGATTTTGGCGCTGCAATGAATAATCTGGGCTCCGTACTTAAGGATGTAGCCCGCTATGACGAAGCTCTGGTATGGCTTCGCAAAGGTGCGGAATCATTAAGTAATAACCCAGCAGCTCATTCAAATGTCTTGTTCACGCTGGTGGGGTATGAGCTAGAACCGGCAAGTGAACGGTTAGCCGAAGCCAGGCGATTTGCTAATCGGTTTGGGCAGACCCCTTTTGAACGCTGGCGCGATCGGATTCCTGACCCCGAACCACAACGGCGCCTGAAGATCGGTCTGGTATCACCAGACTTTTGCCGCCACGCAGTGAGCTACTTCGTAGAGCCACTACTAGAGCAGTGGAATCGACAAAATCTAGAAATCACGCTTTACTCCTGCGGCGAACAATTTGATGACTATTCGGCCAGGCTCCAAAGCAAAGCAGATCACTGGGTTACTCTACGAGGCCAAACTGATGAATTCTGTTTAAACCAGTTCTTGCTAGATGAAATTGATATTCTTATAGATCTTGCAGGACATACTGCAGGTAATCGATTGGCACTGTTCGGCGCAAAAGCCGCCCCAATCCAGGCAACATACCTCGGGTATTACGGCACAACTGGGCTCTCCCAGATGGACTACTGGATTACCGATGAAGTACTACATCCCCCTCAGTACGAGAACGAAGACCCTTGCAGTGAGGAACGATGGCGCCTAGATCGCTGTTATGTGAGCTATCGGCCCCTACTAAGCGCACCGGCGGTGCAAGAACCACCGTGCTTAAAAACTATGTCGATCACATTCGGCAGTTTCAACCAGAGTCGCAAAATCACACCACGCACTGCTTCCAATTGGATGGCTGTGCTAAATGCCGTTCCCAACTCCAGACTGCTCCTAAAAAGTAAAAACCTCGGGGAAGAAGTTGAACGCCAACGAGTCGCTTCCCTGTTCCAAGAGTTGGGGTTAGCAGCGGAGAGGTTAGAACTACGAGGCCATAGCCCAAGTGTTGAAAAACATCTCGCTGCTTACAACGAAGTGGACATAGCACTGGACACATTCCCGTACACAGGATGCACCACTACCGCTGATGCCTTGTGGATGGGAGTTCCGGTTTTGACAATTTCAGGTGAGTCTATGGTGAGTCGCCAAGCGGCAGCAGTGTTGCGCGGCGCGGGCTGCGAACAGTGGATCTGCTCTGATCAAAGAGAGATGGTGGAGCAAGCCCGGACCTTAGCCAACGACCACGACCGCCTGAAAAAGCAACGACTTCGACAACGCAAGCAAATTGCAAAGAGTGAGCTACTAGACCATGCCGGTCTAGCCAGGAGCCTGGAAACCGCCTTTCGCAAATGGTGGCTGAGGTGGCTGCAGCAACAAGGTTGGTCAACACACTCCAAGATCGCAGCATGGCCACAAAGCAGCAAAGCAAAAACTCGAACTTCGATCACCCCAGTTACCAACAGCGTCAGCCGAAGGTTGCCGATCTGGCTAGGCCCACTGCCGGATAAGGAACGAAAACAACGAGAAGCACAAGGACAACGGGTAGTGCCTCTGAGGAACCTCGAACCCTGGGGAACAGCAGTATCCCTGTTCTCACAGGAGCGTCACGACACAGTTTTGGCATGGCTTGAAACAGGCGCTAGCGCGAAAAGCCAGCAGTGGTGGAAACACGTCTACCCACAACTTGTGTGGGATTTGGAAGGACCACTCGCACCACGATGAGACTGCTCCTGGTGCATCAAAACTTTCCTGGTCAATTTCGTGACCTGGGGCCTGCTCTCTGCGATCGGGGACATGAGCTCAAAGCTATCGGCTGCAGCCAACGCCCTAGCGACCCTCGGATTGAAGTGCTGCGTTACGAGCACAATATTGGTGAGCGGACTGGAGTACATGCGCAATCGCTTGAGATAGACGAGTGGGTCCATCGCAGCGAAAAAGTGGCACAATTAGCGGTGAAACTTAAGCAACGAGGCTGGGCTCCAGATGTGATGTTGGCCCACCCTGGTTGGGGTGAAGCACTGCTACTACGCCAGGTATTTCCTTCAACACCGCTAGTTATCTGGCCAGAGTTATGGCTACGCCCAGAACACATGGGGCTCGATCCAACAAACCTGAATGTTCCTCAGATGCAGTACCTAAGGATCAAAGACTGGTTAGTTGATGGTGCAATGGCCGATTCATCAGTGGCTGTGGTTCCAACCCGTTATCAAGCAAGCACTTTCCCTCAACGGTGGCAACACAAAATTGCTGTAGTACATGAGGGAGTGCCTGAGAGAATGCTCCACCTACCACGACTTCAGCAGCTGACAATCGCTGAGGGAGTAACACTCGCACCTGAAGTGCCTGTGGTGACTTTCATAAGCCGCAATCTTGAACCAATGCGTGGATTCCCGACGTTTATGCGGGCTTTACCAAACCTGCTGGCCAATCACCAAACAGTACAAGTAGTAATAGTGGGTGGGGATGAGGTTAGTTATTCGAGCGCGCCAGAAGATGGCCGAAACTGGCGAGAATTAATGCTCGATGAGCTTGGTGAACAAATCGATCGGAAACGGGTACATTTATTTGGACGCATGCCCCATGATCAGCTGCAGAAGCTTTATCGACGTAGTGATCTTCACGTATATCTCTCGAAAGCATTCGTATTGAGCTGGAGCCTTCTGGAGTTGATGGCCTGTGGCACACCTGTTCTGGCAGAAGCGAACCCGATGATGGAGGAATTGATCCAACCCGGCATCAATGGGGCGCTCTGGCGCGGGCAACCTGAAAGCCTGGCCGAGGCGATCCTGACGCTACTGCAAAGGCCAGATCAGCTGAAGCAATGGGGAGTACAGGCCCAACAACAACTTCAACCTACCTATCTCCAGCAACACTGCCTCAATGAACTGGAAAAGCTTTTACTGCAACAAGCAACTTGTTTCTGATCGCCCATAGGAGTTATTAACACCAATAAATAGTTGACATTAAAACTTCTCTTAGTGCCTATGATAATTCAACCCACACTCTTGATGATGGACCTGAATTAGCAGAGGAACAAGTTGAAATTAATCAGTCAAAAAATAATTACAACAAGGAGCCACAACTTCTAAAAGATCAAGCATTCAATGATTGACGCAGCATTTGCTGGAGTTGCTGAATAAACATACTCGGCATCGATTGATCATCACAAATTGGTGACTGTCGCACCTGCTGCGCCAGAGCCCTCCTGGCAGCAGCGCTGCGATAACGGCCCGCCAGCCAACTGGCATGGGTAGGTAGTTGGGCTGGATCGGAGCAAACATGATCATCTAGACCTGCATGCTGGAGAATCGCCGCTGAAATCGCGCCGGCGTAGTAAGGCGTTGGGCATGTGAGTACGGGGATACCCATGGCCAGGGAATCCAGGG
>CEVF01150298.1_pt1 | contig 14031 bp, 19 predicted proteins | sample 356441 | NCBI WGS metagenome assembly CEVF01 (sample SAMEA2622765, study PRJEB7988) | marine metagenome | biome: marine biome (ENVO:00000447); feature: surface water layer (ENVO:00002042); material: "saline water (ENVO:00002010), including plankton (ENVO:xxxxxxxx)" | depth 5 m
GCACGGGCCGCAACGACGAAGATGACCCCCATGTTTTGTCCACTCCCTCCGATATTTTTGCCCTTAAACCTGAGACAGGGTTCACAGGCTTGTGCGGCAGATATCGATGGAAAATGATGGCGAAGACTCAGTTGCCGTTGGTGCAGAAGAGGCGCGCAGGGCTGCAGTGCTGCGTCCGCTTGTTCAGGCATATCTGAAAGGTACTGGCGGTCTGGAAAGTGGCATCAATGATGCCGTTTGGGAACTCGGTGTCAGCAGGGCTACGGTATGGCGTTGGTTAAAGCGGCTGGCCGAAGAGGGTGGGCGCACGAGCGCTCTGGTGCCGCGGAAACGGGGCCGCCCGACTGGAACAACTTTGATATCCGGCAAAGTTGAAGCGGTGATCGAAGAACATCTTCGCCGTTATTTCTTGCGCCGGGAGCGTTCGAGCCTGTCGCGCGTCGTGACAGAAATCCGCAGCGCGTGCTGGCAACAAGGCTTGCAGCCGCCGACACGGCGGACGGTTCAGCGTCGTCTGGATGCGATGGATGCCCGCGAAGTTGCGAAAGCACGAGAGGGCGCAAAGGTGGCCCGCCAGAAATTTGCGCCGGTCACAGGTGAGGTCAAGGCCAGTGTGCCACTGGAGATCGTCCAAATTGATCATACGCCGGCGGACATCATTCTTGTCGACAGCTTTGAACGCCAACCAATTGGGCGGCCTTGGGTCACGCTGGCGATCGACATCGCAACGCGGATGGTAACTGGATACTACACCTCTCTGGAGGCCCCTTCGCGTCTGTCAGTGGCGCTTTGCCTGACACAGGCTGTGGCCCCCAAGGCGGAACTTCTGGCGGAATTGGTGTGCAATGTTCCTTGGCCCGCGCAGGGTAAACCGCATAGCATCCACGTCGATAACGGGCGCGATTTCCGGTCGCATGCCTTTCGGTCGGCATGTGCGGAATGGGGGATCGATCTGGTCTATCGGCCGCCAGGCAGTCCTCATTTCGGAGGGCACATCGAACGATTGATCGGCACGATGATGGGGGCCGTGCACCTGTTGCCTGGAACAACGCAATCCTCGGTCGTGGCCAAGGGCGACTACGATGCCGAAGGCATGGCCACGATGACTTTAGGCGACTTCGATCGCTGGTTTGCCCTGGAAATCTGCCGCTACAACAACAGCATTCATTCAAGTCTTGGCTGTACGCCCGTCGCCAAATGGGAGGCGCTCTCAGAGCAAATGATGGGCGACATCCCCTTCGAGATGGAAGCCTTTCGGGTGAGCTTCTTGCCGAGCGAATTGCGCAAGGTCAGGCGTGACGGCATCCATCTGTTTCAGATACGGTACTGGTCGGATGCTCTTGCAGGCCACATTGGGCGCAGCGATGGGAAGGTGGTCGTTCGCTACGACCCTCGCGATATCTCAATGATCTGGGTCGAATTGGACGATGGCCGATATGTTGAGGCGCGTTACAGAAACCTGGAAATTCCGCCCGTGCCGCTCTGGGAATATCGCGAAGCCATGAGGAAGGCCCGTGCACTTGGCAAGTCCGGGTCCAATGAGCTGGTCCTGGCTGAGCTGATCCGACAGCAACGCCAGATCGAAGCTGAAAGCCGGGGCCTCACGAAGGCCGAACGCCGATCCCGTGAAAGAAAAGGGACATTGGAGGGCGCCAACTCGGCTGTCGCGACAACCGAAGGGCTGCGCGCGATCGATACGGGTGATACATCGCGCCCATTGTTCAAGGTAGAGAGATGGTGAATTGACGGCAGGGACAACTGAGGAAGACGGTCGGATCGCCCTCATTCAATCGGACATTTGGATCGGCTTTCCGCGGGCCGAACAAGTGCTGGACCGTTTGCAGGGTATGATCGAGGCGCCAAGGCAAACCCGTATGCCTGGCCTTCTTGTGCATGGCGCGTCCGGGATCGGAAAGACGATGATCGCCCGAAACCTGTCGCGCAAGTACGCACCAGAATACGATCCGCCGTCAGGCATCACGCGCACACCGCTTCTGCTGTTGCAAGCGCCGCCCGCACCCGACGAACGGCGGTTCTATCTGCACATCTTGGCCGCCGTCGGCGCCCCGGCGACGGCACTGAGCGCCCGCGCTCAAAATGTGGCTTCCCTCGAAGTCCGTGTCATCGCACTCTTGCGCGACCTTGGCCTGCGGATGATCATGATCGACGAGGTCCACAATCTTTTGGCCGGGACCCACCGCGAACAGCGCCGCTTTCTCAATGTTCTGCGGTATCTCAGCAATGAACTCGAAGTGTCGCTGGTATGCCTCGGGGTCAGCGAGGCCGTCGATGCCATCCGTGGTGATCTCCAGCTTGCCAGGCGGCTGGACGAACATCACCTTCCAAACTGGCGCGACGACGCCGAGTTCTCGGACATGATCCAGACACTCATCGCGGCAATGCCCCTCGAGAAGAAATCCAATCTGAAGGTCAAGTCGCTCAAGCAGATGCTTGCACTGACCGGTGGGGTGACCTCGCGCATCTTCGCCCTGATCAAGGATCTTTCCATCGACGCCATTGTCACTGGTGATGAATGCATCACCGATGACGCAATCGCAAAATGGACGCCGGTTTGGTCGCGTCACGCGTCCGCTGGGCGGCGGCTCGAGAAGTCCCGGGTGTGAAGCCGCGCCCGCTGCCAAAGACTGTCGCGCCGCTGCCAGACGAGTTGTTGTCAGGTTGGTTGTCTCGGCTGGCTGCGGCCAACTACTGTAATGACGCGGAACTGCTGGCCCATATCGAGATCGATACACGACATGGCGCCGCCCTGGACTTCGACGTTGAGGCGGCCGATGCGGAAAAGATATCTATCGCTGCGCGTGTCGATCCCGACACCGTGCAGTCAATGACTTTTAGGGCAATGACGAAAATGGAGATGATGCTCACAGCGCAAGTTCCTTTCCAGTCTTGCCCCGAGTGTTCCCGACGCGGCCTCTCGCTCAGGCATTGGCGGCGATCCTGGGCATTTGATTGCCAATTTTGCGGGACCCTACTTGTTCGGAGCCTCGCAAAGCCCGGTGACGAAAAGTTGCCTGAAAAACTGATAGACCGTGCGCGCTGCGGGGCAGGGCTGCTTGAGCACGCAGCGACGTCAAACCGCCCCAACCTACTTCGACGTGCGATGCGCGCGGTCACCTTTGGCATGTCGCTCAAGGCCGTCCGCGGGGATCCGTTATTCGCTCTTCAGAGCCCCAGACCGGAAGTGAGGCTGTTCTGCCTTGCGGCGATCGCTGCGGCCCAGTCTCGTCCGCTGATAAAAGCGGCCATATCCAGCGCCGGTGCCGACGACTATGTAAGAATTGCTCTGTTGCGCGCCTTCGAGAGAGAGCCACGTCTGCTTGCCGCAGTTGATCATGTTGCGCAACAGCGCGCCAGAAGCACAGGACCAAAGACAGCCGAATCTCACAGTTAAGGACAAAACTCGACGCTCAAAGCGCCATGTCTCAGATTTAAAGGCAAAGCGACAACAGTCAGGCGGTCGTGCCTGGCCCAGACCGATCGCCGCACCCGCTCGATATTTACAGAGCCGCATGGCCGTTGAGTTCGGCCACGTCTAACACCTTACAGACATACCAAATCGAACGACCTCCGCGCGTCTGATCGACTGCGCGCCAACAGCGCGCTGCATTCGATTATCAACCTATATGCGGAGTTAAATCCATGAATACAGTCCACCGGGGCTGGACCGATCCCGGCATACGCCGGATCGTGATCCTGTCCTTCATTGCCCTTTCGGCGCTCGTCCTGAGTGCGGGCAACGCTCTTGCCCATGCCGTCACAGAAGGTGACGCAGGCTATATCCAGGAAATCTGGGGGGTGAACATCATCCCCTTCATGTATCTCGGTGCCAAACACATGGTCACGGGATATGACCACATCCTGTTCCTGCTCGGCGTCGTCTTCTTCCTCTACAAGATGAAGGATGTCGGCATCTATGTCAGCCTCTTCGCCCTCGGGCACTCGGCCACGATGCTGGCCGGTGTCTGGTTCGGCTGGGGCATCAACGCCTACATCATAGACGCGATCATCGGCCTTTCGGTCGTCTACAAGGCGCTCGATAATCTCGGGGCGTATCAGCGCTGGTTTGGGTTCCAGCCGAACACCAAGGCCGCAACGTTGATCTTCGGCTTTTTCCACGGCACAGGCCTGGCCACGAAAATCCTAGACTATGAAATCGCTTCGGACGGGCTGCTGGCCAATCTTCTGGCGTTCAACGTGGGCGTCGAGCTTGGCCAGATCATGGCGCTTGCCGTGATCCTCATCGTCATGGGATTCTGGCGGAAATCCCCAAACTTCTTCCGCCAAGCCTACACCGCCAACGTCGTCATGATGTCCATGGGGTTCATCCTCATGGGCTTGCAAATCACCGGCTACTTCGTAGCCACCTGAGAATTTAGGAGACCAAAATGTTTAACGCAAAAAAACCGAGCCTTGATGAGCTTCCCAGCTCCGCGCAGCTTATCCGTTCCACCGCCATTGCGGCGGCCAGCGCCGTTGCGATCCTTGTGACCGTCGTGCTGCCTGCCGAATACAACATCGACCCTACAGGAATCGGCGGCGTCCTCGGTCTGGCAGAAATGGGCGAAATCAAGACCCAGCTCGCAGAGGAGGCCGAAGCCGACAGACTGCTGGAACTTGAGGCAGACGAGCAGTCGAGCCTGATGAACGATATCTTCGGGCTCTTCGTCGGCGCGGCACATGCGCAGGAGGTCGAAGCCTGGCGCGACGAGATCACCTTCACCCTGGCGCCTGGCGACTCGGCGGACTGGAAGATGGTGATGGACGAAGGCCAGACGGCGGAATACAGGGTGATCGTTGAGGGCGGCCGGGTGAATTTTGACCTGCACGGTCATGGTGGTGGCCAAACGGTAACCTATGAAAAAGGCCGTGGTTCCAGTGGCTCCGAGGGCGAGGTCACCGCCGACTTCGATGGGCAACACGGCTGGTTCTGGCGGAATCGGGACAGCCAGCCCGCAACCGTGACTGTCCAGGTGCGCGGCGAATATGCCGAGTTCGTGCAGCTCGACTAGACCCTGAAAGGGCAGCCACCCGCATGAAAGGATGCGGGTGGTTGCCTGGCTCCGAAACAGACCTTGGATGAGTCCGCAGTCTCGCCTCAGATTTTCCCCTGAAACCAACCTCGGGCATCCGTTGGCCAGTCAGTCAGTACCCGCGTGGCAATGTCACGCCTATGTTACAGGATACTTCTTGACCTCCCCCTACTGGAAGCTTGCATAAGAACTGCATGATCCGTGTCTTTCGCCTCATTTTGATTCTTGCATTGAGCTTCGGTGCCGTGGTTGCGCCGGATGTATCGGCAGCGAATGCGGCTGAGGCAGCAATGGCTCAGATGGTGGGCGCCGAAAGCGCGGACGACCATTGCGGCGGATGCGATCCGATCGGATTTGCTGACGGGATATCCTGCGAGGGTGGGTGTACAGTCCCTTGTGGCGCGGGAAGCACGGCCGGTATCGTAGCTCGTACGTCAGCGATGACGCTTGAGATGGCCTTCGGTGTTGTCATCCCAGTCGCGGGATCTGTGATCCCGATTGGCGCGGTTCCCTCCCTTGATCCATTTCCTCCCAAGCTGCCTGTCTGAACGTGATAACGGCCTCGCTTGTTGCGGGGCCTGACCGTTGCCTTGGCCGAAGCTGGCTGAGTGCGACCCTTTCAGATCAAGGCAGAAGTAATGACCCTCAACAGACTGATTTCACGACGGCACGTGCTGCGCACCGGTGCCGCTCTCACGGCCATATCCGCTCTGTCACCGGCACGAGTAGCGATGGCCAGTCCGACCGGGGACCCTTTCGTGCTACGCGCTGCGGCCGGACAAGCCGCCCTGCGACCGGCACCCTACGGCTCTACCGACGTCTGGAGCTACAACGGATCCCTCCCCGGCCCCGAGATCCGGGTGCGGCAGGGAGACCGAATTCGGGTTCTGGCCCAGAACGGGCTAAATGAAGGGACGACGGTCCACTGGCATGGCATTCGCACACCCAATGCGATGGACGGCGTGCCGTTCCTGACACAGGACCCGATCCCGGTCGGTGGCGAGTTTCTCTACGAATTCGATGCGCTGGACGCAGGTACGTTCTGGTATCACCCGCACCAGCGCAGTTCGGAACAGGTCGGCCGCGGCCTTTACGGGCCGCTGATCGTCGAGGAGGCGGACCCGATCCGTGTGGATCGCGACCTGACCTGGATGCTTGATGACTGGCGCATGACCCGAGAAGGACAGATTGCCGGGGACTTCGGAAGCCGTCACGACGCCATGCACGGCGGCCGCATCGGCAATTCCGTGACCATCAACGGCCAGATGCCGGAACGCATCTCCGTGCGATCCGGAGAACGCATCCGCCTGCGGTTGATCAATGCGGCGAATGCCCGGATCTTCGGGCTGAATTTCGGTGGTCTTGCGCCGGTCGTGGTCGCTCTGGACGGTCAACCCGTGTCACCTCATGTACCAGACGATGACATCGTGGTGGTCGGCCCGGCCATGCGTGTCGATCTGGTGATTGATATGACCGGCAAGCCCGGAGAGAGCCTGACCATCACCGATGTCTTCTACAGGGATCTGGAATACCGTCTGGTCGATCTCGCCTACGGGCCGGATCGGTTACGGGACGCGGTCCCGGACTGGTCGATGGAACTGCCACCCAACCCGCTGGCCGAACCCGATATGCAAGCTGCGACGCGGCATCAGATCATCTTCAATGGCGGTATGATGGGGCAGATGATGATGGGCGGCGGCATGGGGTCCATGATGGAGCAGATGCGCGAAGGCAACATGTGGTTCATCAACGGCGAAGCAGCAACCGGGCACATGATGGATCCATTGCTGGTCCTGCCGCAGGGCACGTCGCATGTGGTCCAGATGGACAATCGCACCGCGTGGCATCACCCGATGCATCTTCATGGACATTCGTTCCGTGTGATCACACGGAACGGGCAACCGACACGGCATCGCGAATGGCAGGACACCGTCCTGATGGCACCGGAGGAACGGGTCGAGATCGCCTTCGTGGCGGACAATCCGGGAGACTGGATGTTCCATTGTCACATCCTGGAACACCAGGCGGCCGGCATGATGGGCATCATACGTGTCGATCCCGGCACGACCAAAACCTGAAACAATCTCACGTAACGATCAACACGAAAGGAAAGAACCGATGAAGAAACTAATTGGACTTGCCAGTCTTGGCACCGCAGGTGCTGCCGCTGTCCTTGCAATGAGCCTGAATGCCGCGCCTGCCGCAGCGCAAGAGGCCACGCTCTACAAGAACCCGCAATGCGGATGCTGCGAGAGCTATGCGGACTACCTGCGCGAGAATGGCTTCACGGTCGAGGTAAAGCCGACCCATGATCTGGCTCAGATCAGCCGTGATGCAGGTATCCCGGACGATTTCCAAGGCTGCCATACGACCTTTCTGGGTGACTACGTCGTCAGCGGTCATGTGCCAATTGATGTCGTCAACAAGTTGCTTGATGAGCGCCCGGACATTGCCGGTCTGACACTTCCCGGCATGCCGTTGGGATCGCCGGGTATGGGGGGCGCGAAGCAGGAACCGTTCAAGATTTACACCGTCGAAGAAGGTGTGAACCCGACCGTCTATGCGGTCGAATGATCAATTGCGCGGCCTGGTGCGATCCCGTGCCTGACCGGTTTCAAGGGAAAACAAAGGATGAAGTGCATGATGATGGATGGTGGAATGATGGGCGGCGGCATGATGATCGCGATGGGACTGGTTTGGTTGCTGATCGTGGGGGTGCTGGTGCTCGCGGCGATCGCATTGGTCAAATACATCCGCTCAGACGGCGGAAAATAGAAATGCGCCGGGATGCGTAATGAGGGTGCCAGCAGCGGCGACAGCCTGATGTCGATGGGATTGGTTTGGGCGCTTTGCGTCCTGCTCATTGTGTCGTCGCTATTGGCGCTCTTCATCCTCTGTATGTGGCTCGTAAAAAGGAGGCGTAAGCGTAGTGATAACAGGCATTAGAGTCTCCGCGTTCTTGCTCGCTGCAACGGTCCTGCCCGTTGCGGCGCAGAGCGACTTGCACGCGGGCGAGCGCCTCTATCAGGAGAACTGTGCCAGTTGCCATGGCGCAAACCTGGAGGGGCAGCCCGATTGGCGCTCCAGATTGCCGAACGGCCGGTTGCCTGCCCCGCCGCATGACGCCTCAGGCCATACCTGGCACCATACGGACCGCGTGCTTTTGGACATCGTGAAGCGCGGAACGGCGGCGATTGTCGGGAATGGCTATGAAAGCGACATGCCCGGTTTCGGGGAGGCGCTGACGGACGATGAGATCACGGCGATCATCGATTACATCAAGAGCACATGGCCCGATCGGAACCGCGCTTCGCAGGAAAGCCGTACCCTTGCGGATGAGCAGGTGCAGCCATGACGCAAGAGGTCGTCAGCAAAAACGAAGCCGTGGCGCGGCGCAGGATCTCCGGGTTTGTGCTGGTGCCGCTGATAGCTTTTGCCCTCATGGTCTTGTTCGGCTGGGGGCTTTTCAGGGGCGGCGACGACTTGCCATCGGCGCTTCTGGGCAAACCTGTGCCGGAGTTTGCGCTTGCTCCGGTGCTCGGCCGTGACGACGGTCTGTCGACGCAGGACCTGATCGGCCATGTCTCGCTGGTGAACGTCTTTGCCTCGTGGTGTGTGCCCTGTCGGGCCGAACACCCGCTGTTCATGGAGCTGAGCGCCACCGGTGAGGTGCCGCTCTACGGGATCAACTACAAGGACCCACCCGAGCAGGCGCGCGCCTGGCTCGACGAATTGGGCGATCCCTACGCGCGCATCGGGGCCGACATCGACGGACGCGCGGGCATCGAATGGGGCGTTTACGGCGTGCCCGAAACCTATGTCATCGCCCCCGATGGCACCATTGCCTACCGCCATGTCGGCCCCATCACGCGAGCGAACCTGGAGGAAACCCTTTTGCCGATCGTCCGTGATCTGAAAACCCAAGCTGGCAAGGAGCCAACACAATGAAACATCTCAAACCGGCGCTGATCGCCTGGGCATTGTCCGTCAGCGCGGCCTTTGCTGGGCCGCAGGGGTTTGCGCTGCATGACACGCCACAGCCCGTGATCAACGTGCGCTATCTGACCGCGGACGGCAGTCGCGGTGACATGGAGGACTTTCGCGGCAAGGTGGTCCTCGTGAACGTCTGGGCAACCTGGTGCGTCCCCTGCCGCGAAGAGATGCCGACGCTGGATGCGCTTCAGGCGGAACTTGGCAGCGACCGCTTCGAGGTGGTCGCCCTGTCCATCGACAGGGCGGGGTCGCCCGTCGTGCGGCGTTTCTACGACGAGATCGGTATCACCAACCTCGCGATGTATGTCGACGAGACCATGCTGTCGATGACTGCCCTGCGCACCGTCGGGCTGCCGACGACGATCCTGATCGACGCGCAGGGGCGGGAGCTTGGGAGACTGGTCGGCCCGGCCGAATGGGATGATCCCGAAATGGTGTCCTTCCTACGTGGCTTTACCGAATGAATACCGCCGAAAGAGTACCGCCCGCTCTTGACCTTCCAGTTACTGGAACGACTATTTCTTACACATCGAAAGGATTTTCTGGATGACCGACATATCACCCTCTAACGGCGCAATCACCGCCAACATCGCAAGAGTTGGCAATTGGACCCAGTGGTTTACGTGCAGACGATTGCTGTTCGTCGGTGCGGCAACCGTGATGGGGGGCGGCATGGCCCTGAACTGGGGATGGCTCACCGCGATCGGGCTCGCGCCTGTTCTGGTCTCGCTGGCCCCCTGTGCCGCGATGTGCGGCCTGGGTCTGTGCATGAAGGGCGGGTCTGGAAAGGGCTGCTCCAAATCGCCGGACGGGGCGTCTCCCGACTGAGTTCTTTCGATAACTACACGATCAACCCAAGGAGAAAACCATGAGAAAAACACTTACAAGTTTCGTCGTTGCGACGGCCCTTACCGCAAGTGCATTTGCCGTCAGCGCCCAGGAACAGACCACGCCGGAAACGGGCGAAATGATGCAGAATGAGGGGGCCATGCAAGGCAGCATGATGGACGGCGACATGATGGGCATGATGAAGATGATGGCCGAAATGAAACCCATGATGGAAGCCTGCACCGAGATGATGGCGTCCATGACCGAGAAAATGGACGGCGGCATGATGCCGTCGGAAAAGTCTGACGGCTAGATTTGCCCAAATGCCTGTCGGTCAACGGATCGGCAGGCATTTATTGTAAGGATACAAGAATTGACAGCACTGACACGGCGCGCCGCTTTAGCGATACTCGCGGCCACGATTTCGTCTCCGGCCTTCGCCAATCATCCGGGTGAAAATCTGGATGCCCGCATGTTCGAGATGGAGCCATATTTCCAGGCCATAGATGCGGCGCAGGCCCCAGAATTCGAGCTGCAGGATTCCGAGGGGAATCCCGTGCGCCTGTCGGATTTCAGCGACAAGGTGGTCATCCTGCATTTCATCTATGCCAACTGCCCGGATATCTGCCCGCTCCATGCGGAAAAGATCGCGGCGGTCCAGGCTTCGATCAACGACGGGCCGATGAAGGATCTGGTGCAGTTCATCTCGATCACGACCGATCCGGTGAATGACACGCCGGACGTCCTGCGCGAGTACGCGGACCGGCATGGGCTTGATCCGACCAACTGGGTCATCCTGACCAAGCGGCCCGATCAGGGCGACGACGCGACGCGCATTCTGGCGCGGGACTATGGGCTCGAGTTCACCATGACTGCCGACAGCGATATGATGATGCACGGAGCGGTTACCCATGTCGTGGATATCGGCGGGCGGTTTGCCGCAAAATTCCATGGCATGGACTTCAAGAATGTGAACCTGATCCTTTATGTCAGCGAGTTGATCAACAATGCCCAGCATCGACGCCGGGAACGCAGTTGGTGGGACCGGGTGACAGGGGTGTTTCAATGAGTGTCACCGCGACTGGCGTCAGGCTGTCCTCGACAGACGGAATTTCACTGACAGCCCTGCGTCGGTATTTTTCGGTAATCATCCCGGCCAATCTTATCTGGGAGTTCGCCCATATGCCGCTCTACACGATCTGGAACGAGGGCACCTGGGGTGAGATCGTCTTCGCCGCGGTTCATTGCACGGGTGGCGACATCCTGATTGCCATGAGCGCGCTGGTGCTCGCCTTGATGATGTCGGGCCGAGGCTGGCCCATTGTCGCTTCGACGCGACGCTCGGTTACCGTCCTGACGGTGGTGTTCGGGTTGGGATATACGCTGTTCAGCGAATGGCTTAACATCGTGATCCGCGCGGCTTGGGCCTATTCAGACCTGATGCCGATCATTCCGGTCATTGATGCAGGGTTGTCTCCGGTACTGCAATGGATCGTAATCCCGCTGATTGCCTTCTGGTGGGCATCACGGCCCTTCAGCGGACATGGAAACACATGATGGATATTTCCGGCATCGGCATCTTCGCGGCCTTTCTGGCCGGGGCCATTTCGTTCCTGTCGCCCTGCGTCCTGCCGCTGGTGCCGGGCTATGTCTCCTATATTGCTGGCCAGCCGGATTTGCGAACGAAGCGATCGGTCGGCCTGCGGGCGCGCGCCAACGCACTTGGGCTAAGCGCCTGTTTCGTTTTTGGATTTTCCACGATCTTTGTCGCGTTGGGGGCCGGGGCTAGCGCGCTCGGGTCGCTGCTTCTGACCTTGCGCACTGAACTCAACTATCTGGGCGGGGCGATCATCATCCTGTTCGGACTGGTCATGTTGGGCGTCTTTCGTCTGGATGCCTTCTCGCGTGACACCCGCTTCACACTCGACATTCTGGGGGGTCGCCCGCTTGGAGCCTATGTTCTGGGCTTGGCCTTCGCCTTTGGTTGGACCCCCTGCATCGGACCGATCCTTGGCGCGATCCTGACACTCAGTTCGACATCCGGCGGTATGTCGGACGGCATCTGGCTGCTGTCGATCTATTCCGCGGGGCTGGGCGTGCCGTTCCTGTTGGCCGCGCTGTTCACCGACGCCATCGCCGCGCGGGTCAGACAGATCGGCAAGGCCGGTCGCTGGCTCTACAAGGGCGCAGGCGTCGCCATGATCATCATGGGCGTTGCCATCATGACCGGCCAATTGTCCCGGTTTGCCTACTGGCTTCTGGGAACCTTCCCATTCCTGGCTTCAATCGGTTAGTCTTCCTTGGCATTCCTAAGGTGAAGCCAGATCAGTATTGCCCCGATGACGAGAAATATCAGGTTGAGGAAGAACGTGTAGTCGATGCTGAACCGGACCATTTCCTGAAGCGAAGGCCGCTCGGTCGGGATCATCCCTACGAGAGCGAATAGGTAATGCACCGTAATTCCCGCAGCGACCATGCACAGGTACAGCAAGCCTGAAAGATAGAGCGCATACTGCCAGCCATAATACTTTGCGTGCACCCAGATCACCGTGGCCGCAACAAGATCGGCTCCGAGAAAGGCGATCGCGCCTCCGAACGACGCGTCACGCGACCAGAGCATTGCGGCCAGGGGGACATTTCCCATCGACCCGATGAAGGTAAAAAATGCCACGATCGGTGCCACCAGCGCGTTTTCAAGAACGATCAGGAAGCCCGACGCATCTTGCGCTCCGCCGTCGCCTATCAGGAAGATTGCGTTCCAGAAGCTCTGCGGCACAAAGACGGAAATAAAGCCGGCGACCGTGAAGCCGAAGAGGATCTCCTTCCAGGCCATCTTCCACTCCATGAAGAAGGCGCGGGCGATCCGATCCCACCCCTCACGGGACAGCAGCTTGTCGCGAAACGTTCCCTTCATGGTTTTGTCCATGTCCATACCTTCGTCGGACTGGGCCTTCGCCGCATGCTCTTTTGCGCTTTCGACAAGCGGTTTTGGAAACCATATCAGGGTGAGGGCATAGGCGTAGATCGTCATCAGGATGCCAAGCAGGAAATTCGCCACCATGAATTTCCAGCCCAGCAGGACCAGAAGGACGATTCCAAACTCGATCACCAGATTTGTTGATGAAATCAGGAAGGCGATCGAATGGACCGGATGCGCACCTTTCACGAGGATCGAACGCGACGCGGCAAGAGCCGCGAAGGAACAGGACGACGACACGAAACCAAAGAAGCCGGCAATACCTGCCTTCCCGGCACCACGATCACCCAGAACACGCGCCATCTGATCCCGTGTCACGAAGATCTGGATGCCTGCGGAGATGATATAGCCGAAGATCAGCGCCCAGAGCGCCTTCTAGAGCATGCCGCCCCGGTCGTGAATGCTTCGATTATCTGGTCCATTCAGCTTGACCTTTTTTTGCAGTGATGCCTGATCTGCGCACCTGCCGGGAGAACGAGTCTGAGGGATGTGAAAACGGCATCTGCCTTTCAGCCGATTAGATAGACTCTGATCGGCATCCAAATCCCCATGACCATCATCATCAAGTTCTCTGTGAGCGAGACAAAGCCGAGCGGTACATTGCTGTCACCACCGACACAGGCGCATTTCAATTCACGCTTGTCGATATAGACCGCCTTGAAAACCGATACCGCGCCAACAGTGCCGATGAACAGGGCCACCGGTGCCGAAAGCCAGGTCAGCGCCCCGGCGACCATGAGGATACCTGCGAAAGCCTCTCCGAACGGATAGATCTTGCCATAACGCACCCACCGACGCGCCAGCAGGTCGTAGTTCAGGAACATGGTCGAAAAGCTCTCGACATCCTGAAGTTTTTGTACGGCCAGAAAGCACATCGAGATCGAGATGAACCATTCCAGGGCGTGCAGGGTGAAAATGGTCTCGAAGCTGTACCATGACAAACCGAGCGCCATCAGGAACGCGACGGCAAAGATCGCAATCACCGGCTGGTAGGATGTGTCCGAGCGTTCGTCTTCGGGCGCATCGATGCCGAAATGGACCCGAAGGTCGTCATATCCGCCGGTCCGCTCGTTGCCGATCCAGGTTTGCGGGGTGGTTTCGACGCCGTGCTCTTCCATGAACGCGTCGGTTTCCTCACTGTCTGACGTCAGCGCCTATGGGACAGATTTGAGGTTTTCGTAA
>CEVF01154516.1_pt1 | contig 14027 bp, 15 predicted proteins | sample 356441 | NCBI WGS metagenome assembly CEVF01 (sample SAMEA2622765, study PRJEB7988) | marine metagenome | biome: marine biome (ENVO:00000447); feature: surface water layer (ENVO:00002042); material: "saline water (ENVO:00002010), including plankton (ENVO:xxxxxxxx)" | depth 5 m
GACATCGATGACGGTGACGATGACACCACTTACTCCGCCGGTTTAGGTATTAATATTGACCCTTCAAACGTAATCTCAACAACAAATTTAGCTGGTGATGTAACAGGACCTATTAATAGCACCACAATCTCATCTGGCGTTATCACAAATAGTCACATCGCTGTAGGTGCTGCAATTGACGGAAGTAAAATTAACCCAGTATTTACAAATGATGTTACCACCACAGGAGATTTTATCGACCTAACACCTGACTTCGTATTCCAAAAATATTTCAATGGATATTCTAGTCTAAATAATGATTATGAATTTAGAAGTCTAGATGAAATTGAATCATTCATTAAGGAAAACAATCACTTGCCTGGTATTAAATCAGCTCATCAAATAAAAGCTCAAGGCAAATATTTTTTAACTGAATCATCAATGGCTCAACTCGAGAAAATTGAAGAACTCTTTCTTCATACCATTGAGCAAGAAAAGAAAATCAAAAAACTTCAATCTGATAATCAGAAATTAACCAGAGAGTTAGATTCTTTAAAAGAAGATATGGAAGTGATTAAAGCCATGTTGTTGGAAAATTCTCAAAACTAATTTGAAAACCCTCCTCCACATAGCGTTTTTGTTATCGGTCAGTTTTGGGATGGCCCAGAGCGGTCTGCGCAATACTGGCAATATGCAGGTTTATGGCAATCTAGGGTTCCATACCAATTTTATCAACGATGCCAATTTTGACCAGACCCAAGGGCTTGTAGGTTTTTATGGCAATAGCGTGATCAACGTATCCGGGAACATCCCCATCACTTTGTATGATACCGAGATCATGGTCACCAGTGATATGAATTTGGAGAACACCGTAAACGTTAGGAACAACGTCAATTTTGTGGATGGTAATTTCGCTACCCCTACAGACAACCAAGCGGTGTACCTCAACTTTATGGATCAAGGTTTTTACGACGATGCCTTTGACACATCCAAGGTAACCGGATTTGCCGCAGTGAACAATCGCGAAGTGTTCTCGTTCCCCGTGGGCGACCAAGATCAGCTCAGGCCATTGACCCTGTTATCGGAAAGCACCACCCCTTTGGCGGTCTGTGCCTATTTTTTTGAGGACCCTTCGGCCCCCACTTCCATTTCGCAAAGTTTTGATACCGACGAAAAAGTACAGGAAATCGGAAAGGTGACCAGCAACGAATTTTGGATCTTGCAAAGCGATGTCCCGGCACAGGTCACCATAAGTTGGAACCCACGTAGTGACCTGGCAACCATTCCCAACGCCTCGGCAGAATCCATCATTGTGGTAGGTTGGAGCAAAGCGGACAACAAATGGGTCATCATTGGCAACTCCGCTTTCAGTGGGGACATCAACAATGGTTTTATAACCTCGGAGACCTTTGTGCCCAGCGATTATGCCGCCATTACCTTTGGTACCGTACCATTGCCGACAGACACATTTGCCGTGAACAACCCCACTTTGGGCAATTATTTTTTGAGTCCCAACGGGGATGGCATAAACGATTTTTGGGTCATTGATAACTTGGAAGAATCGCCCAACAACAGCGTTCGCATTTTTAACCGATACGGTCAAAAGGTGTTTGAACAAATCAATTACACCAACGAGTTCAATGGAATCGCCAATACGGGAACCATGATAACCAATCAAGGGGCCGGTCTTCCGGAGGGCGTGTACTTTTACCTCATCACCCTGGACGACCTGGAACTGGAATATACCGGTTTTCTGTTCTTGGACAGATAAAGCGAACCCCATCATCCATAACCCCATCCAAAAGCCGAGAATTAAAAATACTTCTTAACTTGGGGGCAAAATTCGTTTCATGAAAAGAAGGACTTTTATCAAAACTGCTTCCGCATCCGGGTTGGCCTGCACCATCCCTCCCATTTTTCCCAACCTTTACAATCCCAATTATTCAACCGCCGAGCTTATGGGCAAAGAAGAAATTGAGCTCTTTGGAGAAGGTATAAACCTAAGGGAAGAGGCTTACGAGTCCTTTTTGGCCATGAAAAAAGCAGCCTATTCCGATGGTTTCGACATCAAGATCGTATCCAGTTACAGGGATTTTTACAGGCAAGAGAGCATTTGGGAACGCAAGTACCTTCGGTACACCGATGATCAGGGCATGGCCCCATTGGATGCCATCGACAAAATCATAGAATATTCCACCATACCAGGGACCAGTAGGCACCACTGGGGTACCGATATTGACATTATTGACGGTTATCCAAAAGCTACCGGCGATGTTTTGGTTCCCCAAAAGTTTGAAGCCGGAGGTCCCTACGAAGGCCTTAAACTTTGGATGGATGAGAACTCGGAGAAATTTGGTTTTTACCTAGTGTACACCAACAACCCCAGAAGAAGGGGATTCAAGTACGAACCTTGGCACTACAGCTATGCCCCCATATCCATACCAATGCTCACCGCCTACCGAAAACTCAATATTTTAAAGCTTCTGCAAAAAGAGAATTTTCTGGGCAGTGAACACTTCACCACAGGCTTTATTAAAACCTATGTGCAAGACAATATTCTGGATATCAATCCTGTGCTCCTGTAACCATTTTTTTTGTATCTTAAAGAGCAAGAACACTAACCCATGAGAAGAGGAAGTTGGAGGATACGCATTCTGATCGGTCTGGCCATTGTGGCCTTTGCCTTTGTCCGCAGGTGCAGCAACCAGGAAGAAAACCCATACACCGGTAGAACCCAAAATATAGACATGACCACTGAGCAGGAGATTGCCATTGGTCTACAAAGTGCACCCGAAATGGCACAACAACACGGAGGGCTATACCCCGATGAACGCATGCAGGCCTTTGTGGATGCCGTTGGAAATAAGTTGGTGAAAAGCAGTGTGGCACGGGAAACACCGTACCAATATGAATTTCACCTTTTGGCGGACGACCGTACCATAAACGCATTTGCGTTGCCAGGTGGACAGATTTTTATCACCTATGCCCTGTTCTCCCAACTCAACGAACCACAACTGGCCGGGGTACTGGGGCACGAAATAGGCCATGTGATCGGAAGACATTCCGCCGAACGGATCGCCGAAAGCAACTTTTGGCAAACCTTGGCCACCGGGGCCTCCGTAGGTGGTGATATGGGCAGTGTAGTGGCCGGCATTGGACAAAACACCTTGCTGAAAAATGGAAGGGGCGACGAGTTGGAAAGTGACGAGCTCGGCGTTTTGTTCATGATCCAGTCCGGGTACGACCCCTATGAGATGATCGAGGTGATGAAAATACTTAAATCGGCGGCAGGACCGGACAGGGTTCCCGAGTTTCAGAGCACCCACCCCGACCCCGAAAACAGGATTGAAAAAATAAAGGAAGCCATACAAAAATATTCAGGTCGATAGAATTGGCCTTTCATCGAAAAAACAATACCGTTGACAATATTTCTGTACCTTTGAACGAACCCCGAATCCTACTTTTAGTTCTCTTAGCCGCCTATGCTGAAAAAAGAGAGAACACATGGGAACACTAGTACATTTTAAAGATCTCTATTTAGAGGCATTCGACGATTGTAAACCTAGCTTTGTAGTACTTTTATTGAAAGGGTACTCCGTATTTTGCGCGGTCATGTTTTTAATGGCTGTTTACGCATTTTTATACAGAGCTTTTACTGGCTTCGAATTTTGAGCCACGAGACGCACACTCTTTTGCAAGGACACTAAAATATGTAAAATGAGCAAAGGGGGCATCCAATTGGATGCCCCCTTTTTTTGTGGACGAATAAACTCCTAAGCTATTTTCTTTTCATAGCAGCTTCCAACACCGCCAAAGCATCGGTGGCATTGGAAAGTTTTGCATATTTCATTGCGGTCATACCGCCATCGCAACGCTTTTTAAGGTCTGCTCCATTTGCAATAAGTACCTTTAGCACTTCGGCCTTATTGTACCGGGCAGCATAGTGGATAGGGGCCTTCCCCAAAGATTTTTGATTGACATCCTCTCCAAGTTCGATAAACTTTTTTACAGTTTCCACATCTCCTTGCATTACCGCTTTGCAAAAAGCGCTAAGGTCTTCGGGAGAAACCACTTCGATACTGGTTTCGGTGTTGTTGGATTTCAGTTCATTGGCAGAAATGCCGCTTAGGGCCAACATTGATAGCGCGGCCACTGTAAAGATTGTTTTTCTCATGATGAATTGTTTTAGATTAATGAATTTACTGTATGAAAGTAGACTACTTAAAAACAAAGATGTTACAGGATTAACAGTTAAATAACAAATTTTTAACAATCATTCAATGATTACATAAAATTATTAACAGATTAATAATTAGAAAACTAGCGGAAAAACTAGGGCATCCAACCAGAACATTTTACTTTTGTAGTACAATTTTTCACTATGAACAAAAAGGTAATTCTAATGATTTTGGATGGCTGGGGCAAATCCCCAGATCCAAAGGTTTCGGCCATTGAAAAAGCAAACACCCCGTTTATTGATTCCTTGTACAAAAAATACCCAAACGCAGACCTTCATACCGATGGCATGAACGTTGGCCTTCCCGAAGGGCAAATGGGAAATAGTGAAGTGGGGCACATGAACCTTGGTGCCGGAAGAATCGTGTATCAAGATCTTGCCAAAATAAATAAGGCGGTAAAGGAAGGCACCTTAAAAAACGAAAAAGTACTGAAAGAGGCATTTGAATATGCCAAAACGAACAATAAACCAATCCACTTTTTAGGATTGGTAAGTGATGGGGGCGTTCACAGCCACATCGATCATCTAAAGGCATTGATCAAAGCGGCCAATGAAAGCGGTGTTGAGCAGTCTTATGTACACGCCTTTACCGACGGGCGCGATGTTGATCCCAAAAGTGGCAAGGGATTCTTGATGGACCTTACCAATTATTGTGCGGACAAAAAAACCAAATTGGCTACGGTCATCGGAAGATATTTCGCCATGGACCGTGATAAAAGATGGGAACGTGTAAAAAAGGCGTATGATGTATTGGTAAATGCTGAAGGGGAAAAAACACAGGACATTGGAAAAGCAATGCAAAAAAGTTATGACGAAGGTGTTACCGATGAATTTATCGAACCTTTGGTTCTGACCGATTCCAACAACGAGCCCATTGCAAAAATCCAGAATGGTGACGTTGTCATCTTCTTCAATTTCAGGACAGACCGTGGACGGGAACTAACAATGGCCTTGAACCAACAGGATTTCCATGAACAGAACATGCACAAACTGGACCTGTATTATGTGACCATGACGAATTATGACGATTCCTTTAAAGGAGTCAAAATCATATTCAATAAAGATAATATCAAGGATACTTTGGGCGAAACGCTCGCCAAAAACGGCAAAAAGCAAATTCGGATCGCGGAAACGGAAAAATATCCGCACGTTACCTTTTTCTTCAACGGAGGCCGTGAGGAACCTTTTGAGGGAGAACAACGAATTCTTTGCCCCTCCCCCAAAGTGGCCACATACGACCTTCAACCGGAAATGAGCGCGTACGATATTCGTGATGCCATTATTCCGGAACTACAAAAAGGCGAAGCGGACTTTGTGTGCCTCAATTTTGCCAATCCGGATATGGTTGGGCATACGGGAGTGATGGAGGCCGCGATCAAGGCCTGTGAAACAGTGGACGAATGTGCAAAGGATGTTATCACGGCAGGCTTGGAAAATGGTTATTCCACCATAGTCATTGCGGACCACGGTAATTGCGACACCATGGTAAACCCAGATGGCAGCCCCAATACCGCACATACCACAAACCCAGTTCCATTGATCGTAGTGGACAATGATGTAAAAGAGGTGAAAAGCGGGGTCTTGGGAGATATTGCCCCTACCATTCTCAAATTAATGGGGGTCCCACAACCCGCTCTAATGACCCAAAAACCATTGGTATAGGCAAAATGCCCCAAAATTGATAGAATCAAATTATCTTTGCGGCTATGATTAAAGTAAAGACAGCTGAGGAAATTGAGTTGATGCGCGAAAGCGCTTTGGTAGTGTCCAAAACTTTGGGCATGTTGGCCAAGGAGATAAAACCAGGGGCAAATCCATTGAAACTGGATAAAATGGCCGAGGAATTTATTCGTGAACAAGGAGCCGTTCCCGGTTTTTTGGGCATGTACGATTTTCCGAACACCATAAATTGGAGTCCAAACGCACAAGTGGTCCATGGAATACCCGGAAACGAACCCTTAAAGGAGGGTGACATTATTTCGGTGGATTGCGGTGCCGTTAAAAATGGTTTCCATGGTGATCATGCCTACACTTTTGAAGTCGGCGAAGTCGAAGAAGAAACCAAAAAACTGCTCCAAGTTACCAAAGAGTCCCTGTACATTGGTATTCGGGAATTTAAACTGGGCAATCGTGTTGGCGATGTAGGTTATGCCATTCAAAAATATACAGAGGACCACGGATACGGTGTGGTACGGGAATTGGTAGGCCACGGTCTGGGCAGGGAACTCCATGAAGACCCCCAAATGCCCAACTATGGCAAAAGAGGAAGGGGCAAAAAGTTTGTCAATGGCATGGTTGTGGCCATTGAGCCCATGATCAACATGGGAACCAGACGCATAAAACAACTTAAGGACGGGTGGACCATTCTTACCGCCGATGGCAAGCCCAGCGCCCACTTTGAACACGATGTCGCCCTAGTTGATGGAAGACCGGAACTGCTCTCTACTTTCCAGTATATCTATGACGCACTGGGAATTACCAGTGATGAGGAGGATGAATTTAGAGCCGAAAAATTGGTGCTTTGATAATTTCGAAAGCTGTTCAATGCAGCTAATATATGAAACAACTCTTTAAGTTCTTTCTAAATCTTGTTCCAAGGCCCTTACTCATTAAAATGAGCTATTGGGTGCGTCCTTTGATTGCCTTTTCCCTAAAGGGAAATAAATTCACAGATCCTATCGACGGAAAATCATTCCGGAGCTTTCTGCCCTACGGTTACGAGAACCCTAGGGAAAATGTGCTCTCTCCCTCTACCCTATCCTTGGAAAGGCACCGATTGCTTTGGCTATACTTGAAAAACGAAACGGATTTCTTCCAAAAGCCCCTAAAGTTGCTTCACTTTGCCCCTGAGCAAGCGTTTTACAAACGTTTTAAGAAGCTGGACAACATAGACTATACAACAACCGATTTAAATTCGCCTTTGGCGGATGTAAAGGCGGACATATGCGATTTACCCTTTGCGGATAATGCTTTCGATGTGATTCTGTGCAACCATGTTTTGGAACACATCCCCAACGACACCAAGGCCATGCAAGAGCTCTATCGTGTTATGAAACCTGGCGGGTGGGGCATCTTTCAAATTCCGCAGGACCTTAAAAGGGATAAAACTTTTGAGGACGATTCCATTACCGACCGAAAGGAACGGGCCCGTATTTTTGGGCAATACGACCATGTCCGCATCTACGGAAGGGACTATTTCGATAAACTGCGCAGTGTAGGTTTCACGGTCGAGGAAGCCGATTATACCACAGAACTTCCAAAAGAAGCGGTTGAGAAATATCGGTTGGCAAAAGGTGAAATCATTCCTTTGGTGAGGAAATGATCAATTCTGGATCAACGCCTCAAAACCCGGTGTAAAAAATTCTTTCGTCTCTCCGTTTTCATCCAAATAGACAATATAGGCCTCCAACTCGTCATGATTGGCAAGTACTTGTTTGGAATCTTCCAGATCCATTGCCATAAAAGTTGTCGCATAGGCATCAGCGACCGCACAGGTTTTTGCCACTACGCTCGTTGCCAAAACATTTGAATTTTTGGTATATCCTGTTTTGGGGTTTATGGTGTGCACATACTTTTCACCGGTTTCGTCATCTACACGGAACTTTCGGTAATTACCTGATGAGGCCATGGCCATATCTTTCAAGGAAACAATCTGTTTTAACTGGCGACCGGTCTCCACTTGTGGGTCATCTATACCCACGGACCATTGTTTACCAGAAACTAGGTTGGTGCCCTTGGCCAACACTTCACCACCAACCTCGACCAGATAGTTTTTGATCCCCTTGGCGTCCAGCATCGCACCCAATCGGTCTATGGCATATCCTTTGGCCACGGCATTGAAATCAAATCGTATGGATGGGTGCGCCTTTGTGATGGTATTATCTTCATTCAGTTGCACTTTCTCCCATCCCACATAATTCAACAAGCTGTCCACGCGCAGGCTATCAAGCTCCATTTGTTCCCCTGGACCAAATCCCCATGCATTGGCCAAAACGCCGATAGTGGGGTCAAAATAACCATTTGAAGCTTTGTGGACCTCAGTTGAAACCTCAAAAACCTCTGCGAACATTTCGTCGACCACCACGGTAGAATCGCCCTCATTAATTTTAGAAATATCCGAAGTGGGAATATAAGTGGACATGGACTGGTTGAGCACTTGAAAAACGGAGTCGATCTCCTGTTGATAATCAAGTTGTTTATCGGCAATATAAATAATGGAATATGTGGTGCCCAGGGCATTGCCCCATGCTTGGTTCTTCACCCCTTTCTTCGGTCCACAGCTGAAAAAAAATACCACTATGGCTAAATACAATATATTGCTCTTCATTTATATCTCAATTAAACCTTGATAGTCCACAATGTATTCTTCGTTCAAATACAGGGGTTCAGTCCTGTTCGCAGCGTTGGAGAGCCCCACTCCGGCAAAATAGGTCTTTGCCTCAAATTTTTCGGCATGTTCCTTCACCTTCCGCATCAATTCTTTATCATATTCACGGGGATCCAGTGGAAACTCCACATTACGGACTACGATAAAATGAAGTATTTTATCCTTTAAACATACATATTGCGGATTCTTCTTGAGTTTGCTGTTGATGGCCATAAACTCAAAGCCATCGGCTTCCAACTCGCGCCCTACAATGTTCATGGCCAAGTTATGCAGTTCCTGTTCCGTTAATTCTCTCCTCATAGTTAACAAAAAAACCGATGCTGGGAGCATCGGTTGGTTTTTATTTATACCTCTAGACAATGCTCGAGGTGATCATCAATTTTTGGTTTTATCCACCAAAGTCATCGAACCTGATATTCTCATCTGGAATACCAAAATCCTGACCCATTTTCTGAACGGCCTTGTTCATCAATGGCGGGCCACAGAAATATAGTTCAATATCTTCAGGTGTTTCGTGATGATTCAGGTAGTGTTCTATCACACAATTGTGGATAAACCCAACAAAACCGTCTCCTTCTTCATCGTTGATATCTTTCTTCACCTTCCAATTGTCCTCTTCCAATGGCTCTGAAAGTGCCATATAGAACTTAAAGTTGGGGAATTCCCTTTCCAATTCCTTGAAATGGTCAATATAGAATAGCTCTCTTTTGGAACGTCCTCCGTACCAATAGGTCACTTTTCTGTTTGTCTTCAAGGTTTTGAACAAGTGATATAGGTGCGAACGCATTGGAGCCATTCCAGCACCACCACCAACGTAGAGCATCTCGGCATCGGATTCGTTGATGAAGAATTCACCAAATGGTCCGGAAATCGTTACCGGGTCACCTTTTTTTCGACTAAAAATATAGGATGAAGCAATACCTGGGTTTACGTCCATCCAACCGTTTTTGGAACGATCCCATGGCGGCGTTGCAATACGAACATTCAACATAATCTCCCTTCCTTCTGCTGGGTACGAAGCCATGGAATAGGCCCTCTCAACAGTTTCAGTGTTTTTCATGACCAATGGCCACAGATTAAACTTATCCCACTCTGCTTGGAACTTATCGGGAGTTTCGTGCTCCTCTGGGTGGGCGGTAATATCAATATCGGAATATTTCACCTCACATGGGGGAATCTCAATCTGGATATACCCACCGGCCTTGTAGTTCATGTCCTCGGGGATTTCAACCACAAATTCCTTGATAAAGGATGCTACATTGTAGTTACGAACCACTGTGGCATTCCATTTTTTGATACCGAACACTTCTTCCGGAATAGTGATTTCCATATCCTGTTTTACTTTCACCTGGCAGGCCAAACGCGCTCCTTCTTCCAACTCTTTTTTGGAGAAATGAGGGGTTTCGGTCGGAAGCGCCTCTCCTCCACCGGAAAGCACGTGGCATTCACATTGCAAACAGGTTCCACCACCACCACAGGCGGATGGCAAGAATATTTTTTGGTTTCCCAAGGTGGACAGCAAAGATCCCCCTGAATTTACTTCCAGTTTTTTCTCACCATTGATGGTGATGGTAACAGGTCCGGATGGGGACAATTTTTCTTTGGTGAACAATAGGAGTGCCACCAACACTAATAACAAAATAAGAAATGCTACTACGGTAATTATAATGGTACCTCCGGTACTTGCGGCTAATATCATCTTTATTTGTTTAAGGCTTCGTTATAAGAAATTGCTGCTTCTTCCTTGTCTTCAACAATCTCCTTTTTAATTTCTTTTTCCTCCTTTTTGGTTTCTACGGTTGTGTTTTGGATTTCCTCTGGTGGTTCATTATCTCCGGTGAGCATACCTCCGAAACTTTGGAACCCGATTCCCATCAATCCCGTGATTATAAAAGTGATCCCAAGGCCACGCAATGGTGCCGGAACATTGGAATATCTGATTTTTTCACGGATGGCCGCAATGGCAAGAATGGCAAGAAACCATCCAATACCCGAGCTTATCCCATAGTTCAGGGCAAGGCCAATGTTTGGGATATCCCTCGATTGCATGAACAGGGAACCTCCCAAAATTGCACAGTTAACGGCAATCAGTGGCAAGAATATACCCAATGAATTATAGAGAGATGGTGAAAATTTCTCTACCACTATTTCCACCAATTGAACCATTGTTGCAATGGTGGCAATAAATAGGATGAACGACAAGAAACTAAGGTCATAATCGGCATACTCTGGTCCTAACCAAACCAAGGCGCCATCTTTCAACAAATATTGATCCAACAACCAGTTCAATGGTACGGTAACACCCAATACGAATATTACGGCAGCCCCCAAACCTACCGCAGTGGCCACTTTTTTGGATACGGCCAAATAGGAACACATCCCCAAAAAGACCGCGAACACCATATTGTCCACGAAGATTGATCTAAAAAATAATTCTAAATGCTCTAACATGCTTCCTCAGTTTATGCTTCTTCAATTAATTCTCTATTCCTGGAGCGTTGTACCCAAATAATGATTCCCACAACAATCAGCGCCGCTGGCGGAATGATCATAAAACCATTGTTCTCGTATCCGATGGAATACAATCCTGTTTTGGTAACGGGATCTCCCAAGACCTTGAACCCAAAAAGGGTTCCGGACCCCAACAATTCCCTAAAAAATCCAACGATCACAAGGATGATACCATACCCCAATGCATTACCGATACCGTCCAAGAAAGACCTCCAAGGTCCGTTGCCCAAAGCAAACGCCTCGAAACGTCCCATGATGATACAGTTGGTGATGATCAATCCAACGAAAACGGATAAGGTTTTACTCAATTCATAAGCAAAAGCCTTCAATACTTGATCCACGATGATCACCAATGCAGCAACCACTACCAATTGTACTATAATCCTAATTTTTGATGGGATGATGTTCCGCAGCAATGAGATCACAACATTACCTACGCTTAGCACAAACAATACAGAAATTGCCATAACCACGGAAGCTTTAAGCTCTGCGGTAATTGCCAATGCAGAACAGATACCCAACACCTGAATGGTAATAGGGTTGTTGTCCGCCAACGGGTCCTTTATCAGATTTGCATCTTTTTTTGATAGTAGCGCCATATTAATTGGTTCTAATGGTTTGTAAATAAGGTTTGTAAAGCTTGACACTTTCCCTGATCATGGCAGTGACCCCATTACCCGTAATGGTTGCCCCGGCCAATGCATCTATCTCATTATCATCTTTATCGTTGTTCAAGGGATCGTTGTTTCCTTTGGCAACGACAATTCCTTCATAGTCATTCCCATCCATAATGGACTCTCCTTTAAAGTCGTCCATAAAAAAGCGTTGTTTAATATTCGCCCCAAGTCCGGGTGTTTCACCCTTGTGGTCGAAATAAACACCTTGTACGACCATATTTTCATCTAGAGATATATACCCCCAAATAGCATCCCAAAGTCCTTTTCCATACATAGGAATGATGTAGTATTTTTTACCGTCCTTTTCACCTATCAATAAAGGAAGTTCACCTTTCTCACCATTTTTGATCTTTGCCATTTCCTTTTGGACGTCGATCAGGTATGCATCTTCCCTTTCTTTTGCCTCGGCCCCATCAATCACCATTTGGTGGGTGATATATTTGGAAAATTCACTTTCAACGGAAGTTTTGGAAACAAAGGTCACATCGCCATTCCCTTCATTTTCATTTACCCCCATCGCATAGAGGATGTTCTGCTGCTTTTCAAAGCGCTGGTTCTCATCAATCATGGGCTTGAGACCCGATGCCACAAAGGCTAGCAACGACCCCACAACAATAACCATAAAGACTGCGAAAATTACAGTGTAGCTATTTTTTTCTGTATTGATTGCCATAATTAAGCTGTTTCCGTTTTTAGTGAATCAACCTCATCCGAAGACTTTGGATAGATGGTTGCTGTCTTAAATCGTTTCAATCTCTTTTTAATGTTGCCTTTAACCACGTAGTGATCAATGGTAGGGGCGAACACGTTCATCAATAGGATGGCCAGGAACACGCCTTCCGGATACCCTGGATTGAACACCCGAATCATTACCGATAGGAAACCGATAAAGAATCCATAGAACCATTTTCCCTTGTTGGTCTGGGCGCCGGTAACGGGATCTGTTGCCATGAACACTATACCAAATGCCAGACCACCGACCAAAAGGTGCTGCCAGTATGGAAAACTCATTAGCGTATAGAACTTACTGTATTCCGGCAACCAACCAGCATCGACTATACCATTGAATATAAGCCCCATGGCCAAAGCACCTACAATGGCGCTTACCATAATTCTCCAAGAAGCGATTTTAGAGAAAACCAAAAAGAGTCCTCCCAATAAAATCAACAATGTTGATGTTTCACCTACTGAGCCGGGGATAAATCCGTAAAACATATCGGCCAATGAATAACTATAGTCGGAACCTTGAGCCAACGCTCCAAGAATGGTCTCTCCCGAAATAGCATCTGCGGTCCCTGCTCTTTCCACTGCTTCGTGGACCCATACCTTATCTCCACTCATCCATGTTGGATAGGCAAAGAACAAAAAGGCACGTATGGTCAACGCAGGATTCAATATATTCATTCCGGTACCACCGAAAACCTCTTTACCGATCACGACACCAAAGGCAACCGCAATGGCCAACATCCAAAGTGGGGTATCCACAGGAATGATAAGTGGCACCAACATACCTGTCACCAAGTACCCTTCTTCCACTTCGTGTCCCTTGATCACGGCAAACAAAAATTCAATTGCCAAACCGACTCCATAAGAAACAATTACCAATGGCAGCACTGTTACGATACCCACCAAGAAATTATCCCATGTCAAAAAATGATCCATTAAGGAGAAATTCTCGGGAAAACCATTGATTGCGGAATAATGCTGATAGCCAGCGTTGAACATACCGAACAGCAAACAGGGCACCAATGCCATAATCACCGTGTTCATGGTTCGTTTCAAATCATCCGCAGCACGAACATGCGACCCGGAATGGGTGGTTTCGTTCGGTGTATAAAGAAAAGTATGCAGTGCATTAAAGGCCGGGGCCATTTTTTTGCCCTGATACTTGAGTTTTAACTGATGTAATTTTTCTTTCATGCCCATATTATCCAAGTTCTTTTTGCAACAAATCCAATCCTTCCCTGATAATTTGTTGGTGTGGTTGTTTTGATATGCATATGAATTCTGTCAAAGAGAAATCCTCGGGAGCCACCTCGTAAAGGCCCAATTGCTCCATCTCGTCCAAATCTTTCACCATACACGCCTTCAACAATTGAAGTGGGTAGATATCCAAAGGAAAGACTTCTTCGTATCTTCCTGTTACCACGAAAGCCCTATGCTCTCCATTGGTATTGGTATCCAAATCGTATTTCTTTTTGGGCTGCAACCAAGAAAAGGTCAATGCCCTAGTGGA